>Ga0335080_10009851_pt1 | contig 10007 bp, 7 predicted proteins | sample Lox_Sample_34_FD_206720 | JGI IMG/M metagenome (GOLD analysis project Ga0335080, IMG submission 206720) | Soil microbial communities from Loxahatchee National Wildlife Refuge, Florida, United States - Lox_Sample_3.4 | ecosystem: Environmental > Terrestrial > Soil > Wetlands | place: USA: Florida... | reverse complement strand
ATTCGATCGGCCCGCGCCCGGTGTGCTCGCTCAGGTGACGGTGGATCGCGTGGCCGGCCTCGAGCTTGTCGGTCAGCGCCTGCGGCACGAACGACTTGATCAACTGGACGGCGGCGGCCGTGCTCAACACCGTCGCCTGGGTGGAGACACTGGTGGCGCTCGGCGTGCCGTTGACGAACGGCTGCAGGTTCACCTCGGCGACCTTGGTGCCGTAGTCGGCGTTGATCGCCTTGACGAACTCGTTCGCGACGATCGCGTAGCCGAGGCGCTGCGGGTGGATGCCGTCGTAGGAGAAGATCCCGCCGGTGAGGAACGCCGGCCCCAGCTCGACGCCGCCGACCAGCCGGCCGTGGGCGACGAGGTCGGCAAAGATCGCGTGGAAGTCGACGACCTTGGCGCCGACCGCCTGCGCGACGGCGTTGATCACGCCGTTGAGGTCGTTGGTCCGCGCCTGGATCGCCGCGATCTCGGCGGCGCGCAGGATCACGCCCGCGTGCAGCCCCTGGGCGTCGACCGAGCCCTCGGGCAGCGGCTGGCCGGTGCCGCCGGCGGCGAGCGGGATGCCGATGCCCTGGGCGAGCAGGGCGGAGGCGCCGAGCGTTACGAAGTCCTGCTCGGTCAGCGGCCCGGCCTCGCCGATCAGCGGGATGTGGCCGCCGTTGGCGGGGTTGACGATGTACGGCTTGATGGTGGTGACGAACGGGATCGCGGTGACGTCCGGGATGGTGCCGACGACGACCTTGGCGTTGCCGAGGTACTGGTGCAGGCCGCCGAGGATCGCGGTGTAGGTGGCCTGGAAGTCGGCCTTCGGCGTCAGCGTCACGCCGTCGAGCGCGATCCCCGCGATCGCCGCGCCGAGCACGTCGTTGTTGCCGATCCAGGCGGTCACGAACGTCGGCCCGAGGCCGATCGCCTGCTGCAGCGCGGTGTGCTGGCCGTCGCGCAGGATCAGGTCGTACATGATCGTGTTCGGGTCGATGTTGCCGCCCAGCGGTTTGGTGATGTTGCCGGTGGTGTTGACGATGTTCGCGGCGTTGGCGCCCGGGATACCGAGGTTGTTGTACGGCACCGGAAGCGTCGCGTTGAGCGGGCTGCCCGGGGAGCCCGGCGTGGGGGCGATCGTGGGCACCACGCTGCCGTTGACGACGTTGAGCGCGAACAGCTTGAGGACGGTGCCGTAGCTGCCGATCCCGGGGTCGGCGATGATCGGCTGCTGGAACCCGGACGCGCCGACCTGGCGCGCGAGGATGGCGGGGTACGAGAAGTCCTGGTAGTACTTGGTGAGCGCCCCGGCGGAGTAGCCCGCCGTCAGGCTGTCGCCGAGCGCCACGTACTTGGAGAAGTCGGCCTGGGCGAACGCCGCGCCGGCGAGGAGGCCGGTCGCCAGCGCCAGGAGCAGGGTCTTGCGTGCTTGTCTCATCGTCGCCTCCTAGAACCGATGCGACCACGTGAGGCTGAGCAGATTCGCCGTGGTCTTGTAGGTGCCGTTTAAGGCGTCCGAGCTCACGCCTTCGGTCGAGCGGTCCTTGAACTTCAGGTACATGTAGCTCACGTCGAGCCGCGATTTCTGGGAGTACGACCACGAGGCGCCGACGCTCACCCCGGTGCGGTCGGAGTCGGGCAGCAGCGGCGAGACCGACTCGGGCGGGACCGGGTTCTTGTCATAGACACCGCCGAGTTGCCAGGCCCAGGTCGGCGAGGTGCGGTACTCGATGCCGAGCCGGTAGTTGTCGCTGTCCTTGTAGTTCTCGGGACGGACCTGCGAGAGCAGCGGAGCGCCGACGATGGTGATCGGCAGGTCCTTGAAGCTGCTCCAGCCGTCGCGGATCCAGTCTCCCTCGATGCCGAGCGAGCCGCCGTGCCAGGCGAGCGCGACGCGGAGCTGGTCGGGGTACTTGATCGTGGTCTTGGCGGTCGGCTTCAGGCCGAACGGCAGTTGCGACTTGACGATCGCGTCGAAGTCGGCGTTGCCGGTGGCAAACTGGATGAACGAGGCGGTGCCGGTGTAGTCGACCTTGACCTGCGACCGGTACGCGAGACCCAAGGAAAACCCGCCCTCCATCTTCGCCAACAGGCCAGCGTTCCATCCCCATCCCCCGCTCATCTCGGTGGAGAGGTGAACCTGCCCGACCTCGGCGACCTGCTGCGTGTACGGGTTGACCGCCGGCAGCGACTTGGTCAGCGACAGCAGCGAGTAGAAGTAGTCGGCGCCGACCGCCAGCGCGAGATTGTCGGTGACCTTGTAGGCGAGCGTCGGGTTGAAGTTGAAGACCTTGAGGTCGACCCGCTTGCTGATGTATTTCCCGGCGTAGTCGTTGGGCCACCAGGTGCCGAGGCCGAACGGGGTGTACACGCCCATGCCCCAGTGCCAGTTCGAGCCCAGGTCGCCGGTGACGTAGGCGTGCGGCGGGTAGAAGATCTGCTTCTTCATGTCGACGGAGTAGCCGGCGCCCGGGAACGGGTTGGCGCCGTGGAAGGTGTCGGACTCGGTGATGAACGTGACGCCGAGCGCCGCCTGCGTCCCGCCGAGGAACGCGATTCCCGCGGGGTTGAAGTAGATCGCGGTCGGGTCGTCGGCGGTGGCGCCGAACGCGCCGCCGAGCGCCATGCCCCGCGCACCGTGCTCGAAGAGAGCGAACCCCGCACCCCACCCCGCCACGGGCGCCAGCAGCGCGCAGGCCGCGGCGACCCAAAACCCACACACTCTCGCCTTGCTCATGCTCCTCTCCTTCCCTTCTTCTCTCCCCCGAAAAACCGAACGAATTCTGGCGACCACTCTACAAGCTGTGATCAGCCTCGTCAACAAAGCGAGCGGAGGCGAGATCGCGTCGCAACATCCGGGCACCGCGCGCGACGCCGCGGCCCTAAAGAACGAAGGCGCCCCGAGGACGGGCGCCGGAGGAAGGAGAAGACGCTTTCGACCCTTAGGCTAGGCCCACCCCGTTCCGGTTTCCGTGAGGCAGATCACGTCGCCGTGCGACGCACGGCGAGCACGGTCCGGTCGTCGTGCGGGGGCGCGCCCTCGGTGTGCGCCCGCACCGCATCGAAGAGAGCCTCGACCAGCTGGTCCATCGGCCGGCGCCTCTGCTCGGCGGCCAGCGCGGCGATGCGCTCCATCCCGAAGTCGTCGTCCTCCACCTCGCCGGACGGGGCTTCCGAGAGGCCATCGGTGTAGGCGACCAGGACGGAGTCGGGAACCAGACGGGCGCGCTGCGGCGGATAGGCGGCCTGCGGCAGCAGCCCGATCGGCGGTCCCACCGCGCGGAGGAAGGTGCATCCGCCGTCGGGAGCGACCAGGACGACCGGGTTGTGGCCGGCGGACACCCATTCCAGCTCGCCGTCGTCCCGCAGGAAGGCGAGGAACACGGTGACGAACTTGCTGTCGGGCGTCGAGGCGAGGACGTGGAGGTGGAGCTGCCGCGCCAACTCCTCGAGCGTCGGGCAGCTCTGCACCAGGAGCCGGACGGCGGACTGCAACGCCGCCGCCATCAGCGCCGCCGGGACGCCCTTGCCGGCGACGTCGCCGAGCATGAAGAAGAGGCCCCGCTCGGTCGGGACGAAGTCGTAGACGTCGCCTCCGACCCGCCGGGAGGGCTCGCTCTTGGCCGCGATGTCGTAGCCCGATGGGGCTGGGATCTCGGCCGGGAGCAGCTGGCGCTGGATCGCCGCGGCGAGCTGGAGCTCGCGCTCGGTGCGCTCCTGCTCGAGCGCCTCCTGGTGGAGCGTGGCGTTCTCCAGCGCGACGGCCGCCTGCGAGGCGAACAACGCGAGCGTCTCCGCGTCGGTCGGCCCGAACGGCGCCGTCCCGCCTCGCACCTCGCGCTCCGCGAGGGCGAGCACGCCGAGCCGGCCGCGCCGCCCGTTGACCGCCACCGCCAGCCGGCCGGGCTCGAGCAGGCCCTCGTCCGCGAGGCCGGCGACCTCCTCGGCGCTCAGCACCGCGCCGCCGACCCGCGCCGCCATCACGCACTCCGCCGTCGAGCACGCCGCAACGTCCTCGGCCCCGGCGAGCCTGGCCGCCGGGCGCGCGCCGCCCCCAACCGTCAGCCAGACCTCGCCGCGGCGGGCGTCGAGGAGCGCGGTGGCGTGGACGAGCAGCTCCTCGCCGATCCGCTCCGGCTCGAGGGTCCCGCCGAGCGCCTCGGCGATCGCGCGCAGCGACTCGACCTCCCACAGGCGCCGGCGTTCCGAGAAGCGCGCCTTCTTGAGCTCCTCGCGGACCACCCAGGAGCCGAGCACCACGCCCGCGGCGACCCTGACGCCCTCCGCCGGATCGCTGCCGCCGGAGAGCTCGACCCAGAACGAGTCGCGCCCCGCCGGCAGCTCGTGCCGGCGCGTGGGCGCGTGGAACACGCCGCGGCGCGCGAGCACCTCGCCGCCCCGCCCGAGCGCCCCGGCCATCGCGCCGGTGCCGAGCACGAGGCCATCGAGCATGGCAGTGGGGAGCGACGCCGTCGCCTCCTTGGCCGGGCGCAGGGCCAGCTCCAACACCGCCAGGACATCGTTCATTGCGCCGAGTCGAGTCCCTGCAGCGCCTCGCCGCGGTCCGGGAAGATCCGGGCGTACTGGGCGAGGCCCATGATCTGGAACGTCTTCGCGATGCTCGGCGTGAGCGAGCAGAACGCCAGCGTGCCGCGGACCTCGAGCAGCCGCTCGAGCACCTCGAGAAGGAGGGAAATGCCGATCGAGTTGATGATCCGCGTGGCGCGGAGGTCGAACAGCAGGCTTCGATACCCGTCGTCGACGAGACGCTTCGCCTCCTTGGCGATCGCCTCGCCGCCCTCGTTGTTGATATAGCCGGCAACCTCGAGCACCGCGACGCTGCCTCGCTGCTCCGCCAGCTTCAGCTCGAAGGTCTCCACCGTCACTTTCCTCCCCAACGCCGGATCATGCGGACCTTCGTGTAGCCCGGCCGCGATGAGATCTCCACCTCGTCCATCAGGTGGCGCATCAGCTCGATGCCCCAGCCGCGCTTGCGCCGCGCCCGCAGCTTCTCCTCGAGCGCGGGGGTGGGAACCCGTGACGGGTTGAAGCCCGGACCGTGATCCACGACCGCGACCTCCAGCCAGGGTCCACCGTTCTTGAGGTGGACGGCGAACTCCACCACGACGTCCCCGGCGCCGTACTCGAGAGCGTTGAGACAGGCCTCGACCACGGCGAGCTTGACCTCCGCCAGAGTATCACGAGGGAACGCGACGTGTTGGCCGAGGTCCTCGACCGCCTGGACCGCGGCGAGCTCCGCCCGTGCAGTCCTGGGGAGGACGACGCGAACCCGCATCGGGTCACCCATGGCGCTCATACCGGCTCTCGAGGATCAGAGCGTGAGGAGAAGATGCAGCAAGCGCAGCCCAGGTTGCAGCCAGCCTCCGAGCGTGCCCCACAGCGCCGCGCCGCCACCGGCGAGACCGCCTCCGACCACCGCCCAGGGCCGCGTGAGCGGCTCCAGGAACCGGCTTGCCAGAAGGCCTCCCGTGGGCGACGGCATCATGCCCGGGTCCGGGTGCAATTCCCTCGCCAAGAACCATAAGATATTGATTCAAATCGACATCGACGCACTGGCAAGGGTCCGGCCGGACGTCGATCCGTTGCAGAATGCAACAGAGGAGTGGGCTCACGACCTCACCCTGCGGCGCGATGCCTTTCCAGTCGCGCTTTTCTGCTCTATGCTGCGTTTCGCATCAGATGTTGCATTCCACCTCAGAAGCATTCGGTAGAGGGTCGTCCGATCGATGCCGAGCTCCCGCGCCGCCAGCGCCCGGTTGCCGCGGCAGCGCTCCAGCGTGCGCAGGACGTGGCCGTGCACGACGTCGTCGAGCGTCCCCGCGGAGAGGTCGGTGACGATCCGCCCCGCGCCCATCGCGAGCTGCACGTCCTCCGCCTCCACCCGGGTGCCGCTCGCGAGGGCGCACGCCGCCTCGAGGATGTTCTCGAGCTCGCGTACGTTGCCGGGGAAGTTGTGCTGCAGCAGCAGCTCGAGCGCCGGCCGGGCGAGCGTCAGTCCCTCCTTGCCGAGCCGCTTCGCGTGCAGCCGCACGAAGTGCTGCGCGAGCAGCGGGATGTCCTCGTGGCGCTGGCGCAGCGGCGGGATCGTCAGCTCGACGACGCGCAACCGGTAATAGAGGTCGGCGCGGAACTCTCCGTTCGCCATCATCGCCTCGAGGTCGCGATTGGTGGCGGTGATCAGCCGGACGTTGACGTGGAGGCGCTGTCGGCCGCCGACGCGCTCGACCTCGCGCTCCTGCACGACGCGGAGCAGCTTGGCCTGCAGCACCGGGGTGAGGTCGCCGACCTCGTCGAGGAAGAGCGTCCCGCCGTTGGCCAGCTCGAACTTGCCGGGCCGGGCGCTGACCCCGGTGGCGACGCCGCGCTCGATCCCGAACAGTTCCGCCTCGAGAAGCGTCTCGGGCACCGCGGCGCAGTTGAGCGGCACGAACGGCCCGCGCTGCCGCTGCGAGAGCGCGTGCAGGAGGCGCGCGAGGCGCTCCTTGCCGGTGCCCGACTCGCCGCGCAGCAGCACCGTGACGTCGCTCCCGGCGACGCGCTGGGCAAGCTCGAGCACGCGGCGGAATCCCGGCGCCTGGCCGACCAGGCCCGCCTCCTCCGAGCCGCCCATGCGCAGCGCGCGGTTCTCCTCCTCGAGCAGGAGCCGCTGCCTTTGCACCTCCTCGAGCATCCGCCCGGACGCGATCGCCGGGGCGGCGAGCAGGGCGAGCGAGCGCAGGAACGTGACGTCCTCGTCGTCGAACCGCACCAGCCCCGAGCGCGCCTCCTTGTCCGCCACCGCGACCACGCCCATCAGCTCCTCGCGCCAGAGGCACGGCGCGACCAGGAGCTCCGCGAACGGCAGGCCGACCGCCTCGCCGCTCGCGCGTCCCACCGCGCCCTCGCGCACCGCGTGGAGCGCCGGCGACGCAACCAGACGCGCCGCGCTCCCGGGCTCGGTTGGCCACCCCACCCCGACCACCGCGACCGGCTCGAGGTGGGGCAGCAGCGAGATGCCGATCCCGCCGCGCGCGTCGAGCAGGCCGACCGCGCGCTGCACGAGCTCCTCGACCACCTCGCCCTCGCGGCGCGGGCCGGCGAGCGCGAGCGAGAGGTCGAGGATGGTCTCGAGCCGGGCGCGACGCCATCCCTCGCGGCTGGTCGCCATCACTCGCCTCCCCTCGCCCGGGCCGCGGCGTGCGTGCCGGCTGCGGTCATCGGCCCGTCCAGCGCACCGCGACCATGGTGATGTCGTCGTACGGCTCGCCGCCGGCGGTGAACGCCTCGACCGCGCCCATCACCTCCGCGACCACCGACGCCGCGTCGCCGTGCGCGCCCGCGAGCACGCGCGCGAGCCGCTCCTCGCCGAAGAACCGCCCGCCGGGGTCGCGCGCGTCGGTCACGCCGTCCGAGTAGAGCAGGAGCAGGTCGCCGGGCTCGACCCGCAGCGGCAGCACGTCCCAGCGCACGTCCTTGAGCGCGCCGATCGGCAGGCGGTGCTGCGGCGCGGGCATCTCGACCACCTCGCCGCCGCGCTTGCGCAGGAGCGGCGCGGGCTGGCCGGCGAGCGCGTAGCGGCCGGCGCCGGCAGGCTCGAGGAGCAGGTAGGTGAGTGCGACGAACAGGCGGTGCCGCGGCGTGTAGAGCCGCTGGTTCGCCACCTGGAACAGCTGCTCCGGGGTGGCGCCGCCGAGCGCCGCGGTGTGCAGCACCTCGCGCGCCGCAACCATCAGCATCGCGCCCGCGACCGACTTCCCCGACACGTCGCCGACTACCAGCGCCACCTCGCCGTCACCGTGCCCGTCGAGCGCGTCGTAGAAGTCGCCGCCGACCTGGCGCGCGGGGACGCAACGCGCCGCCACCTGCCATCCGGGGGGTGCCGGCAGGTGCGCGGGGATGAGCGAGAACTGCACGCGCCGCGCGATCTCGAGCTCCTTCTCGAGCTCCAGCTGGTGCGTGCGCTCGCGCAGCAGGCGCGCGTTCTCGAGCGCGACCGCACCCTGGTTGGCGAGCGTCCGCACGAGCTGCAGGTCGTCGCGGCCGAACTCCTCCTCCGAGCGTTTAGGGCCGAGCGCGAGGACCGCGTGGAGCTGCTCGCGGCTGCGCAGCGGGACGAGCAGCCGCGCGCCCGCCTGGGTGAGCTGCTCGAGCACCCGCCGCGAGCGCGGGTCGAGGGCCTTGATCGGCTCGAGCATGCCCGGCCGGACCGGCTCGTCCTTCCGCGCCAGCTCCGTGGCGAGCAACAGGTCGGCCGAGAACTCGCGCGGCAGCGGCGGCGCGGCGCTCTGCGAGGTCAATCGCGCGCCCTCGCGGCAGTAGAGCGCCGCCCACTCGAGGTGCATGATCTCGGACAGCCGGGTCGCGAGCAGCGCCTCCAGCCGCTCGAGCGAGAACTCGCGGACCACTGCGTCGGAGACCTCCTCGATCGCGCGCCGCGCGTCGTACACCTCGCGGAAGAAGAAGCGGTCGACCGGCTCCTGCAGGCGGCGCCGCAGCGGGTCGAACACCGCGATCACGGCGAGGACGAGCAGGAGCGTGAAGTAGGGCGAGCTGCCGACCGAGGAGCCGCGGAAGAGCAGGTTGAACGCCGCGATGCTGACGCCGTAGATTCCGGCCACCAGCGCGGTCGCGACGGTGTAGAGCAGCGAGCGGCGCACGATCACGCGGATGTCGAAGAACTGGAAGCGGACGATCGCGTAGGCGAACGTCAGCGGCACGAGCGCCAGCGGCACCACGCCCCAGAACAGGTAGCGGTCGGTGCGCAGCAGCGAGGGGAACACCACACCGAGGAGCAGGAACGGCGTCACGCCGACCACCGTGCCGATGAACACGGTCGCGATCTGCCGGCGCTCGCGGCCCTCCTCCGCCTGCAGCATCGAGCCGAGCAGCGCGAGCAGGCCCAGCACCAGGTAGTCGCCCATCAGCACCCAGCTCGAGATCGGCGCGCCCGAGACCAGGCGCAGCCGTACCGAGAACAGCTCGCCGAGCGCGAGCGTCACGACGAAGAACAGCGGCGGCAGGAGGTAGAGCAGGCGGAAGAAGTTCGGCGACTCGTTGACGAACGACTCGGCGGCGCGCAGCAGCCTCCCGCCGGACCCCTCCATCGGCTCGGCGGGGTTGACCACCGCCAGGCGCAGCCGGCGCGGGAAGACGAGGAAGAAGTGGAGAAACGCGGCCGGAAGGACGAGCAACGAGAGCGTCCCGGTGTTGAGCACGACGCCGTCGATCCAGGAGTACGACGCGGGGCGCAGGCGGCACACCAGGAAGAGGAGGAACAGGGTGCAGAGCGCGAAGAACACGCGGCCCGGCGCGCCCTGCGAGCTGTCGGGCCGCTGCAGCAGGACGTACAGGCCGATGAAGAAGAACAGGAAGCCGGAGCCGCAGTAGTAGAGATAGTAGGGATCGCCGAGCCGGCTCGGACCCAGCTCGACGTCGGTCTCGAACAGGCTGCCGTTGCGCTCGAGCAGGTACGGCACGCGCTCGCCGATGCGGTGCCGCGAGATCGCCTGCGCCGCCTCGGGCGGCGTTCGCACCACCTGCCGCCCGATCCCGGCGATCCGGTCGCCGGGCTGGATGCTCGCCGCCGCGGCGCCGGAGCCGGGCGCGACCGCGCGCACCACCAACTCGCTGCGGTCGGGGTCGAGGATCACGCCGTCGTACGGCCGGGGCAGGTACATGTCGAGGATCGAGAGGCAGGCGATGAGGAACGCGGCCGCGCCGAAGGCGAGGACTGACACCAACTTGGAGGAGCGCTCCGAGCCCATGTCCGGCACAAGGATAGTACGTTGCGATCCGCAACAGGGTTCCGCGCACGGCGCGTCCGCCGGAATGGGTCAGCCGAGCGCCCGCTGCTACAATCGGCCGGTGTCAACGGGCCACCTCGTCACCTTCGAGGGCATCGAAGGCAGCGGCAAGACAACCCAGCTCGACCTGCTCGCCGACCACCTGCGCCGGCGCGGCGTGAAGGTCGTCACCACCCGCGAGCCGGGCGGCACGCCGCTCGGCGAGCGCGTCCGCGACCTGCT
>Ga0335080_10009849_pt1 | contig 10007 bp, 6 predicted proteins | sample Lox_Sample_34_FD_206720 | JGI IMG/M metagenome (GOLD analysis project Ga0335080, IMG submission 206720) | Soil microbial communities from Loxahatchee National Wildlife Refuge, Florida, United States - Lox_Sample_3.4 | ecosystem: Environmental > Terrestrial > Soil > Wetlands | place: USA: Florida... | reverse complement strand
GCGGGCTCGGTCTCGAGAAGGGCCGAGCACACGACGTCCCGCGTGGCGGACCCCCCGGTGAACACGATGGCCACCTTGGGCCGCTTCCTCCCCCCCGCCTCGCCCCGCAGGACTGAGGGAGCGTCACGTCCTCCCGCCGCGGCCTCGAGCGATCGCTGGAGCTCGGCCGTCGAAGCGCCCACGACGGCGACACGGTGCTTGAAGTGCGACCGGCCGATCCGGGCCGTGTGGCAGATGTCCGCGACCGGGATCTCGGGATGGTCCCGCAGGTGCCGCTGGTAGCCCGCGGCCAGCTGGCGCAAGGCGGCCTCCGACTTGGCCGACAGGCACAGCAGGTGTCCGGGGCGATCAGGTTCCTGGCGAGCCGCCGGTTCGGGCTCGGGCGCCTCCTCCAGCACCACGTGGGCGTTCGTGCCCCCGAAGCCGAAGGAGCTCACCCCGGCGCACGCCGGCGAGGGCCCGGCGGGCCAGGGGCCCAGCGCCCGCTGGACTCGCAGCGGGATCTCGTCGAACGGGATGTAGGGGTTCGGCGTCTCGTAGTGCAGGCTCGGCGGGATCTGGCGGTTCGCGAGCGAGAGCGCGACCTTGATGAGGCCGGCGATGCCCGCGCCCGCCTCGAGGTGGCCGATGTTCGTCTTGACCGAGCCGAGGGCGCAGACGTCGCCTGGGGCGCGGTCCCGCGAGAGGACCGCCGCGAGCGCCTTCACCTCGATCGGGTCGCCCAGCTTCGTCCCCGTCCCGTGCGCCTCCACGTAGTGGACGCGGCCGGGAGAGACGCCGGCGTTCCGGTACGCCGCCGCGAGCACCGCCTCCTGGGCCAGCGGGTTCGGGGCCGTGATCCCGTTGCTCGCGCCGTCCTGGTTCACCGCGCTCCCGAGCACGACCGCGTAGACCCGGTCCCCCCGGGCCTGGGCCTCGGAGAGCCGCTTCAGGACGACGATCCCGGCCCCTTCGCCGCGCACGTAGCCGTCCGCCCGCGCGTCGAACGTCTTGCAGCGGCCGTCGGGGGCCATGAAGCCCCCCTTCGCGTAGCCCACCGACATCCCGGGGGAGAGGAGGAGGTGCACCCCTCCGACGAGAGCGAGCGTCGATTCCCCGCTCCGGAGGCTCTGGCAGGCGAGGTGCGCGGCCACGAGCGACGAGGAGCACGCGGTGTCGATCGCGAGGCTCGGCCCGTGGAGGTCGAGGAAGTAGGAGAGGCGGTTGGCCTTGACCGCGCTCAGGTTGCCCGTGCCGGTGTAGGCGTCGAAGTTCGCGGAGTCCTTCGTGAGCAGCTCGTAGTAGTCGAAGCTCGACACCCCCACGAAGACGCCCGTCTCCGTGCCGGCGAGCGCGTCCGGCGGCTGGCCTGCGTCCTCCAGGGCCTCCCACGCCACCTCGAGGAGGAGCCTCTGCTGCGGGTCCATGCCGCGCACTTCGCGGGGCGAGATCCCGAAGAAGAGGGGGTCGAAGCGGTCGACGTCCTCGAGGAAGCCGCCCCGGCGGCTGTTCATCCTCCCCGGCTTCCAGGGATCGGGGTCGTAGTAGGCGTCCTTGTCCCAGCGCGAGGCCGGCACGTCCCGGATCGCGTCGACACCGTCGCGCAGGAGCCGCCAGAAGGCCTGCGGGCCCGACGCGCCGGGGAAGCGGCACCCGATCCCGACGATCGCGATCGGCTCCCGATCCATGAGGCCGCGGCTCAGCCGGAGAGGCGGCGTCGCCTGAGGAAGCTCACTCGGCCAGGTGCTTCGACAGCGCGGCGATCGTCGGGTAGCTGTAGTTGATCGTCGGGTCGAGCTCGCGCCCGAGCCAGTCGCTGAGCTCGCTGGCCATGGCGATCGAGGCCGAGGAGTCGAGCCCGTACCGGGAGAAGGAGATCCTCGTCGCGATCTTCTCCGGAGCCGTGCCCAGGAGCCGGGACAGGTAGGCGACGAGCCACTCCTCGATCTCGTCGGCGGTCCTCCGCCGACGGCCCCCGACCCCGCCACCAGCCGCCCCGTCGCCCAGCGTGCCCGCCCGCTCGCCCGCGTCGTCCCTGGTCGTCATGCTCTACGCCCTCTTCGCCTGCATCATCGCCGCCGTCGGGCGGCGAACGTCCCAGACGAGCCCGAGGCCCTGGAGCGCCGCGATCATCCAGTAGCCGAGGTCGACCTGCCACCACCGGAGCCCGATGGCGGCCGAGCTCGCGAACGCGTGGTGGTTGTTCTGCCACGACTCCCCGAACGTCGCCAGCGCCACCCATGCGTTGTTGCGGCTGTTGTCGCGGGTCTCGAACTCGCGGCCGCCGAACGCGTGCGAGAAGGAGTTGATGCTCAGGACCGAGTTGTCGACCACGACCATGCGCACGATCCCGCCCCACAGCAGGCCCTGCAGGGCGCCGAGCCATGATCCGTGGACGAGGCCTCCGATCACGGTGGGGATCAGGAGCCCCAGCGCCACCCAGGAGAGGTAGTGCCGGTTGATCCAGGTGATCGTCCGGTCCCGCAGGAGCTCGGGCGCGTAATGGACCGGGTTCGGGTACTCGTGGTTCGTGAGCCAGCCCACGTGGGCGTGCCAGAGGCCCCGCAGGGTACGGAAGGGCCCGCCGCCGAGGAGGTCGGGGTTCGGGGAATGGGGGTCGCCGCGCCTATCGCTCTGCTCGTGGTGCCGGCGGTGCACCGCCACCCACGAGACGAGGGGCCCCTGGGCGGCCATGCACCCGAGGACGGCCAGCGCGGCGCGCCCCCTCTCGCTCGTCTCGTAGGCGTGGTGGGCGAAGTACCGGTGGAGGCCGAGGCTCATCCCGACCATGCACAGGGCCCACATCCCGGCCAGGAGGCCGATCTCGACCCCCCCGATCGGCCACCAGCGCAGGGACACGACGGCGCCCAGGGAGACCACGAAGGGGAGTACGTTGTAGACCCAGAAGTGGCGGCGCTGGAGGCCACGAATGAAGTCGTTCGTGATGGTCGTCGGCTTGTCGGCGGCCGCTTCCGCCGTCCCGACGTCGGGCTCGTGAACGGTGCTCGCCATGATCGGACCTCCCGGTGCGTCACGCACTCGCATCGAGCCGAGGCTCCGCCTCGGCTTCCGCGTCCCCGTCCCCGTCGAGGGCGTCCAGCGTCCCGTCGACGAACTGCGCCCGGCACGCCGCCCGGCGGACCTTTCCGCTCGACGTGCGGGGGACGCCTCCCGGCTTCGTCAGCACGACGGCTTGGACCTGGAGCTCGTGGACCTCGGCCACGGCCTCACGGATGTTTCCCACGACGTCCTCGGCCGACACGCCGCGCAGGTGGCCGCGCTCGACTTCCTGCACCACGACGAGCCTTTCCTCTCCCGCGACGTCGATCGCGAACGCGGCCCCGTGGCCGGGGCGGAGCGCCGGATGGCTCCTCTCCACCGTCAGTTCGATGTCCTGGGGGTAGTGGTTGCGGCCCCGGATGATGATGACGTCCTTGATCCGCCCGGTCACGTAGACCTCGCCCTCCCGGAGGAAGCCCAGGTCTCCGGTCCTCATGAACGGCCCCTCGCCCGTGCCGGCGAGGCGCGCGCCGAAGGTGAACTCGGTCTCGTCCTTCTTTTCCCAGTAGCCGACGGCCAGGCTCGGGTCTCCGACCCAGATCTCGCCCACTGCGCCGTCCGGGAGCGGCTCCCGGGTCTCCGGGTTCGCCACGACGACCCTCATCGTGCCGATCGGAGGGCCGCAGCTCGCGAGCTCGCGGACACCGCGGGCGCGGCCGGGAGGGACCTCCACCGCATCGTGCCTCTCGAGCGCGCCGGCGTCGAAGGACCGGACGACCGGCGACTGGTCGTGCCGCTTCGTCGACACGAGGAGCGTGGCCTCGGCGAGCCCGTACGCGGGGTAGAACGCCTCCGGCCGGAACCCGTACGGCGCGAGCGCCGACACGAAGCCGCGCACGGTGTCGGCCCGCACCGGCTCGCCGCCGCTGCTCGCGGTGCGCCAGCAGCGGAGGTCGAGGCCGGCGAGCTGCTCGGGCCGGAGCCGCCTCAGGCAGTGCTCGTAGCCCGAGTTCGGGCCCTGGGTGTGAGTCACGCGGTGGCGCGAGATCGCCTGGAGCCAGCGCATCGGCCGCATGTAGAACGCGGCCGGCGACATCATGTAGCAGGGGATCCCGACGAAGAGGGGAACGATGATCCCGTCCACGAGGCCGTAGTCGTGGAAGTGCGGCACCCACGCGGCCGACACGCTCTCCGGCGTGTAGCCCCACGCCTCCTCGATGTGGGCGCAGTGCCGCAGGAGGTTCCCGTGGGTCACCATCACGCCCTTCGGCGTCGACGTCGAGCCCGAGGTGTACTGGAGGTAGGCCAGCGTGGAGCCGTCGAGGGGCGGCGGCTCCCACGGTCCCTGCGGCCGACCTCGCACCTCGTCGCTCACGACCCACCGCACCGCCTCGAACTCCGCCAGCCGCGAGCCCCCCTCGTCGAGCTGCGGACGGGTCCGGGAGTCGGTGAGGAGCAGGGAGGCCCGCGCGTCGCGGGCCACCGTCTGCAGCCGGGGCAGGCTCCTCTTCACGACCGGGACGGGGATCGCAACGACCCCGGCGTAGAGACAGCCCAGGAAGGCCCGGACGAACTCGAGCCCCGGCGGGTAGAGCAGGAAGGCGCGCTCGCCGAAGGCCTTCAGCTCCTGGAGTCGGGCGGCGATCGCCCGCGCCGCCTCGTCCAGCTCCCGGTAGGTCAGGGCATCGCTCTCCGTGTCCCCGTTCTGGAGGAACGTGTAGGCCCGCCGGTCGGCCTGGTGCCGGGCGCGGTGGCGCAGCACCTCGACGAGATTCGCCGGCTCTTTCTCGAGGCCCATTGACGGCACCACAGGCCACTCGCGGAGGGTGCGGGGCCCACTGAGGGGATCGATTTGCCGGTGACGGTACCCGATCCGCGCGGGAGCGTCAACCCTGTCTTCACCCTCTTTCGCACCCTCTTTGGCCCCGGCCGCGCGTCGGCCGACCCCCGATCGCATCGACGTTTCTTGACGCTCAAGTCCTCGGGCGGGTCGGGCGCGGCACCTGTCGCGACGCGGACGCCGCGACCAGCGTGGGCACACACGGCCAGCGACGCGATCGCCTTCCCTTCGCCTGGCGAGGTCCCGTGCGGCCGGTCGCGCGCGCGGAAACGCTTGCTCTGGCCGGCGACTTGGCGCTATCGTGATGGCAGGGTTCTTGGACGGAGGGACCGATGACGGCGAAGCGGGCGACGGTAGGCTTGGCTTTGGCTGCGGTCCTGGCCTGGACGGGTCAGACCGCGGAGGGCGCGTCGCATGGCGTTGGCGGCGGCGGCCATCCAGGAGGAGGCGGCGGCTCGCATGCCGTCCCGCGCGGGGGCGGGGCAGGGCACCCCTCCGGCGGGGTGGCCGGGGCCCGCCATCCACAGGCTGGGACGGGTCACGGCTACTACTACGGACACGGGTACTACGGGCACGGCTACTACCCCTATCACGGCCATTACTACGGCTACTACGGCGGCTATTACGGCGGCTACTACGGTCCTTACTTCTCGCTTTCCTTCGGCTGGCCGTACTACTACCCGTACGGGTACGGCTACTACCCGGGCTATTACGCTCCGTACTACTCCGCTCCGCCGTACTACGGCTACGGCGAGCCCTCCGGCGACGCCGCCGGCGCCCCTTCCGGCGCCCCGCCGCCGGCCGACGCTGGAGGCTCCTACGACACTGAGCGCCCACCCAGCGACTCCGGGTTCACGTACGGCCGTCCGCCCGCTTCCGACACGGGCCGGCTTCGCCTCGAGGTGAGGCCGGACGACGCCTCCGTGTACGTGGACGAGGAGTTCTGGGGGAACGCCCGCGAGACGAAGGTCCTGACCCTGCGGTCGGGCCGTCACGTCATCGAGGTGGTGCGGCCCGGTTTCGAGACCGTCCGTCGCGAGGTGGACGTCGTGAGGGGCGGAACGGGCGAGGTGCTCGTCGAGCTCCAGCGGCGCTAGAAGGTCCCGCGTCCCTCTGAGAACGCCGTCCCCGCCTCGCCGCCTCGGCCGGCGGCGGTTCACGCCTTTTTGCGCTTCGACGCGTCCGACGTCGCCCTCGGTGCGGCCGGGTCAGCGCTCGGCCGGCGTATCATGGGCCATGACCAACAGGCTGCTCTTCGTCCTCGCCGCGTGCTCCGTCGTCGGGCTCGCCGCCTGCGGCGGTTCGAACACGACCCAGTCGGGATCGTCGACGACGTACACGCCCGGCGTCTTTCCGGCGTCGAGCTCCCTCGCCGCGCAGTGCGCATCCCCGCGCACCGGCACCGATCCCACGACGGGCAAGCCCTATCCCGACACCCCAGGCTCGAGCACCACCGAGAACTTCTGGCTGCGCTCGTGGACGAACGAGCTGTACCTCTGGTACAAGGAGGTCCCCGATCTCAACCCGGGCTCCTACGCCACCGCCGACTACTTCAACCTGCTCAAGACGACGGCGACGACACCCTCCGGCAACCCGAAGGACAAGTTCCACTTCACTTACCCGACCGCCCAGTGGGTCGCCCTGTCGCAGTCGGGCGTGGAGGCGAGCTACGGCGCGCAGTTCGTCGTCCTCGCGTCCTCGCCGCCGCGCCTCGTCGTGGTGGCCTACACCCAGCCGGGCTCTCCGGCGACCACCGCCAGCCTGAGCCGGGGCGCGCAGGTCCTGACCGTCGACGGGGTGGACCTCGTCAACGCCAGCGACAGCGCGAGCGTCGCCACGCTCAACGCCGGCCTCTTCCCGGCCGCCGCCGGGAGCACCCACTCCTTCTCCATCCTCGACCTCGGGGCGGCGAGCGGCCGGCCGGTGACCATGACCTCGGCCAACGTCACCGAGACGCCGGTGCAGAACGTGGGGACGATCCCTTCCAGCACGGGCACCGTGGGCTACATGCTCTTCAACGACCACATCGCCACCGCGGAGGCCGAGCTCGTGAGCGCCTTCGCCCAGCTCGCGGCGGCGAACGTGAACGACCTCGTGCTCGACATCCGTTACAACGGCGGGGGCTACCTGGACATCGCGAGCGAGGTCGGCTACATGGTCGCCGGGCCGGCGGCGACCGCGGGGAAGACGTTCGAGAAGACGGTGTTCAACGACAAGTACCCGACGACGGACCCCGTCACCGGCCAGGCCCTGACCCCGGTGCCCTTCCACTCGACCTCGCAGGGCTTCTCGGGGCCGCAGGGCCAGGCCCTGCCCACCTTGAGCCTGCCCCGGGTCGCCGTGCTCACGAGCGGCAACACCTGCTCGGCGAGCGAGTCGATCATGAACAGCCTGCGCGGAGTGGGCGTGCAGGTGGTCCAGGTCGGGACCACGACCTGCGGGAAGCCCTACGGCTTCTACCCCGCCGACAACTGCGGCACCACGTACTTCTCGATCCAGTTCCAGGGCGTGAACGCCCTGGGTTTCGGCGACTACCCGGACGGCTTCTCGCCCGCCAACACCTTGACGAGCCCCGGGGTGACGGTGCCGGGGTGCTCGGTCGGCGACGACTTCACGCACGCCCTCGGCGACCCCGGCGAGGCGCGACTCGCGGCGGCCCTCGGCTACTTCGCCGGTCAGCCCTGCCCGGCGGCGGCGGCGGTCGCTCCTCCGCCGGGAGTGGGCCGGTCCGCCGCTTCGGCCGACGGCGTCGCCCCGAAGTCGCCCTGGCGCGAGAACCGCATCTACCGTCGGTGACGCTCCCGGCCGTCAGGGTGGCGCTCGCGGGGGCGCTCGCCCTCGCCGGCTGCCGCACCGCGGCGCCCGACGTGCCGGCCCTCGTCACGAGCCTCACCCCCGAGAGCCGGGCCGAGATCACGGGCGCGGTGAGCCGCGCCCTGAACGGCGCGCCGGTCACGCTGGCCGATGACGCCCTGACGCGGGAGGACACGCTCGTCGTCGAGCGCGCGCGGCACCGCAGCCTCGACGGCACGCCGTCGACGGGGCGCGACACGGGGCGGCCGGAGCGGTTCCGCCTCGTGCAGAGCGGCGGGCGCTGCGTCCTCGTCCACGAGGCGAGCGGACGACGCTCCACGCTCGAGGCGACGACCTGCCGGCCGCGGTGACCGCGCGTCGAGAGGCTACCAGCCGCTGGGCGTCCAGACGTTCTTGACCTGGGTCGCCTCGCGGAGGAACTCCGGGCCGAAGGCGGAGGCGAGAGGGAACGGGTCGCGCCCGGCGTCTCCCGTCCACGTGCGCTTCATGTTGCCGGCCGAGAGCTCCTGGACCTCGCGGATCCCGGCCGCGGGGCCGAAGTACCAGACGGCGTCGACGTCGTCGTGGCCGGCCAGGACCGGAACGAGCACGTCGCGGCGGCCGGTGACGACGTTGACGACGCCCGCCGGCACGTCCGACGTCTCGATGACCTGGTAGAGGTCGGTCGCGCTCAGCGGGTGCCGCTCCGACGGCACCGCCACCACCGTGTTGCCCATCGCGACCGCGGGCGCCACGAGCGAGACGAAGCCGAGGAGCGGGGCCTCGTCGGGCGCGACGAGGCCCATGACGCCGATCGGCTCGACGAGGGCGAGGGTGAGCCCGCGGAGGGGCACGCCGTGCACCGCGCCGTCGTACTTGTCGGCCCAGGCCGCGTAGCCGAAGAGGCGGCCGACCGTCGCCTCCACCTCGGCCGTCCCGTCGCGGCCCGTCTGCGCCGCGATCCGGTCCGCGAACTCGGCGGCGCGGGCGGAGAGGTTCTCGGCCAGGTAGTAGAGGATCTGCGCGCGGAGGTGCGCCGTGGCGTGGCTCCAGCCGTCCTCGGCGGCGTGCGCCGCCTCGACGGCGTTCCGCACGTCCTTGCGGTTCCCGTCCCCGACCTCGCCGATCGCCCCGCCCCCCGGGCCGAGGACGCGAAGGCTGGCCCCCCCGTCCGGCCGGGCCTGCTTGCCTCCGATGAAGAGCTTGGGTGTGCGGTCGATGGTGGGGCCGGCCGCCGCTCGCGGAGGGGCCGTCGCCGGGCTCTGCACACCGGCGCTCGACATGGCCGGGCTCGGCGCCGCCGGGGGCCGTCGTTCGGTCGGCCGCAGGTACTCGTGCATGCCCTCCCGCCCTCCCTCGCGCCCGAAGCCGCTCTCGCGATAGCCGCCGAAGCCGCTCGCGGCGTCGAAGAGGTTGGTGGAGTTGATCCAGACCGTGCCCGCCTTGACCCGGCGGGCCACGTCGAGGGCGAGGCTCACGTTCTCCGTCCAGACGCTCGCGGCCAGGCCGTAGCGCGTGTTGTTCGCGAGGGCGACCGCTTCCGCCGGCGTGCGGAAGGTCATCGAGACGAGGACGGGGCCGAAGATCTCCTCCTGCGCGATCGTCGCCGACGGCGCCACGTTCGTGAAGAGCGTCGGGGGGAAGAAGAAGCCTTCCTTCGGGCAGGCCCAGGAGGGCTGCCAGAGCGTCGCCCCTTCCGCGACGCCCTGCTGCACCAGCCGCTCGATGCGGGCGAGCTGCACCGGAGCGACGATGGCCCCGATGTCCACCGCCTTGTCGAGCGGGTCGCCGACGCGGAGCCTCTCCATGCGCGCCCGCAGCTTCGCGAGGACCGGCTCCGCCACCGACTCCTGCACGAGGAGCCGCGAGCCGGCGCAGCAGACCTGGCCCTGGTTGAACCAGATCGCGTCGACCGCCCCCTCGACCACGCTGTCGAGGTCGGCGTCGTCGAAGACGAGGAACGGGCTCTTCCCGCCGAGCTCGAGCGAGAGGCGCTTGCCGGTCCCGGCGGTCTTGCGGCGGATCAGCCGGCCCACGTCGGTCGAGCCGGTGAAGGCGATCTTGTCGACGCCCGGATGCTCGACGAGGAGCGCTCCCACCTTCCCATCCCCGGTCACGATGTTGACGACGCCGGGCGGGAGGCCCGCCTCCTGGACGAGCTCGGCGAAGGCGAGGGCGGTGACGGAGGTGAACTCCGCCGGCTTCAGGACCACCGTGTTCCCGGCCGCGAGGGCGGGCGCGACCTTCCAGGCCAGCATCAAGAGCGGGAAGTTCCACGGGATGATCTGTCCGACGACGCCGACCGGCCCCTGGCCGGGGAACTCGCTCTCGAGGAGCTGGGCCCAGCCCGCGTGGTGGTAGAAGTGCCGCGCCACGAGGGGCACGTCGATGTCGC
>Ga0335080_10009847_pt1 | contig 10009 bp, 8 predicted proteins | sample Lox_Sample_34_FD_206720 | JGI IMG/M metagenome (GOLD analysis project Ga0335080, IMG submission 206720) | Soil microbial communities from Loxahatchee National Wildlife Refuge, Florida, United States - Lox_Sample_3.4 | ecosystem: Environmental > Terrestrial > Soil > Wetlands | place: USA: Florida... | reverse complement strand
GCCGCGCCGCACCTCTTCATAGAGCTTGGTCAGCTCCCGCGCGACTGCCGCCGGCCGGTCGCCGAGCACATCGCGGCAGGCGGTGAGGCTGTCCGCGAGGCGCGGCCCGGTCTCGAAGAACAACAGGGTCGCCGGCACCGTCTTCAATTCGCCGAGTGCGTTGCGCCGGGCGCCGTCCTTGGCGGGCAGGAAGCCGGCGAACAGGAAGCGGTCGCTGGGCAGGCCGGAGAGCACGAGTGCGGCGAGGGGCGCCGAAGGACCGGGGATGACGGTGACTGCGATATCCGCCGCCGTCGCCGCCTGCACCAGCTTGTAGCCGGGATCGGAGATCAGCGGCATGCCGGCATCCGAAACCAGCGCCACGGTTTCGCCGCGTTGCAGGCGTTCAATCAGCTTCGGGCGCATCGCCTCGGCGTTGTGGTCGTGATAGGGCAGGGTCGGCCGCTTGATCTCGAATCGTTGCAGCAGCTTGGCTGTCACACGGGTGTCTTCGCAGGCGATCAGGTCGGCCTTGCGCAGGGTCTCGAGCGCTCGCGCGCCGATATCTCCGAGATTGCCGATCGGCGTCGCCACCAGGGCCAGCAGGCCGCGGCGTTTACTTCCGTCCGTGCTGTCGCTAGGCTTGGTCATCGCTCCGCTCTGCCGGCGCCATCAGGAATCCGCCAGGAATTTCAACATGTCTTTCAGGCTCCGTCCGCTGCAACTGATGCTGGCCGCCTGTGGTCTTTCGGCCGGCCTGATGCTGGCGGGCTGCGCGCCCAACCTACCGCCGCCGAAGGCGCCGAGCCAGCCGCAAGCGCAAGCGCCGCAGCCGGCCCCCCTGCCGCCGACGGTACAGGCGCTGCCGACCGGCCCCTTGGAATCCAAGGTTGCCCTGCTGCTGCCGCTCTCCGGCCAGAACGCGGCCGTAGGTCGCGGCCTGATGCAGGCGGCGGAGATGGGCGTGTTCGATTCCGCCGGCGACGATTTCTCCCTGGTGGTGCGCGACAGCGCCGCCGCCGGCGGTCCCGGCAATGCGGCGCGCAGCGCGCTGGATGAAGGCTCGCGGTTGGTGCTGGGGCCTGTCTTCGCCACTGAGGTGCCGGAGACCGCCACGGCGGCGTCGCAGATATCCAGCGGCCAGGTGCCGGTCATCAGCTTCTCCAATGACCGTTCCGCGGCGAAGCCCGGCGTCTTCGTGCTCGGCATCGCGCCCCAGGCCCAGGTCGAGCGCGTGGTCGATTACGCGGCGAGCCAGGGCGTGAAGCGGTTCGCGATCCTCTATCCCAACTCCGCCTACGGCAACGCGGTGCGGCAGGCCTATCAGGATGCGGTGGTCGCCGCCGGCGGCCAGGTCGCGGTGATGCAGAACTACGATCCCGCCGCCGCCGATCTCGTCGCCACCATGCAATCCCTGTCCAACGCCTATAAGGGCGGCGGCTTCGATGCGCTGATGATCCCGGAAGGCGGACAGAAGCTCCGCACCATTGCCGCCATGCTGCCGGGTTTCGACATCCCGACGGCCGGTCCCGGCGACGCGCCGGCCGCGGCCGGCGCCGTGCGGCTGCTCGGCACCGCGCTCTGGAACGACCCGGCGCTCGCCCAGGAGCACATCCTTGCCGGCGGCTGGTTCGCGACCACGCCGCCCGACCGCTGGTCGAACTTCGTCCAGCGCTATCAGAGCGTCTATGGCGCCGCACCCGATCCACGCGCCGGCATCGTCTATGACGCGGTGACTTTGGCCGTCGCGCTCTCGAAGTCGAAGCCGGGCGGCGATTTCAGCATGACGCGCCTCACCGATCCTTCCGGCTTCGCGGGGGTCACCGGCCTCTTCCGCCTCAATGCCGACGGCACCAGCAGCCGCGGCCTCTCGGTGCTGGAGATCGGCCCCGGCGGGATCACCGTCCGCGACCCGGCCCCCGCCACCTTCCAGGCCGCCGTCACCAATTGAACCCGCCTACTTGAACCCACGGGGGGTTGGTCGCGACCAAGAACGGAAACCTCTCTCGGAGCCCTGAGACCATGAAGCCCCGTATTCTCGCCGCGTTCCCTCTCGCCCTCGTCGCATTGCAATTCGGCGCTGCCGGCGCCCATGCCGATTGCTCGACCAGCAAGAACGATTTCGAGGACGTCTATTGCTACGCCAAGATCTATATCGACGCCGACAACGACTTGAACGCCGCCTATAAGGCGATCACCGGCAAGATCGACGCCGACTCCAAGGCAGTCTTGAAGAAGAGCCAGCTCGGCTGGATGAAGTCGCGCAACCAGGAATGCGGCCAGACCGACAGCGACGGCTATTACGTCGATCTCTCTTGCGCCGTCGAAGTGACGCGCAACCGCACGCAGTTCCTGAAGGACCGCGCCACGGAATGCGACAGCGGCAAGTGCGACCTCGACAAGATGGCCGAGAGCAAGGCCGACGGCGGCCAGTGAGCCTCAGCAGGTAACACTCAGGCGAGCAGCGCGCCCAGCACCGCGTCGAGGCGGGCGCGGCCTTCCGCCGTTGTCTTCAGGCGATCACCTTCAATAGTGAGGAAGCCGCCCTCCGTCAGCCGCTTGAGGCGCGCCGGATCGAGCGCCGCTTCTATATCGCTCCCCGTCTCGGCACTGAACCGTGCAGCGGGAATCCCCTCGGCAAGGCGCAGGCCCATCATCACCATCTCGGAAAGCCGTGCCGCGGGCTCGACCTCCAGCCGCTGCCGGGTCGCATGGCCTTCGCGCTCGACCAGATCCAGCCAGGCTTCCGGCGCGCGGTGCTGGCGGGTCGCGAATTTCCGTCCCGTCAGAGTCAACCGGCCATGGGCGCCGGGCCCCACGCCGACATAGTCGCCATAGCGCCAATAGGTGAGGTTGTGGCGCGATTCCTCGCCCGGCCGCGCATGGTTGGAGATCTCGTAGCCGGCAAGGCCCGCCTCCTCCAGGCGCGCCGCGGTCCAGTCGAACAAGGCCGCTTGCGCCTCCTCCGCCATCGGCTGGAAGTCGCCGCGCGCCACCCGCTGCTCGAAGACCGTGCCGGGCTCGATGGTGAGCTGGTAGAGCGAGAGGTGCCCCTTGGCGAGTTGGAGCGCCGCGTCGAGCTCCGCCTGCCACGCCGCCAGTGACTGGCCGGGCCGGGCATAGATGAGATCGAAAGACATGCGGTCGAAGGTGGCGCGGCCGATCTCCAGCGCGCGAACTGCTTCCTTGGCGCTGTGCTGGCGGCCGAGGAATTTCAGGATCTCGTCGTCCAGCGCCTGCACGCCGATCGAGACCCGGTTGACTCCGGCGGCGCGAAAGGCGCGGAACTTCCCGGCTTCGATCGAGGTCGGATTGGCTTCCAGCGTGACTTCGAGATCGGGCGCAGTCGGCCAGGTCGCCTTGACGGCGGCGATCACTGCGCCGACCGTCTCCGGCTCCATCAGCGAGGGCGTGCCGCCGCCGAAGAAGAGGCTGGTGACGGTGCGCCCCGATGTCTCTTCGGCGTAGTATGACAGCTCGCGCAGCAGCGCCGCGCGCCAACGCGCCTGGTCGATCGCCTCGCGCACGTGGCTGTTGAAATCGCAATAGGGGCATTTCGCGCGGCAGAACGGCCAATGCACATAGATGCCGAAGCCGCGCGGATCGTCGAGCGTCGAAGTCATGCGGGGAGAGAAAGCAGAGACCGGACGGCGGCGCAAGCCGCCCGCGTGAACGCCTATTGGGCGACGAGGGGAACCGGCACGATCGACTGGCCGGTCAGCCAGTGCCGCTTCAGCGCCGGGCGGCCGAAATAATAGCCCTGGAGGAACTGGACGCCGGCTTTCAGCAGGAAGTCGGCGTCCTCGCTGTTCTCGACGAACTCCGCCACCGTCTCCAGGCCGAAGGTGGCGGCGAGGCCCATCAGGTTGCGGACGAAGAGCTGGTTGTCGACATTGCGCGAGAGGTTGAGCACGAAGGAGCCGTCGATCTTCACCATGTCGACGGTGAGGGCCTTCAGGTGCCGGAACGAGGTGAAGCCGGCGCCGAAATCGTCGATCGCGACCTTGCAGCCGAGGTCGCGCACCACGTTGACGAAGCGGGCGGATTCCTCGATGTCGTGCAGAGCCGCGGTCTCGGTGATCTCGACCACCAGGCGCGGGGCAATGTGCGGCGTCGACCGCACGGCGGAGATCAAGGCGCGCAGCCAGGACTGGTCGGAGGCGGTGAGGCCGGAGATGTTGATGGCGAGCGTGGTGTCGGGCGACTGGCGCAGCTCCTCGACCGCCATGTCGAGCACGTAGCGGTCGAGCGCCCGGGCCATGCCGAGCTGCTCGATCACCGGAATGAAGGCGCCGGCCGGCACGATGTCGCCCTTCTCGTCGCGCATGCGGAGCAGGGCCTCGTACTTCACCACCTCATGGGTGTCGGCCTTCACGATCGGCTGGTACATGAAGAGCAGCCGGTGCTCGCGCATCGCCTGCTGGACCTGGGCGCCCACGTCCATGGCGTGGCGATGCACCAGGCCCTGCTGCTCGGAGATGCGATAGGTGTTGAAGCAGCTGCGACCGTTGCGCTTGGCATAGTTCAGCGAGAGCTCGGCCTTGGCCATCACGTCATAGGCGGTGTTGACCAGGCCCGGGAACAGCACGCAACCGATCGAGACGCTGACCGGGATCGATTGGCCGTCGATCTCCACCGGCTCCTCGCGCACGCCGTCGATGATGCGGTCCATGGCATGGACCACCATCTCCTCGCGGCACTGCGACAGGATGATGCCGAAGCGGTCGCCGCCGAGCCGGCCCACCACGTCGCTGGAGCGCACGAAGCGGTCGAGCCGCTGGCCGACCGCGACCAGCACCGCGTCGCCGACCTCATAGCCGAAGGCGCTGTTGATCATGGCGAGCTTGTCGATGCCGACCACCATGAAGGCGCCGGGCACGTGGAAGCGGCGGGCGAAGGTCAACGCCTGGTCGAGCTCGTCGCGCAGGCGGGTCTTGTTGAAATGGCCGGTCAGCTCGTCGTAGTTGGCGATGCGCTCCAGCCGCGCCTCGGTCTGCTTCCGCGTGGTGATCACGCGCAGGCTGCCGGACATGGCGACCGGTGTCTTCTCCGTGTCGAACACGGCCGTGCCGCGATCGTGCACCCAGACGACGCCACCCTGGCTGTTGCGCAGGCGGAACTCGCAGTCGTAGTTCGCCTGGCCGGAGAAGTGGTCGGAAAGCGCCTTCAGGCGGATCGGCAGGTCTTCGGGGTGGATCCGATTGTTGAAGCCGTGGCCGGACTGGATGCTCTCGTTGGGCTCGCCTAGGAGATCCGTGAGGCAGCCGCCCCATTGCAGGCCGTCGCTCAGGATATCCCAGCGATAGGCGACGTCGCCCGCCGCGCTGACGGCGCGTGCGATCCAATCGGGTTCTAAAGTGGATGCCGGCAGGGCGTCTGCGCCCGGAGCCTGTCGTCCCAACGTGATCATGCCCCGGTTGCCGTCAAGAAGAGCCGCCTCGAGCCCGCTGCAAGCTTCGATACGAAAGCGTTTAGGGGCGGATCTTAGTCGGCAGACTCCTAACCAAACCTTAAGTGCGCCGCAGCGCAGCGGACTACACTCCCAGGTGGCAGGCCGAATTGGTAAACAATTGGTGAAGAATGGAAAATCACACGCGCGATGATCTTGCCTTCTTGCGCGTTGGAACCAGATACCTAAAATTCGAGACAATTGACAGGGACTGGCCAGGAAGCGGATGTCCGATCTCGCCCAAGTTCTGTTATTGCCCCCGCCGCAGCCGCCCCAGCGGTTGCCTCAGCGGCTGCCGGCAACGCAGGGCCCGTCGGCGGGCGCCGCGGCCGATCTCACGGTCAATGCCGATGCGGCGAATGGCGGCGGCAATGCCCAGGCGCGCCGCTTCCGTTTCCGCGTCTATGAGGGCGGCAGCAGCGGCGAGACCGGCACCCAATACGACGGCGCGCGGGTCGGCGCCCCGGTCGGTTCGGGGCGTATTTCGTTGGTGTCCAATGACGCCGGGAGTGCGGACGGCGCGGACCGGAAGACCTCGGGCGGGCGTCGCGCCGGCGACAGCCCACGCTTCTTCTCGGAGGCGTCGAGCGCCTTCCTCGCGCAGTCGATCGCACAAGAGCAGCTCGGCGAAGGCCTGCACAATCCGCCGATCCAGGCGGCGACCGTCGCCTATACCCGCGCCGGGACGGCGCTGACGTCCCGCGCCAGCGCCGGCATCAGCATCACCGCTTAAATCGGGAAAATCGCTAAGCCGTCGTGTCGATGGTGCCGCCGGGTGCGCCGTCGTTCGCGGCTTCGCCCTTGGCGACGCCGACCAGCGCCGGCCGCAGCAGGCGGTCGTGGATCTTGTAACCGGCCTGCAGCACCTGGACGATGGTGCCCGCGGGCTTGCCGCTGTTCGGCACTTCGAACATCGCCTGGTGGAAGTTGCTGTCGAAGCGCTCGCCCTCCGGCCAGATGCGCTGGATCTGCTGCTTCGCCAGCGCGGCTTCGAGCTGGCGCTCGGTGGCGGCGACGCCGTCATGCAGCGTCCGCAATGCCTCGTCGCTTTCGATGGCGCCGCTCGGAATGGCTTCGAGGGCGCGGTGCAGGTTGTCGGCGACGGCCAGGACCTCGCGGGCGAAATTGGCGATGCCGTATTTCTGCGCATCCTCGCGGTCGCGCTGGGCGCGGCGGCGGGTGTTCTCGGTCTCCGCCATGGCACGCAGCAACTGGTCCTTCAATTGCGCGACCTCGGCCTGCGCCGCGGCCAGCGGATCCCCCGGCATCGGGATCTCGGCGCCGGCCTCGTGCTCGGCGCCGCTTGCCAGGTCTTCGTTCTCGTCTGCAGACATGCCGTTTCCAGTCTTTTCGCCAAATTTCTCATCGGTCATCATCGGGACCGGTTCTCCATCAATCCGAACGTGGTTGCAACGAAAGAAATCGCCGCCGCGGGCGGGATTTCAACCCCGAAATTCGGGGAATTAACCGAGGATCCGGCCGATCACCTTGGCCGTGTAATCGACCATCGGGATGATCCGGGCGTAATTGATCCGGCTTGGGCCGATGACACCCACGGCGCCGATGAGGCGCCGCTGGCTGTCGTGATAGGGCGAGATCACCGCCGAGCAGCCGGCGAGCCCGAAAAGGTCGTTCTCGGCGCCGATGAAGATCTTGACGCCCTCGGCGGCATCGGCCGCCTCCAGGAGCTTCAGCAGCTGCTCCTTGGCTTCCAATGCGGAGAACAGTCCCCGGAGGCGCTCGAGATCGGCGATCTCGGTCACGCCTTCCAGCAGGTTCGACTGTCCGCGCACGATCAGGGCGCCCTGGCCGCTGCCGCCAGACCAGGTGGCGAGGCCCGCCTCGACCACTTTCCGGGTCAGGGCGTCGAGCTCGGCGCGCTGGCTCTCCAGGTCCTGGACGATCTCGCTCCGCGCCGTCGGGATGGTGCGCCCGGCGAGGCGCTGGGTGAGATAATTGGTGGCCTCGACCAGGCTCGAGGGCGGCAGGCCCAGCGGCACGTCGATCACCCGGTTCTCCACCATGCCGCCTTCGGTCACCAGCACCACCAAAGCGCGCCCCGGCGCCAGATGCACGAACTCGATGTGCTTCAGCGGCCGCTCCGATTTCGGCGCCACCACCATGCCGGCGCAATGCGAGAGGCCGGAGAGCATGGCCGACGCCTGCTCCATCACCTCCGGCATGCTGCGGCCGATCGCCTGGCACTGCCCGTCGATCGCCGCGCGCTCCGCCTCGGTGAGGCCGCCCAATTCCATCAGCCCGTCGACGAAGAGGCGCAGGCCGAGATCGGTCGGTAGCCGGCCGGCCGAGGTGTGCGGCGCAAAGAGGAGGCCGAGCTCCTCCAGATCCGCCATCACGTTGCGGATGGTCGCCGGCGAGAGCTGGCCGAGCCGGCGCGAGAGCGTGCGCGAGCCGACCGGTTCCCCGGTCTCGAAATAGGTGTCGACGATCAGCCGGAAGATTTCCCGCGAGCGTTCCGAAAGCTCGCTCAACACCGGCCTATGCTGCGTCAGGTTGCGCGGCAAGTGCTGCATCTCTGTCCTCAGAATTCCCTTTCGAATCTAGGTATGGGGGTGGGGCGCGTCAATATCGCGAATTATCGTTGCGGGCGCCGGTGCGGCATGCTCGACTCCCCCGCCACATCGCCCCGCCATATCGAACGGACCAGGCCCGACCGGGCATACGGTGATCATGCGTTTTCTGGTTTTTCAGCACATTGCGATCGAGCATCCCGGCATCTTCCGCGACTTCTTCGCCGCGGACGGGATCCAGTGGGACGCGGTCGAGCTCGACGAGGGCGAGGAGATTCCGGGCCTCGCCGACTACGACGCGCTCTGGGTCATGGGCGGGCCGATGGATGTCTGGGAGGAGACCGAGCATCCCTGGCTGAAGGCCGAGAAGCAGGCGATCCGCGAATGGGTCAAGGACCGGGCGAAGCCCTATCTCGGCCTCTGCCTCGGCCATCAGCTCCTCGGTGCCGCAATGGGCGGCCGGGTCGATAAGATGCCCCAGGCCGAGGTCGGGATCCTCGACATCAATTTGACCGCCGCCGGCCGTGCCGACCCGCTGTTCGAAGGCATCGCAAGCCCGCTCCAGGCGCTGCAATGGCATGGTGCCGCCGTGCTCGATGCACCGGAGGGCGCGGTGATCCTCGCCGATTCTCCGGTCTGCGCCAATCAGGCGATGCGGATCGGCGACCTCGCCTATGGCCTGCAATACCACACCGAGCTGACCACGGAGACCGTGCCGGAATGGGGCGAGGTGCCGGCCTATGCCTGCGCCCTCGACGAGACGCTCGGGCAGGGCGCGCTGCAACGCCTGACCACGGAAGCCGCGGCGAAGATGCCGGTCTTCGCCCGGGATTCGCGCCGGCTCTACGACAACTTCATGGGCCTCCTCCGCAAGCGGAGCTGAGAATTCAGAAGCGGACCGAAATTGCGGCGCGCCACCTGAGCCCGCTGATGATGCTGGTCGGGCTCGGCCTGGTGGCGCTCAACCTGCGTCCGGCCGTTACCAGCGTCGGTCCGCTGCTGGCGGAGATCGCGCAATCCCTCGGCTTCGACAAGGCCGAGTCCGGGATCCTGACGACGCTGCCGGTGCTCTGCTTCGGTTTCGCGGGACCGGTGGCGCCCGCGATCGGCCGTCGCTTCGGCGCCGAGAACGCGATCTTCGTGGCACTGGTGGCGCTCGCCGCCGGCTGCGCCCTGCGGCTCGTTCCTTCGGCGCCGCTGCTCTATGCGAGCAGCATCGTCGTCGGTCTCGCGATCGGGGTCATGAACGTGCTGCTGCCGGGGATCGTGAAGCGCGATTTCCCGGAGCGCATCGGCGCCGTCACCGGCTTCTACACCATGATGCTCTGCGTCGGCGCCGCCGGCGCGGCGGCTCTGGCGCCGCAAGTCGAGCTCCGCTTCGGCACGGCCTGGCCGAGCGCGCTCGCGATCTGGAGTCTGCTCGCCTTGGCGGCGCTGCCGGCCTGGGCGCCGATCCGTGCCCGCTTCCACTCCGCGCCGCAGCAGGCGGTGAGCTCGGGCCCCAATCTCTGGCGCAATTCCCTCGCCTGGCAGGTGACGATCTATCTCGGCCTCTGCTCCTCCGGTGCCTATTCGGTCTTCGGCTGGGGCGCGAAGATCCTGCAGGACCGCGGCATGGATGTGCCCGCGAGTGGCTGGATGCTGGGTCTGAGCATCCTGGTGCAGGGGCTCGGCGCGCAGGTGGCGCCGCTGATGGCAAGCCGGCGCGGCGATCTTCGTGCATCCGCGCTGCTGATGCAGGCGCTGGGCCTTGCCGGCCTCATCGGCTATCTCTTCGCGCCGCTCGACACGATGTGGCTCTGCTCGGTGGTGCTCGGCATCGGCCAGGGCGGCGCCTTCGCGATCTCGCTCACCATGATCGCCCAGCGCGCCGGCAATCCGGAGACCGCGGCCAGGCTCTCCGGCATGACCCAAAGCGTCGGCTATGTCCTCGGCGCGGTCGCGGGGCCGCTTGCGGTCGGCCTGGTGCATGACGTCTTCGGCGTCTGGCCGCCGGTCAGCGGCCTCTTCGTCGCCATCACGCTCGGCGCCTCGCTCTGCGCCCTCGGCG
>Ga0335080_10009846_pt1 | contig 10009 bp, 8 predicted proteins | sample Lox_Sample_34_FD_206720 | JGI IMG/M metagenome (GOLD analysis project Ga0335080, IMG submission 206720) | Soil microbial communities from Loxahatchee National Wildlife Refuge, Florida, United States - Lox_Sample_3.4 | ecosystem: Environmental > Terrestrial > Soil > Wetlands | place: USA: Florida... | reverse complement strand
GCACGAGGTCGGCCACGAAGGCGTGGATCTCTTCCCGAGTGGGCAGGACGATCCGGATCTTCGCGCTGTACGGGCTCTCCGCGAGCTCGCGGTTGAGGTCGGCGAGGTTCTCGGTGATGAGGACCGTGGCCACGAAGGAGGCGGTGACGTCGGGGTTCGCCGCCCAGTCCTGGATCTGGATGAGGGTCTGGCTGAGGTCGGCCAGGTAGAGGGGATCGCCCTGGGGGACGATGAAGTGCGCGTAGTCGAGCACGACGGCCACCTTGAGCGGGCTCGCCACCACCTTGCCGTCCTGGACCTTCGTCCGCCGGCGGGCGAAGGCCAGGATGCGGTCGACGATCTCGAGGGCCCGCTTTGGGTCGCGCGGGAGCTGCTCCCGGAGGTCGAGGCGGTCCTGCTTCTCCGCAACCGCGTCGAACGCCCCCGGCGCTCCGCGGAACGCGTCGACCCCCTTCAGGAAGCGGAAGACCTCCTCGACGCCCTTGTACGCGTCCGCGCGCTGGGGATCGGGAGGCTCGACCCGCACGCCGCGGCCGCGGTCGTATCGGATCACGACGTCGAAGGGCTGGAACATCGTCCCGGCGAGGAAGTCGGTGAGGGAGACCCAAGAGGTCCCCCCCTTGCCGTCGGACGCCGGCACGAGGTCGAAGACGTTGCCGTGGAGCACGAACTGGCTGGTCGCCCCGGCCTTGAAGACCTGGCGCATCTCCTCCGCCCACGGTGGCAGGCCAGCGGACTCAGCCATGTCGCTCTCCTCGGCAGGGGACCGGCAGAACGCGTTGCCCCCGAGCCGTCATCTCTGCCTCTGCCCCACCCGGGGCCGCGGCGGGCGGGGGGAAGCGGCCGCCTCCTCCTCCGGCTCGGCGGGCAGGGGGGGGACCGAGCCCGTGTCGAGGTCGGCCGCCGACATGTCGGCGAAGATCTCCGCGTGCTGGTCCAGGAACTGCGAGGTCTCGCCGAGGGTCCGGGAGACGGCGTCGAGGCGCGCGGAGATCGCCTCCGGCGAGCGGCTGACCGCGCTCTCCTCGCGCACGAGGCGGACCTGCTGCTCGATCCGCTCGAGCTCGGCGTCCACGACGGCCAGGTTGTTGGCGGCCGTCTCCAGGTTGGCGAGGCGCTTCTCCTGGATCTCGAGGGTGGCCTTGAGCGAGCGGGCGAGGGCGCTGTCGGGGTCGCCCGCCGACTGCAGCCGCGCCTTCAGGCCCGCGGCCCCGGCCTCGATCTGCCGCCGGTCCACCCGGGCCAGGGTGTCGGCGATCGCCTCCCGCGAACCGAGGAGGCGCAGGAAGAGCGAGAGCATCTGGTTCAGGTTCCCGGCCCGGAAGTCGGTGAGGCCGCTGTCGCCCGCCCCCACCCCGAGGCCGAGGATCTCGCGGCAGACGACCACGAGCGCGCGGTAGCGGGCCTGCGAGGCGGGCTCGAGCCTCTCGTAGAGGCCCTTCATCCGGTCCTCGGCCGTCCCCTGGCGCGCGACGAGGCGCTCCGCCTCGACGAGCTTCTGGAAGCGCTCGCTCGCCGAGCGGCCGCCGACGAAGGCCACGACGGCGGCGACGCCGAGGAGCCAGAAGCCGGGGTTGAAGAAGCCGGCGAGGCCGAACGCGACGAGCAGCATCTGGGTGAGGGGCATCGCGCCCAGGATCCGCGAGCGGATCGGGCGCCAGAACGCGGCCTTCAGGTACTGCCAGTAGGACAGCGGCTCGCCCGCCATTCGCTAGCTCCGTCTCACCGCCGGCCCTCCACCTCGCGGAAGACCTTGACGACCTCCGCCACCGCCTCCTTGAAGGGCGCGCTCTCCTGCACCACCACCGGGTCGACGTCGCGCGTCTTCGGGATCGTCTCCTTGAACTCGCGGGCGATCCGGCCCGGGCCGGCGGCCATCACCCACACCCGGTCGCCGAGGTAAACCGCCTCCGCGATCGAGTGGGTGACGATCATGACCGTGGCCTCGACCTCGCGCCACAGCTCCATGATGAGCCGCTGCATGTCGTTCCGCGTGGGCTCGTCGAGGGCGGAGAAGGGCTCGTCCATGAGGATGATGTGCGGCTTGAGGACGAGCGAGCGGGCGATCGCCACTCGCTGCTGCTGGCCGCCGGAGAGCTGGTGGGGGTACTTCCGCTCGTGGCCGCCGAGCCCGACCTTCCGGACCCACTCGTGAGCGCGCCCCTCCCGCTCGGAGCGGGAGAGCTTCAGCTCGTCCTGGTTCAGCTCGAGGCCGAAGGTCACGTTCTCCATCACGGTGCGGTGCGGGAACGAGCTGTACTTCTGGAAGATCATCCCGCGGTCGCGCCCGGGGCCGTTCACCCTGCGGCCGCGCACGAGGACCTCTCCCGTCGTCGGCGGGTACACGTCGGAGAAGCCCTGGATGAGGTTGAGGATCGTCGACTTGCCGCAGCCGGAGGGGCCGATGATCGCGATGAACTCCCCGTAGTCGGGGATGTCGTCGATCCGGAAGCTCACGTCCTTGAGGGCCGTGAACTGGGTGGGCTCGCCGGGGTTGAAGGTCTTGGTGACGTTCCTGAACTCGATGACCGGGAGGAGGTCGCTCATCGCTTCTCCTCCCGGTAGGGGAAGAGCCACCGGCCCACCGCCGCCCAGACCCGGTCGGTCAGGAAGGCCACGAGCACGATGAAGGCGAGGACGAGGTAGATGTGCTCGCGCGGCCCGCGGCGCTGCGAGCTGAGGATGATGCCCCCCAGCCCGCGCCCCATGTCGACCATCTCCGCGAGGAGGATGTAGCTCCAGCCCACGCCGAAGCCGAGGCGCATGGCCTGGTAGATGTCGGGCCAGGAGATGGGCAGCAGCACCCGGCCCACCGTCTGGCCCTTGCTCGCGCCCAGGGTGTAGGCGGTCTTCAGGTAGGTGTCGTCCACCGCGTCCACCGCGGCCACGAAGAGGGGCACGAGGTAGATGGAGAAGGCGAGGGCGAGGAACATCACCTTCTGCATCTCCCCGGTGCCGAAGAGCGAAAGCGTGAGGGGGACGAGGGTCGGGATGGGCAGGTAGGCGCCGAACACGGTGAGGGGCGTGAAGGCCGACTTCACCTTGGTGAAGGCGCCCATGAAGACGCCGAGCGGGAACGAGACCGCGACCGCCAGGGCGAAGCCCTCGACCACGCGCAGGAAGGACACCCCGAGGTTCCGGGTCAGCTCCCGCTCGAACCAGAGCTGGGGGAGTGAGGCCACCACCTCGGCCGGAGAGGGGAGGATCGTCGGCGAGATGAGCCGCGCCTCCGCGTCGCCGAGCGTGGCCCCGAACCAGACCACGAGCACGATCCCGACGGGGACGATGCCCAGCAGCCAGGTCTGCCACGCGGGGAGGGGCTCCCGTATGCGCAGCAGGCCCGCCTCGGGGGAGAGCGACGGCGGCTCCCGCTGGGGGGGCGGAGAGCCGCCGGCGGCGGCCGTCGTCACTTCGATTCCGGAGGGTAGACCGAGATCTCCACCCGCCGGTTGAGCGCCTGGTTCGTGGGGTCGTCGGGGTTGGCCGGCTCGTCCCAGCCCTTGCCCTCGACCGTGAACTTGTTCGGGTCGAAGTTGTACTTCTTCACGAGCGCCTGCTTCACCGCGTCGGCGCGGTCGGTCGAGAGCTGCTTCACGTCCTCGTAGCGGGTGCCCTTCCCCTTCATCGAGGAGTCGGTGTGGCCGACGACGGCCACCACCGCCCGCTCGTACTGGCCGACGAGGCGGGCCACCTTCTCCAGGGTGGCGGAGACGCTCGGGTCGTAGAGGGTGTTGGCGATCACCTTCCCGTTCTCGTCGTGCTGGGGCTCGAAGACGTTCGCCGAGTTCGGGTAGAAGTTGATCCGGATCGTCTGGGTGAGGATCGGCGACTCGGCGGAGACCTTCTTGTAGCTCGTGGGGGCGAAGGAGGTGCGGCTCTCGTCCTTCTGGCCCGCGAAGGTGCCGGCCTTGTCGAGGTCCTGGACGACCGTGAAGTCCATCACCTCGTCGAATCGGGTCGGGGTGTCGACGAGGCCCAGCTCTCGGTACACGTAGGTGACGTTCTTCCACGTCCGCTCGAAGTTGGCGGGGTCGTTCGCGTTCAGGAAGAAAGCCTTGTTCTCGCCGAAGTTCGTGGAGTGGGCGTCGTTCGCCATCGCCCGCACCTGGTCGGCCTGCATGCCGTAGCCCTCGGCCATCCACTGGTACGCCTTCTCGCGGAAGGTCGAGTCCTTCAGCTGGTCCATGCCCTCGAAGATGCCGGCGACGAGGCCCTTCACGATCTCGGGATGGTCCTTGGCGAAGTCGGCCCGCACCGCCCACACGTCGGCGATCAGCTTGTTGGCTTCCGCGGTGGTGGTGAGGACGCGGGTGCCCTTCACCTTGTCCGGGATGTTGTAGATGTCGGGCGCCCAGGAGACGCAGCCGTCGATCGACTTGTCGGCCACGAACGCGGCCGCGGCCTCGAAGGCGGTGGCGGTGAACTTGTGCTTCACCTGCGACGGCTGGATGCCCGCGTTCAGGAGCAGGTTGTTGACGAAGTACTGGGAGGGCGAGTTCTGGGCGTAGACGACCGTCTTGCCCTTGAGGTCGGCCACGCTGTGGATGTTCCCCCGCACGACGATGCCGTCCCCGCCCGAGGACCAGTCGATCTGCTGCAGGATGCGGGGGGCGCTCCGCGAGTCCTTCATGAGGTCGGGGGCGAAGAGCACCATCATGTCGAGCGTGCCCCAGAGCACGTGGCTGTCGCCGGCCGCGAAGGCGTCGCGCGCGACCACCGGGTCGTCGATGAGCTTGAGGTTCACCTTGAAACCGTGCTTCTTCGCGAAGACGCTCTCCGCGCTGGGGGCGAAGCCGTGGTTGGCGGCGACGATGGGCAGCCACCCGATCCAGACGTTGATCGGGAAGCTCACCGTCTTCTGCTGCGCGTCCCACTTGTACGCGGAGACGCCCTTCACCGGGGGCAGCTTCTCTCCGGGGACGTACTTGTACTCGCTGACCGTGGTCACGCCCTTGGTGTCGGGGGCCTCGACCTTCTTGAACTCGTCGAGGTTCACCTGCTTGCCGCCGCCCCGGCCGCCGGGGGCGAGGAGGTCCCGGAAGTAGTAGGCGGCGCCGCCGATGCACGCCAGCACGAAGAGGAACAGGACCAGCTTCCCGAGCGCGGTCGGGCCGACCTTCGGCTGCTCTTCCATCTTCTTCTCCTCGTTCTCCTCTCAGGCCCCGGGCCGCGGGGCTCCGATCAACCCTGCTTCTCCGGCCCCATCTCCTTGGCCGCGGGCGGCGGCGCGGCCGCCGCGGCCTCGGCGGCCTTCGCGGCGGGCGGCGGGGCCTCGATGCCGTAGGCGGCCGCGAACTCGTTGAGTGCGGCGTCGGCGAGGGCCTGCTGCTCCGCCTCCATCAGCTCGACCTTGCTCGTGTCGATCGAGGAGGCGGCGACCCGCGCGCGGCCGGCCGCCTTGTCTCGCCGCTCGCTCAGGTACTCCTCGACGCGGTTGAGCGTGTCCCCCGAGCCGCCGATCGAGGAGACCATGCCCGTCGCCATCTCCTGCAGCTCGGCCTGGGCCTCGAGCATCTCCGTCTCGGTGATCATCCGCTTCAGCTTCTCGATCTTGTCCTGGGCGTCGCGCACGGCGACGTCGCGGGACTGGACGAGCTTCTTGTAGGTCGCCTCCGCGGCCTCGAGCTGCTTCCGGTTCTCCTCGAGCTGCTCCTTGACGGTCTTGAGCTGGAGCGCGTACTGCCCGGCCGCGTTGCGGTTGCCGACCTTCAGGTTGGCCGCGGCCTTGGCGGCGAGGTCGCGCTCCTGGCCCTCGAGGTTCTTCACCTGCCGCAGCAGCCGCTCGCAGAAGCCGGCGTGGTTGGCCAGGTTCTCGTTGAACCGCGCGATCTGCTTGCGCAGGTTCTCCTTCTCGGCCTCGATCAGGGCCTTGGGGTTCTGCCGTTCGAGGCCGGAGATGAAGAGGCTCAGGAACCCCCTGAAGAGGTTCGCGATGCGGCTGAACATGGCGGCTTTCTCCTCCCGGGCGACCGGGCCGGCCCGCGCCCGTACCATCGAGAAACTACGAAACCCCGCCGGGCGGGGTTGCACGGCTGGGAGGCTAGCAACCAACCCGGGACGCGTCAATGGCTTGGCGCGACGGGCCTCCTCCCGTCCTCGTCGCTCCGCCCCGTCTCCGGCGTGAGCGGGAACCTCACCGGCCGCCGGTCACGCTGCGAGCGGTAGATGGCCGTGAAGATCTCCACCGTCTTCCGGCCCTCCTCCCCGGAGACGAGCGGCTCCCGGCCGTGCAGGATCGCCTGGAGGAAGTCCTGGATCTGCAGGCGGTGGTAGTGCCGCGTCGCGTCGATCGTCCGGAAGAAGGACGCGTCCTCCGCCTGCCAGCGCGGGAGGAGCTCCTCCTCGCCCGGCACCTTCCACACGTCGTTGACGGGCGGCTCCTCGATCTTCGACAGGCCCGCGACGAACATCGCTCCGCCGTCCGTCTGCACGCCCACCGTCGCCCCGTTCGAGCCGTGGACCCAGACCCGCCCGAAGAGGGCCGGGCTCTGCGAGTTGCTCACGAGGACGTTGCCGAGGGCGCCGCTCCGGAACCGGATCACCGCGATCGAGGTGTCCTCGACCTCGATCGTCGGGTGGTTGAGGTTCGCCCACGCCCCGAAGAGCTCGTCAGCGTCCCCCATGAACCACTGCAGGAGGTCGATCGGGTGCGGCGCCTGGTTGACGAGCACGCCGCCGCCCTCGCCGTCCCAGCGGCCCCGCCAGGGGTCGCTGCGGTAGTAGGCCTCGTCCCGCCAGCCGAGCAGGGTGGCCGTGCCGAGGACGGGCCGGCCCAGCTTCCCGGCGTCGATCGCGTCCCGGACCCGGCGGGTCGGCGCGTAGAGCCGTCGCTGGCTGATCGTGGCCAGCTTCCTCCCCGACGCGCGCGCGGCGGCGATCATCGCGTCGCAGTCCGCGAGGGAGGAGGCGAGGGGCTTCTCGACGATCGCGTGGGCGCCCGCCCGGAGGGCGGCCGTCGTCACCGACGCGTGGGCGGGGTGCGGCGTCGCCACCACGACGGCCTGCACCCCCGCGGCCACCATCTCCGCGACGTCGGTGAACGGCCGCACACGGTACTGCTCTCCGAAAGCCAGGGCGCGAGCCGGGTCTCGGCCGCACACCGCCGCGAACTCCGACTCCGGGATCTCCTGCAGGGCCTCGGCGTGGATGTGGGCGACCTTGCCGTACCCGATGACCGCCGTCTTCAGCTTCTCCACCGTCCGACTCCCTACGGCTTCAGGATCACCTTCATGAGGCCCGGCTCCTTCCGATAGAGGCGGTCGAACCACGAAGCACCCTCGGAGAGCGGAGCGACCGCCGAGAGGACCGCGTCCACGTTCACGGTCCCGCGCTCGATCAGGCGCAGGGCGGACGGGTACTCGCCGGCGACCGCGCAGCTGCCCTGGAGCCGCAGCTGGCGGGTGACGACCGCCTGGAGGGGCAGCTCGACCGACGGGGCGACGTTGCCGACGAGGGTCACCGTCCCTCCCCGGCGCACCAGCGCGATCGCGCTCTCCACCGCCGACGCGATCCCGACTGCCTCGAACGCCGCCTCCGCCCCCCGCCCCTCGGTCGCCTCCGCGACGGCGCGCGGCACGTCGTGCCGGCGCGGGTCAAGGGCCTCGTCGGCTCCCAGCCTGCGGGCGAGGGCGAGGCGGTCCGGGTCGACGTCCACGGCGACGACGCGCCCGCAACCGGCCGCGCGCAGGACCTGGACGAGGCACAGTCCGATCATGCCCGCCCCGACGACCACCGCGGTGTCGCCCACTCCGATCGGGGTCAGGCCCACCGCGTGCGCGGCCACTGCGAGGGGCTCGACGAGAGCCGCCTGCTCGAAGGTCACCGCCGCGGGCAGGCGGTACAGGATGTGCTGCGGCACCGCGACGTACTCGGCGAACGCCCCGTGGCGGCGGTACTCGCCCGGCGAGACGCCGAGGACCGTCCGGCCCTCGCTGAGGTTGGGGAGGCCGCGGCGCGTGTACCAGTCGTCGAGGCGGTAGATCGTCGAGTCGAACGTGACACGGTCGCCGGTCGCCCAGCCGGCCACCGCCGGCCCGGTGGCGGCGATCACTCCCGCCGCCTCGTGGCCCATGATGAGCGGCGGCCGCCTCCGGCCCGTGGTGCCGTCGAGGCCGTGGACGTCGCTGCCGCAGATCCCGCAGGCCTGGACCTTCACCAGGACCTCGTCCGGGGCCGGCTCCGGCTCCGGCACGTCCTCGTAGACCAGCTTCATGTACTCCTCGAGGACGAGCGCCTTCATCGGTCCCTCCGCGGCGTGCCGGACGACGTGGATCGTGCCACGAAACGCCGCCCCCGAGGACGGCGGGGGCACTTTCGCTCGACGGACCTCGCGGGCGCAGGCCGTCCCCGCTTCGCGAAGACAGATGCGACGCTTCCGGCTGGCGAGGAGGGCGGTGGGGTGGCATCATGGCGATGCTCGTGAGAATCCAGGCATTCGGCGGCCTGCTGGACGAGGCGCGCAGCGAGGGGCGGCGGCGCTCCGGCGAGCACCCCGCCCCGGCGACGAGGCCCCCAGGCCCGGAGCCGACACTCAGCCTCGGGTGCTCCGTGCTCGATGCGCCCGACTCCGGAGCTCGCGCGCGGCGCGGGGTCGCCGTTCCCACGTCGATCGTCCTCCACGCGGCTTTGGCGGGGGCGATCGTGGTCGTCCCGCTGCTCGTCGCCGACGTGCTGCCCGAGCCGGCGGGCGGAGTCCGGGCCTTCTTCGCCGAGCCCATGGCGGCTCCGCCGCCCCCGCCGCCACCCCCTCCCGCTCCCCGCTCGGCCGCCGCGGTGCGCGTCGCGAAGCCGCGGCCGTCCCCGGCCGGCCTCGTCGCGCCGATCGCGGTGCCGTCCGAGGTCAAGCCGGAGGAGGGCCTCGACCTCGGCGGGATCGAGGGCGGAGTGGCCGGCGGCGTGGAGGGCGGCGTTCCCGGAGGGGTCGTGGGTGGCGTCGTCGGCGGCCTGCCCGACGCGCCCGCGCCGTCGGCGGTCAAGGCCGTCCGGGTCGGCGGCGACGTGAAGGAGCCCCGCAAGGTCGTGAGCGCGGAGCCCGTCTACCCCGAGATCGCGATGAAGGCCGGCGTCCAGGGCATCGTGATCATCGAGGCGACGATCGACGCCCGGGGGCGGGTGGTGGACGCCACCGTCCTCCGGGGCGTGCCGATGCTCGACGAAGCCGCGCTCGAGGCGGTGCGGAAGTGGGTCTACGCTCCGACCCTCCTCGACGGCGTGCCGACGCCGGTCATCATGACGGTCACGGTGAGCTTCCGCCTCAAGCGCCGCGCGCCCTGAGACGTCGCCCGGCCTTCTTCCGGCCCGTCAGCGGCGTGTCGGGGCGCCGCTCGACGCGGCCTGCCGGTCGAGGAACGCGAGGAGCTGCGGGTCCACCGGCGTCTTCGGGTCGAGCGCCTGGCCTTTCGCGATCGCCTCGCGGGCCTCGCGCCAGCGCTGCTGGCGGGCGAGGATGGCGCCGAGCCGGAGCCACGCCGCGGCATCGCGCGGACGAAGACGCAGGAGAGCGCGGTGGGCCTCCTCGGCGCGCGGGTAGTCGCGGCGGTCGAGAGCCAGGCCTCCGAGCCTGTCCCAGCTCGTCGCGTCGCCGGGGTCGAGCCGGGTGGCGGCGGCCAGGTATTTCTCGGCCTCGGCCGGCTCGCCGCGGTCGACGAGCATCGCTCCCGCGCGTGCGTTCGTCCGCGCGTCTCCGGGCGCGGCGACGACCGCCGCCTCGAGCGCCCGCAGCGCCCGGGCCGGCTGGCCGGCGGCGACGTAGCGATCGGCCAGCGTTCCCAGAAGGCGGGCCTCGGCCTCTCCCCCCGACGGCGCCCGCCGCAGGACGGACCTCACGTCTCCCGCCGCCTCGCTCAGGGCGGCGTACTGGGCGGTGGCGTGGCGGGCGGCCTCGCTCGGCGACATCACGTTCCGGCGCGGCGCGACGAACTCGATGTACGGGCGGTCGTCGGTGTTGAGGGGGACGCCGGCCGCGAATGAAGGGTCCCGGACCCAGCGCTCAAGCTCCGGGCGGCCCATG
>Ga0335080_10009844_pt1 | contig 10010 bp, 10 predicted proteins | sample Lox_Sample_34_FD_206720 | JGI IMG/M metagenome (GOLD analysis project Ga0335080, IMG submission 206720) | Soil microbial communities from Loxahatchee National Wildlife Refuge, Florida, United States - Lox_Sample_3.4 | ecosystem: Environmental > Terrestrial > Soil > Wetlands | place: USA... | reverse complement strand
AGCGGCGCAGTGATGTAGGCGGCGAGCAGCAAACTGAAGCACGCGCTGATCACCATCGCCAAGGTCACGTGGGTCCAGAACGTGTTCGGATGGCGGTAGAGCAGGCGCAGCCACGGCGAGCCGCGGAAGGTGGCGACGGCGCTGTACGGCGTGCCGTCGGCCGCCGTCAGCTTGCGCACGCGCATGCGGTTGGCGTGCATGCCTTCGCTGTCCTGGATGGGATGCGCCGCGGCGTCGGCCACGTCGGGGGCGACTGCGCGCCCGAGGATGTCGCTGCCGTTCGCATCCAGCACGTAGACGATGACGCCGCGCAGTTCCTGCATCTCGGTCACGCGCCGGCGCAATCCGTCCATGCCGCCGTCGCGCAGCGCATGGGCGGCGCTGCGCAGTTCGTCGTTCAGCGCAAAGTCCATGCGCGTGACGTCGAGTCCGGGCAGCTTCTCGTTCTCGAAGTTGTTCGACGTGATCCAGGCGATCGCCAGGATCAGCACCACGGTGCCGGCCCAGAACAGGCCGAAGATGCGCCAGAAAAGCCTCCGCACGGTTAGTCCCCCGCCACGATCCGGAAGATGTAACCGCCCCGATGCACGGTGCCGATGAGCGATTCGCCATCGGGCGCCGGGCCGAGCTTGCGCCGCAGCTTGGAGATGTGCACGTCGATGCTGCGGTCGAACGGGCCCAGCGGGCGGCCGAGGACGTCCTGGGACAGGGTTTCCTTGCTGACCACGCGGCCGGCCTCGCGCATCAGCAGGCCGAGGATGTTGAATTCCGTACCGGTCAGTGCAACCGCCTCGCCGTGCACGGTGACGCTGCGCGATGCGGCACGCAGGGCGACGGGGCCGACGCTGAGATCCGTCAGCCGTCCGGCGTCGGTCTCGCCGCGCGTGCGGCGCAAGATCGCGCGCAGGCGCGCGGCGATCTCGCGCGGATTGCACGGCTTGGGCACGTAGTCGTCGGCGCCGAGTTCGAGGCCGAGGATGCGGTCGATATCCTCGCCGAGCGCGGTCAGCATCAGCACCGGCAGGCGCGAGGCGCGGCGCAACTCGCGCAGCAGTTCCAGACCCGAGCGCTGCGGCAGCATCACGTCGAGGATCAGCGCGTCGTAGCCGCCGCCCTGGGCGCGCTGCAGGGCGCTCTCGCCATCGTGGGCGAGGTCGACGGAGAAGCCTTCGCGTGCGAGAAAGTCGTGCAGGAGCTGGCACAGCTCCTCGTCGTCGTCGGCGAGCAGGATCTTGGCTTCGCTCATTCCGGGCCAGTTTACGCAGCCCCGGCGGCGGTGTCGCGGCCTTTGCAATCGCTTACCTTTTCTTACCCGGTTTTTCGCATTTCTGCGCAGTTGCCGGCGCGCCCGACGCTAGGATTTGGCCTTTCCGGTCCGGAGTCCGCCGCGTGCGCCTGTCGTATCTCGTCCTGGTGTTTTCCGCTGCGCTTCCGTGCGCGGCCCCGGCCGATGCGCCGCCGGATTTCAGCGGCGACTGGGTGGCGGCCGAAAAGGGCAATTCCGACGGCGGCCCGTCGTCGTCGCGGGATTCGCCGCACCCCGGCGGCCATCAGGGCGGACACGGTGGCGGAGGTCGTGGCGGCATGGGCGGGGGCGGGCACCGCGGCCGGCAGGCGCAGGGCGGAAGCGGCGATTCACCGGGCGGTGCCACCCCGAGTGCGCCGGCCGACCCGCGCCTGAAGGCGCACGCGCTGATCATCCGCCAGTCCGACGTCGTGTTCGACGTCGAAGCCGACGGACAGCGCATCGCGTATCGCTTCGACAACCGCAACAACTACGGCGCCACCTATGGCGGCACGGTGACGCTGACCTGGTCCGCGCCGGAGATGGTGATCGAGACGCACCCCGATGGCGGCGGGAGCATCGAGGAACACTATTCGCTGTCGGCCGACGCCAAGACGCTCACGCTGGTGACGCGCGTGCAGCGTGCCGGCGAAGACACGGCGCGCGAGATCCGGCGCACGTTCGTGCGCAACGACGACAGCGCAGAGGCGTTGCCGTGACGGCTACTGTTGCGTGGCGAGCTCGCCGCTTGCCGCTGCCGCGGCGCCGCCGTGATGGGTGGCCGACAGCTTCTTCATCAGCGGCAGGACGGCGATGGCGATCGCGGTGCACACGATGCCGGCGTAGCCGAGCTTGTTGAACAGCGCCGTGTAGATGGCCAGGCTCTGCACCGGATCGGTGATGTCCTCCGGAATCGCTGCGTAGTTGGCGACGATGCCGCCGAGGTACTGCGAGATGCCGACGCCGACGTAATACGCGCCCATCAGGAATCCGCCCATGCGTGCCGGCACGTAGCGCGCGATCATGGCCAGGCCGAGGCCGCTCACCAGCAGCTCGCCGAGCGAGTACAGGCCGTAGCCCCAGATCAGCACCCACGACGAGGCCTTGCCGTCGACGGCGTAGCTTCCGGCCAGGCCGTAGACGAAGAAGCCGATGGCGACAAGGGCGAAACCCAGCGCGAACTTGCCGGCAATCGGCAGATCCCTGCCGCGCTTGCCGGCCGTCGTGTAGAGCCAGGCGAGCGGCGGTGAAAGGGCCATGATCCAGATCGGATTCAGCGCCTGGTACTGGCCGGGCAGCCACGTGTAGAGGTGCCAGCCGAACAGGTTCCAGTCCCAGTCGGTGTTGCGCAGCGCGAACAGCGACAACGACGTGGACATCTGCTGGTAGAAAATGAAGAAGAAGATCGTCTGGATGGTGAGCACCAGCGCGCAGATCAGGCCGGCGCGCTCGTCGCGGTGACTCCTGGCGATGAGATACCCGAAGATGCCGAGCATGGCGATGCCCGCCGCCCAGACGAAACCGCGCGCGATGTCACGGTTCTGCAGGATCACGATCACCGCCAGAACGGACAAGGCGCCGGCACCCAGGACCTTGAGAAGGCGCGTGATGTCGAACGGCTTTGCGTCCGGATCCGAGCCGACGTGCGCCATCGAGGCGCGCATCAGGTAAAAGTTTACGAGACCCACCACGAGGCCCGCGCAACACACGCCGAACGCGGCGTGCCAGCCGAATTCGTTGGCATACAGGGCGTTCACCCAGTCCTTCACCCAGGGCGTCAGCATCATCGACACGGCCGAGCCGATGTTCACGGCCATGTAGTAGATGGTGAACGCGCTGTCGATCTTGGCATCGTCGCCGTCGTAGATCTTGCGCACCAGGTTTCCCGCGTTCGGCTTGAACAGGCCGTTGCCGACCACGATCACGCCGAGGGCGGCGAACAGGAAGGTAACGTTCTCGGTCGGCACCGTGATCAGGGCGTAACCGAGGCTCAGGATGGCTGCGCCGGTGAGCATCGTTCGCCGCGTGCCGAAGACGCTGTCGCCCACCCAGCCGCCGATCGCCGGTGCCACGTAGATCAGTGCGGACGCGGCGCCCCAGACCAGGTTCGCACGGTTGTCGTCAAAGTTCAGGCGCTGGACCATGTAGTACACGATCAGCGCCTGCATGCCGTAGAAGCCGAAGCGCTCCCACAGCTCGATCATGAAAATGGTGAAGAAGGATCGGGTCTGGGAGGCGGGAATCGTCGCGCTGGACATGACGTGGAGTTCCGCGGAAGGAAAGCCCAAGCCTAGCGCAACTCGCCCGCCGATGCGTGTGCGCTTGCGGAAAGGCGGGTGGGCGCTCTACGAACGCCGGGTGCCGGCGGGTTTTGCCCAGGCACCGAGTACGCCAGCCGCGATCAGCGTCACGAGCGCCGCCAGGGCAACCGAGGCCAGCACGTCCGAGAGGAAGTGGTAGTTCTCGTCGATGCGCGCGAAGGCGATGAACAGCGGCACGATCAGCAGGGGGATGCGGTAGCGCGGAAACAGATACAGCAGCGGCAGGAACAGGCCCCAGAAGAACGCGTTGTGCCCGGACGGAAACGAGTTGCCGCCCATGAACCAGACGTGGCTCCAGTCGTTGCGCTCGATCAGCTGGTAGGGCCGCAGGCGCCCGAACAGATCCTTGATCAGCCACGCCGCCTCGATCGTCGCAACCTGCACCGCGCCGGTGAACACGAGCGCGCGCGCGAGATAGTTGCGGCGGTCCGCGAGCCACCACACGAAACCGAGTGCGAACAGCGCGCCGCCGAGCAGAAACTGGCCGAGGCCGACGTAGCCGCCGACGAGTCCGCGACCGGTGAAGAGGTCGAAGAACTCGCGCAGGCGGACGACCAAGGCGGCGTTCTCGATGCCGGAACGGTGCACGGCGAGCGCAAGCGGCCGGTCGAGCGCCACGATGCTGATCAGGGCCACGACGGCGGAGATCAGCAGGGTGAGAACGAGTGCGCGTTTGCTCATGGGCACATGATGCCAGAAACACTCATGGGGTCGGCAGGAACGCCAGCAGGGCCGCGCCGAGCAGCAACCGATAGATGGCGAACGGGGTGTAGCGGTGGCTGCGGATATAGCCGAGCAGCCATTTCACCGCGATGAAGGCGGTGATCGTCGAGACCACGAAACCGAGCGTGAGCGCCGTCCAGTCCTCGTGCGCCTCGCCGGCCCTGGTCGCCTTGAACAGTTCGTATCCACTCGCCGCGAACATGGTCGGGATGCCGACGAGAAACGCGAATTCCGTCGCTGCCGGCCGGTTGCTGGTGCCGGCGAGCATGGCGACGAAAATCGTGGCGGCCGAACGCGACGTACCCGGAAAGATGGCGGCGACCATCTGCGCCAGACCGACGAGGATCGCCACCGTCCAGCTCACGCGCACGCTGTCGGCACGCTTCGCCGCGAGGTATTCCGCCGCCATCATCCACACGCCGCCGAGCACGAACGCCCACGCCACCGGCGTGATCCGCTCCGGCAGCTTGAACCCGAGCCTGGTCACGGCGTAGCCGAGGAGCGCCGTGATCGAGAATGCCAGCGCCAGCTTCAGTGCATAGTCGCGGTTCTCGGTCTTCGTGAATCCCGTCAGCAGGTCCCACAGGCGCTGACGGTAGATCAGGGTGACGGCAAGAATCGCACCGGCCTGGATCACCACGTTGAACACGTCGCTGCGGGCGCCCAGCCAGTGCTCGGCCACGAGCAGGTGTCCGGTACTGGAAATGGGCAGAAATTCGGTGATGCCTTCGATGATGCCGAGCAGGACGACGCTTAACAGTTCGCTCATCGGGGACTCATGGGGAAGGGCGGCCCGCCGGCCGCAAGCCGGCGCGGGATTGTGGCATGATACGCGGCCTTTGTAGACGGTCTTTTTCCCCCGCCATGCTGATCTTCGAGCTTTCCCAGCCCGGCCGCACCGCGGCGGCCCAGCTTGCCGCCGACAGCCCTCTGCCCGATGACCTGCCCGAGACGCTCCGGCGCAAGACGCCGATCGGGCTGCCCGAGGTCTCGGAACTGCAGGCGCTGCGCCACTACACGAACCTGTCGCGCAAGAATTTCTCCATCGACACGCAGTTCTATCCGCTCGGCTCGTGCACGATGAAGTACAACCCGCGCGCGTGCAATTCGCTGGCGCTGCTCGACGGTTTCCTCGCGCGCCATCCGTACGCGCCGGAATCGCTGTCGCAGGGATTCCTCGCCTGCATGTACGAGTTGCAGGAGATCCTCGCCGACGTCACCGGCATGAAGGGCGGCGTGTCGCTCGCGCCGATGGCCGGCGCACAGGGCGAGTTCGCCGGCGTGGCGATGATCATGGCCTATCACCGTCACCGCGGCGACAGCGAGCGCACCGAGATCATCGTTCCCGACGCGGCGCACGGCACCAATCCCGCCACCGCGACGATGTGCGGCTGCACGGTGCGCGAGATTCCCACGAACGCCGACGGCGACGTCGACGTCGAGGCGCTGAAGAAGGTGCTTGGGCCGAAGACAGCCGGCATCATGCTGACGAATCCGTCGACGCTGGGGGTGTTCGAGCGCCGCATCGCGGAGATCTCCAAGCTCGTGCACGAGGCCGGCGGACTGCTGTACTACGACGGCGCGAACCTCAACGCGATCCTCGGCAAGGTGCGTCCCGGCGACATGGGATTCGATGCGATCCACATGAATCTGCACAAGACCTTCTCCACGCCGCACGGCGGCGGCGGTCCGGGCGCGGGTGCGGTCGGCGTGTCCGAGCGGCTCAGGCCCTTCCTGCCGATTCCGATGATCGAGAAGCGCACCGACGGGCACTACGGCTGGGTGCGCAAGAAAGACCGCCCGCAATCGATCGGACGCCTCACCAGCTTCGCCGGCAACGCCGGCGTGCTGCTGCGCGCCTACGTGTACGCGCGCATGCTCGGGCGCGAAGGCATGCCGCGCGTCGCCGAGTACGCCACCCTGAACGCCAACTACCTGGCGAAGCGCCTCGCCGAGAAAGGTTACGATCTCGCCTATCCGAAGCGTCGCGCCAGCCACGAATTCATCGTCACCGTGCAGAAGCAGAAGAAGGAGAGCGGCGTCACGGCTCTGGATTTTTCCAAGAGCCTGCTCGACCGCGGCATCCACGCGCCGACGAATTACTTCCCGCTGCTGGTTCCCGAGTGCCTGCTCATCGAGCCGACAGAAACGGAGAGCAGGGAAACGCTCGACGAGTTCGTGGAGGTGATGGGTGACCTGCTCGAACTCGCGCGCAGCAACGCGCAGGCGATGAAGGACGCGCCCGTCACGACGCCGGTGCGGCGGCTCGACGACGTGAAGGCGGCCAAGGACCTCGATCTGGTCTGGCGCGCGCCGGGCGATTCTGCGCGCGCGGCTGCCTGACCGCGTCAGTCGAGGGGAGTCGGGCATGCCCAGCAACGAGCCGCGCGGTCCGAAACAGATTTACAAGGCGCTGGTCTGGTCGCTCAAGGGTCTGCGTGCCGCGTGGGCGTTCGAGGCGTCGTTCCGCCTCGAGGTTTATCTGTGCGCCGTCCTGTTTCCGCTCGGCCTGTGGATCGGGCGCGGTGCGGTCGAGAAGGCGCTGCTGTGCGGCAGCATCCTGCTGGTGCTCTCCGCCGAACTGCTGAACTCCGCCGTGGAAGCCATCGTCGACAAGGCCAGCCCCGAATTCAACGAACTCGCCGGCCGCGCCAAGGACATGGGCTCGGCCGCCGTGTTCCTGCTGATGGTGAACGTCGTGATGTGCTGGACGCTGATTCTGTGGCAGCGACTGTGATGCGCGGAGTCCTCCGGGCGTGAACGTGACTGGCGGCGGCGAAATCCTGATCGCCCTGCTCACGCTCTCGGGACTCGAGATCGTGCTCGGCGTCGACAACCTCGTGTTCATTTCGATCGCGGTCGGCCGCCTGCCGCGCGAACAGCACTCGCGCGCGCGCCGCATCGGCCTCGCCATGGCCTGCCTGACCCGCATCGCCCTGCTCGTGGTGCTTGCGCACCTGGCCCGCCTCGACGATACGCACATGCGCCTGTTCACGCTGTTCGGCCAGGTCATCTCGGTGCGCGACCTGATCATGATCGGCGGCGGCATCTTCCTGATCGTCAAGGGCGCGATGGAGATCTACGACGCGATCTTCGGCGAGACGCGTGAAAAGACCCTGTCGGCGGCAGCGACGTTCGCGCTCGTGATCGCGCAGATCGCATTGATCGACATCGTGTTCTCGCTCGATTCCGTCATCACCGCCGTCGGCATGGTGCGCAACATTCCGGTGATGGTGGCGGCGATCGTCCTGGCGGTCGCCGTGATGCTGTTTGCTTCCGATCCGGTCGGCGAATTTATCGACAACAATCCCACCATCCGCATGCTCGCACTCGCCTTCATCATGCTGGTCGGCGTGATGCTGATCGGCGAAGGCCTTGACGTGCACATCACGCGCGCTTACCTGTACTTCGCCATGGCGTTCTCGGCGATCGTCGAGGTGCTGAACCTCGTCGCCAAGAAGCAGCGCCAGCTGCATCGGCGTCAGCGCGAAGGCGATCGGCCGCGCGAACCGCTGTAACATTGCGGCCGTGAACAATCGATCCGGCGCGCGTATCATGTGCCGCTGGCGGAATTCCATCTCGAGGAGAGTTCGCATGCGCATCTGCCGATTGCTCGTCCTGCTGCCGTTGCTGCTGGTGTTGAGCGGCTGCGGATACAATGACATCCAGTCCAGGGACGAGGGCGTGAAGGCGGCGTGGGCCGAAGTCGTCAACCAGTACCAGCGCCGCGCCGATCTCGTGCCGAACCTGGTGAACACGGTGAAGGGTTATGCCGAGCACGAGGAAGAAGTGCTGACCAGGGTGACCGAGGCGCGCGCTTCGGTCGGCAAGGTCAATGTCACCGCCGACGACCTCACCGACGAGGCCAAGCTCAGGCAGTTCCAGCAGGCGCAGGGTGAACTGTCGAGCGCGCTGTCACGCCTGATGGTGGTGTCGGAAAATTATCCTAACCTCAAGGCCGACGGCCTGTTCCAGAACCTCCAGGCCCAGCTCGAGGGCACGGAAAACCGCATCACCGTGGCGCGCAACCGCTTCATCACGTCGGTGCAGGACTACAACGTTCTGGTGCGCAGCTTTCCGCAGAATCTCACCGCAATGATGTTCGGCTACAAGACGAAAGCGAACTTCACGGTGGAGAACGAGAAGGCGATCTCGACCGCGCCGACCGTGGACTTCAGCAAGCCGGCGCCCGCCCCGGCGCAGCCGGCGCACTAGACGAACGCCGCCGATGATCAGGCCGCTGGCGATCCTGGCGGGCATCGCGCTCGCCGCGAGTGCCGCCGTGGCCGACGAGCTGCAGAAGATTCCGCCGCTGACGGCCCGTGTCACCGACACGACGGGAACGCTCGACGCACAGCAGACGCAGACGCTCGAATCCGAACTGGCCGCCCTCGAAAGCCGCAAAGGTGCGCAGGTGGCCGTGCTGATCGTGCCGACGACGCAGCCCGAGGACATCGCCCAGTACAGCATTCGCGTGGTCGAATCCTGGAAGCTCGGACGCAAGGGTGTCGACGACGGCGCCATGCTCATCGTGGCCAAGGACGACCACCGCGTGCGCATCGAGGTGGGACGCGGTCTCGAGGGCGCGATTCCCGACGCGGCGGCCGCCCGCATCATCCGCGAGTACATCGCGCCAAAATTCCGCACCGGCGACTTCTATGGCGGCGTTCACGACGCGACCGACGCCTTGACCAAGCTGATCGACGGCGAACCCCTGCCGGCAGCGCTGACGAACGAGAAGGCCGGGAACGACGGCCGCAGCGTGTTCAACACCCTCACGACCGTGCTGTTCATTGCGCTGTGGCTGCGCGCGATGCTCGGCCGCATTCCGGCCGGGCCGCGCGCGGGCGTCGTCGGTCTGGCCAGCGGGGGCCTCGCGATGGCGATGGCGGGAATCCTGCCGCTCGCGGTCGGCCTCGGCGTGTTCGGATTGATCCTCGGCTGGATCGGCGGCAGCGGCGGCGGTTTCGCCAATCGCGGCGGCTGGGGCGGCTGGGCGGGCGGGGGCGGTTTCGGTGGCGGTGGCTGGAGTGGCGGCGGCTTCGGCGGTGGTGGCGGATTCTCCGGCGGCGGCGGCGGATTTGCCGGCGGCGGCGCTTCGGGGAGTTGGTGATGAGGCCGTCCGAAATGCTTCCGCGCTCGACATCCCGCGGCCGTTCGGTGCCTGGATTGCGCATGGACGGGCGTGTGCACTCCGCATCCTGCGCTCCGGCCGCGCGCAGGCCGTCTCCGCTCGCGACGCTGCTGAGATAGCTTCATGGATATCGGCCGGATCTTCCGTCATCTCGTTTGCGAAGGCAGCGGGCGCAGGCATTTTCCGCCGCGCACGCTGGATGCGATCCAGCACGCCGTGGCGGCCGGCGAATCCCGTCATCGTGGTCAGGTGTGCTTCGCCATCGAAGGCGCGCTGCCGTTGCGCGACCTGCTGGCCGGCCGCACGGCGCGCCAGCGCGCGCACGAAGTGTTCGCGCACCTACGCGTGTGGGATACCGAGCACAACAGCGGCGTGCTGATCTACGTGCTGCTGCCGGATCACGCCATCGAGATCGTCGCCGACCGCGGCATCGCCGCGCGCGTTGCGCAACCCGAATGGCAGGCAGTCTGCGACGGCATGCGCGCGGCGTTTGCCGCCGGTGAGTACGAGCGCGGCGCCTGCGCTGGCGTCAACGCGGTGTGCGCGA
>Ga0335080_10009843_pt1 | contig 10010 bp, 8 predicted proteins | sample Lox_Sample_34_FD_206720 | JGI IMG/M metagenome (GOLD analysis project Ga0335080, IMG submission 206720) | Soil microbial communities from Loxahatchee National Wildlife Refuge, Florida, United States - Lox_Sample_3.4 | ecosystem: Environmental > Terrestrial > Soil > Wetlands | place: USA: Florida... | reverse complement strand
GAAAGCGTCGGCCGGATCGCCGCCGAAGCGTGCCGGATCGGTCAATATCGGAATGAGCTTGTGGAACTCGAACACCGAGCCCGGCCAGCCGTGCGAGAGCAAGAGCGGGATCGGGTTGGGTCCCTTGCCCTGCTCGTGGATGAAATGCACATCGATGCCGGCGAGCGGCACGCTGAACTGATGAAACGCGTTGAGTGCGCGCTCCTGCGCGCGCCAGTCGAACCGGTCGCGCCAGTAGTCGACCAGCTGCCTCACGTAGGTGAGGCTCGCGCCCGTGCTCCAGGGCGCAAGCGGCGGCTCGTCGGGCCAGCGCGCGCGCACCAGGCGCTGGCGCAGGTCGTCGAGCACCGAATCGGGAACCGACAACCGGAACGGCCGAGGCTCGGTGGCCATCTCGTACTCCTCCTGTCGGAAATGCGCCGCGCTTGTCAGCTCGGCGCAAGCCAAGACCGATGCAGTGCTTGGCTACGCTGCAATGCAGCGCACCCCAGCCTCAGCTGCCCGAGCTGGCGGACGTCGCTCGGACCATGATCGATTTCACCTGACCGCCGGATACGACGACCACCATGCCTCCCGCATAATAGGTCGAGGTATCCCCTTCTTCTCGGATCAGCAGCGGACCGGAGAGCTTCGCAAGCTTCGCCTTCACCGCGAGGACCGACAGGCCGACTTTGAGGCCATCTGCGGTGGCGAAGTCCGGCGACTGCGTCGTGACCGTGCTCACCGATTCATCGGCGTCGTCCACGACCACTTCCAGATCTTCGAACACGTAATGGTCTTGCTCGTGCCCTTTCTGAGTCTGCGTCGGCTCGCCCATCACATCGTACAGCTGCGACACCGACATGCCGACGGACACCGGACCGATCCGCTTGCCGGGGACGATCATGTTGTCCTTGATGACGCTCTTCACGCTTGCAGTGCTCTTCTTCTTCGCGGCAGGCTTGGCTTCGGGCGCACTCTCGCCGCCTCCGCCCAAGCTCGAGCAGGCCACGAGGAAGACGGTCGCCACAAGAGCGGTTGCGCGGGCTACGGGATGCATGCTCATATTCGCCTCTCAATTGTCAAATGCACGACTGCGATCTGCAACTGCTATCTAGCTGTGTGCAAGAACGGTGCGAGGAAAAGCATAACCCCTGCGACTGTGGCACGACAAGCTGTGCCGACTCGCCGCACCGGCCACGTGTGAGAAGCGTGTCACACCTCGACGTGAGCGCTTGCACCGGTCACGAAGCGCGTGCGCTTCATGCGCGGCGCGCAGCGGACAAGGCGGCTGTAAGCAACGCGTGCAGCGTCGGGTCGCGCCGCAGCCGGTGCAGATCCGCGGGGCGATCAACGTCCCAGTGCAGGGCGAGCTCGCGCCAGCGCAATCCGAGCGAGCGCAGCGCCTCTCTGGTTTGTGCGAGCACGCGCTCACTGCCCCAATCGATCCCTGCGAAGATCGCGGGGCGAGGACGGCGCAACCCAATCAGGTAATACCCACCGTCCTCGGCCGGACCCAGGACCGCGTCGCATCCATCGGCGAGAGCGTCGCGCGCGAGCCTGAGATCATCGGCTGTCAGCGCCGGACAGTCGGCACCGACGATGATCGCGAACGAAGCGCCGTCGAGCATCCTCCCGGACGCATCGGCCATGCGCTCGCCGAGATCTCCTTCGCATTGCCGCCGCGTCGGGCAACCACTGCGCTCGAACAGCGACCGGAAGAACGGATGCTGCTCGTCCGGGGAACACCACAGCTCGACGTCTCCTGCACGCGCCGCCTGCGCGGTCGCAAGAGTGCGCTCGACGAGCCGCGCGTGCAGCGCGGCAGCCGTCTGCGCACCCAGGCTTGGGATGAGCCGCGTCTTCACCAGTCCCGGCTGCGGCGCCTTGGCGAAGATGCCGAGAACGCAGCGCTCAGCGGCAGTCCCGCTCATACATGCGCGCCAGCCGCGCCGGCGGTGTGCCCAGGAAGTATCGCAGCCGCAGCCACCACATCAGCATGATCGTGCGCAGCACACCCCGGCTCTCCCAGCGCCGCGCCGAGGTGTACACGGGGGCAGCAATGCGTAGCGGGCGCGAGCGGGTCTTCAGGATGCGCGACAGCGCCACATCTTCCATCAGTGCCACGGCCGGATAACCTCCAGAGGCGAGGAACGCCTCGCTCCGCGCGAAGATTGCCTGGTCGCCGGTGCAGATCCCGGTCAGCCGAGAACGCAGGTTCATCATCGTTGCGACTAACCGTAGCAACGGATGGCGCCCGTCGATCCGAATATCGAAGCGGCCCCACTCGCGCCCGCTGTCATGGAGTCCGGATACGATGAGACGGTCCGCCTGAAGCGGCAGGCGCGTGTCCGCGTGCAGGAACAGCAGCACGTCTCCGGCCGCACGCTGCACGCCTGTGTTCATCTGCGAAGCCCGCCCGCGCGGTGCGCGCAGCACATGGTCCGCGAGGGGCAGCGCCAGCCTCGGCGTTGCATCTTCGCTTCCACCGTCCACGACGATCAGCTCGTGGCCACGGCTGCGCATCGGCTGCAGCGCCGCGAGCGCCTGTTCGATGCTCGCTGCTTCGTTCAGCGTCGGGATGATGATCGAGATCCTGCTCATCTAGGGACGGCGCTACGTCCCGGCCGCATCAGCCGCGCATCCACGCATGGTAGCGCTCCAGCCAGCGCAGCACGTTGCCCGGAGCGTGAGCGCGCTTCCAGGCTCCGGCGGCGTACTTGTTGGCCTCGGCCAGCGTGGGATAGATGTGGATCGTGCCCAATATGCGGTTCAGCCCGATGTTGTTCTTCATGGCAGTGATGAACTCCACGATGAGCTCGCCGGCATGCGCACCGACGATGGTTGCGCCCAGGATGCGGTCCTTGCCCGGCACGGTGAGGACCTTGACGAACCCGTGTGCCTGCTCGTCCGCGATGGCGCGGTCTAGCTCGTCGATGCCGTACAGCGTGACCTCGCAGGCGACGCCCTGCTCCTTGGCCTGCGTTTCGTTGAGCCCGACCCGCGCAACCTCGGGGTCGGTGAACGTGCACCAGGGGATCACCGAGTAGTCTACGCGGAACCTACGGAGCCGCCCGAACAAGGCGTTGACGGACGCGTACCAGGCTTGATGCGAGCCGACGTGCGTGAACTGGAACGGCCCCGCGACGTCGCCGCACGCGTAGACGTTCGGGTAAGCGGTGCGCAGGTAGGCGTCGGTCTGCAGCGTGCGCTGCTGCGTAATGCCGATGCCCAGTTCCTCGAGGCCGTAGCCCGCCGTGTTCGCCACCCGCCCCACGGCGCACAGCAGCACATCGAACCCGATGCGCACTTCGCGGCCGTCCTGTTTGGCGATGAGCAGCCGCTCGCCTTGCTCGATCCGGAACGCCTCGGCCTTGTGGCCGGTCAGCACCCGTATGCCCTCGTCCTGGAACCGCTTCGCTACGACCTCGGAGACGTCGGGATCTTCGCGCATGAGCAGGCGCGGGAACATTTCCACTTGCGTCACCTGGGAACCGAAGCGGGCAAAACACTGTGCGAGCTCGCAACCGATCGGCCCGCCGCCCAGGACGAGCAGCCGCGCCGGCAGTTCGCGCAGGTTCCAGACGGTGTCGGAGGTGATGTAGCCGACGTCCTCGATTCCTGGGATCGGTGGCACGAGCGGGCGCGCTCCGGTCGCGATGACGATCGCACGCGTGGCGAGCGTGCGCACGCCCTGCGGTGTGCTGACCTGGACGCTCCATGGCGAGAGGACCCTGGCTTCCCCGCGGATGCATTCGACGCCGAGACCGGTGTAGCGCTCGGCGGAATCGTGGGGCTCGATGGCGCGGATCACGCGCTGCACGCGCTCCATCACGTCGGAGAACTCGAACTGGGCGCTCGCCGCTCGCACGCCCAGCGACTTCGAAGCGCGGATGTCTGCCAGCAGCTTGGCCGAACGGATCAGCGCCTTGGACGGCACGCAACCGGTATACAGACAGTCGCCGCCCATCCGGTGCTTCTCGACGAGGCTCACCTTGGCTCTGACTGCGGCTGCGATATAGGCCGCCACGAGCCCAGCCGATCCCGCGCCGATCACGATCAGGTTCCGATCGAAGCGGTGCGGCTTCGGCCATCTCGAGTAGACGCGGCGCGCACGGGAGAAATCGACCATGCGCTTGGCAATCAGCGGGAAGATGCCGAGCAAGGCGAAGGAGATCAACAAGCCCGGCGAGAGGATGTCCTTGACCGAGGCGATGCGCGCGAGCTCGGTCCCGGCGTTCACATATACGAGCGTGCCGAGCAGCATGCCGACTTGGCTGACCCAATAGAAGGTGCGCGTGCTCATCGGGGTCAGGCCCATGAGCAGATTGATGAGGAAGAAGGGAAACGCCGGCACCAGCCGCAACGTGAACAGATACAACGCCCCCTCTTTCTGCACTCCCGCGTTGACGGTGCTCAGCCGGTCGCCGAACCGGCGCTGGACCGCGTCGCGAAACAGATAGCGGCTGGCGAGAAATGCGAGCGTCGCGCCGATGCTGGAGGCGAACGAGACGATGACGGTACCCAAGAGCACGCCGAAGATCGCACCCCCCGCCAGTGTCAGGATCGCCGCGCCCGGCAAAGAAAGACCGGTCACAGCGACGTACACCGCGAAGTACGCAGCCGCGGTCGTCCACGGATGCGCTCGGTACCAGCCGTCGAGAGCAGCCTGCTGCGACTTGAGGAAATCGAGGTTGAAGAAGCGGCTCAGGTCGAGCAGGAAGAATGCCGCCACGAGCGCGACGGCGACGAACAGCAACAACAGCCGGCCTCTGGTCATGGGTGGCTCTCTTGCAGCGTTCGTGGCGCGATCGGTGGCCGCTAGGCCTGCGCCCACAGGCCGGCGCCGCGCCCGCGCGGGTCAGGGGGCCAGCGCCCCGCCGCAACTCGATCCCTGCCCCGCAGTGCAGCCGAAGCAGTGGTCCGCCACGACGATGGGGTTGCCTTCCAGAGCGCAGCCGATCAGATCTTGCAGGCGCGTGCGCGGCCGCCCCGATAGCTGCGCCGGCAACGCGAGCATCTGGTTGAAGTCGCAGTCGTACACGAAACCTTGCCAGTCGACCGACAGCAGCGAGCGGCACATCACCGCATCGAGGTTCTCGTCGCGGTAATTGTCCTCGAGCAGACGCATATAGGCGCCGAACTGCCCTTTGGAAACCAGCGTGCTGCCGAAGCGCTGGATCGGCATGTTCGCCAGCGTGTACAGGCGGTTGAACTGCACTCCATAACCGTCGCTCAGGTGTCTACGGTAGTCCTGCTCCAGCTTCGCTTGCGGCGGCGGCAGCGAGGCCCCTTGGGGGTTGTAGACGAGATGCAGCGCGAGCCCGCTCCCGGGCTGCGCGTAGCCCAAGGCGTTCAGCCGGCGCAACGCGCGGACGCTGGACTGGAACACGCCGTCGCCGCGCTGGCGGTCCACGTTCTCCTCGAGATAGCAGGGAAGCGAAGCGACGACTTCGACGCGCTGTTCGGCGAGAAACGCTGCGAGGTCTTCCTGTCCGGGCTGCTCCAGGATCGTGAGGTTGCAGCGGTCGATCACGTTGCGGTCCAGCCGGCGCGCTTCGCGCACCAGGCGGCGAAAATGCGGATTGAGCTCTGGCGCCCCACCGGTGATGTCGAGCGTCGGCACGCCCGAACCCCTCAGGAACGCGAGCACTGCCTCCATCACCTCTTCCGACATCGCCTCCTTGCGCGCGGGACCCGCGTTGACGTGGCAATGCAGGCAGGTCTGGTTACAGCGGTACCCGACATTCACCTGCAGTACCTCCAGGCGGCGCCGGCGGATGCTCGGAAAACGGGTGTGCTCCAGCAGCGGCAACGTAGCGTGCACAGGAAGTCCTCGGCGAGGGTTGCTGGAGGCAGGTTACCCGCAAACGGATGCGCAGGCAAAAGCTGGAGGCACGCACGCCTCGCCCTACGACCTTTCCCGGAGCTTGCACAGATGGGGAGCTCGCTTCGATGACGGGCCGCGTCCAAGGTGCATTCCAGCGCGCGGGGGCCGCTACGCCACCCCAAAAAAGCAAACGCCCCTTGCGGGGCGTCTGCGGGTAGTCCTGCGCGACTATTCGTCGGAGTTCGACGCGCGCGTGGCGCCGCTGAACACTTGACGGCGGATGATGCCGTCCTTGCCGATGCTCTCCATCGTGTGGCAGTTGTTCCCGACGTATGCCACGCGGCTCGGCAGGCCGATCATGCCCAGATAGCGATTCTGGATATCGTAGGCGTCCAACTCCCGGCGCAACCAGCGGTCGCAGGCGTCGGCATGGGCGTAGTAGCCTTCCATGTCCTGAAAGTAGTGCACCATCTCGTGAAGCAGAATCGAGCGGTCGAATGGGTTTGTCTGCGGGTCGACGCTCTCGTCCAGCACGATCCCTTCGCCCGGCTTGTACCACGCCTTGATGGCGCAGTTGGTCTCGCACACGTGCTTCTCCATTTCCGCGTGCGACAGCCGCTGCACGAGGGGTGCGATCTTGGGAGTCTTGTGCCGAGACAGCTGGTTGATGGCCAAGCTGAGCTGTCTCACCACTTGGTCCATCGAAGTCGCGGGGCTGGTGTCGAACGCGCGCGACAGGAGAACCTCGGCTTGGCTCGGCGCGTTGTAAGCGCCGTAGGAACTGACCGCGGCGGTTTCGCCTGCATGCGCGATCGGGAGCAACATGGCTGCCGCCGCGCTGGCGAAAATCATGAGTCGGAGTTTCAGCATAAAGCACCTCTTCGTCTGCCTCCTCCGCCCCACTTCCCTGCCCGCTCTTCGCGGGTTTGATGATTAAACCGCATAAACCGTGCCGATCGCCTTTTTTGAGCCCGCTAAACTTGCATGGCTCCATGATTCATCAGTGGTTTCCTTCAGGTCCCAGCGCCTTCGGCGATGACTTTCCTACACAATCGCTGACCCGCTCGGATGCACCACTCTTGCGCATAACGGTACCCGAATGCGACAAGGCGGTGCTACCGATCCAACGGTCTACATCGATAGTTTGAGTCATGCGGCAGCACTTTCGAGAGCGGCCATGGGCGAACTGGAGCGCCGGCGACGTGCGCTCCGCCGCCGAGGGTGGGCGCGGCTGTCGCTCGCGGTTCGTCACGTTTCCGACTCTCCCGGCCCCACCTTGAGCGGCTGGGCTTGGCGCCGCTGTTCGATGCGCTCGCCGAGGTTCTTCGTCATCTCTGCGGAGCGCGCCAACTCCAACTCGCTGAGGGCGGAGCGCAGCGTCTCCACCTCCTTGGCGTTCGCGTGCGCCTCCTCCCGATCCTCGGCCGTGTAGTAGCGGCTTGCCAGGGTCAGCCACGCATGACCCTCGGCCTTGTCCGCCGGGAAGCCGCGCCCTTCTGCAAACATGCGACCGAGATTGTGCATGGCGCAGGCGATCCCCTTGTCCGCCGAGCGGTTGTACCAGTCATACGCGGCCTTGAAACTCTGCTCCGCGCCCCGCCCCTGCTCGTAGAGGTTGCCGAGGTTATACATGGCCAGGCCATCGCCCGCATCGGCGGCGCGTCGATACCAGTCGAAGGCCTCGCTATAGCTTTGCGCGACGCCAAGACCGTTCTCATACAGATCGCCAATGCTGTTCATCGCCCAAGCGCTGTTACGCTCGGCCGCCATCTGCCACCATTTCAGTGCTTCCTTGTAGTCTTGCGGGACGCCGTCGCCGTGGGCATAGAGCAGCCCGATGTTGTTCATGGACACAGGGTAGCCGCGGCGTGCGGCTTCCTTCCACCACCGAAGCGCTTCGGCGTAGTCGGGTGCGGGCACGCCTACCCCCCGCGCCCACAGCAGGCCGATATTGTTCATCGCGCGCACGTCGCCCTGGCCAAGCAGCGGGATCAGCTTCTCCGGGTCGGTGAGATCGCTGCCGGGCGTGATCTCGGTGAACGTTGGCTCCTGTTGCTGCGCGCGGGCCGCAACTGCGGCACACAGCACTGCGGCCAACACGAGCGGTCTCGGGTTCAAGTGATCCTCCGATGCGGAAACGCGTCTGGGCCGCGGCTCGCGTCGCCCGCGCGCTGCGGCTCATCCACGCAGAAACGGCTGCAGCTCAGCCACCAGCTCATCGGGTGCCTCCTCCGGGATGAAGTGGCCGCAGGCGAGCGTCCGTCCGGCGACATGTTCGGCCTTTTCCCGCCAAGTGGCGAGCACGTCGAACAGCGCATGCATCTTCCCGAACTCGCCCCAGATCGCAAGCACCGGGCAGCGCACCCGCCTGCTGAGGTCGCGCTCGTCGTCCTCGAAGTCGCGAGTCGCGGCCGCCCGATAGTCTTCGAGCCCGGCGCGGATGGTTCCGGGCAGCCGGAATGCGCGCAAGTACTCCTGAACCATCGGCTCCTCGATGGCGCCGGCACGGAACGTCAGAGCACGAAGCATGTAACGCAAGAATGACTCTGCGCTGGCCTCGAGCATCAGCTCCGGCAGATCCGGGGCCTGGAAATAGAACCAGTGCCAATAAGCGGCCGCCAGATGCCGGTCCGTGCGCGCGAACACCGTGTGCGTCGGTACGATGTCGAGCACACACAACCTGGTCGCCGCCTCGGGGAAATCCAGCGCGAGCCGGTGCGCGACGCGCGCTCCGCGGTCGTGCCCCACCACGGCGTAGGTCTTGTGTCCGAGCCCCGCCATGAGCGCGTGGACGTCGCCTGCCATGGTGCGCTTGTCGTAGCCCTCGCGCGGCTTGTCCGAATCGCCGTAGCCGCGCAGGTCGGGACATACGACGCTGAACTCGCCGATCAGCCTCGGCGCCACCTTGCGCCACATCTGACCCGTTTGCGGGTAGCCATGCAGCAGCACCACCGGCGCGCCGTTTCCGCCGAGCCAGCAGTTCACGCGAATCCCATTGGCGCGGACCACGCGCTGTTCCATGCCGGACATGAAGTGGGGAGCTGACGTCATCGAGACCCCGAGCGAATTTGAGGCGAGCAAGTCAACGAGGTGAAAGAGGTGAACGAAGTGAATGAGGTGAGCCCCCTCACCCCGGCCCTCTCCCCCGGTAGCGGGGGAGAGGGAGAGTAGCACTTCACTTCCTTCACCTCCTTCACCTCCTTCACTTCATTCACCTCTTCACCTTTTCACCTCTTCACCTTCCAGATACCGCCGCAGCCTTCGCACCCCCTCCTGCAGCACGGAAAGCGGCTTGGGATAGGAGAAGCGGACATGGTGGCGCGGGTCGTTGTCGCCGAAGTCCAGGCCCGGAGCGATCGCCACACCCGCTTGCTCCAGGACATCCCAGCAGAACGCATAGGTGTCGTCGGTGAAGCGGCGGCAGTCGGCGTAGATGTAGAACGCGCCCTCCGGCACGACCGGAATGTCGAAGCCCAGGTCCTTCAGCGCGGGGAGCAGGAAGTCGCGCTGCGCGCGGTATAGCTCTCGCCGCTCATCGAGCAACGCTACCGTCTCGGGATGGAAGGCGGCCAGGGCCGCTTGCTGAGCGATGTCCGGCGCCGAGATGAAGAGGTTGCCCACGAGCTTGTCCACGTCGAGCACGAAGGTCTCCGGCGCGACCACCCAGCCGAGCCGAAAGCCCGTCATGCCGAAGTACTTCGAGAAGCTGTTGATGACGAACAGATCGTCACCAAACGCGAGCGCGGTCTCCGCCTCCCGGCCATAGGTGAGGCCGTGATAGATCTCGTCCGAGATCAGGATCGCTCCGCGGGCGCGCGCGAGCTCGTGGATCTCTCGCAGGGCCTGCGGCGCGATCATCGTGCCCGTGGGGTTCGATGGCGAGCACACCAACACGGCCTTCGTCCGCGGCGTCCAGTGCCGCTCGACCAGCTCCGCGCTGAGCTGGTAGCCGGTTGCCGGCCCGACCGGCACGCCCAACGGCTCGCCGTCCATGGCGCGCACGAAATGACGGTTGCACGGGTAGCCGGGATCCGCCAGCAGCACTTGATCGCCTGGATCGAGCAGCACGCCCATCACGAGCAGCAACGCCCCGGACGAGCCGGTGGTCACGCCGATCCGCGAGGCGGGCACTTCCACGCCATAGCGGGTCCGGTACCAGCCGGAGATCGCCTCGCGCAGCGCGGTGATCCCCAGGGCCGGC
>Ga0335080_10009842_pt1 | contig 10010 bp, 7 predicted proteins | sample Lox_Sample_34_FD_206720 | JGI IMG/M metagenome (GOLD analysis project Ga0335080, IMG submission 206720) | Soil microbial communities from Loxahatchee National Wildlife Refuge, Florida, United States - Lox_Sample_3.4 | ecosystem: Environmental > Terrestrial > Soil > Wetlands | place: USA: Florida... | reverse complement strand
AGATCGCGGGTGTCACCGTGCGCGCCCTGCGCCACGGCATGGCTGGCCAGCCGGGCTGGGAGCTGTTCGGCCCGTGGGAGGACTACGAGCCTGTTCACGCGGCGGTCGTCTCCGCCGGCGAGGAGTTCGGCCTGCGCTTGGTCGGGGGTCGCGCTTACTCCTCGAACGCGCTCGAGTCCGGTTGGATCCCCTCCCCCCTCCCGGCGGTCTACACGGGAGATCAGCTCAAGGCCTACCGGGAGTGGCTTCCCGCCACCGGGTACGAGGGCTCCGCGTCGATCGGCGGCAGCTTCGTCTCGGACAACGTCGCGGATTACTACTTCACCCCGTGGGACCTCGGGTACGGTCACCTCATCAAGTTCGATCACGACTTCATCGGACGCGAGGCGCTCGAGGGGATGGCCGGCGACGACCATCGCCACAAGGTGACCCTCGCGCTGCACGACGAGGACGTGGCCGACACGATCGCGACCATGTTCAACCAGACCGACCGCGCGAAGTTCATCGACTGGCCCTCGGCGGTGTACTCGATGCACCCGTTCGACCAGGTGACCGTGAACGGTGACACGGTCGGCGTCTCGACATGGTTCGGATACACCGTGAACGAGGCTAAGATGCTGACGTTGGCCGTGGTCGACGCGGCGCACGCCCGGCCCGGCACGGAGGTGACGCTCCTGTGGGGCGAGGAGAACGGCGGCACATCGAAGCCCACGGTCGAGCCTCACGTGCAGCGGGAGATCCGCGGCGTGGTCAGCCCGGTACCGTACGTCGAGGTGGTCCGCCAGTCCTACGCCCCCGACAGCTGGCGCTCCGCGCCGGTGTGAACGCCTGGCCCGGGGTACCGCGCATCCCGGCCTCGGCTGGGGCGCTGCTCTGGGACCCGGATGGGCGGCTGCTGATCCTGAAGCCGAACTACAAGAAGGGCTGGACGCTTCCCGGCGGCCAGATCGACGCGGACGGCGAGTCGCCCTGGGACGCCTGCCGGCGCGAGACGCGCGAGGAGTGCGGGCTCGTGGTGAACCGCGGCCGGCTGGCCTGCGTCGACTACCTGCCGCCCAAATCCAGCCGCCCGGGCGGGGTGCGCTTCCTGTTCGACTGCGGGACGTTCCCGGACGTCACGTTCGGCGGCGTCGTCCTCCAGGAGGAGGAGATCGAGGATCACATGCTCGCGGAGCTGTCCGAGGCGCTCGAGTTGCTGAGCGGCCCGCTGCGCCGGCGCGTTTCGCAGACCGCCGGCCGGACCGACTGCATCTATCTCGAGGACGGCCGCCCCGTCCTCGGCGTCACGACGGCGGTCCGGGGAGCCCGAGAAGCTGGATGAGGCACACGACGAGCAGGATCCCGGCCACTACGTTGAGTCCGTAGCGAGCCACCTGGACCGGGAACCGGCTGCCGATCCCGACCAGGAACAGCACCGCGGCCAGCAGCACGGTCAGGCGGACGTACTTGTCGGCGGTCCCCGCTGCGTCCTCCCCCTCGGCGAACAGCGCGTCGGCCTGCGCGTTCAGCGCCTTGGCCTGAGCGTCCTGCGGGACGACGTACTGCCGCATGTACGACGGTCCGGGTGGCGCGTTGGGATTGGTGAGCGGATGGGTGGCCAGCCAGGCGTTGAAGGCCGGCCGGAACCCCGGGCGTAGACGTTTGACGGTAAGTGCAAATGCCCGCGTATCGTGCGCCTCGTACGCGGTGGCCACGGCGTTGAACGAGACCGAGTCAAGCGTGCGGATCTGAAGCGCCTGGACCGAGGCCAGGTTCGCCTTGTTGCGGGTCGTGGCGGCCTTCGCCAGCGAGAGCGACGCGTGCGTGCTCCACTTCGCCGCGGAGTACCCGGACCAGGCCGCCACGAGCGCCACGACCGACAGCATCACCGCCTCGACGATCGAGACCCACCGGTCGCGCTTGGCGTGCTCGCCGGCTTCGCCCGCGTGTTCGGCGTGCTCGCGGTGCTCCGCGATTTCCTTTCCGACCTCGCTCGCCGACAAGCCCTCAGCCACCCCGGCGACGATCGACTCGCCCCGAGGGGCTCACATCACCCGAACCGGGTGATGCCCCTCTCCGCGCGTGAGCGGAGCATCCGCGGAGCCGATCTACACGAAGGGACCGCCATGACCACAGCAGCGCAGCCACGGCCGGCGGCGAACGTAGACGCACCTCAGCAGGTCGCCGACGTCTTTGTGATCTTCGGGATCACCGGCGATCTCGCGAAGGTCATGACCTTCAACTCCCTGTACCGCCTCGAGAAACGCGGCCTATTGACCTGTCCGATCATCGGGGTCGCGGTAAGCGACTGGTCCGATGAGGATCTCCGCACTCACGCGCGCGAGGCGATCGTCAGCTGCGGCACGAAGATCGAGGAGCCGGTTTTCGATCGCCTGGCCGCACGGATGTCGTATGTCAGCGGCGACTTCGACGACCAGCACACGTATGAGCGGGTGGCGCACGCGATTGGCGAGGCGCACTGCCCGGTGTTCTACCTGGAGATCCCGCCGTTCCTGTTCGGCCGGGTGATCCAGGGGTTGACCGACGCGGGGATCACCAAGCAACCCGCCCGGGTGGTGGTGGAGAAGCCGTTCGGTCACGACCTCGAGTCCGCGCGCGAGCTGGCCGCCGAGATCCACCAGTACATCGACGAGGACCAGCTGTACCGGATCGATCACTTCCTCGGGAAGATGGGCATCGGGGAGATCATCTACCTGCGGTTCGCCAACGCGATGTTCGAGCCGATCTGGAACCGCAACTACGTCTCGAGCGTGCAGATCACGATGGCCGAGAGCTTCGGGGTCGAGGATCGCGGGCACTTCTACGACCCGGTGGGGGCGCTCCGCGACGTGGTCGTGAACCACATGATGCAGGTGGTGGCGGCCTGCGCGATGGAGGTGCCTTCCTCGGGCGGGGCAAACGTTCTCAAGGATGCGCTCGTCTCGGTCTTCCGGGCGATGCCGGCGGCTGACCCCGGCCACTACGTGCGCGGACAGTACGAGGGGTACCGCTCGATCAACGGCGTGGCCGCGGACTCGACGACCGAGACGTACGCGGCGCTGCGCCTCGAGATCGACAATTGGCGCTGGTCGGGCACGCCCTTCTTCCTGCGAACCGGAAAGTGCCTGCCGATCACGCAGACCGAACTCCGGGTCGTGTTCAGACGTCCCCCCAGGCTGGGGTTCGCGAACTGGTCGCGCTCGCCCGAGCCGAGCCAACTGATCGTCAAGCTCGACCCCACAACCGGCATCCGCTTCCTGGTCGACGCCCAACGCCACGACACGATCGAGCCCGAGCAGATCCACCTCGACATGGAATTCGGGCTGGAGGGCGGCGAAGGCCCGACCCCGTACGAGGTGCTGCTGCACGCCGCACTGATCGGCGACAGCAAGCGCTTCACCCGGCAGGACATCGTCGAGGAGTGCTGGCGGGTGATGGCCCCACTGCTCGAAGGCCCGCCACCTGCCCATCCCTATGCCAAGGGATCTTGGGGCCCCGCCGAGGCCGATGAAGTGCTTGCCGGTCACGGCCGCTGGCACCACCCGTGGGTGGCGTCATGAGCACGACCAAGGCGAAGAAGAACGCGCACCGCGACGGCCAGCCCGCCCCGGGGCCGGAGGCGATCCCGCGCGCCGCGCCACCGAGCGCCGCCGCGCCGTCGCCGTTCACCCCGATCGCCGACTACGCGTTCCTGTCGGACTGCCACACCGGGGCGCTCGTCGCCCCCGACGGCACGATCGACTGGCTGTGCATCCCCCGGTTCGACTCGCCGAGCGTGTTCGGCTCGCTGCTGGACCGCGGCGCCGGCGGCTTCCGCCTCGGGCCGTTCGGGATCAACGTCCCGAGCGGGCGAACGTACGAGCCGGGGAGCAACACGATGCTCACGGCCTGGAAGACGCCTTCGGGCTGGGCGATGGTTCGCGAAGGGCTCTCGATGGGGCCTCGCCGCGGGGAGGACGCGATCACCCCACATACCCGTCCGCCAACCGACGAGGACGCGGATCACATGCTCGTTCGGACTGTCACCTGCATCGAGGGCAGCGTTGAGGTCGAGCTGACCTGCGAACCGGGATTCGACTACGGGCGCGTGCTCCCTGAGTGGACGCTGACGCCGGACCGTCACTGCGCGGAGGCGTCAGGCGCGGGCCAGACGATGCGGCTTCAGACCGACATGTTGCTCGGGATCGAAGCCAGTCACGTCCGCGCCCGACATGTGCTCCATGAAGGCGAAGCGCTGTTCTGCGCGCTGGCCTGGGACGGCGACGCGCCGGTGCCCACCACCGTGGAGGACGCCGACGCCAGGCTCGACGCCACGACGAAGTTCTGGCGCCACTGGCTTTCGCGCGCCCGTATCCCCGATCACGAGTTTCGCCCCCTGATCCAGCGGTCCGCTCTGGCCATCAAGGGCCTCACCTACATGCCGACCGGAGCGACCGTGGCCGCGCTGACGACCTCATTGCCCGAAACCCCCGGCGGAGAGCGCAACTGGGACTACCGCTACACCTGGATCCGTGATTCGACGTTCACCCTCCAGGCGTTGCACTTCCTCGACCTCGACTGGGAGGCAGACGAGTTCATGCAGTTCATCGCCGACCTCGACCGCGACGACGACGGCGGGCTGCAGATCATGTACGGGATCGACGGCCGCCGCGACCTCACCGAATCTCAGCTCGACGATCTGAGCGGATACGCCGGCGCTCGCCCGGTTCGGATCGGCAACGGCGCCTTCAACCAGCGACAGAACGACGTGTACGGCGCGGCGCTCGACTCGGTGCTGCTCCACACCCGCCGAAGCCAGCGCCTGCCGCGGCGGTTGTGGCCCCTGATCAAGGACCAGGCCGAATGCGCCAAGGCGGTCTGGCGCGAACCCGACCAGGGCATCTGGGAGGCGCGCGGCAAGCCGCAGCACTACGTCTCATCCAAGCTGATGTGCTGGGTGGCCATGGACCGCGCGGCCAAGCTCGCCCAGATCCGTGGGGAGAGCGGACTGGCCGCCGAGTGGAGCGCGGTGGCGACCGAGATCAAGACCGACATCCTCGAGCATGGGGTCGACAAGCGCGGCGTGCTCGTCCAGCACTATGGGACCGAGGCGCTGGACGCCTCCACGCTGCTGGCCGCGATCTTCGGGTTCCTGCCGGACAAGGACGAGCGCCTGCGCGCGAGCGTGCTGGCGATCGCCGACGAGCTGACCGAGAACGGCTTCGTCCTGCGCTACCGGACCGACGAAACCGATGACGGCCTGTCCGGCAAGGAGGGCACGTTCGTGATCTGCTCGTTCTGGTTGGTGTCGGCGCTGGCGATCATCGACGAGGCGCAGCGCGCCCGCGACCTGATGACGCGCCTGGTCAAGGTCGCATCGCCGTTGGGGCTGTACGCCGAGGAGTTCGACGTGGAGACCGGCCGGCATCTGGGGAACTTCCCGCAGGCGTTCTCGCACCTCGCGCTGGTCGAGGCGGCGGGGAGCATCATCGTGGCTGAGCGAGTGCAGGAGCTGGGCGTATGAGCGACTATGACGTGATCGTGATCGGCAGCGGTGCGGGGGGTGGCACGCTCGCGCACCGGCTGGCGCCCTCGGGCAAGCGGATCCTGCTGCTCGAACGCGGAGACTGGCTGCCGCGCGAGCCGCAGAACTGGCTGGCGGAAAACGTGTTCGTGGAGAACCGCTACGTGTCGCCTGACACGTGGTACTACCCGGACGGCTCCTCGTTCGGGCCCGAGGTGCACTACTGGGTTGGCGGCGCGACCAAGCGCTACGGCGCCGCGCTGTACCGGTTGCGCGCCGAGGACTTCGGCGTGCTGAAGCATCGCGACGGGCTCTCGCCCTCCTGGCCGATCTCCTACGAGGACATGGAGCCCTACTACACCCAGGCCGAGCAGCTCTACCAGGTGCACGGCGTGCGCGGCGAGGACCCGACCGAGCCACCGGCGAGTGCGCCCTACCCGTTCCCGGCCGTATCGCACGAGCCGCGGATCCAGCAGCTCTCCGACGACCTGGCCACGGCTGGGTTTCATCCGTTCCACGCCCCGTGCGGAGTCCTTCTCGACGAGGCCAACATGCCCTTCAGCAAGTGCGTGCGCTGCGATAACTGCGACGGGTTCCCGTGCCTGGTGCACGCAAAATCCGACGCCGAGGTGATCGCCGTCAGGCCGGCGATCGAGCATCCGAACGTGACGCTGGTGACGAACGCCGAGGCAATTCGCCTGGAGTGCAACCCGGCCGGCACGGCCGTCACCCGGGTCTTCGTAAATCTCGACGGTCGCACCGAGACGTTCGCCGGCGACATCGTCGTCGTCTCGTGCGGCGCGGCGAACAGCGCAAAGCTCCTGCTCGCGTCCTCCAATGACCGGCATCCCGAAGGTCTCGCTAACAGCTCAGACCAGGTCGGCCGCAACTTCATGTTCCACAACAGCCAGGCGGTGCTGGCGCTCTCCAAAGAACCAAACCCGACCATCTTCCAGAAGACGCTCGGGCTCAACGACTTCTATTTCAGCGGTGGCAAGGACTTCGAGTTCCCGCTCGGGAACATCCAGATGGTTGGCAAGTCACAGGCGCCGATGTTCCGCGGGGAGAAACCCGGCGAGACGCGGTTCGCTCCCACTTGGACCCTGCGTGACATCGCTCGTCACGCAGTGGATTTCTGGCTCTCCACCGAGGACCTGCCCCGTCCCGACAACCGGGTCACCTTGACCAAGGACGGCGACATCCAGATCAGCTACACGGCCACCAACCAGGAGGCCAAGGACCGCCTGTACCACCAGCTCAAGGACATGCTGAACGAGCTGAGCATGCATCAGGGCCACCTCCTCCCCCACCACGCGTACCTGAAGAACGAAATCCCCGTGGCTGGCTGCGCCCACCAGGCCGGCACGGTGAGATTCGGCCTGGATCCTGACTCGTCCGTCCTCAACAGCGACTGCCGCGCTCACGAGCTCGACAACCTCTACGTAGTGGACACGAGCTTCTTCCCGAGCATTGGGGCAGTGAACCCGGCGCTCACGGCGATGGCCAACGCGCTGAGGGTCGGCGACCACCTGCTCGACCGCCTCGGCGCCCCCCAGCCGGAGGCTGCGCATGTCGGATGACGGCAAGCATCACGTCGTGATCGTCGGCGGCGGGTTCGCCGGACTCGGCTGCGCGCAGCGGCTCGCCGACGAGGATGACGTTCAGGTCACGCTGATCGACCGCAACAACTACCACCAGTTCCAGCCCCTCCTGTACCAGGTGGCGACCTCGCAGCTGGCCGGCACCGACATCGCCCACTCGCTCCGCGGGGTGTTCGCCGATCAGGAGAACGTCGACGTCAAGCTGGCCGAGATCACGCACGTCGACCTCGGCACGCGAAGCGTGGGCACGGGCAAGGGAGAGGTGTGGAATGGCGACGCGCTGGTGCTGGCGGCCGGCTCGCAGCCGAACTTCTTCGGCACCCCGGGCGCGCCGGAGAACTCGTTCCCGCTCTACTCGCTCGACGACGCCACCAACCTGCGCTCGCGGATCCTCGGCCTGTTCGAGCACGTCGACCGCGACCCGAGCCTGGTCGACCGCGGCGCGCTCAACATCATCGTCGTCGGCGGCGGTCCGACCGGCGTCGAGGTCGCCGGCGCGCTCGGCGACATGATCAAGGTCACCGTCCCCAGCGAGTACCGCAACCTCGACGCCGGCAAGGCCCGGATCTGCCTGTTCGACCACGGGGACGCGCTGCTCAAGCCGTTCTCCGACAGCGCACACACGTACGTTGCCAAGGTGCTCGAGGAGAAGGGGATCGAGATCCACCTCGGCACGGGCGTCACCGAGGTCGCCACCGGGCACGCGGTGTTCTCCGACGGAACGCTCATCCCCACCCGCTGCGTCGTCTGGGGCGGGGGGATCAAGGCCGCCGCGGTGGCCGAGGACTGCGGCCTGGCCCAGGGGCGAGGCGGACGCGTCGACGTCCAGCCGGACCTGACCCTCGCCGGCCACGACGGCGTGTACGTGATCGGTGACATTGCGAACATCCCCGACGCCGACGGAGCGCCCCTGCCCCAGCTTGGCTCCGTGGCGCTGCAGAGCGGCACCCGGGCCGCGGAGAACATCATCGCCGCCTTCAACGGCAAGGAGCCCAAGGCCTTCCGCTACCACGACAAGGGGATCATGGCGATGATCGGGCGCGGCGCGGCGATCGCCGAGGTCGGAAAGCATCATCACGAGATCCACGGCGAGCTCGCGCACATGGCCTGGCTCGGGGTTCACGCCAGCCTCCTGACGGGAACCCGCGCGAAGATCGAGTCGTTCGTCGACTGGGCCTGGGACGGCTTCACCAAGACCGGCGGGCCGCACGTGCTCGACCGCGGAGAGGCCGCCAACATCAACTGGGACGACGACCCCGCGGTCACAGCGCCGGTCAGCACCCCGACCCCGTCGCTTCCGACCTGAACCACGGAGCTGCTGCGGCATGGCAAACGACCTAGCTCGCTTGCAGTTCGGCTCCACGATCATCTACCACTTCCTGTTCGTGCCGGTCACGATCGGGCTGGCGTTCCTGGTCGCGATCCTCCAGACCGTCTGGTACCGGACGGACAACCCCGACTACAAGCGGATGACCCGCTTCTTCGGGACGCTGCTGTTGATCAACGTCGCGATCGGCGTGATCACCGGGTTGGTGCAGGAGTTCCAGTTCGGCATGAACTGGTCGACGTACTCCCGGTTCGTCGGCGGCGTGTTCGGGGCACCGCTGGCCATGGAGGGGATCCTGGCCTTCTTCCTCGAGTCGACGTTCATCGGGTTGTGGCTGTTCGGATGGGACCGGCTGCCCAAGCGCGTCCATCTCGCGACCATCTGGGCCGTCTTCGCCGGCTCGGTGCTCTCTTCGTTCTTCATCCTCGTGGCCAACTCTTGGATGCAGCACCCCGTCGGCTACAAGATCAACAGCCAGGGCCAGGCGGTGCTGACCAACGTGTGGGCGCTGCTCGTGAACCCGACGTTCGTGTGGGGATGGGCACACGTGCTGCTCGCGTCGCTGATCACCGGGAGTCTCGTGATGCTCGCCGTGTCGGCCTGGCATCTGCGCAAGGGCGAGCACGTCGAGTCGTTTCACCGCACGGCCAACATCGCGCTGATCGTCCTGATCCCCACGATCGTGATTCAGCTGTCGGTCGGCAACCAGCTCGGGGTGATCGAGGCCAAGTACCAGCCGATGAAGATCGCCGCGGCCGAGGCTCAGTGGACGACCTGCAAGCCGTGTTCGTTCTCGCTGGTCCAGATTGGGGGTGGCGCCAACGATCAGACGCCCTCGCAGATCCTCGAGATCCCCCACCTCCTGTCGGTCCTGGCGACCAACACGTGGAACGGCCAGGTGGTCGGTCTCCACGATCTCCAGGCTGAGTATGAAAAGAAGTACGGGCCCGGCAATTATGTGCCGGACGTGTTCGTCCAGTACTGGTCGATTCGCGTCATGGCCTACCTGGGCTCTTTGATCCTGGTGCTCGCGCTGTGGGGAGGCTGGCTACTGCTCAAGGGCGGACTGCAGAAATCGCGCCTGTTCCTGACCCTGTCCGTATGGGCCGTGGTGACTCCGTTCATCATGAACACGGCGGGCTGGTTACTGACCGAAAGCGGGCGTCAGCCGTGGATCGTCCAGGGCCTTCAGAAGACCGGGGTCGCAAACTCACCCTCGGTCAGCGCCACCGAGATCTGGATCAGCCTGGGCGCGTTCGTAGTCTCTTACGTCGTCCTCGGCTGGGCCGACCTCACCTTGATGCTGCGGTATTCGCGCCGTGACCTGGCTCACGCCGACGAGGAGGCGGCCGAGCCCGCGCCTGGCGTTCCCCCGGCCCTCACTTACTGACATGCAGCTTCACACGATCTGGTTCATCATCATCACGATCCTCTGGATCGGGTTCTTCGTGCTCGAAGGGTTCGATTTCGGGGTGGGAATGCTGCACATGGTGATCGGCAAGACCGAGACCGAGCGGCGAGTCGTGATCAACACGATCGGCCCGTGGTGGGACGGAAACGAGGTGTGGCTGATCGTCGCCGGTGCCTCGATGTTCGCGGC
>Ga0335080_10009841_pt1 | contig 10010 bp, 7 predicted proteins | sample Lox_Sample_34_FD_206720 | JGI IMG/M metagenome (GOLD analysis project Ga0335080, IMG submission 206720) | Soil microbial communities from Loxahatchee National Wildlife Refuge, Florida, United States - Lox_Sample_3.4 | ecosystem: Environmental > Terrestrial > Soil > Wetlands | place: USA: Florida... | reverse complement strand
GGCATCGTTTGCTGTTGCCCCGCCGCGTTCACCGCCTGGAACAGACCCTGCAGATACACGGTGTTGAAGGCGCCCTTGGCGTTCGAGCTCAGATCGATCGGCGCCAGCAGTTGAAACGTGTACATCCCGCTGCTGGGGTCGAGGGTCAGGTTGAACACGTCGTGCGCATTGGGGCCCGAGGTGCTGCCGGTCAGTGTGTTGCCGTTCACCGACACGGTGTCGACGGCCTCGCCGTTCGACCGCTGCGCGCCGACCGCCGCCTGGAAGGCGGTCTGCAACGCCGCCCCGCTGACGAAGCGGTAGCCGCCGCCCATCGGCGGGCCGGCGGGGCCGAAATTCACGCCGAGCGAGCCGTCGAAGGTCACCTGGCTCGAGAGGTCGCCGGCGGGCGCCACGCTGTTGCCGTCGGCGATCGCGGTGAGCTCATTGACCCGGCTATTGCCTTCCTGGGCGGCCAGGATGGCGCTGTTCATCTCGGAGTTGAGGAAGGCCTGGCCGAAGCCGTTGATGATGGACGACGAGTCGCCGGCGGCGGCGCTCAGCACGTTGGGGGCCGCGCTGCTGGCTGCGGCACTGGCGGCAAAGATCTTCGAAACGCTGGCGTCTTCGGCGTCGAGCTGCTTGTTGAACGCGGCGGCGGAGGCCCACGCGCTCTGATCCTGGGTCCAGAACGAGACGCTCGACGACATCGGACGCGTCCGCAACGACGCGTCGCCCCTTCCATGACCCTAGCGGCAGGATGTTAACGATTCGTCGATGGGCCGGCGCGCCGCGGTCAGCTGAAGATGTTGACCGAGTTGATGACGCCGAGCCCCGCGGAGGTCGACGTCGTGTAGCCGTAGGTGGTGCGCGGATCGGTCGGCGCCTGGTAGGGGGTGGAACTCTTCGCCGACGTGCTCGAGCCGGATGTGCCCGTCGCGGCGCTGACGGCGTCCGTGTTCGACAGGGTGACCGAGTTCGGATCCTTCCAGGTCAGCGAGCCCTCGTGCAGCAGCGCCCAGTTGCCCTTGCTCTGGACCGATCCGTAGTCGTTGTAGACGTCCAGCTCGACCGTCGGGATCGTCTGCTTCTGTCCGGTCGACGACACGGCCGTGAACAGGCTGTTGAGGAATACCGAGTTGAACGAGCCCTTGGTGGTCTTCTGGTCGATCGGGGCGAGCAGCTGGAACGTATAGGTTCCGGTGTCGGGATTGAGTGTCAGGTTGAAGACGTCGTGCGCGTTCGGGCCGGACGTGCTGCCGGTCATCGTGTTGCCCACCACCGACACGGTGTCGATGAATTCCCCCTGGGACATCTTGGCGCCGAACGCCGCCTTGAAGTTCGTCTGCAGCGCGGCCCCGCTGACGAAATGATAGCCGCCTCCCTGCGCCGGACCGTCCTTGCCGAAATTCACCCCGAGCGAGCCGGAGAACCTCACCTGGCTCGACAGATCGCCCGAGGGCGGCGGCAGGCTGTTGCCCTGCTGCTTGGCGGTGAGCTCCTTGACCCGGTCGTTGCCTTGCTGGGCGGCCAGGATGGCGCGGCTCATCGAGGCGGCGAGAAAGGTCTGGCCGAAGCTGTTGATGACCGCATAGGGGCTCTGGGTGCTCATGACGCTCGGCGTCGTGCTGCTCGAATTGGCGCCGGTGAACAGCTTCGACGTCGCGGTGTTGTTGAAAAACGCGTCGTTGGCGGCCGCGGCCGCCGCATGCGCGGCTTGATTCTGTGCCCAGAACGAGATGCTGCTGCTCATGAGATTCGCTTCCGGCGGCGAGCCTAGGGCGGGCGCGTTAACGTCCGGTTCACGGATTGCCGGAAAACCCGGGCCATTCCGCCCCCTCCGGCGCCCGGCAAAAATTGCCGGCCTTAATGGCGCGTTAACCATTGCAAACGTACGGTCCCGGAAGGGGCGCGATCGCGCCCGCAGCCTTGCGTTGTGTGCTGTCGGCGCGGCGTCCCTGACAAGAGCGCGACCCCGGGAAGTCACATGGCAGCCAAGGCGAAAGCATCCGACAAAGAGCCCGACGAGAACGTCGAGGGCGGGGACGAGGGCGCCGAGAAGGCAGCCCCGAAGTCGAAATTCCCGCTCAAGCTGATCGCCATGGTGGCGGGCGGCCTCGTGCTCGCGATCGGCCTCGGCACCGGCGCCTACATGCTGTTCGGCGGCTCGCACGAAACGAAGGCCGCGGCGCCGGTCGTCAAGCCGGCCGTGTTCGTCGACCTGCCCGAAGTGCTGGTCAACCTGTCGAACACCGGCAGCGACCGGACCCAGTACCTCAAGGTCAAGGTGGTGCTGGAGCTGCCCGACCCGCTGCTGATGCAGCAGATCCAGCCGGTGATGCCGCGCATCATGGACACCTTCCAGACCTACCTGCGCGAGCTGCGGCCGACCGACCTCGACGGCTCGGCCGGTCTCTACCGCCTGAAGGAAGAGCTCACCCGGCGCGTCAACGTCGCGATCGCGCCCAGCAAGGTGAACGCCGTGCTGTTCAAGGAAATCGTCGTCCAGTGACGGTTTGAACCCATGGCAGACGCTCAGGTCGATCAAGACGCACTAGCCGCCGAATGGGGCGCGGCACTCGAGGACGAGGACGCCGCACCGGAGTCCGCCAAGGCGGCGCCGGTCGAGACCGTCAGCGAGGAGATGGCTGCCCAATGGGCGGCCATGATCGACGACACCAACTCGTTCTCGTCGAGCCCGAAGGACCGGGCCGAGCGCATCCTGAGCCAGGAGGAGATCGACACGCTCCTCGGCTTCAGCATGACCGACGTGTCGATCACCGACAATTCCGGCATCCGCGCGATCATCGACTCGGCGATGGTTTCGTACGAGCGCCTGCCGATGCTGGAAATCGTCTTCGACCGGCTGGTCCGGCTGATGACGACGTCGCTGCGCAACTTCACCTCGGACAACGTCGAGGTGACGCTCGACCGCATCACCTCGGTGCGCTTCGGCGACTATCTCAACTCGATCCCGCTGCCCGCCGTGCTCGCCGTGTTCAAGTGCGAGGAGTGGGACAATTTCGGCCTGTTCACCGTCGACTCCAACCTGATCTACTCGATGATCGACGTGCTGCTCGGCGGGCGCCGCGGCACCACCGCGATCCGCATCGAGGGTCGCCCCTACACGACGATCGAGACCAACCTGGCCAAGCGGATGATCGAGATCATCCTCGCCGACGCCGAGCTCGCCTTCAAGCCGCTGTCGCCGGTCAAGTTCAACATCGACCGCCTCGAGACCAATCCGCGCTTTGCCGCGATCTCGCGCCCCGCCAACGCCGCGATCCTGGTGCGGCTGCGCCTCGACATGGAGGACCGCGGCGGCGCCGTCGAGCTGCTGCTGCCCTACGCCACCATCGAGCCCATCCGCGACGTGCTGTTGCAGATGTTCATGGGCGAGAAGTTCGGCCGCGACCCGATCTGGGAAGGCCACCTCGCCACCGAGATCGGCCAGGCCGAGATCGCGGTCGACGCCGTGCTGTATGAGGCGAAGCTCCCGCTCAAGCAGCTCATGCGGCTCGAAGTGGGCGACGTGCTGCCGCTCGACATCACGCCCGACGCCCGGGTGACGGTGCGCTGCGGCGACGTCACCCTGACGGAGGGACGCATGGGCCGGGTCGGCGACCGCGTCGCCGTGCGCGTCTCGCAGCCGCTGCGCCGGCCGCGCACCACGCTCGCGATGTTCGAGAACGCCGGCGAGAGCACGAAGCGGATGGAGGCAACGTGAGCCACGCGTTCGCATTGATCATCGAAATCCTGGTCGCGACCCTGCTCGCGGTCACGATCGGCTATTGCATCCTGCTCAACAAGCGCCTGACCCGCCTCAAGGCCGACGAGCAGGCCCTCAAGGCGACGATCTCCGAGCTGATCACCGCGACCGAGATCGCCGAGCGGGCGATCGCCGGTCTCAAGCTCACGGTGCGCGACTGCGACGAGAATCTCGGCGAGCGCCTGCGCACCGCCGAGCGTTTCTCCGCCGACATGGAGCGCCAGCTGATGGCGGGCGAGGAGGTGCTGCACCGGCTCGTCCGCATCGTCAGCGCATCGCGCGGCGAGCCGGCCGCGGTGCCGGCCGAGCCGGTCGAGCCGCCCGCGCCGGCCGCACCGGCAATGCCTGATCCGCACGCCATGGTGGCCGCCGCGCAGGCCTTTGCCGAGCGCGCCCAGTCGCGGTTGGGCGGCCGCGCCGCATGATGCGGTTCGTCCGCGACTTCCGGCTGATCCCGGTCGTGCTGCTCGCGGCCGTCTGCCTGCTTGGCCTCAAGATCCTCGGCCTCGTGCTCGATGGCGGGTTCACGCTCGCCGATCTCGATTTCTCCAGCGCTCCCGCACCGGCCAGCGGCGGCGGTTCGGCGCAGTCGCCGTTGCCGAAGGGCGACGCGCGGCCGGCCGATCAGCCGCCGAAAGTGTCGTGGGCGCAGGAGATGTTCAACTACCCGGACGTCACCGGCTCGATCGATGCCAAGCCGAACGACAAGAAGCCGGGCGAGGCCGCGCCGAACGTGAAGACGGCGCAGACCAAGCCGGCGGAAACCAAGCCGGCGGAGACCAAGCCGGCCGAGACCAAGCCGGCCGAGACCAAGCCCGGCAACAAGGCGGACTTGAAGGTCGATCTCCCGGCCGAGGCCAAGGGGGGCGGCACCGTCATCCCGCTCAACCAGAGCGGCCCGAGCTCGCCGGCCGAGCGCGCGATCCTCGAGCGGCTCGGCGAGCGGCGCCAGGAGCTCGACGCGCGCGCGCGCGAGCTCGAGATCCGCGAGAATCTGCTCAAGTCGGCGGAGAAGCGGCTCGACGGCCGCGTCAACGAGCTCAAGACGCTGGAGCAGCAGTCGGGCGGCAGCGCCGCCAAGAAGGAAGCCGAGGACGCGGCGCGGCTGAAAGGCCTCGTCACCATGTACGAGAACATGAAGCCGAAGGACGCGGCCAAGATCTTCGACCGGCTGGAGATGCCGGTGCTGATCGCGGTGGTGTCGCAGATCAAGCCGCGCGTCATGGCGGACATCCTGGCGCAGATGCAGCCCGACGCCGCCGAGCGCCTCACCACCGAGCTCGCGAGCCGCGCCGTCGGCCTCACGCCGACCGCCGCGCCGACCGAGCTGCCGAAGATCGAAGGGCAGAAGAAGTGATTTGTTAACGCTGCGCCCACGTGGGGTGCGGCGAAGCGGCTCGGCGGGTCAACCGGAACCCGATCGCTCGAATCCTCATCTGCTTCTAGCCTTTTGTTTAAGCATGATGATTCGCGCGAACCCGGTCGCGGTCCAGGGCCGCGATCATGCCCTAACGCATTGATTTCTCATCTATTGGCGTAACCCCCCGTTAAACGCATCCGCCTAGGCTGACGCGAGTAGGCGCGTTCATGAGTGCGCCCGAGGGAAACCGGCGCAGAACGCGTCATGGGCGATCATTCACACATCCGGACAGAGCCATCCGAAGGGAGCCCGCGCGCGGCCGCGCGGGGCGGCTTGCGCGCTTTCGCGCTCGCGCTCGTCGCCGCGCTCGCGCTCCTCGGGGCCGGGGCCACCGCCGCAGCGGCCGGGCCGGAGCCGATCAAAGGCGAGATCTCGGTCGACACCAGCAAGGGTTATGCCCGCATCGTCTTCCGCTTCACCGACGAGATCGATGCCGACGTGCGTCTCGCCAACCAGGTTCTGGTGATCTCGTTCAAGAACAAGGTCAGCGTTCCGATCGACCGGCTGCCGCTCAACGCCATGGGGTATGTCGGCGCCGCGCGCAGCGATCCCGACGGCATGGCGGTGCGCATGGCGCTCTCCCGCAAGCTCCGCATCAGCACCATGATGGCGGCCGAGCGGCTGTTCGTCGATCTGTTGCCCGACAGCTGGACCGGCGAGCCGCCGGCGCTGCCGCAGGAAGTGGTCGAGGAGCTCGCCAAGCGGGCGCGCGAGGCGGAGAAGAAGCAGCGCCAGCAGGCCATCATGCTGCACACGCGCGAGATCCCGCTCACCCCGGTGCGGGTCGCGCACCAGCCGACCTTCTCGCGCTACATCTTCGAGCTGCCCGAGCTGATCGGCGTGACCAACGAGCGCGGCAAGGACAAGATCACGCTCATTTTCGACAAGATGATGAAGTTCGACCTCTCGGCGGCGAAATCGCCGTTGCCGCCGACGGTCGCCTCGATCGACAGCGAGGCCGGCGATCAGACCACGTCGGTCACCTTCGCGTTCATCGGCAAGGTCGACGTGCGCACCTTCCGCGAGGACAACAATTTCGTCCTCGACGTCATGACGATCGAGGGCAGGCCGAGCCCGATCGACCAGATCCCGCGCGCCGGGCCGTCGCGGCCGTTGCGCCCGGACGCCGACGAGCGCGGGCCCGCGCCGATCGTCGACGTCGAGTCGCCGCAGACCGTACCGGCGCAAGTCGCGGCACCCGCGCGCGCGCCTGCGCCGAAGCCGGCCGCGGCCGCACCCGCGCCGTCGCCCGCGCCCGCACCCGTTGCGACGCCCGTGGTCGCGCCGGCGCCCGCGCCGGTCGCTGCCGCTGAGGTCCCGGCGCCGCAAGAGGCGGCCGCCGCCGCGCCGTCCGATCAGCCGGCACCGCCGTCGATGCCTGCCGCGGCGCCGGCTCCGCCGCACACCCTCGACGCGCCGGTCGTGGCCGAGGTGCGCCGACAGGGCGAGAACATCAAGCTGACCTTTCCGTTCGCGGCGCCGACGCCGGCCGCGGTGTTCCGCCGCGCCGACACGCTGTGGCTCGTGTTCGACACCGGCACGAAGATCGACGTCGCGGCGCTCACCAGCAGCGCAACGGGGCGCAAGCTGCGCGGCGCCACCGTGACGCCGCTCGGCAACGGTCAGGTCGTGCGCATCACGCTCGACCGGCCGCAACTCACGACCTTCACCGAGGAAGGGACATTCTGGTCCGTCAACGTCGGCGACGTCGCGCTCGAGCCGACGCGGCCGCTCGGCGTCGTGCGCAACACCGGCAGCGCGCGCGCGACCGCGATCATTCCGTTCGAGGATCCGCACTCGCTCTACCGGCTGACCGACCCGGATGCGGGCGACACGCTTTATGTGGTGACCGCGCTCGGCCCGGCGCGCGGGTTCCTGCGGGGGCAGGATTTCGTCGAGTTCAAGGCGCTGCCGTCGACGCACGGCGTGGTGATCGAGCCGCTCGCCGACGACGTCACGGTCGAGCTGTCCGCCGACAAGGTCGTGGTCGGCCGGCCGAGCGGGCTGACGCTTTCGTCGAGCGGGCCGGTGTTCCGCAAGGTCGGTTCGTTCCGTCCGCTTGTGTTCGACTCGCAGGCCTGGGGTCTCGACCAGGAGAACTCGTTCCGCGAGCGCCAGGCCAAGCTGTTCGACGCCGCCGCGTCGGCGCCGGAGGGCAAGCGGACGGCGGCGCGGCTCGAGCTCGCGCGCTTCTACATCGCGCGCGAGCTGTACGTCGAAGCCAAGGGCGTGCTCGACCTCACGCTGAGCGACCAGCGGCCGACCGCGGAGGACACCAGCGGACTTATCATGCGCGCGGTCGCCAACCTGATGCTGCGGCGCGCCGACGAGGCGCTCAAGGACCTCGCCAATCCGCTGATCGGCAACCAGCACGACGCACAGCTCTGGCGCGCCATGGCCTACACCGAGCAGGGCAGGTGGGCGGAGGCGCGCGAGGCGTTCGTCGGCCTCGACGCCTCGATCGGCACGCTGCCGCTCGAGCTGCAGCGGATCGTGCTGCGCGTGGCGGTGCGCACCTCGATCGAGGCGGGCGACTACGGCGCGGCGGCGGACGAGCTCAACGAATTCGACCAGGTCGGCATTCCGTCCGACACCGAGGCGTCGATCGCGGTGCTGCGCGGCCGGCTCGCCGAGGCGCTCGGCCGCAACGACGATGCGCTGCAGGCCTACCGGCTCGCCGGCGAGTCGCGGCTGCGTCCGGCCGCGGCCGCCGGCCGGTTGCGCGAAATCGCGCTGCGCTACCGGCTGCACGACCTCCAGGGGCTCGACGCCATCAGCGAGCTCGAGACGCTCACCACGGTGTGGCGCGGCGACGATACCGAGACCGAGGCGCTGCAGCTGCTCGCACGGCTCTACACCGAGGAACAGCGCTATCGCGACGCCTTCCACGTGATGCGCACGGCGCTCAAGGCGCATCCCAATTCGGAGATGACGCGCCGCATCCAGGAGGAGGCGGCGGCGACCTTCGATGCGCTGTTCCTCGCCGGCAAGGGCGACAGCATGCCGGCGGTCGAGGCGCTCAGCCTGTTCTACGATTTCCGCGAGCTCATCCCGATCGGCCGGCGCGGCGACGAGATGATCCGCCGCCTCACCGATCGCCTCGTTTCGGTCGACCTGCTCGACCAGGCGACCGAGCTCCTGCAGCACCAGGTCGACCACCGCCTGCAGGGCGCGGCGCGCGCCCAGGTGGCGACCCGGCTCGCCGTCATCTATCTGATGAACCACAAGCCGGACCGCGCGATCGCCACGCTGAACTCGACGCGCAGCGCCGAGCTGCCGACCGAGCTGCGCAACCAGCGCCTGCTGATCGAGGCGCGCGCGCTGTCCGACATCGGCCGCCACGAGGTGGCGCTCGACGTGATCGCCAACATCAACGAGCGCGAGGCGATCCGGCTGCGCTCCGACATCCTGTGGGCGGCCAAGCGCTGGCGCGAGGCGGCCGAGCAGATCGAGCTCCTGTACGGCGACCGCTGGCGCGACTGGCGCGCCCTCAACGACGCCGAGCGCAGCGACCTGCTGCGCGCCGCCATGGGCTACGCGATCGGCGACGACACGCTCGGGCTCGACCGCTTCGCCGGCAAGTACGCGGCCAAGATGGCGGAAGGGCCGGACCGGCGCGCGTTCGAGGTGCTGACCTCGCCGAGCGGCACCGACACGACCGAGTTCCGCGAGATCGCCCATACGGTCGCGGCCGTCGACACGCTCGAGTCGTTCCTGCGCGACATGCGGGCGCGCTATCCGGAGACCGGCCCGTTCACGCCGGTCGATGCCCGCAGGACCCCCGTGCCCGGGCCGCAATCGCGCGCGTCGGTCGCCGCGCCGCGCATGACCACCGGCTCGACGGGCCAGACCACGCGCGCCGCGCCGCGGTAAGTCGGAACTGCGACTTGCTCGCGGCAAAATCGGCGACGCGCACACATGCCGCACCAGCGTTGCTCTGGCGTGCGCCGCCGATTCGGACTACGACACATCCGCGTAACCCCCGAGACCTCCTGATGCCGAATCGCAATGCAAAGCACGGACGGCAGAAGCCGATGCTTTTGTCGTCCCAAGACGTGATCGATCTCCTGCGGACCGAGGTCGAGAAGGCCGGAACCGAGAGCGCATGGGCGCGCCGAACCGGCGCCAATCGCACCTCGCTCAATCTCGTGCTCAAGGGCCGCGTCGGGCTGCAGAAGAACCTGCTCGACGCGCTCGGGCTCGACATGGTCGTCGCGTACGCGCCGCGGCGGCGATGACGCCGGTGGCGGGAACCGAAGCCCATTCTGTCGAACGACATGTGAGGCCGGCGCCCAACGGGAGCTCATAGAGTTCCCAGTGGTCGCGCGCCGGCTATTGGCCGCGCCACGGTACAGACTTACTTCCCTCAGCCTTTCGCTTGTCCCGCAGGGCCAGGGCAACGACCTGCAGGCGACTCGCAACGCCCAGCTTCTTCATGATCATGCCGATATGGACCTGGACCGTGCGCGGAGCGACGCCGATTGCTCGCGCGACCTCGCGGGTCGATTTGCCGGTTGCCAGCAGGGAGACGACCTGCGTTTGACGTTTCGTCAGCGGGGGTGCGCCGTTGGTCCGATCATCCTGATTGCGTGTGCGCCGATGCATGGACCCATGGTACGGACGCGTATTCGCGGGCGTCAATGTGGACGAGGGTCCAACACCCGCCGCGGGGCAAGCTGTCTTGGCCGAGTGGGGGAGCCGAGGCTCGACGACGCGCCCTCGGCCTCGATCCCGGTCAAACCGGGTAGCGTGCGCCGCGGCGGTGCGGACGCCGTCGAGGCGGCATCTCGACGTCAGCAGCGCGATGTTGCGCTCGGCGTCGTCCAGCCGCTGCTCCATCTC
>Ga0335080_10009840_pt1 | contig 10010 bp, 8 predicted proteins | sample Lox_Sample_34_FD_206720 | JGI IMG/M metagenome (GOLD analysis project Ga0335080, IMG submission 206720) | Soil microbial communities from Loxahatchee National Wildlife Refuge, Florida, United States - Lox_Sample_3.4 | ecosystem: Environmental > Terrestrial > Soil > Wetlands | place: USA: Florida... | reverse complement strand
TCGAAGGGCAGTGCGCGGGAGATGTTGGCGAAGTGCTGCGCGTGGCCCAGCTCGTGCCAGAAGGCGCGATAGTCCGTCTGGCCGCCGAACGGCCGGATCACCAGGTACACCTCGTCCGGCACCTTGACCGGCGCGCAGAAGGCCCGCGACCGCTTCCGCTCGCGATCGTCCGCGTCGTAGCGGATCCGCCCGCCCGCCTCGGCGTCGAGCCCCATCTCCGCGAGCTGGGCCCGGGCCGTGCCCACCAGCTCGGAGCCGCGGAAGAACTCGTCGTACCCCGCCCCGCGGAACAGGTAGGCCGCGTCGGCACGGTCGGCGTCGCCCGGCGCCAGCGACAGCTCGGTGCGCAGCGTCTCCCGCAGCGCGTCGCGGTAGAGGTCCGCGGTGGCGGCCAGGAACCCCGCGCACGCGGCCCCGAGCCCGTCGAGGTCCACGCCCGAGAGCGCCGCGCGCGTGGCGACCGGATCGCCCATGCCGAGGGCGGCGAGCAGCTCCCGCTCGCGCGTCAGGCGTTCCCGGCGGATCGCCGCGGGCTCCGCGAGCACGCCGCGCCGCGCGGTCTCGATGGCCAGCCGGCGCGCGCGCTGCGGCTCGTTGGCGATCTCGATGGCCGCGCGCTGGTAGGGCACCGACTCTCCGCCCGCCAGCGCGACCACGGCGCGCGCCTCCCAGGCGTGCAGCCGGTCGTCGAGCGCCGCCACCGCGCGGCCCACCCGGTTGTCCACCGCCCACTCGAACAGCTCGCGCTGGCCTCGCGCCGCCGCCACGGCTCCCTCGTCCGCCAGATCGGCGTAGCGGGCGAAGATCTCGGCGTAGTGCGACTCGGCCGCGAGACCGGCGCCGGTGCGGTAGCTCTCCAGGCCCAGCTCGGCGCACATCTCTTCGCCGCGGCGCCGCAGCTCCTCGACGTTCACGACGCGAGACGCTCGCCCAGCCACCCCGCCAGCGCATCGGCCGCCACGCGGTCCTGCGCCAGCGTGTCGCGATGGCGGACGGTGACCGTGCCGTCCTGGATCGTCTGCCCGTCCACCGTGATGGCGAACGGCGTGCCCGCTTCGTCCTGGCGCCGGTAGCGGCGGCCGATGGAGCCGCCGTCGTCGAAGTACGTCGTGAACCGACCGCGCAGGTCGTCGTGGATCCGGTGGGCGTACTCCGGCATCCCTTCCTTCTTCACCAGCGGCAGGATCGCCGCCTTGATCGGGGCGATCTCCGGCCGGAAGCGGAGCACCACGCGCGACTCGCCCTCGACCGTGTCCTCGTCGTACGCGTCGCACAGCACGACCAGCGCCAGGCGGTCGGCGCCGAGCGAGGTCTCGACCACGTACGGGAGATAGCGCTCGTTCCGCTCTTGGTCGAAGTACTCCAGCTTCTTGCCCGACGCCTGCTGGTGGCGCGAGAGGTCGAAGTCGGTGCGGTTGTGGATCCCCTCGAACTCGTTCCACCCGAACGGGAACTCGTACTCGATGTCGTAGGCCGCCTTCGCGTAGTGCGCCAGCTCGCCCGGCCCGTGCTGGTGCCAGCGCAGCTTGTTCGCGTCGCGCACCAGCGCCCGCTGCCACGCCATCCGCTGCTCGCGCCAGTACTCGAACCACCGCTCGTCCTCGCCGGGCCGCACGAAGAACTGCATCTCCATCTGCTCGAACTCGCGCGTGCGGAAGATGAAGTTCCCGGGCGTGATCTCGTTGCGGAACGCCTTGCCGATCTGGGCGATGCCGAAGGGCACCTTCTGCCGGGAGCCCTGCAGCACGTTGAGGTAGTTGACGTAGATGCCCTGCGCCGTCTCGGGCCGCAGGTACACCACCGCCGCGTCCTCCTCGACCGGCCCCATGAAGGTCTTGAACATCAGGTTGAACATCCGCGGCGCCGTGAGCGTGCCGCGCGTACCGCACGCGGGGCACTGCGCGTCCGGCTGGCCCGGCGTGCCCTTGATGCGCGGGTCGTCGGCGCGGAACCGCTGCTTGCAGTGCTTGCAGTCCACCAGCGGATCGGTGAACCCCGCCACGTGGCCCGACGCCTCCCACACGCGGGGCGACATCAGGATGCCCGCGTCGAGCCCCTCGATGTCGTCGCGGGCGTGGACCATCGCCTTCCACCAGCGGTCCTTGATGTTGCGCTTGAGCTCGACGCCGAGCGGCCCGTAGTCCCATACCGAGCCGAGGCCGCCGTAGATCTCCGAGGACTGAAAGACGAAGCCGCGCCGCTTCGCAAGCGACACCAGCTTCTCCATGCGTTCGTTCTCTGCCATGAGCCCTGCTGAACGGGGTTGGAAGTCGAGAAGGCCCGGGAAATCTGCCCCGGTGGGAGGAGCCGGGCAAGCAGCGGGCAGCCTCCGGCCCCTGTGCACCGCTCCGCGCGACCCGCCCCGCCGGATGGCCTCCGGGCCGATGCGTAACCGAAAGTCAGCCAGAGACTTGTGCAATCCGCCACAGTTTCCTATCTTCGCCGTCCATGACCGTCATGGGCACCGCAGCACGCCCCGTCGCCCGACCCGACCTCATCCTCAGGCGCGTCGGCTCCGAATGGGTACTCTACGACGCGGCGCGGGAAAAAGCGCACGTTCTCAACCAGACGGCCGCCGTCATCTGGACCTACTGCGACGGGACCTTCGAGCGATCCGCCATCGCGGATGCCATCGCGCGCGAGGTGCCCGGCATCGAACCGACTCGCATCAAGGACGACATCGACGACGTACTCCGCCGGTTCGCCGACGAGGGCTTGCTGCGATAGCGCCCGTCCGGCGGGTCGCCGTTGCTCCGCAGGTCCTGGAATTCGCCAGCGACGACCCCATCGCCGCGCGGGCCTTGGGCGCGCTCTACCACGCGGCCCCCGCCACCGCGGAGCCGCCCACGCTGCGCTACGGCCTGGCGCGCGTCGCCGGCGGATACGTCGCAACGAGCCCGTCGCGGCCGCCGTTCGGACCGGCGTCCCTGGGCGACGCGCTGGCGTTCCTCGAGTGGCGCGCGACCGAGGACCTGCTGAACGGCGAGGCCGAGGGCGCGATCTTCCTCCACGCGGCGGGCGCGGAATTGGGCGCGCGCCTGGTGCTCATCGTGGGTGACTCCGGCGCCGGCAAGTCGACCCTTGTGGCCCAGCTGATGGTGCGGGGCCACCGCTTGCTCGGCGACGACGTGGTGCGGTTTGCAACAACCGAGCGGGTGTTCTCGGCCGTCGGCCGATCGGTGAAGCTCGACCCCAACACGTTGTCGCGCATGCCGTTGATCGCGGGCAAGTGCGCGATGGGGGTGATCGGAACGCTTCTTGCCGCCGGATGCTATTACGTGAGTCCTGCGGCTATTCGCCGGAGCTGGCAGGCGTCGCCCGGAAGACCGGGGGCCGTGCTGCTCCTCGACGCGGGCCGGCGAGGCGGGCCGGGCCGGGTCGAACGGACGAGCGAAGGCGAGGCGGCCGTGTACGTTACGCAGAAGGTGTTGGGTGGAGCGCCGGCGTTCGGCGCGGCCACCCGGAAGGACGCGACCGTGCAGATACTCGACGGGCTGGTGGACGTGGCGGCGTACCGCGCGAGCGGCGACGACCCGGCGGCGGTGGCCGAGGCGCTCGAGCGCGAGGTGGCGGCGTGAGCGAGGGTCCGTTCGGCGTGCTCGTGGGCACGGTGAGCCGGCGCGAGGTGCTCGGCTCCCTGGCCCGCTGGAGCGTGCCGACGGTCCTCACCATCGCGCTCGCCGCGCGCACCGCCGCCGCGGCATCCTGCCCGCCCTGCACCAAGAAGGTCAGCGGCAAGTGCCGCGCGTGCACGATGAACCAGATCCTCAACTGCCAGTGCGAGCCGTGCCTCGGCGCGCCCTACTGCTCCAACGGCGCGCGCGCGCCGGCGGCGCAGCCGCAGGGGCTGTCCGCGACGCCGAGCAGCCGGCTCGCGCCGAGCAACCCGCTCCTCGACCTCGACCAGAATCCGTTCGCGTCGCCCTTCCAGGCGTCGCCGTTCAACCGGAGCCTGTACAGTCCCTCGCGTCCATACGGGGTGCCGCGTGACTCGGTGCCCGGCTCGCGGGGCGGCCTGTACGACCGGCTGCGTTCCGACCAGCGGAGGCCTTTCTGAATCCGTCGTCCCCCGGCCGACCCAACGGCATCGGCGGTGAACACCAGATCCATCTGCGCGACATCGTCCAGGTCCTGCTCCTGCATTGGAAGATCGTCGCGCTCATCTGCGCCCTGGTGGTCTTCGCCGCGTACACCTCCGCCAAGCGCGCGCAGCCGCGCTTTCGCTCCGACGCGTCGTTCCAGGTCGGGTCCAAGAAGTACGGCGCCACGCGGCTCGACGAGCCGCAGGTCAACGAGCTGGACATCAAGACCGACCCGGTGCTCTCCGAGGCGCTGTTCCTCAAGACCCAGAGCCTCGCGCTCTCGGTCGCCGATTCCCTGGGCCTGCAGCTCAGGCTGGTGGACCAGCGGATCGGACGCGAGAACGTGTTCGACAACGTCCGCGTGGCGCCCACCGCGGCGAACGACACCTTCGAGCTGATCCTGCGGGGCCCCGCGGGTTACGAGATCCGGGACACCCGCGACCGCGTGGTGGCCGCGGGCGGCTACGCGGTGCCGGTGCGCGACACGGCGCGCGGCTTCACCTTCACCGTCAAGCCGTCGGACGTGGACCGTCGCGTGCGGTTCGTGATCACCTCGCGCGTGGAGGCGGCCAACGACGTCCGCGCCGGCATGGGCTTCGACGTCGAGTCGGGCACCACGGTGGTGGGCGCGTGGTACGAAGGCGCCGACCCCTCGCTCGCGCCCGACGTGCTCAACCAGGCGCTGCAGATCCTGCGTTGGAACGGCGTGGCGCGGCTCAAGGAGACCGCGGCGCAGCGGGAGGACTTCCTCAAGACCTCGCTGGCGGAGGCCGAGGGCCAGTACCGCGGGGCGGCGGCGGCGCTGCAGTCGTACAAGGAGACGCAGCACACGACCGACCTGAGCGCCGAGGAGCAGGCGCTGCTCAACTCGCTGCAGCTCCTGGACCGCGACCGGCAGGAGCGGCGCGAGGACCTAGCGCTGATGCAGGGCATCCTCGGCTCCTCCACCGAGGCCAACGTCACGCTCGAGACGCTCAACCGCCTGGCGGCGATGCCCGACATCGAGAAGAACACGGCCATCGCCTTCCAGATGCAGAACCTGCTGAAGCTGTACGACGACCGGCGCAGCCTCACCGCCGGCACGCTCGGCCTGCGGGAGGACAATCCGTCGGTCCAGGCGCTCGACCAGCGCATCCAGCAGGCGGGCCGGGCGCTCCGCCAGGCCGCGCAGGCGACGGTCCAGGGCATGCAGGCCGACATCACCGCGCTCGACGCGCGGATCGCCGACCTCCGCTCGCAGCTGGCCGCGTATCCCGGCAAGGAGTCGCGGATCGGGCAGCTGGAGCTCGACGCCTCGCTCTACAACGACACCTATCGCTACCTGCTGACGCAGCTGCAGGCGGCGCAGATCTCGTCGGCGACGATCGCGCCCTACGTGGACATCGTCGAGACGGCGACGGTCGCCGGGCGGATCGGGATCAGCACGCGCCAGAAGGTGACCATCGGCCTGTTGATCGGCCTGTTCCTCGGCGTGGTGAGCGCGTTCTTCCTCGAGTACCTGGACCAGACCATCAAGTCGTCGGCCGACGTGGAGCGGGTGCTCGAGATCCCGGTGCTCGGCCTGATCCCGATCGACCCGCACGGGGCGCACGAAGGCCGGCGGAACGGGCGGCGCCACGGCGCCATCCCGCTCATCTCCCGCGCGGCGCCGGACGACCCGACCAGCGAGGCGTACCGCGCGCTGCGCACCAACGTGACCTTCGTGAGCGCGGAGCAGCGCAGCCTGAAGGTCATCTGCGTCACCAGTCCCGGGCCCGGCGAGGGCAAGAGCACCACGGCCGCGAACCTCGCCATCACGCTCGGGCAGCAGGGCGCGCACACGCTGCTGGTGGACGCCGACCTGCGGCGCCCGCAGGTGCACCGCGCCTTCAACCTCGTGCAGGAGCCCGGCCTCACCGACATCCTCGTGGGCTCGGCGTCGCTGCGCGAGGCCGTGCGCCCCAACGTCGTCTCCGGCCTCGACGTGCTGCCCGGCGGCGCGCTGCCGCCCAACCCGTCGGAGCTGCTGGGCTCGGAGGCGATGCACCGCCTGGTGACCGAGCTGCGGACCCAGTTCGACTACATCATCTTCGACACGCCGCCGGCCCTGGCCGTCACCGACGCCACGGTCCTCGGCGCGACGGCCGACGCCGTCATCCTCGTGCTGCGCGCCGGCGAGACGGAAGAGACCGCGGCGCAGCGCACGGTGGAGCTGTTCCGGCGGGTGCAGGCCCGCCTGGCGGGCACGGTCCTCAACGGGATCGAGAAGCAGCGCGACCGCTACTACCACTACTACGACTACGGCCGCCCCACGGGAAAGACGGGGCTCGGCGCGCTGCGGGAGAAGATGGGGATCTAGCCAGGCGCACGGGGGCACGGACGCACCGGGGCACGGGGGCACGGAGCTGCCCGCGGTGCGTCAACGCGTTAGTTCACACTTGTATCAGCTGTTCCCTCTTGGTTCCCACGCCCACGTAGCGGACCGGCGCGCCCGCCAGCTCCTGCAGCCGGTCGAGGTAGCGCCGCGCGCCGTCCGGCAGGTCCTCGATCCGACGCGCCGCGGCCGTGCTCCGCCGCCATCCCGGCATCAGCTCGTAGACCGGCTGCACGCCGTCCAGGGCCGCCACGTTGTCGGGCAGGTCGTCGATCCGCGCGCCGTCCAGCCGGTAATGCGTGCAGACCGGCACCGTCTCGAAGTCGTCGAGCACGTCCAGCTTGGTGACCGCCAGGCCCGTGAGGCCGTTCACGCGCACCGCGTACCGCACGACCACCGCGTCGAACCAGCCGCAGCGGCGCGGGCGGCCGGTCGTGGCCCCGAACTCGTCGCCGATCGAGCGCAGCCGCTCGCTCTCCTCGGGCTTGGCCTCCGTCGGCAGCGGCCCGTTCCCTACGCGGGTCGTGTACGCCTTGACGATCCCCAGCACCGCGTCGATGGCCGTCGGCCCGATGCCGGCGCCCACCGCGGCGCCTCCCGCGGTGGTGTGGGACGACGTCACGAACGGGTAGGTGCCGTGGTCCACGTCGAGCAGCGCGCCCTGCGCGCCCTCCAGCAGGACGTTGTCGCCGCGGGCCAGCGTGTCCCAGACCAGCTTGCCCGCGTCACCCACGAACGGCAGGAGGCGCGGCGCCAAACCCAGCAGCCCGCGCTCCACGTCGTCCGCCGCGCACCGCTTCCCCGAGCCGGCCAGCGCCAGCAGCTGGTTGGCGCGCTCGCAGCCGGCCTTCACCAGCTTGGCGACGATCTCCGGATGGCGCAGGTCGCCCACCCGCACGCCGCGCCGGCCGACCTTGTCCTCGTAGGCCGGTCCGATGCCGCGGCTGGTGGTGCCGATCTTCTTGCTCCGCGCGCTCTCGGCGTCGAGCAGCTTGTGATAGGGCAGCACGAAGTGGGCGCGGTCACTCACCAGGAGGCGCCCCTCGACCGGGACGCCGCGCGCCTCGAGCGCGTCGATCTCGTGGAACAGCGTCTCGGCGTCGAGCACCACGCCGTTGCCGATGGCGCAGCGCGTGCCGACGTGCAGGATGCCCGCCGGGATCTGGTGCAGCACGAACTCGCCGCCGGGCGCGTCCACGGTGTGGCCGGCGTTCGCGCCGCCCTGGTAGCGCACCACCAGCTGCGCGCGCTCGGCCAGGGCGTCCACGACCTTGCCCTTCCCCTCGTCGCCCCACTGGGCGCCGACGACGACGATGCAGCGGACGTCTGATGAGAACATTGAGAAAGGGTGTGAGGGTGTGGGGGTGTAGGGGTGTGGACTAGGCCGCGGCCTTGAGGCCGGCGGAAGCGAGCAGGTCGGCCACGCGCGCACGCTGCCGGGCGTCGAGCGGCGCCAGGGGCGCACGCACCGGCCCGCCGGCCAGGCCCACCAGGTCCATCGCCGCCTTGACGCCCGGCACGCCGAGCGCGCCCACGATCTCGCGCGCGAGCGGCGTCAGGCGCTCCTGCACGGCGCCCGCCCCACGGCGGTCGTCGGCGCGGAACGCGCGGTACAGCTCGACGCAGCGGTCGGCCGCGAAGCAGGCGACGGCCAGCACGCCGCCGTCGGCGCCCAGCTCCAGCGCCGGATAGAACAGCGCGCCCGAGCCCACCAGCGCCCGCAGCCGCGGCGCCGCCGCGCGGTAGTTGGCCAGCACCTTGAGGTCGCCCGAGGAGTCCTTGAAGCCCATCACCCGCTCGTGTTCGGCCAGCGCGCGCAGCACGCTGTCGTGCAGCATCACGTGCGTGTACTTGGGGATGTTGTAGACCAGGACGGGCACCGGGCTCGCGTCGGCCACCCGCAGGTAGTGATCCGCCAAAGCCGCTGGAGCGAGGCCGGGACCGAAGTACGCCGGTGGCCGCACCAGGACCGCATCGGCCCCCGCCGCGGCGGCCCGCTCGGTGGCGCGCACGGTGGCGCGCGTGGACTCCGCCCCGGTACCGGCCACCAGCCACCGGTCGTCCGGCACCACCTCCCGCAGCCACTCCACCAGCCGAGCCTGCTCGTCGGCGTCGAGGAGCGGCCCCTCACCCGTGCTGCCGCACACCAGGATCCCGTTGAGGCCGCGCCCCAGCAGCTCACGCGTCAGCGAGCGCAGCGCCACGGGCGCGACGTCGCCGGTCTCCGCGTCGAACGGCGTGGTGATCGGGGCGAGAACGCCGTGCAGCTCTTCCGGCCTCACGACGGGAGCATGCTCGACAGGTCGTCGGTGAAGCCTTCCGGACGGTCGGGCGCGGGCGCCGCCGCCTTGGGCGCCGGCGGCTCGGCCGGCGCCTTCGCCTTGGTGGACATCCGCGAGCGCCGCCGGAACGTCTTCATCTGCAGCTCGAAGTCGGACGGGTTCGACGCATGCGCCAGCGCGCTGTCGTAGTCCACCACGTCCTCCTGGACCAGCTCCATCAGGTGCTGGTCGAAGGTCTGCATCCCGTACTGCTCCCGGCCGTCGGCGATGAACTCGCGGATCTCGGCCGTGCGGTTCTGGTCCAGGATGAGGTCCTTGATGGTCGCGGTCACGATCATGATCTCGAGCGCGGCCACCCGCCCGTGCCCGTCCTTGCGCCGGAGCAGCCGCTGCGAGATCACCGCGTGGAGGGAATCGGCGAGCCGCACGCGCACGATGTCCTGCTCCTCCGGCGGAAACATCGCGATGACGCGGCTGATGGTGGTGGTCGCGTCGGGCGTGTGCAGCGTGGAGACGAGGAGGTGCCCGGTCTCCGCGGCCTTCATCGCCGTGTCGATCGTCTCGGGGTCGCGCATCTCGCCGATCAGGATCACGTCGGGATCCTGGCGCAGTGCCGCGCGGAGCCCGGTGCGGAAGCTCTCGGTATCGGTGCCGACCTCCCGCTGCGTGAGGCTGCAGTTGATGTCGCGGTGCAGGAACTCGATCGGGTTCTCGAGCGTGACGATGTGCTTCTGCTGGGTGCGGTTGATGCAGTCGATCAGGGCCGCCATGGTGGAGCTCTTGCCGCTCCCCGTCACGCCCGTCACCAGGATCATGCCGCGCTCGGCGCCGGCGACGGCGTTGAGCACGGCGGGCAGCTTGAGCGACTCGAAGGTCGGCACCTCGAAAGGAATGACCCGCATCACCACCATGAACGAGGAACGCTGCCGCAGGATGTTCACGCGGAACCGGCCGATGCCCGGCGCGCCCCAGGAGCAGTCGTAGTCCTGGATCTTGTCGATCCGGGCGCGGTCCTCGACGTTGGGGACAAACTCGAGCGCGATGGCCTTGGTCTGCTCGGGCGTCAGGCGCTGCTTGGTGAGCGGGACCAGTTTGCCGTCGATGCGCGCGCGGAACACGTCGCCCGCCTTGATGTGCAGGTCGGACGCCCCGCGATCCACCGCGGCCTTGATGATCTTCTCCATCGGCATCTCAGTACCCCGCGCCCAGGTCCACCACGTTCACCATCTCCCGGCCCGTCCGGTACCTCGCCCAGTTGTCCAGCACCAGGCCGGCCTCGCGCGCCCAGTAGGC
>Ga0335080_10009839_pt1 | contig 10011 bp, 8 predicted proteins | sample Lox_Sample_34_FD_206720 | JGI IMG/M metagenome (GOLD analysis project Ga0335080, IMG submission 206720) | Soil microbial communities from Loxahatchee National Wildlife Refuge, Florida, United States - Lox_Sample_3.4 | ecosystem: Environmental > Terrestrial > Soil > Wetlands | place: USA: Florida... | reverse complement strand
TGAGCTGCTCTGCGTGCACGTCATGGTTCGTGAAGGCCAGCTTCCCGCCAAGCTTGTGCAGGGTAAGCGAGCTTTCTCCAAGGCTGACGCTGTTGCCGGCGAAGGTGTATTCGCCCGCGGCCTTGGTCGCTTGCGGCTTGCCAAGCGGCAGCTCGAGCTTGAAGGTCAGCGAGCCATTGCCGGTGGCCTGCGCCCCGGTGGTGACACTCCCAGTCCAGCCGCGGATGGGGCTGTCCTCGATATAGCGCAAAACGTCGGTCGTCGGTCCTCCTCCCTCCGCCTCGACCTGCAGCAGCGGCGCGTCGACGCGCACGTCCGCGATCCTCGCTCGCACCTGTTTCAGTTCGAAGCCGAGAAAGCGCCCGGTCGCGTCGATGCTCATGCGCGCGCCGTCGATCCGAAACTCGCCTTCGACGTCCGAGAATGCCGGCCAGTGCTCAGCGTAGTCGAAGGTCACGCCTCGCGCCTTGGTCGTGACGAGGAACTGTCCACCTTTCCCGTTGGCGAAGGGGAAATCCGCGAGATTGCCCGACAGGCGGAGCCGCGTTTCGGTCGCGGTGCCGCTGAGCAGGCTGCGACGCACCCATTCGCGCACGGCGACGGGCAGCGCGATGGGCATGTAGCGGTAGACCTGTGCCACGTCGGCGCGGGAAAGCTGCGCGCTGAGATCGATCGTGCCCTGGCCCTCTGCAGCCGTGCGATACGTTCCACTCGCGCTGCCCGCGGCATGGGGACCCGCGAACGCGAGCTGCTCGATCTTCAGGGCGTAGCCAGCTCCTTCGCGCGCCCACGAGATACGGCCCTGCAAACTGTCCAGCCCCAGCGGCTCCTCGAAGACCCGCGGCATGGCGAGCGCAACGACGCGGCTCTGCAGGCTCAATGAGCCGCCGCGTTCCGTCGCCTCGAAGCTGCCGGACAGACCGGTGATCCCCGGCAGCGTGTCTCGCGCCGCAAGCCCGACGTCGACGAAGCGGCCTTTGGCGGTGAACTTATCCAGCACCGCGATATCGCCGTTCCAGTCGACGAGCATCTGCTCGAGCTTGCCGCGGGGCGCGTAGCCAGCGAGCTGGTCGCGCCACGCTTGCGGCAGCGGCAGCTGTGCCGCGAGCTGAGTCAGTGGCTGCAACTGCAGAGTGTCGAATTCGACCCGGCCGCCGGTCGTCCCGCCGTTCGCGCCACGCCGCAGCGTAAGGTCGAAGTCCGCCGGCTCCAGTTGAACCTGCCCCGGTCCCGCAAACGAAAGCTGCCGCGTGAAGTACTCGCTCTGCGCGGCGCTGCCGCGCCAACCCACTCGACCGTCGAGGCGCGTGAGCACGAGGTCGGGCAAATCGGGCGCGAGCCGGGCCCGGACGTCGGCGAGCACGACGTCGGCAACCAGCTCGCGTGGCTCACCTCCGGAAAAATCGAACCACAGACGCAGCGCTCCTTTGCCGCTCGCGATCGGCATCGGCAGAGAGACCCACTGCCGCCACGTGGCAACGTCCGCGTAGTCGAGTCGCGCGTACAAACGCCCGGATGCGTGATGCCAGTCGGGGAGCGAAGCGCCGGTGAGCTCGCCCCGCACATCGAGGGGGGACGATATCTGCGCGGGCGGAGCGCCGGTCAGCCCGAAGCGATGACGGCCAAAGCGGTGCTCGAGGCGAAACTCGACGTGCTCCAGTGTGAGCTCCGGCGCATCGCGCTGCTCGTCCTGCCAGGTGACGGTAGCGTCATGAACGCGGATTCGCCGCTGGCGGAGGAGCCAGCCCCCGGGCGCCATCTCGTAGTCTTCCTGACCTGGATCGAACGTCAGTCCGGCGAGATGCAGCATCCCCTGCGCGTCGCGGCGGAGCGCCAGGCGCGGGCGATCGATGTCCAGCTCCTTGAGTCGCAGATCGAGGAACAGCAGCGACGTCCAGGCCACGGTGAGGTGGGAGCGCGGCAGCGCGAGAATGACCGTGTGGGTTGCACCGTCGAGTACGCGCAGCTCGTCGATATCCAGCCGCGGGTTCCATCCGTCCCAGTCGGCGCGCAGGCGCCCGATCTCGACCGGCTGCCCGATCTGTGCCTGCAGCATGCCGACGATCCGCTCGCGATAGCGGTCGATATCGGGTAGCACGAAATAGCGCAGCGTCAGCAGTGCGGCGCAGAAGAGGATGATCAGGGCGAGCAGCGTGCGCAGCGCGCCTCGGAGAAGAATTCCGAGCAGACGTGCGCGAACAGGAGAAGGCGGAAGCGAAGAAGCGTGCAGCGAGGACATGATAGGCTCGGGCTATTCTAGCGCGTGCCATGAGCACTGACCCGCAGCACGAGGCAATGGACCTCTCCGGAGCGATCGAGTTCAGCCGCTACGCCACGCGACTCATCGCCGCACAACCAGCGCTGGCGGCCGAGCTGCCGAAACTGCTCGAGCGCCCCTGCGATGGGCGCGGCCGGGACCTCGCCGTGCTCGAACTGGCTCCGACGCCCGAAGTCCTGAGCGCCGAGCTGCGGCGCCGGCGCCAGGAAGTCCTGCTGCAGACGCTCGCGCGCGATCTCACCGGCAGAGCGGATCTGCTCGAGGTCTGCGGCGCGATGACCCACTTCGCCGAGGCTGCGATCGGCGCGGCGGTGAGCGCACATCATCGTTGGCTCGCGGAAGCCCACGGCGAGCCCATCGGTGCACAGACCGGCCGTCCCCAGCGGCTCATGGTCATCGGCATGGGAAAGCTGGGCGGAGCCGAGCTCAACGTCTCCTCGGATGTGGATCTCGTCTTCGTATATCCCGAGGAGGGCTCGACTTCCGGGCCCAGGCAGCTCGCCAACCAGGAATTTTTCGATCTGCTCGGCCGCCGCGTGGTCGCGGCGCTAGCCGCGGTGAGCGAGCAGGGTTTCGTATTCCGCGTCGACATGCGCTTGCGGCCGTACGGGGACAGCGGCCCGCTGTGCTGCTCGCTCGCCGCTCTCGAGCAATACCTCGTGACGCAAGGCCGGACCTGGGAGCGCTATGCCTGGCTCAAGGCGCGTGCGCTCACCGGCGATTGCCACGAGGAGCTCGAACGGCTCGTGCTTCCTTTCGTCTTCAGGAAATACCTCGACTACGACGCCTACGCCGGGCTGCGCGACGTGCACGGGCAGATCCGCGAGCAAGGCCGGCGCAAGGGGTACCAGCGCAACATCAAGCTCGGCCCCGGCGGCATCCGTGAAATCGAGTTCGTCGTGCAGGCGCTGCAGCTCGTGCGCGGCGGCCACGAGCCCGCCCTGCGCGTGCGCGGCACGCTGCCCGCCTGCGCCGCCCTTGGCGCGAGGGGACTCCTCCCGCGTACGGTCGCGATCGAGCTGACCGAAGCTTACGTTTTCCTGCGCCGGCTGGAGCATCGCCTGCAGTATCGCGACGACGCGCAGACCCACGATCTTCCAGCGCGAGGGTCGGAGACGAGCACGCTTGCGCGCGCGTGCGGCTTCGCCGACGCTGCATCCTTTGTCGCGGCGCTGGATCGCTACCGTGGTTCGGTCGAACGCCACTTCTCCGCCGTGCTCGGCGAAGAGCCCTCTCGCGAGACCGATGCACTGGCCGCTGTCTGGATCGACCCGGAAGCAGAGGATGTGCAGTGTTCTGCGCTCACCGCCGCAGGGTACGCGAACCCGCGCAGCGTTCTCGCCACGCTGGAGCGGGCGCGACAAAGCCAGCGCTACTTGCAGCTGCCATCACGCTCGCGGCGTCGCTTCGACGCCCTGGTTCCCCAGCTTCTGCGCGTTGCCGCAGGCAAGGAGGCGTCCGGCGCGGATCGCGACCCGCAGGTGGTTTTCGAGCGTCTCTTCGCGCTGCTCGAGACCGTGAGCGGTCGCAGCGTCTATCTCGCCCTGCTCGTCGAGCACCCGCCCGTGCTGCCGCGGCTCGCTCAGCTGATGGGTGCAAGCGCGTGGGCCGCCGACTATTTGCTGCGGCACCCCATTCTGCTCGACGAATTGCTCGACAGCCGCGTTCTGCTGGAGGAGCCTGACTGGAACGCATGGCGCGGCGAGCTTGACGAGCAGCTCGCCGGCCATCCGGAGGACGCGGAACGGCAAATGGATGCGTTGCGTCACTTCCAGCACGCGCAAGTCTTTCGGCTGCTCGCCCAGGACTTGAGCGGCTTGTTGAGCGTCGAGCGGCTCGCGGACCACTTGTCCGCTCTCGCCGACATCGTACTCGCGGCGACGCTTGCGCAATGCTGGAGCCACATTGGGGGCAGGCGGGATGAGCCGCCGAAGTTTGCGATCATCGGCTACGGGAAGCTCGGGGGGAAGGAGCTCGGCTACGCCTCGGACCTCGACCTGGTGTTCCTGTATGACGACGTCGATCCGGCGGCACCCGAGCGTTACGCGCGCCTGGCGCAGCGGGTTAACACCTGGCTCACGAGCCTCACGGGTGCGGGGAGACTCTACGACACCGACCTGCGTCTGCGCCCCGACGGAGCGAGCGGGCTGCTCGTGTCCGGCCTGGCAGCGTTTCGCCGTTACGAGCGCGAGAGCGCATGGACATGGGAGCATCAGGCGCTGACTCGAGCCCGCTTCGTCGCCGGCGATGCGGTGCTCGGGGCGGCCTTTGAGGCCGAGCGCGAATCGATACTGCGCCTTCGCCGCGACGCGGCTCGCCTGCGTGAGGATATCGTCGAGATGCGCCGGCGGATGTACGCAGGGCATCCGAATCCAGGTGCGGACTTCGATCTCAAGCACGATCCCGGCGGCATGGTCGACGTCGAGTTCGCTGTGCAATATCTGGTGCTGGCTCACAGCCACACTCATCCGCAGCTGGTGCGCAACGCAGGGAACATCGCGCTGCTCGCGATGGCGGCGGAATTGGGATTGGTGCCGGCGGAAGCGGCGACTGCGGCAGCCGACGCCTACCGGGATTTCCGCAGGCTGCAGCATCAGCTGCGGCTGCAGGGTGCCCCGATGGCGCGCGTCGACCCGCGACCGCAAACACCGCGCCGCACGGCCGTGGAGCACCTATGGACGGACGTGTTCGGCAGCGCATGGCGTGGCGTGCCGGTCCCCGGCCGAGTCTCGGATTTCGGTTAAAATTCCAGTTTTCCACCGCAGGGGCGGCATCATGTCGATGGCAGACCGCGACGGCTTCATCTGGTACGACGGCAAGTTCGTTCCCTGGCGCGACGCGAGCACGCACGTGCTGACCCACACGCTGCACTACGGTCTCGGCGTGTTCGAGGGGGTTCGCTGCTATCAGACGGATGCGGGGCCGGCGATCTTCCGCCTGCGCGACCACACGGACCGGCTGTTTCGCTCGGCACAGATCTTCGCCATGAAGATTCCATACGGCAAAGACGAGCTGGACAGCGCGCAGAAGGAGTGCGTGCAGAAGAACGGGCTTGGCTCGTGCTACCTGCGGCCGCTCGTCTTCTACGGCTCCGAAGCGATGGGGGTAGCGGCCAAGTCCAACCCGGTTCGCGTGGCCATCGCCGCCTGGCCCTGGGGTGCGTACCTCGGCGCGGAGGGCCTCGAGAAGGGTATCCGCGTGAAGACATCATCGTTCACGCATCATCATCCGAACATCACGATGTGCAACGCCAAGGCCGTGTGCAACTACGCGGTGTCGATCCTGGCTAACCAGGAAGCCACCCACGACGGCTACGAGGAGGCGATGCTCCTCGATCCGCAAGGCTTCGTCTGCCAGGGATCGGGCGAGAACGTATTTCTCGTTCGCGACGGCAAGCTGCACACGCCGGATCTGTCGGGTGGGGCGCTTAACGGTATCACCCGCGCCACCATCATGACCTTCGCGGCGGAGCTTGGCATCCCTGTGCTCGAAAGACGGATCACGCGCGACGAGTTCTACATTGCGGATGAGGCGTTCTTCACCGGCACGGCGGCAGAAGTCACACCGATCCGCGAGCTCGACAACCGCCCGATCGGCCCGGGGCGCCGCGGCCCCGTCACGCAGAAGCTGCAGGCCATGTTCTTCGACGCGGTCAACGGACGCAACGCAAAATACCGATCGTGGCTCAGCCCCGTGACCGCGCCTGCCGGCGGCGATACGGCACGCAGCGCGTCGCGAGTCGCTGCGCAGGAGCGCGTGCACGATGCATGAAGCCGGCGCGCCAGCGGAGGCGGGACGCGCTCCGTCAGTTGTTGAGGTTAACGCGAAGGATCTGCCGCTGCACTGCCCGAATCCCGCCATGCCGCTATGGTCGAGCCATCCGCGCGTCTTCCTGGACGTCGAGGCTGAGGGCGAGGCCATGTGCCCGTATTGCGGAACCCGCTATCGCCTGAGCGGCGGCGTACCCAAGAGACCTGCCTAGCTGCGCCTGCGGGCGGATCGCTCGCGGCGGATCCAGCCTCTCGCTGCGATGGCCGAGCGCATACTGATCGTCGCCCCCTCCTGGGTGGGAGACGCGATCCTCTCCGAGCCGCTGGTCGCCGTGCTGCGCGAGCCGCTCGAGGAACCGATCGTCGACGTGCTGGCCCCGCCCTGGTGCGCTCCGGTTTATGCGCGGATGCGCGGTATCGCGCGGATGATCGAGAGTCCGTTCGATCACGGGGAGCTGGGCCTGACGCGCCGACGCACGCTTGCGCGCGAGCTGAAGGCGGTCGGCTACACCTGCGCCTTCATCCTTCCGAACTCGTTCAAGTCGGCGATCGTGCCGTGGCTTGCGCGCATTCCCAAGCGCGTCGGTTTCGCAGGCGAGGCGCGCAGGCCGCTCCTGACCGATGCTCGTCGCCTGGATCGAGCGGCGCTGCCCCGGCTGGTCGATCGTTTCGTGTCGCTCGCGGTGGCCCGTGGGCGACTTGTCCCGACACCTCCCGCGCCTGTGCTGGTGCCTGACTCGGCCAATGCGAATGCGGTTATGCGCGAGCTCGGGCTGGCCACTCGCAGACCGATCGCCATCCTGTGCCCGGGTGCCGAGTTCGGGCCGGCGAAACGCTGGCCGACCGAGCATTTCATCGCCCTCGCCCGCCGCCTGCTCGATGCGGGATACGCCGTGTGGCTGCTGGGGTCCGTCAACGATCAGCCCGCGGCGGTCCCGATCGCCGCCGCCGTCGCTGGCGTTCGCGACCTCTCGGGGCGAACCGACCTCGGAACCGCGATCGATCTGCTCTCGCTCGCGAGCGTCATCGTCAGCAACGACTCCGGCCTCATGCACGCCGGCGCGGCCGTGGGCCGACCGCTGATCGCGCTGTTCGGCTCGTCGTCGAGCGTAATCACCCCGCCTCTGTCACCGCTGGCGCAAGTGGCCAAGATCGACATTGCGTGCAGCCCCTGCTTCAAGCGCGAGTGCCCACTCGGTCATTTCAAGTGCATGCGCGAACTCACGCCCGACGTTGTGTATGATCTGGCGCGCGACGCCTCGGCATGAGGCGCCCCAGAGAATGCCCCGAGCCCGCACACCAACGATCCTGACCTCCCCGCAGGACGCGGCGCTCGCCTTCTATCAGGCCTTCGAGTCGCGCGACATCGACGCGATGATGGCCGCCTGGGCCGAGGACGAAGACATCGTGTGCATCCATCCGGGGGGGTCGCGGCTCGTTGGGTACGAGGCCGTCCGGGCAGGTTGGGAGCAGCTCTTTGCCGCTGATACGAAGCTATCGTTCAAACTCGCCGACATCGTGGTCATCGACACCGTCGGCCTGGCGCTGCAGAGCGCGATCGAGCATGTGACCGTGGGTGACGATCCGAAGCCGCGCGGGACGGCCATCGCGACCAACGTCTTCCTGCGCACGCCCTCGGGTTGGCGGCTGGTCGTGCATCACGCCTCTCCGGCGCCTGTGCTCACCGTTGGCGCAACGACCGGACCCTTGCACTGACGCTTGCCGGCGGACTCCACCGCCGCCCAGTAATGACATTTGCATAGCGCGGCGATTGCCTTCATCATACCGGCGGCCATTCGGAGCCCCGTGCGGCGGGGCTCGAGCCAATGCGGCCGTGGTGAGCTTCCTGCAGCGCTTCAAGGGCACGAAGACCGAGGTGTTCGTAGTCGATGTGTGGCGCCGGGCCGGCGACGAGTGGCAGCTCGCCATTCGCTATGTGGCACCCGACGGTTACGCTTCGTTCGCCTTGCCGGGGGTGCGGCCGCAAGCACCCGCGATACCGAAGCGTTACTGAGAACCGCGACCTGCAGCTACGCTGTTCCACCTACCGTCAGGCCATCGATGCGCAGCGTCGGCTGCCCGACTCCGACCGGTACGCTTTGTCCCTCTTTGCCGCAGGTACCGACACCCGGGTCGAGCGCGAGGTCGTTGCCGATCATCGACACGCGCGTCAGCACGTCCGGCCCGTTGCCGATGAGCGTCGCTCCCTTGACCGGGTAGGCGAGCTTGCCGCCTTCGATCTTCCACGCTTCCGCGGCGGAGAAGACGAATTTTCCGTTCGTGATGTCGACCTGCCCGCCGCCAAAATTCACCGCGTACAGACCATCGTCGACCGAGGCGATGATCTCCGCCGGGTCGCGGTCGCCGTTGAGCATCACCGTGTTGGTCATCCGCGGCATCGGCACGTGGGCAAAGGACTCGCGCCGGCCGTTCCCGGTGGGTGCAACGCCCATGAGCCGCGCATTCAAGCTGTCTTGCATGTAGCCGCGCAGGATACCGTTCTCGATAAGCACCGTGCGCTGCGTCGGGTTGCCCTCGTCATCGACGTTAAGTGAGCCGCGCCGGTCGGGTAACGTCCCGTCGTCGACGACGGAGACGCCTGCAGCGGCGACGCGCTCGCCAATGCGCCCCGAGAATGCCGACGTGCCTTTGCGATTGAAGTCGCCTTCCAGCCCGTGGCCGATCGCCTCGTGCAGAAGGATACCCGGCCATCCGGGGCCAAGCACGACGATCATCGATCCGGCGGGGGCTTCACGCGCGCGTAGGTTGAGCAGGGCTTGATCGACTGCCCTCGCCGCGTATTCCTGCAGCCGCTCCTCGTCGAAGCTCCGATAGTCTATGCGGCCGCCGCCGCCTGCGGTCCCCTGCTCGCGCCGGCCGTTTTCCTCGACGATGACGTTGAGCGAGAGACGAACCAGCGGGCGCACGTCCGCGGCGATCAGCCCGTCGCTGCGAGCGATCAGGATTGCCTCGTACTCGCCGGCGAGCGATGCAATGACCTGCGTGACGCGTGGGTCGCGCTGTCGCGCGATGCGCTCGAGCCGCTCGAGGAGCGCCACCTTGTCGGCGTCCGCGAGAACTGCAACCGGGTCCTGCGCAGCGTAAAGAGCGCGGCTGCCGCCGAGGCGTTCGAGTGCGGCCACCTGCGTGCCGCCCTGTCGCCCAATCGCGCGGGTGGCCGCCGCGGCTTGCGCGAGCGCGTCCAGGCTGATGTCGTCGGAATAGGCGAAAGCGGTCTTTTCGCCTGCCACTGCCCGCACGCCGACGCCACGGTCGATCGAGAACGAGCCCGACTTCACGATGCCTTCTTCGAGACTCCAGCTCTCGAGGCGCGAATATTGAAAGTACAGGTCAGCGTAATCGACGTTGTGCACGTGGATGTCCGCGAGCACCTGCGCCAGCTGGCGGAGCTCCAGGGCTGCGGGCTCGAGCAGAAGACGGGTCGCCTGCTCCAGCGGTGCAGGCTTGACAGTAGGAACGGCGAGATCGGTCACGTAGTCTTTCCTAAGCTTATTGTCGCGGCACGGCGCGCGTTGCACAACCCCCGCGCACGAGCCCGCGTTGCCGCTAGGGCCGTTTGGGCGCCGGCGCGACGCGTCCCAGATAGCTTGCCGCGACGCGCGCATCCTGCGCCAGCATCGCGCTCGCACCCTCGATCGCGACCTCGCCCATCTCGAGCACGTAGCCGTAGTCGGCCACCTGCAGCGCCGCGCGCGCGTTTTGCTCGATCAGCAGAATGGCCACGCCGCTCGCGCGCAACGAGGCAATGATGCTGAAGATCTCGCGCACGATCAGCGGCGCGAGGCCCAGGCTCGGCTCGTCCAGCAGAAGCAGGCGTGGTTGAGACATCAGAGCCCGGCCCAGCGCCAGCATTTGGCGCTCCCCGCCCGAGAGCGTTCCCGCGAGCTGACTACGCCGCTCGGCAAGCCGCGGAAATCGCCCGTAGACCTCGTCCCGCGTCCG
>Ga0335080_10009838_pt1 | contig 10012 bp, 18 predicted proteins | sample Lox_Sample_34_FD_206720 | JGI IMG/M metagenome (GOLD analysis project Ga0335080, IMG submission 206720) | Soil microbial communities from Loxahatchee National Wildlife Refuge, Florida, United States - Lox_Sample_3.4 | ecosystem: Environmental > Terrestrial > Soil > Wetlands | place: USA... | reverse complement strand
CGCGGGGATGAGCGGCCAAGCCCGCTCAGATCTGGTCTTCGAACTTCTTGGCCAGCTCTTCGATGTTGTCCGGCGGCCAGTTCGGCACGTCCATGCCGAGGTGCAGGCCCATGTTGGCCAGCACCTCCTTGATCTCGTTCAAGGACTTGCGGCCGAAGTTGGGGGTGCGGAGCATCTCCGCCTCGGTCTTCTGGATCAGGTCGCCGATGTAGACGATGTTGTCGTTCTTCAGGCAATTGGCCGAGCGGACCGAGAGCTCCAGCTCGTCGACCTTCTTCAGCAGCGCCGGGTTGAACGGCAGTTCGGGCTTTGCCTCGCCCTCGAGCTTCTTCTTCGGCTCCTCGAAGGTGATGAAGACTTGCAGCTGGTCCTGCAGGATGCGCGCGGCGTAGGCCACGGCGTCCACCGGCGTGACCGCGCCGTTGGTCTCCACCTCCATGACCAGCTTGTCGTAGTCGAGGCTTTGGCCCTGGCGGGTCGGCTCGACGCGGTAGGCGACGCGCTTGACCGGCGAATAGACCGCATCGACCGAGATCAGGCCGATCGGCGCGTCCTCGGGCCGGTTGCGCTCGGCCGGCACGTAGCCCTTGCCGGTCTGCACCGTGAACTCGATCCGCACCGAGGCGCCGTCGTCGAGCGTAAGCAGCACGTGGTCGCCGTTGAGGATCTCGATGTCCGACGGCGCCTCGATCTGGCTGGCGGTCACCGCGCCGGGGCCGGTCGCGCGCAGGGTCATGCGCCGGGGCCCGTCGGCGTGCATGCGCAGCGCCAGCTGCTTGATGTTGAGCACGATGTCGACGACGTCCTCGCGCACGCCCTCGAGCGAGGAGAACTCGTGCACCACGCCGTCGATCTGGATCGCGGTCACCGCGGCGCCTTGCAGCGAGGAGAGGAGGACGCGACGCAGCGAGTTGCCGAGCGTCACCCCGAAGCCCCGCTCGAGCGGCTCGGCGACGATGCGCGCTTTGCGCACGCCGTCGGCGCCGGTCTCGATCTGCGGCTTCTCGGGACGGATCAGCTCGTTCCAGTTTCGTTCAATCACAGGCGGTATCCCTGAACGGGTGTCGCCGGCCGCGAGGGGGCCGCGCCGGCGAAGGGGGCTTTGGCGAAGGGTACTCTAGACGCGCCGGCGCTTGGGCGGCCGGCAGCCGTTGTGCGGTATGGGGGTGACGTCGCGAATGGTGGTGATGGTCATGCCCGCCGCCTGCAACGCACGAAGCGCCGACTCGCGGCCGGAGCCGGGACCTGAGACGTTGACCTCGAGCGTGCGCACGCCGTGCTCGGAGGCTTTCTTGCCAGCGTCTTCGGCCGCCATCTGGGCCGCGTAGGGCGTCGACTTGCGCGAGCCCTTGAAGCCCATCATGCCCGCGCTCGACCACGATATCGTGTTGCCTTGCGCATCGGTGATGGTGACCGTCGTGTTGTTGAACGAGGCGTTCACGTGCGCGACGCCGGACGTGATGTTCTTGCGCTCGCGCTTCTTGACGCGCGTCGGTTCCTTGGCCATCGGCCCCTCTTACTTCTTCTTGCCGGCGATGGGCTTGGCGGGGCCCTTGCGGGTGCGGGCGTTGGTGTGGGTGCGCTGGCCGCGGACCGGCAGGCCCTTGCGGTGGCGAAGCCCGCGGTAGCAGGCCAGGTCCATCAGGCGCTTGATGTTGACCGCGGTCTCGCGACGCAGATCGCCTTCGACCTGGTAGTCGCGGTCGATCGTCTCGCGGATCTGCAGCACCTCGGCGTCAGTCAGCTGGCTCACCCGGCGAGCGTCCTCGATGCCGACTTTGCCCACGATCTCCCTGGCCTTCGCCGGCCCGATGCCGTGGATGTACTGGAGCGCGATGACGACGCGCTTGTTGGTGGGAATATTGACGCCTGCGATACGGGCCACGCGCGCTCTTCTCCTGCTCACGACAGAAAGCGCGAAGCACGCGCCCGGCCTCCCCGCCCTAAGGGGCGCGGGCGCCGGCGCGGCGACGCGCCCTTTCGCGGAAGGGTCCCCATATAGGGATCGGCCCCTCCGCGTCAATGCCGAAGGGCCTGCAAGTTAAGACTTATTCGGAGCGTTTGGCAGCGCCGAAGCGTCGCGGGCGGCGCCCGTCCTAGACCCTCGGACCGTCGATCGCCGCGTCTATCTCGGCGGCCACCTCGTCGATCGAGCCCATGCCGTCGACCTGCACCAGCTTGTTGTGCGTCTGGTAGTAGGGCAGCAGCGGCGCGGTCTGCTCGTTGTAGGCGGCGAGCCGCACCTTGAAGCTCTCGGGGTTGTCGTCCGGACGGCCGGTCTCGGCGAAGCGGCCGGCGACCCGCTTCAGCAGCGCCTCGTCGTCGACCTTGAGCCGGATCACGAGGTCGACCGGCCGACGGCGGCGATCGAGCATCGCATCCAGAGCCTGGGCCTGGGCGATCGTCCGCGGGAAGCCGTCGAAGATCGCCCCTCCGTGCGCCTCGGCCTCGGGCAGCCTGGCCTCGATCAGCTCGATCACGATCGCGTCCGAGACGAGCTCGCCGCGCTTCATGATGCCGTCGACGCGCTGGCCGAGCTCGGATCCGGAGGCGACCGCCGCGCGCAGCATGTCGCCGGTCGAGAGCTGCACCATGCCCCGCGTCTCCACGAGCCGCTTGGCCTGCGTGCCCTTGCCCGCCGCCGGCGGGCCGAACAGGATCAGGTTCATCGCGCTCCCCTAAGCAGTTTCGCTCCCGGCGCCGCGTTGATGCGGCTCAAGGCCCCTTGAGTCGGTTCCCTGTCGTATCCCAGTGGCGGAGCTTCGCCGCGTCAGGCAAGCCCCGCTAGCGCGCGCCTCGGCCGCCGCGCAGCTTCGATTTCTTGATCAGCCCCTCGTACTGGTGCGCCAGGAGGTGCGACTGGATCTGCGCCACCGTGTCCATCGTCACCGAGACCACGATCAGGATCGACGTGCCACCGAAGTAGTAGGTGCTGATCTGGTTCGACGCCATCAGCGCCTCGGGCAAGAGGCACACGCCGGCGATGTAGATCGAGCCGACGACGGTGAGCCGGGTCAGCACGAAGTCGATGTACTCGGCCGTCTTCTTGCCGGGCCGGATGCCGGGCAGGAAGCCGCCGTACTTCCGGAGGTTCTCCGCGGTATCCTCGGGGTTGAACACCACCGAGGTGTAGAAGAACGAGAAGAAGATGATCATCAGGCCATAGGCGATCATGTAGACCGGCTGGCCATGGTTCAGCTGGGCCGCCGCGCCCGGCAGCCACTGCAGCCAGGTGGGAAGGTTGGTCTGGTTGAGGAACGTCGTCAGCGTGTAGGGCAGCGCCAGCAGCGACGAGGCGAAGATCGGCGGGATCACCCCCGAGACGTTGATCTTCAGGGGCAGGAAGCTGGTCTCGCCGCCGAACATGCGGTTGCCCTGCTGGCGCTTGGGGTATTGCACAAGCAGTCGCCGCTGCGAGCGCTCCATGAACACGATGAAGACGATCACGCCGACGGCGAGCGCCAGGAAGAAGAGCAGCGTGCCTGCGCCCAGGCTGCCGTTGTGGGTCTGCGAAAAGAGCTGGAAAAGCGCCGTCGGCAGCCGCGCGACGATGCCGGCGAAGATGATCAGCGAGACGCCGTTGCCGACCCCGCGGCTGGTGATCTGCTCGCCCAGCCACATCAGGAACATCGTCCCGGTGGTCAGCGTCACGATCGTCGAGACGACGAAGAACAGGCCCGGATTGAGGACGGCGCCCTGGCTGCCCTGCAGCGCGATCGCCACCCCGCCGGCCTGGAACATCGCCAGCACGACGGTCAGATAGCGGGTGTACTGGTTGAGCTGCTTGCGCCCCGCCTCGCCGCCTTCTTTCCGCAGCTTCTCCCACGGCGGATACATCGTGCCCAGGAGTTGCACGATGATCGAGGCCGAGATGTAGGGCATCACGTTGAGGGCGAAGATCGCCATCCGCGACACGGCGCCGCCCGAGAACAGGTTGGCCATCCCGAAGATGCCGTTCTGCTGGCGCTCGATGATCGCGGAGATCGCGTTGGTGTCGACGCCCGGGATCGGGATGAACGTCCCCAGCCGGTAAACGATCATCGCGCCCAGCGTGAAGAGCAGGCGCTTGTGGAGCTCGGTCGCCTTCTGGAAGGCGCCGACGTCGAGGTTGGCGGCAAGCTGCTCGGCGGCCGAAGCCATCTACGGTTCCCTGTCAGAAGACGCGAGGGCAGACATAGGGTGTCGCCCCCGCTTCGTCACCTGCGCAAAAGCTCGCGCTACGCCTCCGCCTCGGCCGGCGCCGGCTTGGTCGCGGTGAGCGAGCCGCCGGCCTTCTCGACCGCGGCGCGCGCCGAGCCGGTGGCGGCGTAGACGGTGATCTCGATCTTGGACGAAAGCTCGCCCTTGCCGAGCAGCTTCACGCCGTCCTTGGCTCTGCGGATCACGCCGGCGGCGAGCAGCGCGGCCGCGTCGATCGGCTTCTTCGCATCGAGCTTGCCCGCCGCGATCGCCTGCTCGATCCGCCAGAGGTTGACCTCGGCGAACTGCAGCCGGTCGGCGTTCTTGAAGCCGCGCTTGGGCATGCGCATGTGCAGCGGCATCTGGCCGCCCTCGAAGCCGTTGATGGCGACGCCGCTGCGCGCCTTCTGGCCCTTGACCCCGCGCCCGGCGGTCTTGCCCTTGCCCGAGCCCGGACCGCGCCCGACCCGCAGGCGGTTCTTGGTCGACCCTGGCCTCGGGGCCAGTTCATTGAGCTTTGTCATCTCGCCTTCTCCTCGGAGATCTGCGCCCGGCCAGAGCCGGACTCGGCATTGTGCGTGGTTCGAGACGCCGGCTTCGCCGGCTCCTCACCATGACGAACGCGTGCGGGCTCGCTCGATCTGCGTCATCCTGAGGAGCGCTCGCCGGAGCGCGCCTCGAAGGACGCAGGGAGCCTTGTGCGCCCTTACTCCACCACCTTCACCATGTGCGCGACCTTGGCGATCATGCCGCGGACGGAGGGGGTGTCTTCCAGGGTCGACACGCGGCCGAGGCGATTGAGGCCAAGGCCGATCAGCGTCGCGCGCTGGTCCTTCGTGCGGCGGATCGGGCTGCCGGTCTGGCGGACGGTGACCTTCGCCATGCTCAGGCCTCCGCCTCGGCCCCGGCCGTATCGGCGCGGCGGCCGATGATGTCGGAGACCTTCTTGCCGCGCTTGGCGGCGACCTGGCGCGGCGAGGCCTGCTGCTTCAGCGCCTCGAACGTCGCGCGCACCATGTTGTAGGGGTTCGACGAGCCCATCCGCTTGCCGACCACGTCCTGTACGCCGAGCGCTTCGAGCACGGCCCGCATCGGACCGCCGGCGATGATGCCGGTGCCGGGAGGCGCCGCGCGCATCATGATCTTGCCCGCGCCCCAGCGGCCGGCGCCGTCGTGGTGCAGCGTGCGGCTTTCGCGCAGCGGCACGCGGATCATCGACTTCTTGGCTTCCTCGGTCGCCTTGCGGATCGCCTCGGGCACCTCGCGGGCCTTGCCGTGGCCATAGCCGACGCGGCCCTTCTGGTCGCCCACCACCATCAGCGCGGCGAACGAGAAGCGCCGGCCGCCCTTCACGGTGGCGGCGACGCGGTTGATGTAGACGAGCTTCTCGACGATGTCGCTGTCGGCGCGGTCGTCCGGATTGTTCCGGTCGCGGCGCTCTCGGCGCTCTCGGTTCTCGGGTCCACGGGCCATCGCTGATCCTTAGAAGTTGAGGCCGGCTTCGCGGGCGGCGTCTGCGAGCGCCTTGACGCGGCCGTGATAGATGTAGCTGCCGCGGTCGAACACGACCTCGGTGACGCCCTTGTCGAGCGCGCGCTTGGCGATGAGTGCGCCGACGCGCTTCGCAGCGTCCTTGTCGGCGCCCTTCTGGCCCTTTTCCTCGAGCGTCGAGGCGTGGGCGAGGGTGACGCCGCGGGCGTCGTCGATGACCTGCGCGTAGATGTTCTTGGCCGAGCGGAACACCGACAGGCGCGGACGGCCGCTCGCCAGCTGCTTGAGCCGGGTGCGGACGCGCCGGGCGCGGCGCTGGGCGGGCTTGAGGTGCGAAAGCGCCATGGCGATTACTTCTTCTTGCCTTCCTTGCGGCGGACGGCTTCGCCCGCATAGCGGACGCCCTTGCCCTTGTAGGGCTCGGGCGGCCGGATCTTGCGGATGCGCGCGGCGGTCTCGCCGACCAGCTGCTTGTCGATGCCGCTGATCACGATCGCCGTCTGGCGCGGGGTCGCGAACGTGATCCCCGCCGGCGGCTGGACGTCGACGTCGTGCGAGAAGCCGAGCTGCATCGAGAGCGCCTTGCCCTTCATCGCGGCGCGATAGCCGACCCCGACGAGCTCGAGCGTCTGCTCGTAGCCTTGGGTGACGCCCTGCACCATGTTGGCGACCAGCGTGCGCGAGAGGCCCCACATGGCCCGGGCCCGCTGGCTGTCGCTGCGCGGCGCGAGCGAGAGGCCGGCTTCGCCCTGGCTCACCTCGATCTCGTCGGCCACGGTCCAGCTGAGCTCGCCCTTGGGGCCTTTGACGGTCACGGTCTGCCCGTCCAGCGCCAGCGTGACGCCGTTCGGGATCGCAACCGCCTTCTTGCCGATGCGCGACATCGCGTTAGCTCCTCCCCTGCCCTAGTAGACGCGGCAGAGCACTTCGCCGCCGACGTTGGCGTCGCGGGCGGCAGTGTCGGACATGACGCCTTTCGACGTCGACAGGATCGAGATGCCGAGGCCGTTCTTCACCGGCTTCAGGTCGGCGATCGACGAATAGACCCGACGGCCGGGCTTGGAGACCCGGCTGATCTCGGCGATCACCGGCTCGCCGTCGTAGTACTTCAGCTCGATCTCGAACTGGGCGAAGCCGGCCTCGCTCACCGTGCGGCTGTAGCCGCGGATGTAGCCTTCGGACTGCAGCACGTCGAGCACGCGCTGGCGCAGCGTCGAGGCGGGGGTCACCACCTTCGAGCGGCGACGCTCGGCGGCGTTCTTGATGCGGGCGATCATGTCGCCGATGGGGTCGTTGGCGGGCATCTTCCTAGATCCTCCTCACCAGCTCGACTTCACGAGGCCCGGGATCTGCCCGAGCGAACCCAGTTGCCGCAGGGCAATCCGGCTCATCTTCAGCTTGCGGTAGAACGCGCGCGGACGGCCGGTGACCTCGCAGCGGTTGCGGATGCGGGTCGCCGACGAGTTGCGCGGCATCGCCGCGAGCTTCAGGCGTGCATCGAAGCGCTCCTCCAGCGACAGGTTCTCGTCGTTGGCGATCGCCTTCAGGGCGGCGCGCTTGGCGGCCTTCGCCTTCACCAGGCGCTTGACCATCTCGTTGCGGTTGACGGCGCTCTTCTTGGCCATGTCTTGGTTTCTCTCTCCCGCTACGCGTTGAACGGGAACTTGAATTCGCGAAGCAGCTCGCGCGCCTCGTCGTCGGTCGACGCCGACGTGCAGACGATGATGTCCATGCCCCAGACCTGGTCGATCTGGTCGTAGTTGATCTCCGGGAACACAATGTGCTCGCGAAGACCCATGGCGTAGTTGCCGCGCCCGTCGAAGCTCGTCGGCCTCAAGCCGCGGAAGTCCTTCACCCGCGGCAGAGCGATCGTGATCAGCCGGTCGAGGAACTCGTACATGCGGTCCTTGCGCAGCGTGACCTTGGCGCCGATCACCATGCCCTCGCGGACCTTGAAGCCGGCGATCGAGGTGCGGGCCTTGGTCGGCACCGGCTTCTGGCCGGTGATCGCCGCCAGGTCCTTCATGGCGGCCTGGGCCTTCTTGGAATCGCCGACGGCCTCGCCGATCCCCATGTTCACGACGATCTTCTCGAGGCGCGGGATCCGCATCTCGTTGGTGTAGTTGAACTTTTGCTTCAGGGCCGGGCGGATGCGGGTACGGTAGTCACCCTTCAGCCGCGGCTCGTAAGTGGCTGTCTCAGGCATTGATCACTTCCCCCGTGGTCTTGGCCACGCGGACCTTCTTGCCGTCGCGCACCTCGAAGCCGACGCGGGTCGGCTTGCCATTGCGGTCGACGATGGCGACGTTGGAGACGTGCACCGAGGCTTCCTTGTGCCGGATGCCGCCCTGCGGGTCGCCCTGCGATGGACGGGTGTGGCGCTGGACCATGTTGAGGCCCGAGACCACGACGCGGCTCTCCTTCGGCATGACCTTGGTCACGTTGCCGGTGCGGCCCTTGTCCTTGCCGGTGAGCAGGACCACGCGGTCGCCCTTCTTGATCTTGGCGGCCATGGCTAGAGCACCTCCGGCGCGAGCGAGATGATCTTCATGTGGTTCTTGGCCCGCAGCTCACGCGGCACCGGTCCGAAGATGCGCGTGCCGATCGGCTCGGACTGCTTGTTCACGATCACCGCGGCGTTCTTGTCGAAGCGGATGATCGAGCCGTCCTTGCGCTTGATCGCCTGATTGGTGCGCACGACGATCGCCTGCAGCACATCGCCCTTCTTCACCCGGCCGCGCGGAATGGCTTCCTTCACCGAGACGACGATGCGGTCGCCCACCGAGGCGTAGCGGCGACCGGCGCCGCCGAGCACCTTGATGCACATGACGCGGCGCGCGCCGGAATTGTCGGCGACGTCGAGATTGGTCTGCATCTGGATCATGGCTCAGGGTCTCCAGATCAGGCTTCGGCGCCCTGGGCGTCCTTCGGAAGGACTTCCCAGGTCTTCAGCTTCGAGCGCGGCGCGCACTCGATGATCCGCGCCCGCTCGCCCTCGTGGTAGGCGTTGGCCTCGTCGTGGGCGTGGTACTTCTTGGAGCGGCGGACGGTCTTCTTCAGGAGCGGGTGCAGGAAGGTGCGCTCCACCTTCACCACAACGGTCTTGTTCCCCTTGTCGGAGACCACCACGCCTTCGAGAATTCGCTTGGGCATAACTTGATCGTCCTCAGGCGCTCGGCGCCTTGGCGCGCAAAACGGTCTTGATGCGCGCGATGTCCTTGCGGACCTCGTTCACGCGATGGGTCTTCTCCAGCTGGCTGGTCGCGGCCTGGAAGCGCAGGTTGAACTGCTCCTTCTTCAGCTGCAGCAGCTGGGCGGCGAGCTCGTCGGCGCTCAGGCGCTTTACTTCGTCGATCTTCATGCTGCGTGCTCCGCTGCGCCGGCGTCGAGGCGGGTCACGATGCGGGTGCGCACCGGCAGCTTGGCCGCCCCGAGGCGCAGCGCCTCGCGGGCGACGTCGTCCGGCACGCCGTCGACCTCGAACATGATCCTGCCGGGCGCCACGCGGGCGGCCCAGTAGTCGATTGCGCCCTTGCCGGAGCCCATGCGGACTTCGGCCGGCTTGCTGGTGACCGGCACGTCGGGGAAGACGCGGATCCAGACCCGGCCCTGGCGCTTCATCTGGCGCGTGATCGCCCGCCGGGCCGCCTCGATCTGGCGGGCGGTGACCCGCTCCGGCTCGAGCGACTTCAGCCCGTGCGAGCCGAAATTGAGCGCAAAGCCGCCCTTGGACATCCCGTGGATGCGCCCTTTGAACTGCTTGCGGTACTTGGTCTTCTTCGGCGACATCATGGCGGTGCGGTTCCTTTACGCATTCGCCTCGGCGCGCCGGTCGCGGCGCGGGCCGCGCGACTCGCGCTCGGGACGGTCGCGATCGCGGCCGCCGCCTTCGCCGGCCGGGCCGGACTCGCCGGCCAGGCGCTTGTCCTGCGCCATCGGGTCGTGCTCGAGCACCTCGCCTTTGAAGATCCAGACCTTCACGCCGATGATGCCGTAGGTGGTCTGCGCCTCGGCGAACCCGTAGTCGACGTCGGCGCGCAGCGTGTGCAGCGGCACGCGGCCTTCGCGGTACCACTCCATCCGCGCGATCTCGGCGCCGCCGAGGCGGCCCGAGACGTTGATCCGGATGCCCTTGGCGCCCAGCCGCATCGCGCTCTGCTGCGAGCGCTTCATCGCCCGGCGGAACGCGACCCGGCGCTCGAGCTGCTGGGCGATGTTCTCGGCCACCAGCTGCGCGTCGGTCTCGGGCTTGCGCACTTCGACGATGTTGAGCGCGACGTCGCCCTCGGTCATCGCCGAGATGTCCTTGCGCAGCTTGTCGATGTCCGCGCCCTTCTTGCCG
>Ga0335080_10009837_pt1 | contig 10012 bp, 8 predicted proteins | sample Lox_Sample_34_FD_206720 | JGI IMG/M metagenome (GOLD analysis project Ga0335080, IMG submission 206720) | Soil microbial communities from Loxahatchee National Wildlife Refuge, Florida, United States - Lox_Sample_3.4 | ecosystem: Environmental > Terrestrial > Soil > Wetlands | place: USA: Florida... | reverse complement strand
CAGTTCACGCTGGATTTGCGCAGCAATCGCGCGCCCGTCAATGAGATTGCCCGGCGGCATTAATCGACCACGATAATACGCTGGATGGTGAGGACGGGCGTGTCCTTCCAGCGCTCGGCAAGGCCTTCCTCACCAGTCACAATGATGTGCAGGCCGTTGTAACGGCTCAAGTTGAGGTTCGTGGACGTCGTGTAAAGGTAATTAATGGTTGTCCACGTATTCGTGTCGTACAATTCATAAGCCGTCGGCGCAATGATGCTGGTCACGTGACGGACGAAGCCTTCGTGAGTGACAATTCGCGGCGGAGGAGGCGGCGCATTCGTTTCCGCCTCACCCAACTCATTCGTTCCCATTTCGGCAAGCTCATTGGTTTCCGTCGCGGCCGTCATAGCGGCGTTGGTCGCTTCCGTGACGAGCGGCTGCGACTCGGCAATCGGCGTGGTCACGAGCGCGGCTTCTGTCGTTGACGCAACGGGCGGCGGGAGCGCCACGGCTTCCTGTTTCAAAAACATCGCGGCGACGAAGGCGTAGGCATTCGGCGGCGGTACGATTTGCATCCAGTTGCCCTTGTTCGAAACTTCGGTGACCGGTGTGCCGTGCGTAATCAGGCCAACCACACTGTAATTTTCACCGGGCCCGGAGCGCAGATTCAATTTCTTTGGTTTGACCGTCTTGGAATCGTTATCAATGTACCTCGAGTCAACCCAAGCGTAAGCGTTCGTCGGGAAAGCGATTTTGGCCCACTGCGCCGGTTCGCTGGGCTTGTGTTTGTGCACATTAATTTGTTCCAACACCGTTACTGTGTCGCCTTTGGCCAGGTGGCTGATGATTTCGCTGTTGAAACTGGCCTGACCGCGAACGTTGACGCTGCTGGCGCCGACTTCTGCCGGACCGGGCATGAGGACGACAGTGGGTTCGTGGATCGGGGCTTCGGTCGTCGCCGAGAGCGTGCGTTTTCTGTGAGCGGATGTCCTTTTGGCAGGCGCGTTGGTGACCACCGGCGCCGACTCGACGGCGGGCGTCGCAGGGGCGGTCGCCGCCGGTGCCGGAGTTTCGACCGTTGAAGTTGACACCGGCGCATTCGTCTGCGCCAGCAAGGATGTTGAAATGGTTACCACGAAAACCGACCAGATCTGCTTTTTCATAATTCAGCCAAGTAAAGTTCTAATTTCTGTCTCTGTCAATGTCCGCCAGCGTCCCGGTTTCAGCTCGCCCAGTTTGATTTTGCCAATCTGCGTCCGCTGCAATCGTTTCACCATCAATCCCTGCGATTCAAACAGCCGCCGCACCTCGCGGTTCTTGCCCTCGCCTAATTCCAGTTCCACCACGCTTTTCCCGCGGCTGGCCGAGACCAGCCGGGCCGCTTCGGCCTTTAGCTTTTCACCACCGTGAAAAATACCGCGCGTGAAACCTGCGAGCATTGTCTCATCCACTGCGCCATCAACCGTCGCCAGATATTTTTTCCGGACGCCATAACGCGGATGCGTCAGGCGCAAGGCGAATTGTCCATCATTGGTCAGGAAAAGCAATCCTTCCGTGTTGAAATCCAGACGGCCCACGGAATAAAGATTTTGCCATTCTTTTGGCAATAAATCGTAAATCGTCAGGCGGCCCGCGTCGTCCTGACGCGAACAGACGCAGCCGGACGGTTTGTGCATCGCCACGTAAAGCTTGCGCCGGACCCGGAGCAGCTTGCCGTCCACCGCCACTTCGTCGTGTTCCGGATCCACCTTCGTGCCGAGCAGGCGAACGGGCCGGCCATTGACGCTGACGCGACCGGCCAGGATGATTTGTTCGCTGGCGCGGCGCGACGCCACGCCCGCCTCGGCCAGGAATTTCTGGAGACGGATGTTCACTGGTTAAATGGGTTAAATTGTTAAATGAGCAAACCGGTTCCCGTGGTCAACTCATTTAACTGATTTAACCTATTTAACTAAATCTCACACCCCCGGCTTGGTCTTGCGGAGGCCGATGATGCGGTCGCCGTCCTTCCACTGGCCGCGTTTTTTGAGAAGCTCGACGCGCTCGAAGCGTTTGAGGACATTGCGCTTGCCACCCAGAGTGGACGCCGCGCGCAGACTGCGATGCTGTGACATAAAATTCTTTCCAGTTAAATTGTCGCCAAAAATGAGCAGTGAGGATACCAAAATAAACCGGTCCCGCAACGATGAAATTTTGGCGGTATTTTCGATTGACGCCGACCTGTTTTGTTCTTATCTACTCATCACTCAAACGGCCCAAAGGAAATTTTCCCTTTCGGGTTTTATTGCTGGAACAATGCGCGTCTTTCCTTCCATTCCGGCATCGATTGTGACTGGCGCAATAGTGATACCTTTGTGTGTGGCAGGAATGCACTTCATCACAGCAACTTTGCCTCCAGGCGTTTTGCGGTTTGGAATTCAATTACTGTTGGCTACGGTTGCTTTCTTTGCCCCGATCTTGTTTTCGACAATGGGCCTGAAACATATCCGATCCAGGCAGCGAGAGTTGGGTGGCGACATTTTCACGCCACCAATGTCTCGCCGCGATTTCGCTGAAATCTATGTCCCGGCTTGGATTCGGATAGGCGCATTACTTCTGTCGGCCCTTTTCTCGATGCTGATTCTTGAAAAGTGCGGAGTAACGCTTTGACGGATTAGAGTCCAATCCGAAACCAAATCAAGCTCCATATCAGGCGCGGCATATTCTGATGATTCCGCTCCTGCGGAGCTTGGGATTTCATGGTTCTGTTTTTCTACAAGGATGCCAGCCCTACGGGCTTGCCCGATTTAATTCGCGTCAATTCGTGCAATTCGTGTCAAAGGTTCACTCCCGCTCGACGGCGCGGGCGACTTCGTTCACCAGTGCTTCCACAACCAACGGTTTGCGCAGCACCGGCTGCTCGACCGAATCAATGAATTTCTGGAACTGCGAGTAATCGTCGGGTTTGACCAGAAAAACAAACCGCCGCGCCAACACCGGATACGAGCGTTCGAGCGTCGCGCACAACAGATCGCCTTCCACCCGGGACGCGTGAAGATCACAGACCACGGCATCGGTACGGTGCTCAAGAAGAAATTTTAACGCCAGCGCGCCGTCGGGTACAATCGTCGCCTCACAACCTTTGGATTCCAGGGCTGCTTTGAGGGACCAGGCAAGTTCGATGTCGTCGTCCACGATCAGGACGTGCTTTTTTCGAGGTGTGCCATTGCTGGTTTCCATGACGACTGACCTCGCCCCGACAATACCCCCGAAGGCACAGAATACAAGCGCTAAACCATTAAATCAGCTCATGCGCCGCACAAATCCGAAGGGCGAAATTCGAAATCCGAAGCAAATCCGAGATCCGAATTCCGAAAAGGCGACAATTCAAGATGCGGGTGTCTTCGGATTTCGGACTTTGGCCTTCGTTCGGTATTCGGACTTCGGGCTTCGGATTTTTTGCCGCTACCACTTCAACGCCTGCAACCGGCGGGCGACTTCTTCGGCGTTGGCGCGGCTGTTGAAGGCGCTGATGCGGAAATAGCCCTCGCCTTTCGCTCCGAAGCCGCTGCCCGGCGTGATGACCACGTTCGCTTCGGCCAGAATTTTGTCGAACGCCTGCCAACTGGTGACGCCGCGCGGCGTCCTCACCCAAATGTACGGCGCATTCACGCCGCCAAAAACCTTCAGTCCCACGGCCTTTGCGCCTTCGCGCAAGACCTTTGCGTTGCCGAGATAATGCTCGATCAGGGCGCGCACCTGGGCCTTGCCTTCGGGCGAATAAAGCGCTTCGGCGCCGCGCTGCACGATGTAGCTCACGCCATTGAACTTCGTCGTCATGCGCCGCAGCCACAACGGATGCAGCGGTTTGAGCTCGCCGGATTTTGTTTGCGCATTCAACGTTTTGGGCACGACGGTGAACGCGCAGCGGACGCCGGTGAATCCGCCGTTCTTCGAGAAGCTGCGGAATTCGATGGCGCACTCGCGCGCGCCGGGAATTTCGTAAATTGAATGCGGCAGGTTGGCGTCGCCGATGTACGATTCGTACGCCGCATCGAACAAAATGACGGCTTTGTGTTCGAGCGCGTATTTCACCCACGCTTCGAGTTGCGGGCGATTGGCCACCGCGCCGGTCGGGTTATTCGGTGAGCAAAGGTAAACCACGTCCATGTGCCGCTTCGGCGGTTCGGGAATGAACCCGTTGGACGGTTTGCATGGCAGGTAAACGAGCTTTGAGTATGTGCCGGCTTCGTTCGCCTCGCCCGTGTGGCCGGCCATAACGTTCGTGTCCACGTACACCGGATAAACCGGGTCACTGACGGCGATTTTGTTTTTCGCGCCGAGGATATCGAGGCTGTTACCGGTGTCGCACTTGGCGCCGTCGCTGACACAAATTTCATCGCCGGCCACGTCGCAACCGCGGTCGCGAAAATCATTTTTGGCAATCACCGCGCGCAGCCATTCGTAGCCCTGTTCCGGGCCGTATCCGTGGAAGGTCTCGCGCACGGCCATTTCGTCCACGGCTTTGTGCATGGCGGCGACGGCAGCAGGCGGCAGCGGCTCGGTCACATCGCCGATGCCGCAACGGATGAGGCGTTGGGCGGCCTGGGGATTCGATTCGCAGAAGACTTTCACGCGCCGACCGATTTCCGGAAAGAGATAGCCGGCTTTCAGTTTCAAGAAGTTATCGTTCAGACGCGCCATGAAACCAGAATTCAGGATTCAGGCTGGAGAATAAAGCGCAAAATTCGAGGAACGGGCGCAACCGGGCGCCCACATCAAAGGAGATAACTCCTTCTCCCCGCCCAAGCGCGGATGGCCTTCGTCCGCGGGAGTGGGAGAAGGTGCCCGCAAGGCGGATGAGGGGCGTTGGGACTAAACCAAATCCGGTGGCCGGGATGAGGGGATTTAAGCTGTAAATAACGGGCCACCTCACGCCGCCCCTCTCCTCCACTTCGTAGAGGAGAGGGAGAAAACGGTCCAGGTGTAAATTTGCGCCCTCTGGGACCTGCCGGTGGTTGACAATCCGCAAATATCTCCGGATTCAAAGATTGGGGCAAATGCGCCGCCATGCGATTTTAGAGTTGCCAGCACCGCGCCCGACTTTTATACTCCGCATGAAGCTCACGAGTTGCAGTTGATTTGGGTTATGTTTTTTGGCGTTGATTATTATCCTGAGCAGTGGGTCTTCCCTTACGGCGGCACCGCCGACGAACCCGAGGGCGCCTGGAAGCGTGACGCCGAACTGATGGTCAAGGCCGGCTTCAATGTCGTGCGCATCGGCGAGTTTTCCTGGGGCCTCTGCGAGCCGAAAGAGGGCAAATACGATTTCAAGTGGCTGCGCCGCGTCATGGACATCATGGAGGACCACGACATCAAAGTCGTGCTGGGCACCCCGACCACTGCCCCGCCCATCTGGCTGGCCCACAAATATCCCGACATCCTGCCGTTGGATGAATACCGGCGGACAAAACACGCGGGCACGCGCCGCGCGGTGTGCTTCAACAACGACACTTTCTGGAACGCAGCCAAGAGCCTGGTCGAAAACATGGCCCGCGCCCTGGGCGATCATCCCCAGCTCCTCGCGTGGCAGATCGACAGCGGCATTGGCGGCCATCACACCGAGTGGTCGTTCAACGAAGATTCGCGATTGGAATGGCAGAACTGGCTCAAGTTGAAATATGAAACCGTCGAGCGTCTCAACGAACGGCTGGGTCTGCGCCACTGGGGACAGGTAGTTTCCTCCTTCGACCAGGTGCCGATGCCGCTCTACGCGCCCGGCGAACATAACCCGGCGTTGCTGGTTGATTGGAACCGCTTTTGCAGCGATGCCATCATCGCTTTCGTCCGCATGCAGGCCGAGGTATTGCGCGAACTTTGCCCGGACCATCCCGTCACCGTCAACCTCCGCGCGCTCCGGCGCAAATTTGACCATTTCGACATGGCGGACGTGGTGGACTTTGTGTCCGTTGAAACCAACGCTGCCATCAAAGCCAAATCCTCCGAGCTGGCCTGCGACATTGACATTCTGCGTTCGCTCAAAAAGGACGCGATCCACACGCCTGACGGCGATTGCGGTTTTTGGGTGATTGAACAAAAGGCCGGGCAGGTGAACTGGCAGGATGTCAATACGCTGGTACGCCCCGGGGTCATCCGCCTGTTCACGTATCAGTTGATTTCGCGCGGTGCGTGCGGGGTCCTTTACTACCGCTGGCGCCAGCCGCGCATCGGCAACGAGAAATTCATGGGGTCAGTGATGCCGCACAACCTTGACGGCAACCTGCGCATTTATCGCGAAGTCAGCCAGATTGGCGAGGAACTCAAGTTACTGGCGCCCGCGATCCGGAACACGAAAGTGGCACCCCAGACCTGCATCCTTTACACCCACGACAATGACTGGGCCCTGCAACAGTCCATGCCGCCAAACAAATTTTTCAATCTCCGGGAGCACATCCAGCTCTTTTACAACGCGCTGCACGACCGGAACATTCAGGTGGATTTCGCGCGGCCAACGGAGGATTTGTCACGCTACAAACTCGTCATCGCCCCGTCGCTCTATTTGCTGGCCGCCGGCGAGGCCGACCGGCTGAAGCTCTACGTCCAGAACGGCGGCACGCTGGTCAGCACTTTCAATACGGGGCTGGTGAACGCCTACAACATCGCGCCGGACACCGGTTATCCCAACGACATGACCGACCTGTTCGGGATGGAAGTCCTGGAGTTCGATCCCATTCCGCCCAACGAGGAAAATCATCTCACGTTCAAAGGCGTTTTCCAGACGAGTCATCTGCATCCCGCGCGGCTCTGGTGCGACATCATCGAGCCGAAGGGCTGCCAGATTCTGGCGACGTACGCGAAGGATTTTTACGCCGGGCGCCCCGCCATTACCATGAACAACTTCGGCCTCGGCAAGGCGATTTACATCGGCACGATGAGTCATCAGCATTTTTATCACGATTTCGTCCTCTGGCTGCGCCAGATGTGCGGGCTGCAGCCCCTGCTCAAAGTACCGGAAAACGTCGAAGTCAGCTTGCGCGAAAAGGAAGGCACGCGGATTTATTTCCTGCTCAACCATCAAAATTCGCCCGTCCGCATCCAGTTTTACAAACCGATGCACGATTACCTCACGGGCAATACTTTTTCCGGCAATTACGATCTCCCGCCGCACGGCGTGCTGGTGCTCGACGAGCATCCCGAAGTCAAAACCGCTGGCGCTCCCGCCTGATTTCTTGTTTCCTTCCCGGCGGTGACTTTCTGCAACGCCATTCTCGCCGCTTTCGCCTGGTTGAGCCTTGCGCTCCTGCTCTGGCAATGGTTCGCCGCACGACGATTTCCCCTGCACCGCCGCCTGGTCCTCAACCATCAATCACCTGGCGGGGCGAAGCGCAGCGAAGACGGCTCAACCCTCAACCAGGTTCCGCCCGGCATCACGCTGCTTAAACCGCTCAAAGGCAGCGACGCCACCACGGCTGAGTCGCTCCGCAGTTGGTTCAACCAGAATTACCCTGGCCGGACGCAAATCCTGTTTGGGGTTGCCGAGGCGGACGATCCCGTCTGCAAAATCGTCCGTGAACTCATCGCGGAAAATCCGGGACACGACGCGCAACTGGTCGTTTGTGATAAGCTGGAAGGCGCAAACGCCAAAGTCGCCAAGCTCGTTCAGCTTGAGAAACTCGCCAAACACGATTTGATTCTGGTCAGTGACGCCGACGTGCGCGTGCCGCCGGATTTTCTGGCCAATGTGGTAGCACCGTTGAACGAAGAAGGTAGGGCGGGCAGTCCCTTGCCCGCCGCCGAAACGCAAACCAACCCCGGCGCGCACGGAATGACGCGCCCTACCACGGTTGGGCTGGTTTGTTGCTTTTACCGGCTTGCCAATCCAACAACGGCGGCCATGCAATGGGAAGCCGTGGCTATCAACGCCGATTTCTGGAGCCAGGTGTTGCAGGCCGCAACGCTCAAACCACTCGACTTCGCACTGGGTGCGGTCATGCTCACACGGCGGGAGTTGATCGAAGAAATCGGCGGATTCGCCGCGCTGGCCGACTGTCTGGCGGATGACTATCAACTCGGTCATCGCATCGCCGGAAAAGGCCATCGCATCGCGCTTTGTCCGGTGGTTGTGGAATGCTGGGACGCGCCGTTGAACTGGAGTGATGTCTGGAAACATCAGTTGCGCTGGGCGCGCACGATCCGCGTCTGCCAGCCTCTGCCCTATTTTTTCAGCGTCCTGTCCAACGCCACTTTTTGGCCCTTGCTTTGGCTGGTGTCGGATTTATTGAACTTATCGGCGCCTTCCGTCCAGACCACGGATTTTGGTTTCTATCAGACTTTTTTGATTAAGTCGGGGCTCCCTTGCGGAGTACTCGTTGCCATCGCGTTTCTTCTGATCCGGATTGAGCTCGCGCAAAATCTGCAACGTCGCTTCACGCCGGAAAGAAACCTAGTCTCCCCTTTCTGGCTCGTGCCCGTGAAGGATTTGCTCCAGGTGGCGATCTGGTGCGGCGCATTCGCCGGCCGTACGGTCGAGTGGCGTGGACGCCGAATGAAACTGTGCGGCGACGGGTCTTTGGTCGAGGAGGGTTAGCCGGCCCGCCATCCGCGGCTTAGTCCCCGACTGCAAAGAATCGGTCCGCCTTCACTGCGTTTCGGCGCGGCAGCCTTCGCTCCAGGCTGTGAAGGCTGGCCAGCAATGCGTAGCTCGAAGAGCGAAGGATGGTGGGCGCTGAGGGATTCGAACCCCCGACCTACTCGGTGTAAACGAGACGCGCTAGCCTCTGCGCCAAGCGCCCGACCTATGCCGCGATGTTAAACGCCAAACGCTGAATCGTCCAATCGTTAAATCCGGCCACAGCCCGCCACTTCACAATTAACGGATTTCGCTTTTGAACCCTTGTTGCCGCAACGCCTCAAACAAAACCAACGCCACGCAATTTGACAGATTCAGCGAACGCGATTTCGGGTTGAACATCGGAATCCGCAACCAGCGTCCGCGGTTTTGTTCCAGCAGTGACTTTGGCAATCCGGCTGTCTCGCGACCGAAAATCAGAAAGTCGTCCGTGGAAAATTTCACGTCGCTGTAAATCTTCGGTCCGCCGGATTCGATGAACCAAAACCTGGCTCTGTGAGCCGACTCAAATTCACTCCAATTTTTCCAGCGATGCCATTCGACGTGCTGCCAGTAATCCATGCCCGCGCGCTTGAGTTGGGCATCGCTCAGTTTAAACCCGAACGGTTCGATCAGGTGCAGCGTGGTCCGGGTGGCCGCGCAGAGCCGGGCCACGTTGCCCGTGTTCGGCGGAATTTCCGGTTCAACCAGAACGATGTTCATCTTTGTGAGAGCCGGGATAACGAGGCTCATTCTTCGTTCTTAGTCAGAGCCTCCTCACGTCGGCTCCTACGGGCTTTAGAATAAAACACTTTCCACAGCACCAGACCTTTTGCCGGCGCCGTCATGCCGGCGACGCGCCGGTCCTTTTTCGCGAGCATCGGCTTGATTTCGCGAGCCGGGAATTTGCCCAGGCCGATTTGCACCAGCGTTCCGACAATGCCCCGGCACATTTTGTACAGAAAGCCGTCGCCTTCGATAATGAACGTCAACAGCGCGCCGGACTTTTTGATGTCGCAACGCGTGAGTTTGCGCACGGTGGATTCCATTGCGTAGTTCCGGCTCGCGGCGAACGATTTAAAATCGTGCCGCCCGACGAACAGTGGCGCGGCCACGCGCATGGCCTGCAAATCAAGCGGACGCGTCACCTGCCACGCGCTGTGCCTGAGCAACGGATTCATGGCGGTATGGTTCCAGACGAAATAGCGATACTGCTTGCCCGCAGCGTCAAACCGCGCGTGGAATTTCTCCGATGCACGAGCCGCAGAAAGTACTCGAATATCCTCCGGCAGCCAGGCATTGAGCGCTAAAGCAAGTTTGCTCGTGGACATTTTGCGTGGCTGCGACACCTCCGCGGCGGACGCTCCGAAAGGTGACGAGGCGTCGCCGCCACTGGGAATTTCGAAATGGGCGACCATGCCCAGCGCGTGAACACCGGTATCC
>Ga0335080_10009835_pt1 | contig 10013 bp, 7 predicted proteins | sample Lox_Sample_34_FD_206720 | JGI IMG/M metagenome (GOLD analysis project Ga0335080, IMG submission 206720) | Soil microbial communities from Loxahatchee National Wildlife Refuge, Florida, United States - Lox_Sample_3.4 | ecosystem: Environmental > Terrestrial > Soil > Wetlands | place: USA: Florida... | reverse complement strand
TTCCTCGATGATTTCCGCCGGGCCCTTCCCGACTTCGTCGCGGCGGACAACGTCGGCTCCCCTTACTGCGTCCGCAATTACGTGGTCGATCCCCACCTGGGCGGGGCGAAAGGTCTGGCAGTCGCCCGCAAGGAACTCGCCCGACGGGGGCTGCGCCTGATGCTGGATTTTGTGCCGAACCACGTGGCCCCCGACCACCCGTGGGTGACAGACCACCCCGACTACTTTATCAAGGGGAATTACGGGGACTCCGTGCGGGAGCCGGCGGCGTTCCTTGCGGCAGGGGGCAATGTTTTCGCCTGCGGCAAGGATCCGTTCTTTCCGGCCTGGCCCGACGTCCTGCAGCTCAACGCCTTCAATCCCGGGCTGCGCGCTGCCGTCATCGACACGGTAAAATCCATTGCCGACCAGTGCGACGGGGTGCGCTGCGACATGGCGATGCTCGTCATGAACGACATCTTCCAGCGGACCTGGGGGGATCGTGCCGGTGCGCGGCCCGACAAGGAATACTGGCCGGAGCTGATCGGCGCGGTGCGCGCGACGCACCCCGGCTTCCTCTTCATGGCCGAGGCATACTGGGACCTGGAGTGGGCGCTGCAACAGCACGGGTTCGACTTCTGCTACGACAAGAAGCTCTATGACCGGCTGGAGCATGATCCCGCGGAGGCCATCCGGCTCCACCTCTGCGCCGATATGGCCTACCAGGAGCGACTGGTCCGCTTCATCGAGAATCACGACGAACCACGTGCCGCGGCTACCTTCTTTCCCGAAAAGGAAAGGGCCTCTGCTGTCCTGACGAGCACGCTGCAGGGCGCCGTGCTGCTCCACGAGGGGCAGTTCGAAGGGCGCAAGGTCAGGCTCCCGGTATTTCTCGGTCGCCGTCCCGATGAACCGCCCGACCCGGAACTCCGGGCATTCTACGCCAACCTTCTTCAGGCCATTGCGAAGGAGGGATTGAGAAGGGGAGAGTGGCGCCTCTGCGACCGGGAAGGGTGGCCGGACAACCAGAGCTGCACGAATATCGTGGCCTGGTGCTGGGATGAAGGGGACAAACGCCACCTGGTGGCCGTCAACCTCTCGGAACAGGGTTCCCAGGGGAAAATCCGGCTCCCGTGGGGCGACCTGGCCGACTGCTCCTGGACATTTACCGATCTCCTGGACGGAACGGCCTTTGCCAGGGAGGGGGCTGATCTCCGTGACAACGGCCTGTACGTGGACCTGGGGCCGTGGCGGTTCCATTTCTGCTCGCTCAGGCGGAACAAGGCGGCGAGGAAGACGAGTAAAGTCCCCCTTTGAGAAAGGGGGATTCAGGGGGATTTGCTTCTGATTGCCGCGAGGAAATCCCCCCTAGACCCCCTTTCATAAAGGGGGGAAAAAGGAGAAAGACATGATTGAAGACCTGTTAGCGAAAGAATTCGAAGGGATGTCCCGGCGGAAATTCCTCGCGTTCATGGGCGCTACCGGCGTAACCCTCGCGGGCATATCTCTCCCGGCAGCAGCGGCAACCGTGGAGCCGGTAACCATCAAGGACGCGCAGCAGGGGGAGGATGTCTTTGCCTATATCAACAGGGTCAAGGGGGGCTTTGACCTGACCCTCTACAAGCAGGTGATCGGCGCCGCGAATGCGTTCAAGGAAGGGGACCAGGCCATCGGGGTGGGGGCGAAGAATGAGGCGGACCGGGAGAACGCCCGGAAGCTTTTGGCCAGCACGAAGATCAGGGACCTTTACGAGCACCCGCTTCTGGAGGACGACCTGCAGAAGCTGATCTGGAAGACCACCGACCAGGCCCAGTACGACAAGGTGAAGGATTGGACCATGGGCGAGCTGAAGGAGTATCTCCTGAAAAGCTCCGAGGCGGAGATCAAGGGGGTCATGTACGGCCTGACCAGCGATGTGATCGGCTGCGTCCCCAAGCTGATGAGCAACCAAGAGCTGATCGTCCTGGGAGGGAAGATTTTCAATGTCCTCCCCGGCACGAAGATGGGCGCCAAAGGGTACATGGGAGCGCGCATCCAGCCCAACTCCCCCACGGACAACCCCGAGGATGTCATGTGGCAAACCTTTAATGCCTTTGCCTACGCGACCGGCGACATAGTGATCGGCACCAACCCGGTGGACAGCCAGGTGAAGAGCAACCTCGCCGTACAAAAGGCCCTCAAGGATGTGGTTGAAACCTTCAAGCTGAAGGATGTCATCCCCTGGTGCGTCCTCGCCCACATCGACATCCAGGCGGAGGTGGCCAAGACGAATCCGGGGATGGTCGAGACCATGTTCCAGAGCCTCGCCGGAACTGACGCCTGCAACAAGACCTTCGACGTCACGGTGGAGAAGATCCTCAAGTACGCGAAGGGGAAAAAGGGGGAGCGGTACGGGCTCTACTTCGAAACCGGCCAGGGCTCCGAGTTCACCAACGGCGCGGCCAACGGCGTGGACATGATGGTGCTGGAATCCAGAAAATACGGCTTCAGCAGGGCGGTGGGGATGGAACTGTCCAAGGTGCAGCCGAAAGGAGCCTGGCTCCACATAAACGACGTGGCAGGGTTCATCGGGCCCGAGGTCTTCAGGACCAAAGAGCAGCTGGTGCGCTGCTGCCTGGAGGATATAGCCATGGGGAAACTCCACGGCCTGACCATCGGCCTGGATATCTGCTCCACCCTGCACATGGCGGTGAGCCTCGACGATCTGGACTGGTGCCAGGACCAGATCATGCCAGCCAACCCCGTTTACCTAATCGCCCTCCCCACCAAGAACGACCCGATGCTGAGCTATCTCAGCACGTCGTTCCAGGACCATGTCCGGCTGCGGGACAAGTTCGGCTACAAGGTGAACGACGCCATGTGGGAATTCTACAAGCGGCTCGGCATTGTGGACGGGAGCAACCGGTACACGAAGCATTTCGGCGACCCACTCTGGGTCTATTACAAATACCGCATGGCCAAGGGTGACAAGCGCTCCAAGGATGCAATCTATGCCGAAGGGCGGAACAAAATGAAAGAGGTGGAAGGGCGAGGGGTGGACCTGGCCATCGGGCACGGCAAGCGGATCTACGACCTCAACCCGCAACTGGCGGCCAAGGTCAAGGCACTTTACGATGACGCGAAATTATGTCTCTGGGCCGAGCTGACCCCGGAATTCATCAAGACCATTCCAAACGCGATCCAGGTAAAAACGCTCTCCAAGGACCGCGAGAACTACATCACCCGCCCGGACACCGGCGAGAAGCTGAGCCCGCAATCGATCGCGACGCTGGAGAGACTGAGGGAGTCATGGGGGGCGAACCTCCCCAAGGGGCAGATCGTCATCTCCGACGGCCTGAACGCCAAGGCGATCATGGACGAGGGACACCTGGCGCCCTACCTGGAAGAGATAAGGAAACTGCTGGGAGATGCCAATGTCCCCATGAGCGACAAGAACATCGTGGTCACGAACGGCAGGGTCAGGGCCGGTTACCGGATCGGCGAAATCCTCTTCCAGAATGCGGACCCATACAGTTTCAGGGGGATACTCCACATAATCGGCGAACGTCCCGGCACCATGCACCACTCCTATTCGGTCTATATAACCGTGGCCAAAGGGGACGTATGGAGCGACAAGAAGATCGATCACGACATCACGAAGCTGGTGTGCAACATCGCCGAAACCGCCCTCTCCCCCAAGGAAGCGGCCAGGGAAACCGTGACCATCATAAGGGAAATAGCCGGGCGGGTCGCGGACGGCAGCCGCAGCTTCCGCTGATGAAGAGGAACCCGCGAACCGGGAGGTAAAGGATGGCGGCATAAAACCGGAGCCGGGGATGCAGGCCGGTTCCCGATCAGCGGGCAAAGGAGACGGCAATGAAAAGCAAATCAATGACCAACGCGGCGTACCTCGCGGCTTTACTAGGGGTATTACTACACCTGTACCTGACCGTTGCCTATCCGGCGGGGGGGTCGGCCTATTTCAACATCGTCCCGGTCATGAATATGATACCCTATCTCATATGCATATATCTGGCGAGGTCCATGAAAAAGCCCATAATGCCGCTTACCGCGGGCATCATGGTGTTGCTGCTGGATCTGTTTCTGTTCAATGAGTACCTTTTCGCCATGAAAACATACAGGTTCCTGCTGATCGAGATATACCAGATCATGCTGAAGACGGCCGTCATCCTGCCGCTGGGCTGTTTCGCCGGATACCTGATAGACAGGTTCCTGCAACGCGGTGCCGAAAAACAGGCCTGAGCGGGAGGAAAATCGCACTGCCCCGCGGGGCTTCAAATTCTGCACGGTCTTTCGCGTTTCCGCGTGCGTGATTGCCAGTTTCCGGTATTATTTAGACAGGAGGCAATCGGGATGAGAATGATACCCATTATGCGGATATTCGTCATGGCGGGAACAATCATGGTCAACGCCGCCTGCGCGTCACTGGGACCGGCCACCGTGGCCCGGGACCGCTTCGACTACACCGTGTCGGTCGCCGATTCCTGGAAGCGGCAGATGCTCCTGAACATCGTCAAGATCCGTTACGGCGACGCCCCCATTTTTCTCGATGTGGCCTCCATCATCAATCAGTATCAGTATTCCGCAGATTTGAACGCCTCCTTCGGCTGGTCGTTCCCCCCCAACGGCAACAGCCAGAGAGTGGCGATTGACGGCAATTTCATAGACCGCCCAACGATCACCTACGCCCCCCTGACCGGCGAGAAGTTCGCCCGCAACCTGATGACCCCCATCGCCCCGGCCACGGTGATGAGCCTGGTGGAAGGGGGATACCCCATCGACCTGGTCTTCCGCATCCTGGTCCACTCTATAAACGGCATCCAGAACCAGTTCGGCGGCACCGCCCGGGCACGGCGGGCCGACCCGGAATTCTATGTGGTCCTGGAGAAGCTCCGCCGCATCCAGGCTTCCGGTGCGGTCGCCCTGCGGGTGAGCAAGACTGAAAATCGAGAAGCCCTGGTCATGGTTTTCCGCAAGAAGGTGGACCCGGAAATGGAAAAGGAGGGGAGGGAAGTGCGGCGGATTCTCGGCCTGAAGGAAGAAGGGGGAAATTTCCGGGTCGTTTACGGATCGGTGTCGACCAGCGACGAGGAGATCGCTCTCCTGACCCGCTCCATAGTGGAGATACTGACCGACATCTCCTCGACCGCGGAGGTTCCACCCGAGCACGTGGCCGAGAAACGGGTCCCCCCCACCATGGAGCCGGAGGGGGAGGGGATCAAGGGGGCGATGATCCACATCCTCTGCACTAGTGACAGACCGACGGATGACTTCGCCGCCGTCCCCTACCGGAACCGCTGGTTCTGGATCGACGACCGGGATTACCGGTCGAAGAAGCTCTTCTCATTTCTCATGTTTGTGATGACTCTCACCGAGACCGGCGGCAAGGAGGGTGCGCCGATCGTCACCATCAACGCGGGGGGATGAAACGGGCAGGCCGCGGGCCCTTTTCAGGAGCCGAAATGAAACGCGCTGCATATCTGACAGTCATCATGCTTGCGGTGCTCATAACGGCACTGCCTTTCCTGGGAGCAACCGACCTTCCACCGGCAAAAGAGGCGCTGGTCAAGGAGGCGCTCCCCGCGACCGCGCCGGTCATGCTCGGCAGAACGGCCATCTTTTCCATTCCCGGCTTCCATGCATTAGGGGCGGATGAACGTGCCGCGAAGATCAGCGAGCGGCTGGAAAAGATCGCCGATGATCCGGCCATCAGGACCGATGCCATCAAGACTGATGAGGGCGACGTTTCGACGGACATCGAGGCGGGCGACCGGGCAATAATGGCGGTCTACGACAGTGACGCCCGGCCCTTCGGGGTGTCCAGGCAGGAGCTGGCTACCGCTTGTGCCGACAAGATCCGGCTGGCTATCCAGCAGTACCGCCAGGCGCGCCTGCCGCAGAATGTCATGCACGGCATTGTTCTGGCCGTTATTGCCACGGCGGTGCTGCTGGCGGTGTTACTGCTGGTGTTTTTCCTGTTCCGCCGGGCGCTGGCGGCGGTAGAGAAGGGGAAGACGCGCTCCATCCAATTCCAGAGGTTCGAGGTCTTGCGCCTGGATCAGGTGAAGGCGCTCCTCACCGGGAGCATACGGGGGGTGCGGCTCATCGTCGTTCTCCTGATCTTCTACATCTACGCCCATTTCCTGCTCGGCTGTTTTCCATGGACCAGCCCCTTCAGCGGGCAGATCCTCAATTACTTGCTGGTCCCCCTCAAGACCATGAAGGACGGGTTCATCGGCTACATACCGGACCTGATCTTCCTGGTGGTCCTCGCCGTCGTCGCCCGCTACCTGCTCAAGTTCATGCGCCTCTTCGCGGTGGAGGTGGAGAAAGGGAACATCGCCTTTCCCGGGTTCTATCGGGAATGGGCCAAGCCGACCTACAAGATCGCCCGCTTCCTGGTCATCGCCTTCGTGGCTGTGGTGGCCTTTCCCTATTTTCCCGGCTCCCAGTCGCCGGCCTTCAAGGGGATATCCATCTTTCTCGGGGTGCTCTTCTCCCTCGGCTCTTCCTCGACGGTCTCCAACGTCGTTGCAGGCCTGGACATGACCTACCGGCGGGCCTTCCTGATAGGCGACTGGATCAAGATCGGCGAGCTGACCGGCGAGGTGACCAGGATGAGGCTTCTTGTCTCGCACCTGCGGACCTACAAGAACGAGGAGGTCATCATCCCCAATTCTGTCATCCAGAACAGCCATGTGACCAACTACAGCTCCCTGGCAAGGGAGCAGGGGCTGATCCTGCATACGTCGATTACCATCGGCTACAGCACCCCCTGGCGCCAGGTCCATGCGTTCCTGCTGGAAGCCGCGGCAAAGACGCCGGGGTTGTTGCGGGAGCCGGCGCCCTTTGTCCTGCAGACGGCCCTGGACGATTTCTACGTCCGTTACGAGCTGAACGCTTATACCGATGAACCCCGGGAGATGCTGAACATCTATTCAGACCTGCACCAGAACATCCAGGACGCCTTCAACGAGTTCGAGGTGCAGATCATGTCGCCCCATTACATGTTCGACCCCGAAGCGCCAGCGATAGTGCCGAAGGAGCGCTGGTACGAGCCTCCGGCAAAGCCGCCGAGGGAAGAAGGCGGAGAAAAAACGAGGTACCCCTGAGGTTCATGTCAATCGTTCTAATAGCATTTTTGATCCTGCTTACCGCGCCGGCGCATCTGCACGCCGCCGGCGAGGGAGCGCGGCAGGAATCCACGTCCATACCGGAAGTCGCGCTGGAAACAGCGCCGGTGGAGATTGACGGCCAGACGCTGTTTCGCGTGCGCGGGGCATCGTCCTATCCGGCCGAACAGCGCGCCGAGGCCATCGAAAAACGGATCGAGACGGCGGCCGCGGACAGCTCGTTCAAAAGCGACGGGCTGCGCCTGGAAGAGTCGGATAACGCAACCATGATCATGGCGGGCGAGGAGGCCCTGGTGATAGTGAGTGACGCCGACGCGAGGCTGGAGCATCTGGGGCGCGGCCAGCTCGCCGGAGCCCACCTGACAAGGATCCGCCAGGCCATCGATGATTACCGTCGTCTGCGCGGCAAGGATGCGCTGCTCAGGGGAGGGCTCTACGCCCTGGGGGCGACGGCCGTTCTTGTGCTGGTGATTGTTCTCCTGGTCCTGCTCGGCAGGCGACTCGACAGGAAGTTGTCCGAGCGGGTGAAGGTGCGTCTTCACGACGTCGGCATCCAGTCCTTCGAGATCGTGCGGGCGGAGCATATCTGGAAGGCGCTGCACAGCGTCTTCTATTTCATCCGCATAGCCGTCGTTCTGGTTGCTTGCTATGTCTACCTTCATTTCGTGCTTGCCCTCTTCCCCTGGACACGCGGGACCGCATTCCGCCTGCTCGGCCTGGTCACCGGGGCGCTGGGCCATCTGGGGAACGGGGCCGCGGCCATGGTCCCAGACCTGCTCGTCCTTGTCGTCATTTATTACATTATCCGCTTCGCCCTGCGCCTGATGCACCACTTCTTCGACGCGGTGGCGAACGGGAGCGTCACACTGGCAGACTTTGATCCGGAGTGGGCGTTCCCAACTTACAAGATCGTCCGCCTGGCAGTGGTGGCCTTCGGGCTGGTTATCGCCTACCCGTACATCCCCGGCTCCCAGTCGGCCGCCTTCAAGGGGATATCGCTCTTCATCGGCGTGGTCTTCTCCCTTGGCTCCTCCACGGCGATTTCCAATATCATTGCCGGCTATATGATGACCTACCGGCGTGTGTTCAAGGTGGGCGACCGGGTCAAGGTGGGTGACGTAACCGGCGACGTGATCTCCGTAAAGCTCCAGGTGACGCATATCCTCACCCTCAAGAACGAAGAGGTGACCATTCCGAATTCCCAGCTAATTAACGGCAGCGTGGTGAACTTCAGCTCCATGGCCGGGACCAAGGGGCTGATCCTCCATACCACGGTGGGCATCGGCTACGAAACCCCCTGGCGCCAGGTGGAGGCGATGCTGATCGGTGCGGCCGGGCGGACCCCGGGTCTGCTCGCTGAGCCGAAGCCGTTCATCTTACTGAAAGAGCTGGGGGATTTCGCGGTCACCTACGAATTGAATGTCTTCTGCGACAACCCCCATGATATGAACAGACGCTACACGGAGCTGCACCGGCACATCCTCGATGTTTTCAACGAGTACGGCGTGCAGATCATGACCCCGGCTTACGAATCCGATGCTGCGGAGCCGAAGGTGGTGCCGCGCGAACAGTGGTATGCGGCGCCGGCGTTGCCTGAAGGTGACGAACCGGACAGAAAGGGAGGGAGACAATGACAACAGGCTCCCATCACATCACGGTTGGCGCGGAGGAAGGGCTCAAGCGCCTGATGGACGGCAACGAGCGGTTCCTGAACGGCAAGGCGCGTTTCCCGACGGTGCAGAAAGAGGTCCTGGCTGCCCTGGCCCATGAACAGCATCCCTTCGCGACGATCATCGGTTGCAGTGACTCCCGGGTGCCGCCGGAATTGATTTTCGACGCCAATTTCGGGGAGCTGTTCGTGATCCGCGTCGCCGGCAACGTGCTGACGCCGGAAATAGCAGGCTCCATGCAGTACGCCGGCATGCACCTGAAGACCCCATTGTTCGTCGTGCTGGGCCACGAAAACTGCGGCGCCGTCCAGGCCGCGCTCGATATGAAATTCCACAATGCCAGGCAACCGGCGCGGATAGAGCTGCTCGTGAGGAACATCCTCCCCGCCCTGGAAGATATCGACGAACATGCCGGGCGTGAGGTACAGGTCGAGGCCGCCGTAGAAGCAAACGTCCGGTGGACCATGCGGCTGGTAGCCGAATCCCCCGAGGGGCGCGCCCGGGCAGCCGAGGGGGTCTACAGACTGGTTGGCGCGGTCTTCGAGATAGAAACAGGCAGGGTGCGGTTTCTGGACCCGCAGTAGAGGAGAGAATTCGCATGACCAGATTCCAGGGATTTTTCGCAGCGATTGCCGCCGTTTTTCTCTTTCTTCACGGGCTGCAGAACTTCAGCCGCGAGTTGCAGACCGTCGGCGGGGAAAGTCTGCAGTCATGGCTGGGGCGTGTGACGGCAAGCCGCTGGCGCGGGTTTGCCATCGGTGCGCTGGCTACGGCCATCGTGCAATCCAGCAGCGCAGTTAACGCCCTGATGGCAAGCTTCGGAATGAACCACGTGGCCCGGGCGACCGCAATTGCCAATTTCCTGTTCAACGCCGCCAGCGTGCTCATCTTTTTCCCGTTCCTGTGGACGTTCGCGCGGGTTATAATTGATTTAGTACGATAGGAAACCCCCCGGCTTTGCCGGGGGACCTCAACAGTTTGACAGTTCCGGGATTATGCTGAAAGAAACTGCCTTGCTAAAGTTTGATGTCGTTGGTTATGCGGTTTTGAATTTGCTTTTCCGATTGCGATAAGGCCCCTTTGAGGGGCCAGCAATCGTAAAGCCCCCACCTTTGGTGGGGGATACTTACCCGGTGATCCCGACATTGCCGTTGCCTGGGCGCATCTCATATTCAACCTGGCCATCGGATTGGTGTTCCTTGCGAGCCTAGACCGGGTGGAGCCGTGCCTT
>Ga0335080_10009833_pt1 | contig 10014 bp, 5 predicted proteins | sample Lox_Sample_34_FD_206720 | JGI IMG/M metagenome (GOLD analysis project Ga0335080, IMG submission 206720) | Soil microbial communities from Loxahatchee National Wildlife Refuge, Florida, United States - Lox_Sample_3.4 | ecosystem: Environmental > Terrestrial > Soil > Wetlands | place: USA: Florida... | reverse complement strand
GCTCCCGACGAACTGTCGGGCTCGCCTCCTCTCCAGGCTTGCAGGAACGCCTCGTCGCCCTTGGGAAGACGCTCCCAATAGCGTTGCTCTCCGGCAAGCAGCCGCCTGTCATCTGAGTAGACGACCAGGAATCGGACGAAGACGCCACCAGCGATGACAAGCGTCGGCGCAAGCGTTACCGCGACCGCCCCTCCGATCCCGTACGCGGCTAGCGGCACCAGCAGGCCGACGGCAACGACTCCACCCCAGAAAGCCCAAGCGAGAGAGCCCAAAAGCCAACGCCCGGCGGAGAGGCGCGCGGTCGGGTCTGCCGACGTGTACATGAGGGTCACGTACAGCAGCACGACGCCCAGCTCGAAGACGACGAGGACGGTATCGAGGTGGTGCAGCGACTCGGTGGCCAAGACCACCGTCGAGTGCAGACCGTTGAAAGGCCACCGCCCCACGAGCAGAGCATCGGCGGCGGCGCCTGTCGAGAGGCCCGAGACGAGGAACAGCGCCGGCAGAGCTGGAGTGTTCCAGAACGCTCGAGCCTTCATGCTCGAGAGCAGGACCCCGGTGTAGACGACGACGGCGACGCCGAGTGCGAGGTCGACTGCAGCCACGAGATCCTGAAGCGAACCGCCACGGCTCCAAGGGAACCAGCCGCTGAGGAAGCTAACGTTGATGACGTTAACGAACATCAGGATCAGCAGCACCCACGCCCCGAAGGTCATGACCGCCATCTGCTTCGAGAACACGCGCCAGAATTGCAGGGGACGCCCGAGCTCGAAGATGAGGAAGAAGCAGCCGGCGCCGACTGCGGCGGCGGCGGCGAACAGCGCGAGCGCGAAGGGCTGGCCGTCGCCCAGGAACAGATTGAAGACGCAGGCAAGGACCGTCATGCCACCGCCGAGCCCACCGAGGAAGAGATAGCAGGCGACCGGCCACCCCCAATAGTGTCTCTCGGTCATCCCTGGCCTCCGGTCCCGATGATGTAGAAGACGTGCGGTTCGGTGCGCCGCTCCTCGAGCAGTCGGACGGTACGCACCGAGCCTACGAGCTTGGACACCTCGCTGCGGGGGTCGTCGAGGTCGCCGAAGATGCGTGCCCGCTGATGGCAAGTCTGGACGCAGTACGGCTCTTTGCCTTCACGAACGCGGATCTTGCAGAAATCGCACTTCGCGGCGATGCCCAGCTCGTGGTTCACATGGCGCGCATTGTATGGACAGGATTGAATGCAGGACTTGCAGCCTATGCACTTGGTTTCTTCGACCCACACCACTCCGTCGGGATCTTGCTGGGATGCGCCCGTTGGACAAGCGGCCACGCATGCCGGGCTGTCGCAGTGCATGCAGATGAGCGGCATGTGCGTCATGTGGACGTTGGGGAAGGTGCCGACCGGCCCGTCGGTGAGTACCGGATTGTGGATCAGGTCGATCGGCAGCTCGTTCCAGGTGCGGCAGGCCACCGTGCACGAATGACAGGAGATACACCTGCGCGTGTCCATCACCATCGCGTACCGAGTCATGCGCGGTCTCCTTGCGCATCCTTGTATACGCGACACAGAAGGCCCCTGTTGGACCAGCTCCCACCGATGGGGTCGCACATGTCGTCCGACGTCGAGGTCAGAACGTTGGTGTTGCTTTCGAGCACGCCGAACGGATCGGCTCCCTCGTGGCTGCGTTCCGGGAACCACCAGCCGCGGGGCACGAAAACCACCCGCTCGTGGATACCTTCGGTGAGGTCCGCCTTGAACCGCACCCGGCCACGAGCGGTCTCGATCCACACCCAGTCGCCGGCTTCGATGCCCAGCGATGCAGCGGTCCTCGGGTTCATCTGCATCTGCGGATGGGGCATCAGAAACCGCAGCTCCTTAATCTGGAAGTGCTCCGAGTGGTGGTACGGCATGAAGCCGCCACCGGTAGTGAGCACGAGGGGATACTTCTCCGCGAGCTTGGGGTCGTCGGCCTCGTTCTCCGCCGGCCCAACGTAGGTAGGCAGGGACGGATAGCCGAGCTCCTCCAGCACCGACGAACGCAGCTCGACTTTACGAGAGGCGGTGGCGAACCCCTCTTTGGCGTATCGATAGTGCTCGACCGGAGGGAAGTACATGCGGTATTTCTCCACGAAGTCGTCGTAGCTCTCGACCTCGTAGCCAAGAGCGGCAAGCGGATAGATCATGTAGTAGAACGCCTCTTCGTCGGTGTCCCAAGGCCACATCTCGGCCTGTTCGAGGCGGTGGCCGAGGTCGTGCCAGAACTCGTAGTCGGTGTGTCGCTCGAACTTGGGTTTGATGGCCCGCTGCGAGGCGATGAGGTAGTCGGCGACGCCGTAGTTGTTATGGATCGTCGGGCGCTCGAGGGCCCCGGCTATCGGCAGCACATAGTCGGAGTACAGAGCCGACGATGTCATCCAGTACTCACAGGTGACGAGGAACTCAACTGACTTCAGCGCCTCGAGCACCTCCTTGGCGTTGCCGTAGGAGTTGACCGGGTTCGTCGCCGAGACGATGAGCGCCTTGACCGGATACGGATCGCCGCTGAGGATCGCGCGAAAGACGGATGGCCCATGAGCCTCGCACATCCACTCCGCCGTGGGAGCCTTCCCCCAGGTCTCTTTGGCGATCTCAGCGATCCGGCCGTAGCCGGGCCACGTACAGAGCCTGTACTTGTCTGCTCCGATCTGCTTGGCCTTCTGCTCCTCGGGCAGCCAGTCGTTGGCCTCCATCTCCTCGTCGGTGATGTAGTTCATCGCGGGTCCGGCGATGAGGTCGCCACCCGGGCAGTCGAGGTTGCCGGTGATCGCTCGCAGCAGAGCCCGCGCGTGCATGGTCGCGCCAGCGGCGGGACCGATTTGATCGACGCTGGTGCCCCACTGGATGTTGCCCGGACGGTTCTGAGCGTACATGTGGGCGGCCTGGCGAATCTGTCCTGCATTGAGCCACGTCAGCGGAGCTGCCCACTCTGGCGTGTACTGCTTGACATGCTCCGCCAGCTCGTCGAACCCGATACACCAGTTCGCGACGAAGTCGGCGTCGTAGAGACCCTCACGGATGATGACGTTGAGCCACGACAGCGCCAACGCGCAATCGGACCCGGGGCGCAGGGGCAGCCACATGTCCGCGTGGGCTGCGGTCTCGGTATAGCGAGGGTCGATGCAGATGACTTTGAGGCCGCCCTTCTGCAGGTCGCTGAGCCCGCGCATGCCGGGCAAGGCCGATGCCCCTGGGTTCTGGCCCCACAACACGATGACCCGGCTGGCGGCTAGGTCGACCTCGAAGGGACTCCATCCTGAGATTGCAGTCTCGACCATGAACGTCGGGATCCAGCACAGATGGGCGTTGTGAAAACTGTTGGGGCTACCAAACAGGTTCATGAACCGGCGCCGCGCCCAATCGTTCGTCCGCAGCGTGCCTCCGGCGGTGGCCACCGCCTCGGCGCCATGGTTCTCTCTTACGTCCGCAAGGCGCGCCGCGATCTCATCGAGGGCCTGGCTCCACGGGATCTGCTCCCATTGGTTGGCTCCACGCTCGCCCACGCGCTTCATGGGCCGGTTGATGCGCGCTGGGTGGTTCAGATGTTTGAGGGCGATGTTTCCGCGACAGCACAACCCACCTTGGTTTGTGGGATGATCCGGGTCTCCCTCGATGGCAATGACCTCGCCATCCCTGACGTAGGCGAGCACGCCGCAGTTCTGGTGGCAGAAGTAGCAGCATGACTTCTTGATCTCAACGTCGTCTTGTTTCAGATCGATCATTTCTCTCACCCGTCGTGGCTCAGACAGCCAGCATTTGCCGATCGCGAGCAACGTGCAGGTGGTTGCCTTGCGAGCAGAGATAGGACTCCAACTCACGAGCCGTAATCGGCGTGTCGTAGTGCATTGCAACGTGGGTGAGGTAAACCTCACCCGCTGCGACGTCCCGCCCTACTGCGATCGCCTCATCAACGGACAGATGGTCGTCGGGCATCCGGTTCTCACCCCAGAAGGTGGCTCCAAGGATGAGGGTGTCGACTTCGTGAATGAGCTGTTGCGTCGCTCGAGGCAACGGGCCAGTGTCGGGGACGTACGCCGTGCGCCTGCCGCCCGCGGTCTCGAGGAGAAGGCCGACAGTGCCAGGGGCATGGGTTACCTCTAGAGGGGTGTAGTGGACCCCGTCCAGCTCGACTGTCTGCCATGGGACGAGGCGCCGCACCTCCAGGCAGTCGAGGGGCACCGTGCGCGAGCGCCGCAGCGCCTCCAAGGTCTTGGCCGTCATGTAGGCGGGGAGGGGTTTCCTGCGCTTCATGTGTACATAGAACTCAAGCTCTCCCAAACCGCCACAGTGGTCGTAATGGGCATGGGTGAGAACGAGCTGGTCGATCTCTTCAACACGCTCGCGTAGAAGCTGCGTGCGCAAGTCGGGCCCGGCGTCCACCAGCGTTGTCTCCGCCTGTCGGATGAGAAGAGAGCATCGTGTGCGACTCAGGGTCGGGTCAGCAGCGGCCTCCTCGCACGCGGGGCACCCGCAATAGTGCGCTGGGACGCCTGGACCAGCCCCCGTCCCGAGCAACACCAACATCGTCATTCAGGCTTCCTTTGTGGAGGCGACTTGGGCGGCGCTGCCGGAGGCGCCTTGGGCGCCGAAGGAGGTGCCTTGGGCGCCAGTCCGCCCGGTTGACCAGGAGGAAGCGGAGCCTTTAGGCCGCCCGATTGTCCAGGAGGCGGGGGCATCTTGGGCGCCTTGAAACCGCAGTTGGTGCATTGGTCGTTTGTGACCAGGTTCAACGTGCCGCATTTCGGACAGGGCGCTTCGGGGACGAATCCGCAACTGGGGCAGACCGCGAGGGGATCCACACGAGTGCCACATTCCGGGCAAGGCTCCAAGACCTTGGCCGCGTTTGGAGGGCGGAAGCACATGCCTGTTCTCCTTCGACGGGTCGGACCTGTTCGACGCGACTCTAGTGAGCTGGCTCGGCGCCGGAATCACCAAGGCAGGGTGATTTTTCGAGGTATTGACCATGGGAAGCTGGACCCTACGAGAGGTGTTACTATCAAGCGCAAGGCGTCATATCGCGTCGGAACGGGTCCCCCCTCACATCTGAGGTCATGAGATTCACAGACGTAAGTCGCCTGCAGGCAACCAGCCTGCTGGTTACGAAACTCAGCCCGCCGGCCTGCTCCCCAAGGCTCGTCTCGCGCACCCGACTTCTCGATAGCCTCAACGAGGCAAGAGGCGCGAAACTCACGCTGGTGGTCGCCCCCGCGGGGTTCGGCAAGACGACTTTGCTGCGCGAGTGGGCAGACGAGGTCCAAGACCCGAACTGGCCGGTGCAGTGGGTCCTTCTGGACGACGAGGACGACGGCCCGTGGGTCTGGGCTTATGTGCTCGAGGCCCTAAGGAAGGTCGCCCCTTCACTGACCTTCCCATGGATCCGGTTGTCGCCCTCGCCGCGCGAAGAGGTGACCTACGCGCAGTTGGGGGCGGTAATTAATCGCATCGCAACCATCACGCATCCGATCACCCTCATCATCGATGACTACCATGTGATCACGGACAACGCCGTGCACCAATCGCTCGCCTACCTCGTGGAGCATCTCCCTCAGAACCTGCACTTGATCATCGCTGGCCGCACGATGCCACCGATCTCGATAGCCCGCCTTCGCTCTCAGGGGCAGCTGAAGGAAGTCCTCGCCGACGACTTGTCGTTCACAATGCAGGAGACCGAGATGTTCCTGGCCCAGTCTGCGGACGTCTCTTTAGACGAGGATGAGGTATCTGCGCTTCACGAGAGAACCGAGGGGTGGATCGCCGGTCTTCAAATGGCGGTCCTGTCGCTGAAGGGGGGCAGGTCAGCAGAGAGTCTCATCGATGAGTTCTCCGGCGATTCTTATCAGTTGTTCCGTTACCTGACCGAAGAAGTCCTGGATCACCAGGACCCAGACGTCAGAAGCTTCGCTGTGAAAGCATCCATCCTCTCGAAGATGGCACCAACTCTGTGTGACGAGGTGCTCGGCTTGCACGACAGCGCCGAGAAGCTGGAACGTCTCGAGCAGGATGGCCTCTTCGTCATCCCCCTAGACGTGCAGCGCCGCTGGTATCGCTTTCATCCGCTGTTCGCCGAGTACCTGTGGACGCGTCTGCAGCGCGAGTACGCGGACGAGATTCCCGGAATGCACGACCGCGCGAGCAAGTGGCTAGAGGCCAATGGCTATCCCGAACAAGCCATCGCTCACGCGCTGTCGATAGCAGACTACGAGAGAGCCGCAAGTGCCATTGAAGCGGCTTTCGTCGACCGTTCGGTGCTAGCCACCGATCTGCCCGTCATCCTTAACTGGGCCATGCGCCTCCCGCACGACGTCATCTTGAGCAGGCCGAGACTCGCGTTGGTGGTAATCATCGCAAGAACCGCGCTGGCGCAGAAGAGCCAGCTGCAGGAAGCCCTGGTAGAGCTCGGCGACGTGGCGAACCAGCAGGATGTGCCCGACGAAGCCCATGGAGGCGAAGCGCGTGAGGCTGATCGCGCACTGCGCATGGTACGTGCCACGATAGCGTGCATCCAGAGCGAGTACGACCGGGCCATCCGACTGTACGAGCAACTCCTGCCGCTCGCTACCGACGAGCACTACATCCTCGTCGGTATGCTGTCGCACCATATCCACTATGCGTATTTCGCGCTAGGTCGCTTCGACCAAGCCGACGCCGCACTTCGCGAAGGTGCGAGGATCGCTCGGGAGCACCAGCTCAACCAGGAATATCTCTCCTCTATGTGCGCGATCGCCCGACTCAATAGGTACCGTGGCTGGCTCAATGAAGCCGCGGCCGTATACAACAAGGCTCTCGACTTCACTGGCCAACACTCCACCAGCCTGCGAACGATTGCGCTCGTCAAGGCAGGACTGAGTGACGTCCACAGAGAGTGGGGCCAGCTGGATGTGGCCGACCAGCACATCCAAACGGCGAAGCAGTACTTCTCTCACAGGCCCACCGGTTACTTGGAATGGAACTTCGCCCCTGACTACTTCCTCTGCGTAGTCCGCAACTGCCTCGCGCACGGAGAGCTTGACGCCGCGCGCGAGTTTCTTGACGAAGCCGAGGAGGCTCTGCCCGAGTACTACAAGATCCCGTTCCTGGCAGCCCAGACTGCGTATCTGAAAGTCCGCTACTGGATCGCCGCCGGCAGCATGGCACGCCTGATTGCGTGGGTCGAAAAGATGCAGAGGAGGTGCGATGACCCTGATGAGCGAGTAACCACCATCGAGCGGATTGCACTTGCCCAGGCCGACCTGTCTCTGGGTCGCGCACGAGACGCGCTCGACCATCTGCCGCTGCCGTCCGAGGGCGAGGCATTCCCTCTCCTTGAGTTTAGGATCGAGATGCACCTCCTCCGTGGGCTCGCGCTTCAGGCGGAGGGTCAGACGGCCTCGGCAAAGACAGCTCTCGTCAGCGCTCTGAAGCTCGCTCAACCCGATCGGTATGTGCGGATCTTCGTAGATCAGGGCCGCCCTCTCGTCTCCCTACTCTCGGCGGTGGCGGATGATCTGCGTCAAAGCTTCGTACGCGAAGAAACTGCTTCACTGGTCGAATACGTGCATTCTCTTAGCGTCGACTGCTCGCATGCATGGGCAGGAAGTGACGACGTGATTACCAGACCTGCGCGAAGCCCAATCGTCGACTTCGACGAACTCAGCGCGCGTGAGCTCGAGGTCCTCAAGTTGCTCGCCGCAGGGAGTAGCACGCAACAGATATCCGCCACGCTTTTCATCTCGATCCACACCACACGGACCCATGTGAAAAGGATCTTTCAGAAGCTCGAAGCTCATACCCGTGAGGAGGCGATACAGAAGGCATTGATGGCCGCCATCATCTGATCGCTCGGCAGGCGACTCGACCATCCGTCGAGCTGGAAGACGAGCACCGCGGCAAGTTCGGCCGCCAAGATGAGTACGAGGGATGGGCCGAGCTGACTGCAGCACTGTCGGCTCCTCGATTGCGTAGGTCTCATCCAACGCGATCCCTGCCCCCTTCGGGCTGATTGATGAATGAAGACGACGTCTGTCGGACCGCTCGGTTCCGTCTGCGATACTCGGCAAGCTGTTCCGGCACAGGACGGGTGTTGAGCCCGCAGGACGCGAGCTTGCCATCGACGGGGACATAGACGCGCCTGCCGCAAGGGTTGCCGCACAGAAGCCCGCTTCGCGAGCAGCGGGCCACGTGAGGAAGCTGGCGCTCGGGCAGGATCACGTCACAGCGAACGCAGCGCACTGGAAAGCCGTGCTCCGGGAAGTGGAGCTTCCCGCAGTCGGGGCAGACTCGCGGCCGCTCCCTCGGAGGGCGACAGTTGCCGCAATAGGGGTTACAGACCTTGCACGCCATCATCCACACTGCACGGAGCGAACGTCGGCCAATGACTGCCCTGATTTGGCCTGACCCGCGGGCTGTCGACCAATTGAAGAGGCCAGCTCAATCTCGCCGCCTGATCCGCGCACCAGAGAGGCGGCCGCACCAAGCAAAGCAAACCCTGCACCGGCGTACATCGCCAGCGAGTAGCCGTGGGCGTAGTCGCCCGCGGCGCGGGTGCTCAGCAACGTCCCGGTGTTGCTGTACAGCAGGCGCTCGCCCAGGCGTCCCAGCCGACTTCCGGCAAAGCCCCCGAGGATCGCCACGCTGAGGGCCATTCCGACAGCGCGAACGGTGGAGAGAAGGCCACTTGCCAGACCGACATGGTCGCGTGACACACTCCCCAGCACAGCGGACGTGTTCGGCGCGCTGAACGACGCGAGGCCGACGCCGACGACCGCAAGGCTGGCGAAGATCCTCAGGCCGCTGGAGCTCATCGCGATCGTCCCCAGCATGATCATGCCGACTGCGATCAACATCATGCCGGCGGTGGTCAACAGTCGCGAACCGATACGATCGCTCCAACGCCCCGCGAGCGGACTCAGGACAGCCTCAACAACAGGTGCAGCGAGGAGCAGCCAGCCAGCTTCCTGAGGAGAGCGGCCTTGTACGACTTGAAGGAAGATCGCAGTGAGCATCGTGATGGCGTACAGCGCCATGTAGTTCAGCAGGGCCGCCATGTTGGCGGCTGCGAACAGGCGATTGTGCATCACGAGCCCGAGGTCGAGCATCGGCGCATCGCTGCGCAACTCCACGAGAATGAACGCGGTCAGCGAGAAGATGCTCGCACCCAACAGGCCAGCCACCGGCCACGAGAACCATCCCCAATCGGGGCCGAACGTGAGCGGCAGCAGCAAGGTGCAGAGAAAGACGCCGAGCAGCAAAGCCCCCGATGCGTCGATGCGTGCAGGAGAACTGCCACGCTCGTCTCGCGGCATGAGGCGCCACGTCCACAGCAGCAGTGCCACGCCCACGGGCAGATTGACAACGAAGATCGAACGCCAGCCGAAGGTGCCGACAAGGAAGCCGCCCAGCGGTGGGCCGAGGCTGAGGCCAAGGTAGACCGCCATAACGTAGATCCCAAGAGCTCGCCCTCGCTCTGAGGGCGGGAACACGGCCGTAGCCACTGCGGCGGCCGTCGACCCCAGGAGACCGCCGCCCGCTCCCTGGACCGCACGAGCAGCCACGAGCCAGCCTGCGCTCATGCTCGACGCTGCGAGCGCTGAGCCGATGGTGAAGACGAGCACACCGATCATGAAGAAGCGCATGCGGCCGTACTCGTCCGCCAGCTTGCCCGCGGGTATGAGCAGCACCGCCCATGCGAGCAGGTAGGCCGCCTGCACCCACATCGACGAGCCGAAGCCCAGCCGGAGCGCGGGACTGATCACCGGCAGGGCGACAGACACCGCCGCAACGTCCAGGGGCGCCAGGAACGCGCCCGTGCACGTGAGCGCAAGCACCTCCCACCGGCGGCCTGCAAGCTCGTCAAGGTTGCTCAAGCGATGCATGCCGACCCCTTGAGCACGACCGCGCCCTCCGCACATCTAACGGTTCGGCTTAGGGCGTGAACAGCACGCAGTGCCGCTTGTCGGCCATCTCCTTGGCAAGCTCCTCCACCGGGCCGTACGTCATGACCGAGGCCTGGCAGTGGTGCA
>Ga0335080_10009831_pt1 | contig 10015 bp, 9 predicted proteins | sample Lox_Sample_34_FD_206720 | JGI IMG/M metagenome (GOLD analysis project Ga0335080, IMG submission 206720) | Soil microbial communities from Loxahatchee National Wildlife Refuge, Florida, United States - Lox_Sample_3.4 | ecosystem: Environmental > Terrestrial > Soil > Wetlands | place: USA: Florida... | reverse complement strand
GTAAGACGTTAAATGGTGTTTCCGTCGAGAGCCCTATTTTCTTCTCAAATTATTAATTTAGGGGGCGGGTCTCGCGATGCGGAAGAGATAGACGGGCGAATCTAGAGAAAAGCAGATCCCTCACCGCCATTCCCGCAAGAGGTGCCCTTCGCAGCTCAGGGTAAACAGGACAAGCGGGATGACTGGCGTAAGTCGTAGCGCTGCGGACTCAGCTGCTTTATCCACAGAGTTGTGGTTGACGGGTCTGTTTGAGCGGCACTAGAATCCGCGCACTTTGCTGATTGACGAAGCCAATCGAGCCGCTGCGGCAGTTCCTGCGACTCTTCCTAAAAAATTGAGATGGCGGGATTTGTATCGCGAGGCGGAGCTGTATAAGGCGGCTGTGCGGTTGTATACGACGCCGATCTTTTGTTGGCGGAAGGCGCTGTTTGCGTCGACGGATGGGCGGGATTTGTACGATTTTGCGCGGGCGGGATTGCGGAACCTGGAAGGGATGCACGGGGCGCTGAAGCGGGAAACGTTTGCGTTCCGGCCGGGGGTGGCGCTGCGGCGAGAGTTTCGCGGAAAGCGGCGCGTGCTGTACGTGTATCCGTGGGAAGAGCGGCTGGTGGATTTGCTGCTGTACCGCTTGCTGAGCGGGCGGCTGCAGAACTGGTTTTCGGCGAACAGTTATGGGTACCGGCTGCGAGGATTTGGATTGGACCGCTGCCAGCGGAAAATTGCGCGCGTGCTGCGGGAGGCGCGTGGGCCGGTGTTCGCGGTGAAGCGGGATGTAGCGAACTATTTTCCGTCGGTGGATCACGAGTTGTTGCGGGAACAGTTGGCGGAGTTGATTGAGCCGGGAGATTACCTGTCTCGATTGATGGAAGAGCGGATGCGGTTTACGTATGTAGAAGAGGAAGGAGCTGAACCCACATTTGATTGGGGGTTGGAGTACGGGCAAGAAAAGTCAAAACCCGCACCCTTAAGAACGAAGGGTGCGGCACCCAGTCGGACGCTGCGGGCGGAGCGAGGGATTGCGTTTGGGACGGCGATGGCGGCGCTGTTTGCGAATGTGTATTTGACGAAGCTGGACCGGCGGCTCGATACGATTGAGGGGCTGCACTATTTTCGGTATGCGGATGATTTGTTGCTGGTGGCGGAAGAGCGCGCTGCGATCGAGAGGGCGAAGGAGGAGTTTGCGGAGGGGATGCGGGAGTTGCGGTTGGAAAGTAAGGGGAGTGGGGAAGGGGATTGGGTGTTGGTGCGGGATCGAGCGGCGATGGTCTCAGCGTTTGATGATGCGGCTGAGAGCACGCCAGGATCCTTCGCTACGCTCCCTTCGCAGCTCAGGGCAAGCAGGATGACAGATGAGGAAGGCGCGACGGTCGCAGTGGCTGCTGGAGCGGTTGAGAGCAAGCCAGGGTTCTTCGCTACGCTCAGAATGACAGCCGATGGAGACGGCGCTGGATTCATAGCGACGACGAAGCTGCGGCATTTGGGGTTGGAGTTTTGCGGGGATGGGACGGTACGGCTGTCGCGGGACAAGTGCAGGAAGATTGAGAATGTGTTCCGGTTTGCGTTTCGGAAGAAGCGGGCGAAGCTGGGGCGGATTCGGGAGCCGCGGAAGCGAGCGGAGTTTCTAGTGAGCGTGGCGCGAAATGCTCTGGAGCAGAGCGTGCGCAAAGTGGCGATTGTGGACTATTACCTGAAGCACGTGAACGACGAGGCGCAATTGCGGCTGCTGGATCGCTGGCTGGCGGAGGAAGTGCTGGCGTTGACGTTTGGCGGGTACCGGAAGGGAAATTTTCGGCGGCTGCCGTTTGTGGCGCTGCGGGCGATGGGATTGCCGTCGCTGGTGCACCGGAGAAGACAGATCCGGCAGGGGCAGATCGCGGCGCCATTTTTTGTGTGGAAGAACTATCAAGCGGAGAAGAGTTCCAGGGAGACGGCTGTCAAGCTGCGGCAGGTTTCGAAGGACGCCGGCAGAGATGCCGGCGGTACCGAACGAAAAGCCGAGGCGGCAGCTTTCTCTCCAAGCCCTGAAGCAGTGACGTAGCCTCGCAAGAGGACCTGGTGAGAGAGAGGAGTCACCTGTAAAGGGGCGTGATTGAAGGATGCAAATGCTTTGCATTCGTTAACTGAGCCGTTTCCCTGGAGATGATTGCCGGAGTTTGGAGATGGGACGTTGGAAGATGCGGTGAAATGTCCGGAGTGCGGGACGTGGGGAGCGAAAAAGTCGTGGTTTAAGGTGAAGTGTGTCAATCCGAACTGTCCGAAGTTCGATGCGGAACGGGCGGCCGAGTTTCAGCAGAAGCGCGTGGTGGGGAAAAGCGCAAGGGAAGTGTATCCGCATTTAAAAGGAAAAGCCGATCCGAATGACTATGGGCTAAAGATTCGGTACCGGAATTTTCGGGGCGACGAAATTGTATACGCCGCGGATCCCGAGTCGGGATACCACCAGGGGCAGCATGTGGTGTTCCGGTTGGCGCCGACGGGGAGACGAGTGACGTTTGCTTTGGAGCGGATACAGAACCGCGGGGAAGTGGAAGCGGCGTTGGCGAAGAATGATCAGCCAACGCGGAGCGAAAGATTGACGATTCGCCGGCATTTGCAGGGCGGGACGACGTCGAAGAGATTTGAGGAGTTGCGACAGAAGTATCCGAAGTATCGGGATTGAGGCGCTGTCCTGCGGGAGCGGCTATTCACGCCTAGATAATCACTGGCCTATATTACATGTTTAGTTTATGCTGGGCGCGGATTTGTGCCTGAGGGGCTGCGGTGGTGCTTACACCGCGGGCACGATGGCTTCGAGGCTCAGGCCAAGGAATCGTGCGCCTACACGGAGGCGCAACATGTTGCGCCACTACAAAGAGGGCCACGTGCTGTGCCGAAGCGGGCATCCTCGGAGGGATGCCCCTACAGGATAGCGGGCGGCGAGCGAAGAAGAGGGCGAGGATTGGCGGGGATGCTGTTTAAGACGCAAAGCGCATCGGTGTATGGGATTGACGCGTACCGCGTTGAGGTGGAAGTGGACGTGGGGTCGGCGCGGATGCAGGACTTCAATGTGGTGGGGTTGCCGGACAATGCAGTGAAGGAGAGCCGGGAGCGGATCAAGTCGGCGCTGCGGAATTGCGGATTTGAGTTTCCGCATGGGCAAGGCGTGACGATCAACCTGGCGCCGGCGGACGTGCGCAAGGAAGGCTCGGCGTTTGATTTGCCGATGGCGCTGGGCCTCGTGGGCTGCATGGGGCATTTTTTCGGGAAGCAGCTCGATGAGTGCATGTTTTTGGGCGAGCTGTCGCTGGACGGGAGCGTGCGGCCGGTGCGTGGAGCGTTGTCGGCGGCGCTGGCCGCGCGGGAGTTTGGCGTGAAGTCGCTGGCGGTGCCGGAAGCGAATGCGAAAGAAGCGGCGGTGGTGGATGGTGTGAGCGTATTCGCGCTGAAGTCCTTGCCGCAAGCGGTGGATTTGGTGAACGCGCCGGAGTCGTTTACGCCGACAGTGGTGGACGCGCGGCAGATGCTGAGCGAAGCGGCGCAGTACGCGGTGGATTTGCGCGACGTGCACGGGCAGCAAGCAGCGAAGCGGGCGCTGGAAGTGGCGTGCGCGGGCGGGCACAACATTTTATTTATCGGGCCGCCGGGCGCAGGGAAGACGATGCTGGCGAAGCGGATTCCGACGATTTTGCCGCCGATGTCGCTGGACGAAGCGATCGAGACGACGCGGATTCACAGCGTGGCGGGCGTGTTGGAAGATGCGCGCGGGCTGGTGGGGACGCGGCCATATCGCTCGCCGCACCACACGATCAGCGATGCGGGGTTGATTGGCGGCGGCGCGGTGCCGCGGCCGGGCGAAGTGTCGTTGGGGCACAACGGCGTGTTGTTTCTGGATGAGTTGCCGGAGTTTCAGCGCAATGTGCTCGAGGTGATGCGGCAGCCCCTGGAGGATGGGTCGGTGACGATTGCGCGGGCGGCGATTTCGGTGACGTTTCCTTCGCGATTTATGCTGGCGGCAGCGATGAATCCGTGTCCTTGCGGATATTTCGGGGACCCGCAGCGGGAGTGTCATTGCACGCCGCCGATGATACAGAGATATGTGTCGAAGATTTCGGGGCCGCTGCTGGACCGGATTGATATTCACATTGAAGTGCCGGCGGTGAAGTACAAGGAGCTGCGGGCGCCGGCGTCGACGGAGGATTCGGCGGCAGTCCGCGGGCGGGTGGTGGCGGCGCGGCAAAAGCAAACGGAGCGGTTCGCAGGAGAGAAGGGCACCTACTCGAATGCGCAGATGCAGCCGAAGACGCTTCGCAAGCACTGCGCGATTTCGGCGGAAGGGGAGAAGTTGCTGGAGAACGCAATTACGCGGCTGGGGTTGTCCGCGCGGGCGCATGACCGGATTTTGAAAGTGGCGCGGACGATTGCGGATTTGGATGCCAGCGAAAGGATCGAGCCGAAGCATTTGAGCGAAGCGATTCAGTATCGGACGTTGGATCGATCGTATTGGGCGTGAGGCGGGTTGGATCGCCGAAGCGGCAGTGGGCGCGTTGCTGGTGGTCGCGGCCGTACAGGCCAAAGCCTAGTCTAGAGGTGAAGGGAAACACTGGGCGGTGGTACGACAAGTGCTCCATTGACTTAGGTTTGGCCGCTATGTTACCGATAATTGCGCTTCCCTGGGCCGATTTGGCCCGGTGGCAGCGCCTTGCGCATGACGACTGATCCCAAGCACCTCGAAATTACGCTGGAGACGCAGGTAGAAAGCGTAAATTTGGCCGAGGAGATGTGTCTGAAAGTGGCGGAAGCGGCGGGATTTGGCGAAGACGATTGCTACAAAATCGGGATGAGCGTGCGCGAGGGCGTAATCAACGCGTTCCATTACGGAAATCAGGAAAAGCCGGACAAGAAGATTCACCTGGCCGTGGACCTTACGACGGAAAAGATGATTATCCACGTGCTCGATGAAGGAAAAGGCTTTTCGCTGGCGGATGTGCCGGACCCGCTGGCGGAGGAAAATCTGCTGAGTACGTCGGGGCGGGGAATTTTTCTGATGCGGGCGTTCATGGATGAATTTGATGTCGTGCCGGGAAAAACTGGCGGCGCGGAAATCGTGATGGCGAAGAAACTGCCGATGGGCAATCCGGGTGTCAATGGCGGAGGCAGCGAGACAGCTTCACCCCAGCAAGGAGCTTAGAAAACAAAATGGCATTGGCGTTGCGCGCGACTCACCGGGACTCAGGTTCCATTACGGTGGTGGATTTAGGGGGCCGCATTATTCTTGGCGACGGCAGCGCATTGCTGCGCAAGACCGTGCGCGATTTGCTGGAAGGCCAGCGCAACAAGATTGTATTGAATTTGGGCGATGTGGACTACATCGACAGCTCAGGAATTGGCGAACTGGTCAGCGCGTATACCGCAGTGAAAAATCGCGGCGGCGATTTGAAGTTGCTGAATTTGACGAAGAAGGTGCGCGACTTGATTCAGCTGACCAAACTGTACACGGTTTTTGATGTGTACACGGATGAGAGCAGCGCGGTAGGGAGTTTTAAGTAAGGATGTTGTTTGATCGTGTGCGAAGAGCACAGCAGTTCCTCAGGGGCTGAAGCCCTTTTTGGTCAGCGCTGAATGTCGGAGCTGAAGCTCCGACCCCCAAAACCGCCGCGTCGTTTAGGGGTCTCGACCTTCCGATTTGACGGTTGGACACCGCCCAGCAACAATCAATTTACAGGCTCCTTCTCGTGCAAAACGTTCGTCAGAAAAACGAATCGGTCATAGCCAGCAGCCAGGCTCCGCAGACGTACGACATAGCGGAAACAGCGTGGATTTTGGAGCGGGCGCGCGCGGTTGGATTTGATTTGTGCGGCGTGGTGCGGGCGGAGAAGTTTCCGGAGCTGAGCCGGACGGAAGAATGGCTGGCGCGGGGGTACGCGGGGGAAATGAAATATCTGAATGACCCGCGACGCGCGGATCCCACTCGCGCGATGGAGGGAGTGCGCAGCGTGATTGTTTGCGCATTGAACTACAACACGGCGCTGCCGCGGTCGATCGACGCACTGGAAGCGAGTGCGCTGGCTGCAGAGAAGAATGATGCGGGGGACGAACGCGGATGGATTTCGCGATATGCATGGGGCGACGATTACCACGAAGTGTTACAAGGGAAGCTGCGCGCGCTTTCGTTTGCGCTTGGAGAGCGATTCAAGGAGCCATTCGAAGCGCGGATCTATTCGGATACCGGGCCGGTGAATGAACGGGTGCTCGCGAAGCACGCGGGGCTCGGCTGGATTGGGAAAAACACTCTGCTGCTGAATGCGAAGCTGGGGTCGTGGCTTTTTCTCGGGGTGATTCTTACCACGCTGGACCTCGAGCCAACGGTTGGAGCTGCCGATGGACCGGCCCGGGATCTATGCGGATCGTGCACAAAATGCATTGAGGCTTGTCCGACGGAGGCGTTGATCGAGCCGTACGTGATGGATTCGCGGCGGTGCATTGCGTATCTCACGATTGAGTATCGCGGAAGCATTCCAGAAGAGTTGCGCGAACCAATGGGACGACACGTGTTTGGCTGCGATATTTGCCAGGATGTGTGCCCGTGGAACAGGCGAGCGCCGCCGACGGGATTGGGGGAGTTTCAGCCGCGAAGAATTTTGGTGGGGCGAGACCGAGGTAGCGGCAACGGCCATGAAGTCGCCGGGACGACAGAGAGCGATCTTGACGAACGGAACGAGGGAGGGGCCCTTCGAGCCTCAGGGCAAGCAAGGCCCTGCCCCACAGATAAGCGTGAAGCGACGGAGGAGGAATCGCTGCTTTTGCCGCGGCTGGAGTGGTTGGCGTCGCTTACGGAAGAACTGTTTCGCGCTTATTTTTGGGGCAGTCCGATCAAGCGGACCAAGTGGCGCGGATTGCTGCGTAACACATGCATCGCGCTCGGAAACGGCGCGGCGCAGGAGAGTGAAGGGCGTGCGGGAGGCGGCGCTGGTGTGGACAGTCACGCGGCTGGGCGAAAAGAAAGTGCGCGCAAGGTTCTAAGGCGGTTAGCGAAGTCTGAGGATTCGTTGATTGCGGAATCTGCCCATTGGGCACTTTCTCGCATCGAATAGGTGCGGCGGAACGACGAGCGAGGAGCCGCGAGGCGCGGCATTGACGCTGGCAGGCAAAGCTTGCCGGGGCAAAGCGACGGCCCTACAGGAAAATCTTCGGGGCCGGCGTTTGAGGATTGCACCCGGCGGGCAGTATGATAGCTGCGGCAGGTTGGCCAGCCTCGTCGCCGCAGGATCCCCCGCAATCGCCGGAAGCAGTGGAAAGCTGGCGAGAGCCGCGCTGGAAATTTTCAGCGGAGACCAACGGTCGCGTCTGGACGTTGCGTGCCGCGAACGATTGCACAAAATCTCAAACTGGAGGAACAAACCGTGGCATTTACCGTGCCCCCATTGTCTTATCCCTTCGACGCACTGGAACCCCACATTGACGCCCGCACGATGGAAATTCACCATGACAAGCATCACGGTGCGTACGTCACCAACCTGAACAAGGCGCTGGACGGCCAAGCGGCGCTGCAAGGCAAATCGCTGGAAGATTTGCTGAAGAATCTGGACGCAGTTCCGGAAAATATTCGCAATGCCGTTCGGAACAACGCGGGTGGCCATTGGAACCACACGTTGTTTTGGACGCAGATGAAAAAAGGCGGAGGCGGCGAACCGAAAGGCGATTTGGCCGCGGCGATCAATTCGGCCTTCGGGTCTTTTGCTGGATTTCAGGAGAAGTTCACGGCGGCGGGCCTAGGCCGGTTCGGATCAGGCTGGGCGTGGCTGATGGTAAAGGACGGAAAGCTGGTGGTGGATTCCACGCCGAATCAGGACACGCCGATTTCGCTGCATGGCAAAGCGGTCCTGGGATTGGATGTTTGGGAGCATGCGTACTATCTGAAGTATCAAAACGTGCGAGGCGACTATATTAAGGCGTGGTGGAACGTAGTGAATTGGGATTCCGCCGCGGAACATTACGCGGCCGCGAAAAAGTAGCCGAACATAGAACTGGGCGATACCCTGCAACTTGAAGAAGCCAGGGCCCGCTTCGTCGCGATGCTGATCGCGCGAGATCAACAGGCTCTCTTCAGGGGCTGAAGCCCCTCGCATGGCGCGCTAACGTGGGGGCTAAAGCCCCCACCTCCTAAAGACGAAATGACCGGGAAGGCGAGAAAGCCCAGGTTCGAAGAAAACGAACCTGGGCCACTCTTTTATGAAGGCGTCAGGAACCAACGCCTCCATCTATCGGCCACTCGCAGGGAAATCGGCCTGAGAACGGCGAGTGCATATTTTCAGGAACGAGCGTTTTTACTGGTCGAATCCGCCGCGAACGACCCTCTGCGAAAAGTGGTTGCAGGCATTCAGGTGCAAATTAGCATGCGGGTGAGTACGCAGGAAATCGGCCATCGAGGAGTCGATTCTTCCCTCTGCCGGGGTTAAGAGATAGGCGTGGATTTCGCCCGTATGGGGTCCGCTGACGACGGTGGCCATACCGGAGATTTGTCCGCGTTCGTTGACATTGCTGGCTGAGATGATGGAGAGGCCGGTATCCGACGGAATTAGCGTGTTCAGGTCGGTCATTACATTGTTCTGCCAAATGAAGCCGTGGGACCAGTTGTTATCCGAGTCAACGGTGTTTCCCACGACTTGGCCGCGGTCGTTAACGCCGGTGGCGAAGGCGGCGACATCTCCGGGCAGAATGCCGAGGGGGGTAAGCTTGCCGTCCGGCTGCCAAAGAGAGGCTTCGAAGGTTGTGCCATCCGCGGTGCGGACTTTCCCGACCGCCTGACCGCGGTTGTTAATAGCGAAGGCGAAATTGGATTTGGTACCTCCCTGGTCCTGCAGCACGATGACCGTATTGTTTCTCCAGAGTACAGCGTGCGTGGCAAAGAAGCAGTTTCCCGAATAGCCTACGGCCTCGCCGCGGTCGTTGATCCCGTTGGCGAAACCGTCGACATCGCCGCTCACCAAAGGAAGAACGTGGGCCTGGCCCTTTTCCCACAATACCGGGACGTCCGCAGGAATGGGCGGGCACGTGGGGTCTGCGTTAGCCGTTTCGGCAAATCCTACGACTTGTCCGCGGTTATTGATGGCGCTGGCCTGCCCGTTGTTGCCGCCCGCGGTCGGGAGAGCGCTCATGTGGCCGTCGCGCCAAAGAAACGGAACGCAGGTAAGGTGTGTGCCGAAGCCGCAAATGTCTTCCCGTTCGGATCGAGAGCAGCGGTTTCGGACATACCGACGGCTTCGCCGAGGTCGTTGATGCCGCCCCAGTTGATCCAACTGTTGGCGCCGGGTTTTCCAAGCGTACCGAGGTCAATGTTGAAGCCGTAGATGCTGATGACCGCGCGGCCCCTGGCAACGGACGTACTCATATTATTCTCGGGAGGGTTCACAGTGCCGTCCATGTTCTCCGCCCAGCCCTGATTGTTGAGGCCCATAGCCATGCTGAAATTGTCTTTGCTGTTGTTGACGCCCAAATCGGTGATTCTGTAGTGGGTTTGAGCGACCGCGCTGCTGAAGCAACCCAGAACAAGCGTAGCAACTCCCGGTATCCAGAAATTCCGCAACCGTCTTAAGGTATCCATTTCTATTTTTCTCCTTCGAGGAAAGTCGTCGTGGCGAGACGACTCGTCGGTTTTACGTCGCGAATCACCCGGCAGGTTGGCGCACCACTCGACAAGGATTCCTGCTAAGTGGGAAGTCAGGGAGCAGGTGGTATTCCAGGGTCGGGAACAATGGCGCGACACAACGGGCGAGGCGTTTGAGAGTGCAAGGGCGAGTGGCGAATTAACAATTCGACGGGACGGCAGTAAAACGACGAAGGCGAGAATATCTCCACGTTTTCATACACGGACCGGTGAAGGGTTACGAAATTCGAGAAGAGGAATCCGCGGGGGAAGTTAGAAATTTAGATTGATTTTCGAACGGTGTGACATCCATACTGGTTGGTATGTTAGCTGCGCACGAAAAGAAGCCGAGGTTCCGCGATCCAGAGCGCACACGGGAGCGCTTGCTGGAAG
>Ga0335080_10009830_pt1 | contig 10015 bp, 4 predicted proteins | sample Lox_Sample_34_FD_206720 | JGI IMG/M metagenome (GOLD analysis project Ga0335080, IMG submission 206720) | Soil microbial communities from Loxahatchee National Wildlife Refuge, Florida, United States - Lox_Sample_3.4 | ecosystem: Environmental > Terrestrial > Soil > Wetlands | place: USA: Florida... | reverse complement strand
TGTTGCAGAAGTTGTAGAGGTTGGAGGTGACCGGATTGATTACGCCGGCCGGCTGCCCGTTGATGCACGCAATCACCGTGGTCGTGCACGCTGCCGCGTTGCCCCCCAGGTTCGTTACAGCCGTCTGGTAGTCGGCCAGCGTCGGGACGACGTTCAGCGACGTGAGCCCCAGGCCTTCGCGCTGTCCTTCGTACGACAGGTAGAAGAACGTGCGGTTCTTGATCAGGGGGCCGCCCACCGCGCCGCCGAACTGGTTGTTCCGGAACGCGTCCTTGGGGCCCTCGGTATCGAAGAAGTTGCGCGCGTTCAGCACGCTGTTGCGGAAATACTCGAACACGCTCCCATGAATATCGTTCGTGCCGCTCTTCGTAACGATGTTCACCACCGAACCCGAGCTGCGGCCGTATTCCGCGTCGTAGTTCGTCAGCACGCGGACCTCGGCGATCGACTCGACCGGCAGCACCGTGCCCGGGATCGCAAACACCGCGCCCTGGTTGATGGCCGGCAGGTTGCGGAAGCTGTCGTTCATGTCCGTGCCGTCCAGCAGGAAGTTGTTCGCGCGGTCGCGGTTACCGTTGGCGCTGAACTGCCCGTACGAGCCGGGCGAACCGCCCGAGCCGCTGGGGTCGCCGGTCACGCCGGGCGTCATGATGTACAGCTTGTCGATGTCGCGGCCGTTCACCGGCAAGTCCACAATCTCCTTGTTCTGAAAGGAGATTCCCAGGTTGTTGTTCGTGGTCTCCACCGCGGCCTGCGCTTCTTCCGTAACCTCCACGCGCTGGTTCACGTTCCCCGGCTTCAGAGTGAACTCCACGTGGCGATCGCGGGCGATCTCCACGGAGACTCCCGTGGCCACGGCCGTCTGGAAGCCCGTCTTCGAGGCCGTTACATCGTAGGTTCCGATCGGCAATTCGGGGATGGAGTAGGAGCCGTCGTCGGACGTCAGCGTCGTACGCGTCAGTCCCGTCGCCGTGTTCTTCGCGGAGATGCTGACGCCCGAAATCACGCCCCCCGTGGGGTCGCCGACGGTGCCGAGAATCGTGCCGCGAAACGTCTGCGCCGAGACTCCCGCCGACATTAGCAGCCCGGCCACCAGCATGGCCAGACACACGTACCAATACCCCGCCCCTCTCCGCTGTTTCACCATGGACCTTTATCCTCCCCGACGATCGGCAAAGCCACTCGCGGCGCAGCCCAAAACCGTGCTTGGAGCAATCGTTCTCGAGGCAAAGTAACGTCGCAAAGCGCGTCCCCGCATCGCCCCGGAACTATATGTCACGGTAGGCGATTCAATAGGGTGCGTCAAGCCTGTTCTGCCCTTTTGGCGCGTCAAGTGCACAGATTGGAAGCGATTGCCTCAAGCCTCGTATCCGGCCGGCTGGACAGGGCGGCGGCTGGATCTGCGGACCGCCGGCTGGCCGGAATCCATTCCTGCCAAAGCCTATGCCGTGGCACCATCTAGCCGGACCGACCTCATGATCAATCTCATGATCAATGGCCTTTCCTGCCCGGATCGCACCGTTGCCCGGCGCCCGCCGACTGCCTTGGTCTGCCTGGCGGCTACTCTCGTCGTCCTGGCATGCCTGTTGGCGGCCCTGGCCGCCACGCCCGGCGGCGCGCAAGCGGCCTATCCGGGCATGGTCTTCCGTCAGAGTCAGATCGCCATGCCGGACGGCGTGCGCCTGGCCGCCAATCTGTTTGCACCGGAGGGATGGCCGGGCGCCGAACGGCTTCCCGTCCTCCTCGAATACCTGCCTTACCGTAAGGACGACTGGAGCGCCCTGCGCGACTACGAACTTCACCGCTACTTCGTGCAGCACGGCTACGTCGTCGCGCGCGTGGACATTCGGGGTACCGGCGCGAGCGAGGGCAAGCAGCCCGACCGCGAATACTCCGAACAGGAACAGCAGGACGGGATGGTTGTGATCGACTGGCTCGCGCGCCAGTCCTGGTCCAACGGCAACGTGGGCATGCTCGGCATTTCGTGGGGCGGCTTCAATGCCATCCAGATGGCCATGCGCCGGCCGCCGGCGCTCAAAGCCATCATCGCGATGTGCGCCACCGACGAACTCTTCCACGACGACATTCACTACATCGACGGCATGATGCATCTCGATGAGTTCGAGCTTTCGATGGACGTCACCAACGCGCTCTCTCCCGCGCCTGATTTCCCGATTGACGAGGCCACGCTGAATGCCCGCTTCGACGCGCAGCCCTGGTTTCTCATCTACCTGCAGCACCAGCGCGACAGCGCCTTCTGGCGACGCGCCTCGCTCCGTCCCGACTACGCACGGATCAACGTTCCCGTCTTCCTCATCGGCGGATTCCTCGACGGCTATCGAGACAGCATCCCGCGCATGATGGAAAGCATGCGCACTCCGGTGAAAGCCATCGTCGGCCCGTGGAATCACACGTTCCCGCACGACGCCGAGCCCGGCCCCGAGATCGAATGGCGCGAAAAGGCTGTGCGCTGGTGGGACCAGTGGCTCAAGGGCCGCGACACAGGCATCCTCCGCGAGCCGCGCCTCGACGTTTACCTGCGGCACTCCTACGCTCCGGGTCTCACCCTCGCTCAGGTTCCCGGCGAGTGGCGCAGCGAAGCGGGCTGGCCGCCCGCTGGGCAGCGCGACGCCACCTATTCCTTCACGCCTGCGCACGCGCTCGCGCCATCCGGCGGCGCTCCCACACTCAAAGGCGCGCACGTCTTGAGGTGCACTCCCACCGCAGGCATCGAAGCGGGATTCTGGTGGGGTGAGCTTGCCGCAGACCAGCGGCCATTTGACGCGCAGAGCCTCGTCTACGATACCGAACCGCTTCGCGAAGAAGTCGCGGTGCTCGGCCTGCCGCGCACCGTGCTCTACGCCACGGCGACCGCGCCATTAGCGAACTGGTTTGTTCGCCTCGAAGACATCGCGCCTGACGGCGCGGTGACTCTCGTGACCGGCGGCGGGCTCTCCGGCGCGCAGCGCGATTCCGCCTCAGACCCCAAGCCGCTCCAGCCGGCGCGCGTCTACGAATTCCGCGTCCCGCTGCACTTTACCTCGTGGGTCTTTCCGCCGGGCCACCGCATCCGTGTGGCCGTTTCGAACGCGCTGTGGCCAATGATCTGGCCCACGCCCTACGCGCTCAGCACCACGCTTCATCTCGGTGGCGACGACGCCTCGCACATCGTTCTTCCCGTCGTTCCGCGCCAATCGTCCGCGCGCCCTTCGTTCTCCGCCCCTGAATCCACACCTCCGCTCCCCGGCCACTCGAGCAAAGGCGACGGGTGGCCCGGTGACTTCCGCGTCGAACGCGACGCGGAGCACGGCTCGACCCGAGTCACCTGGGGCAGCAGTTCCCGTACCACGTTTCCCTGGGGAGTTGAAGAATCACGCGAAAAAATCGTCTATGACCTGGCTGACGCGCACCCGGCTGACAACTCCGTGCGCGGCGACGCCGACTTCGACGTGGACGTTCGCGACACCGTCCTCACCTGGCGCGTCCACCTGAAACTCACCAGCGACGTCGCCCAATTCCACTGCATTATCGAACGGGAATTGCTGAAGGACGGCTTCCAGCTCCGCTCCCGCACCTGGAAGGCCGACATCGCCCGAGACAATCAATGAGCGCTACTCCTGCATCGCCTCCCACAGCACTTCCGCGAGATGCATCGCCTTCCGTCCCGTGCCCTGCAAGATCTGCTCGCGGCAGCTGAACCCGTCGGAGACGATCAGGGTATCCGGCGAAGCGTGGCGCACGGCAGGCAGCAGCACACGCTCTGCAATTGCCTGCGACACCGCATACTTTCCGGCCTCGAACCCAAACGGTCCGGCCATCCCGCAGCAGCCCGCATCTGGAATCGTTACCTCGGCTCCCATCTTTCTCAAAACGGCCTCCGCGTGCGCCATTTTCATCATGGCCTTTTGATGGCAATGGCCGTGCAACAGCACTTTGCGTGGCGCCCTCGGCGGAACAAACTCCGGCGCACGCTGCTCGAGAAACTCGCTGAGCAGGAAGGTCTGTTTCCCCAGGCGCGCCGCGCGCGCATTCCCGGGCATCAGGTTGGACAGTTCATCGCGGAAGACCGAGGCGCAGCTCGGCTCGAGCACAACGACGGGCACTCCCGCGTCAATCTCCGCCGCCAGCACGTGCAGCACGCGTGCCAGATAGGTCTTTGCCTCGTCCAGCATGCCAAAGTCGTACAGCGGCCTTCCGCAACAGGCCGAATCCGTGGGAAGAGACACACGGAAACCCGCTGCTGCCAGAACAGCCAGCGCCGCCCGCGGCGTTTCCGGATGGAAATGGTTGTTGAAGGTGTCCGGCCACAGAACGACATGGCTGCCACCGCGCCCGAAAGCCGCTGGGTTGGCCCGCGCCCAATCCAGGAAACTCTGCGGAGCCATCGCGGGAATCTCCCGCTCGACTGGTATCCGCAGCGCGATCCTCATGAGATGGCCTGTCACCGGCGCGTGCGCCAGCAGGTTCGCCAGCCAGGGCGCTCGCGACGCGAGGCGCAGCCATTTGTCGGCCTGCCCGAACGCCTGCTCACGCAGCGGCCTCCTGCGCCCATCGTAGTAGTGCGACAGGAACTCGGCCTTGTACGTTGCCATGTCAACGTTCGCAGGACACTCGGACTTGCACGCCTTACACGAGAGGCACAAATCCAGCGATTGCTTCACCCGCTCGTCCTGCCAACTGCCGCAAACCACCTCTCCCTGCAACATCTCGAACAGCATGCGTGCGCGCCCGCGCGTGCTGTGCTCTTCTTCGAGCGTCACCATGTAGCTCGGACACATCGTGCCGGAATCCTTCCGGCACGCGCCGAGGCCAATGCACCGTTCCGCGGCCTTCGCCAGCGAGCCTTCGTCATCGGCGAAATGGAAATGCGTCTCCGGCTGCGCCGGTTTGTAATCCGCGCCCAACCGCAGGTTCTCTGCCAGCGGATACGGGTCCACAACCTTGTGCGGATTCATCCCGTTCGAGGGATCCCACGCCGCCTTGAACTCCGCGAACGCCCGCATCAGCTCCGACCCGAACATCTTCGGCAGCAGCGCGGCGCGCGACTGCCCGTCGCCGTGCTCTCCCGAAAGCGACCCGCCGTAAGACAGCACCAGATCAGCGGCGCGCTCCATGAACTCCGTGAACTTCCGGATCCCCGGCTCCGTGCGCAGATCAAAGCTCACCCGCATGTGCACGCATCCGTGGCCGAAGTGCCCGTAGAACGCGCCCACATACCCGAACTGGTTCATCAGCGCGCGCAGGTCGCGCAGGTACAGCCCCAGCTTCTCTGGCGCCACGGCGGAATCGTCCCACCCGTCCCATTGCGGCGGGGCTCCCGGGAAGAACGCCGACGCGCGCGGCCCCGCTTCGCGGAGGAACCACACTGCCTTCGCCTGCGCCTGGCTGTAGAGCCGCATCGCGGGCGTGCCCGGCAGCATTTGAATCCGCGCCATCATTTGCTTCGCGATCTGCTCGGACGCGCGCGCATCATCCGTCCCGAACTCCACCAGCAGCAGGCCGCGCCCTTCCGGCAGGAGGTCCAGATTGGGCGCGCCCTTCTTCGCCAGCCCGTCGATCAGCGTGCCTTCGAGCCCCTCGAGCCCGATGGGCTTGAATTCCAGAATTTCCGGCACATGATCGGCGGCCTCAAAGGCGTCGCGGTATCCCAATCCAACAAGCACCCGGTGCTGCGGGCTGTGAATCAGCTTCAGCTTCGCTTCCAACACTGTCGCGCAGGTGCCTTCCGTTCCCACCAGCGCCCGCGCCACGTGAAAACCGTTCTCCGGCAGCAGTTCGTCCAGGTTGTACCCGGAAACGCGCCGGGGAATCCGCGGGAACCGCGCGCGAATCAACTCTGCATACGTGTCGCGAATTGCTCGCAGCTTTGTGTAGATTTGGCCGCGTTTGCCGCCACTCCGCGCGATCGCATCGAGTTCACTCTCGCCCGTCGCCCTCACCGTCATGCTCGTTCCGTCGTAGAGCAGGATGGACAGCTCCTCGACGTTGTCCACCGTCTTCCCGCCGAGGAGCGAATGCGTCCCGCACGAGTTGTTGCCGATCATTCCGCCGATGGTGCAACGATTGTGCGTGGAAGGATCCGGAGCGAATGTCAGTTGATACGCCTCGGCGCGGCTCCGCAGCGTATCCAGCACAATCCCCGGCTGCACGCGCGCAAATCGCGCTTGCGGGTCCAGCTCCAGGATGCGGTGCAGGTACTTCGTGAAATCCAGGACGACCGCAACGTTGCAGGACTGGCCCGCCAGGCTCGTCCCCGCCCCGCGCGGCAGTACTGGCGCACCCAGCTTCCGGCACGCCGCGACCGTGGCAATAACATCCTCCGCGTCGCGCGGCATCACCACGCCAATCGGCACCTGCCGGTAATTCGACCCGTCCGACGCGAACATCGCCCGCGTCCCGCGGTCGAACTTCACGTCGCCACGAATGCTGCGCCGCAGCACGCGTTCCAACTCGCCTGCCTGCGCGAACGAATCCACGGGCTTCCCGTGCGAACTGGGGGGCAACGGCGAAATGGCACGGAGATCGCTCATGGCGGGACGGCCGCAGTCTACATCAGACGCGGCCCTCGACACGGCGGTTCGACCGCCATTGCCGCGCGCCGGCCTGTGTTATCGTGGCGGCCCATCGGGCTCATGGTCGCTATCAGGACAAAACGCAGCAGCAGCGACGCAGTCATCATCGGCGGCGGCCACAACGGCCTGACCGCCGCCGCGTACCTGGCTCGCGCCGGCTGGCGCGTGACAGTGCTGGAGCGCCGCGAAATCCTGGGCGGCTGCTGTGTCACAGAAGAGATTGCGCCCGGCTGCCGAGCGTCCACCACCTCGTACATCGCCAGCATGCTGCGACCTGAGGTGATCCGGGAGCTTGGCCTCGCCGGCCACGGCCTGCGCATGGTGCCGTGCGATCCCGCGCTGCTGGTTCCCTTCTCCGACGGCACGGTATTGCCGTGGTGGGCCGACCGCACGCGCACGGAAAGCGAGATGGGTGCGCTGTCACCGCGCGACGCGAAGCGGTTTGCCCGCGTGGACGACGAGTTGAAGCGGCTGGCCCGCTACCTCGAGCCGTTCTTCATGGTGCCGCCGCCGGACTTCTCTCGCGGCGGCCTGCGCGGCGCGGCAGACCGCGTAAAGCTCGGCGCCCGGTTCCGCAAGATCACCGATGCCGAGGTCGCCCGCCTCGTGGAGCTTCTGACCGGCAGCCTCGGCGACTTCCTCAACCGTAACTTCGAAAGCGAAAAAATCCGCACGCTGATGCTGGCCAACAGCCTGTACGGCAAGCACGGAGGCCCCTGGCAGCCGGGCACGGCGCTCGGCCTGCTGTTCCACCTGCTCAGTGGCGGTCACGAGCAAGTACAGGGGTTCTACGGCCACGTGATCGGGGGCATGGGCGCCATCACGCAGGCGCTGGCCGCGGCGGCGCGTGCCGCCGGCGCCGAGTTGCGCACGGCATCTCCCGTCGCGCGCGTGGACGTCCGCGACGGCAAGACGCGTGGCGTGATCCTGGAAGACGGCACTGAGATTCCCGCGGGCGTCGTGCTCTCGAGCGCCGATCCCAGGCGCACCTTTCTTGGCCTGGTCGAGCCGCGCGAACTACCCGACGAATTTCGACGCGCCGTCGGCGGCATCAAGATGAACGGCCCCTGCGCAAAAGTGAACTTCGTTCTGGCCGAAGAGCCGCGCGTGAACGGAATGCCAGCCGGGTGGCCGGCCAGCCAGCGCGCGCTGTTCACGCTCGTTCCGTCGCTGGAGTTTGCAGAGCGATCCTACGACGCCGCCAAGTGGGGCCAAATACCCGACAACCTGTGGGTCGATTGCGTGGTGGCCTCGAACGTCGATTCGACGCTGGCACCGGCCGGGCGACATGTGATGACGTGCTTCGTACAATACGTCCCCTACCATCTGAAGGACACCACCTGGGACGCGGAACGCGAGCGTTTGGGCGATGCGGTCGTACAGCACATCGCCAACTACGCACCCAACGTTCCCGGCTCGATCGTGGCCCGCCAAGTGATTACTCCGCTCGACCTCGAACGCACCTACGGCCTCACCGAAGGCAACATCTTCCACGGCGACATTTCTCTCGATCAGCTTTTCTTCATGCGCCCCGTTCCCGGCTGGTCGCAATACCGCAGCCCCGTCGAAGGCCTGTATCTCTGCGGCGCGGGCGCCCATCCCGGCGGCGGCGTCACCGGAGCTCCCGGACGCAACGCGGCGCATCAGGTTCTCGGCGACTACCGGTCCGGAAAGCTGCAGGGGAGGCGTTCGTGAGTTCGCCGGGCGGTTCGCTGCCGAACTCTCTGCCAAAAACGGCGGACATCGTCGTCCTGGGCGCCGGTGTCATGGGCGCGTCCATTGCGTTCCAGCTCGCGCAGCGCAAGGCCGGCCGCGTTGTCATCGTCGACAAAGATCATGCGGGCCAGGGAGCCAGCGGACGGTCCTCCGCGCTCGTCCGCATGCACTACACATTCCCACCCGAAGTCGAACTGGCCCTGCGCAGCCTGGAACTCTTTCGCGATTGGCGGAACATCGTCGGCACACTGAGCGACTTCCGCGTCACCGGCTTCGTACGCATCGTCGCGGAAGACGAGCACGACCGCCTGCGCGAGAACGTGGCCATGCAGCAGCGCCTGGGCGTCAATGCACGCGTGGTCACCCGCGACGAGCTGCGCGAAATCGCGCGCGACTGGAACGTCGACGACGTTTCCCTGGCAGCCTACGAGCCTGATTCCGGCTATGGAGACGGTGCAGGAGTCGCCACCGGCTTTCTCGCCCGGGCACGCGAACTCGGCGTCGAATACTGCCCGCGCACGCAGGTGACTGCCCTGCGCACAACGGCGGGCCGCATCACGGGAATCGCTACCAGCGCGGGCGAAATCGCCGCGCCCATCGTCGTCGCTGCCGCGGGCCAGTGGACGCCCGCGCTCCTGCGCACAATCGGCGTCGACGTACCCATCGAAACGGAACTCCACGAGACTGTGATGCTCGTCAACCCTGCGGAAATGAAGCCTCGCGGCCCAGCCTGCATTGACTCGATTTCGTGCACCTACTTCCGCTCCGACGCGCACGACAAAACGCTCGTTGGCGGCTTCTACGGCCGCCGCGGTGTTGACCCGCAGGATTTCCCCCAGCACGCCTCGCCCGACTCGCTGGCGGAACTCATCCGGGCTGCGGCGCGGCGCGTTCCGGCGCTCGAACGCGCGGGGATATTGCGCGGCATTACCGGCGTTTACGACATGACGCCCGACTCGCGGCCCTTGCTCGGCCCCGTCGAAGGCGTTGCCGGCCTGCATCTCTGCGCCGGTTTTTCCGGTATGGGCTTCAAAATCTCGCCGGCAATCGGTATTGTGATGGCGGAACAGGTGCTCGAAGGCCGCGCCCATACGGTGGACATCCACCCGTTCCGCCCGTCGCGTTTTTCGGAAGGCCAGCGGATTCGCGCGCCTCACGAATACCGCGACGACTGACGATGGTTCGTTATGACGGGTGCAGCGCCCGTTCCAAGGAGCGCCGATGAAGAAGGGCATCCTCGATCGCCTCGCCGAAGGCGTCGTCCTCGGCGATGGCGGCTACCTGCTCGAGCTCGAAAAGCGCGGCTGGGTCCGCGCGGGACCGTTCACCCCGGAAGTCGCGCTCACACGCCCGGAGGCCCTTCGCGAGCTGCACATCGAGTTTCGCGAGGCCGGCGCGGAAGTGCTCCAATCGCTTACGTTTTACGCCAGTCGCGACAAGCTCGCCACCGTAGGCCTCGCTGATCGGCTGGAAGAGCTGAATCGAGCCGCCATCCGCATTGCCAAAGAAGCCGCGGGAGACCGCTGCCTGGTCGCCGGCAACCTGAGCCTCACCTGGATGTACGACCCGGCGGACCCCGCATCCTCCGACCGGGTCCGAAAACTCTTTGACGAGCAACTCGCCGTGATGACAGACGAAGACGTGGACTTCGTGATCGGCGAAACGTTTTCGTGGACCGGCGAGGCCCTGCTCGCCGTCGAACGCATACGCGCCGCGCGCCTGCCCTC
>Ga0335080_10009827_pt1 | contig 10017 bp, 8 predicted proteins | sample Lox_Sample_34_FD_206720 | JGI IMG/M metagenome (GOLD analysis project Ga0335080, IMG submission 206720) | Soil microbial communities from Loxahatchee National Wildlife Refuge, Florida, United States - Lox_Sample_3.4 | ecosystem: Environmental > Terrestrial > Soil > Wetlands | place: USA: Florida... | reverse complement strand
AATCCCTTCAGCTATTACACGACCGGCGAAGGCTCGACCGCCATGGGGATGTATGACATCCAGACGGGCGATGCCAAATACATGAAGTATCTCGCGGATAACTTCACGCTCAGCGACAATATGCACCAATCGGTGATGGGCGGCACCGGAGCTAACCACATTATGTTCGGGTACGCTGACGCAATGTATTACAGCGATGGCGCCGGCCATATCGCAACGCCTCCCACCAATCAGATCGAAAATCCCAATCCGCAATCCGGCACCAACAACTGGTACGATCAGGATGGTTACTCGGGCGGCAGCTACAGCAATTGTTCCGACTCGACCCAGCCCGGAGTAGCCGCGGTCAACAACTACCTGGAATCCCTGAGTCCCTCCATCAGCCCGCGCTGCGCCAACGGCGCGTTCTACCTGCTGAACAACTACAACCCCGGATATCTCGGCGACGGAACGCTCGACAGCCAGTACACCCAGTTCAACATTCCGCCCAGCTCCCAGCCCCACATCGGCGACGTGCTGAACACCGCGGGTCTTTCCTACACCTACTTTGGTGAAGGGTGGGACCTATACGTAACCGACCCGACCGGTGCCAACCCCTACGACCGGTACTGCAACATCTGCAACCCCTTCCAATACGCGACCGACATCATGACCAACGTGAACCAACGCGAAGCCCACATTCAGGACACTACGAACCTGTACCAGGACATCGCACTCGGCAAGCTGCCGGCGGTTTCTATCGTGAAGCCGGACGGCTTCCTCGACGGCCACCCGGCTTCCTCGAAGCTCGATCTGTTCGAAGGCTTCGTAAATCGGATCGTCAATCAAGTGCAGGCCTCTCCGTTGTGGTCGAGCACGGCCATCTTCATCACCTTTGACGAAGGCGGCGGCTACTATGACTCGGGCTATGTCCAGCCGGTCGACTTTTTCGGCGATGGAACGCGCATTCCGTTGCTCATCGTTTCTCCGTATTCCACCGGTGGCGTGATCAATCACAGCTATGCCGATCATGTTTCCATCATCAAGTTCATCGAGCGGAACTGGAGTTTGCCAACCATTACCGCAACCTCACGCGACAACATGCCCAACCCCATCGTGGGATCGAACCCCTACGTGCCGACCAACCAGCCCGCGTTGGACGACTTGTTTGATGCGTTCAATTTCACCCTGACGGTGTCGCAGGGCGCAACTCTTCCTAAGTTCCAGGAGTAAGGTTCCGGAGCAAAGGACGTTAGCAGTAGTTTGCCCGGCCGGGCTGGCGAAATTTTGTTTCAGCCCGGCTGAGGCATTTATCGCTGGTTAATATCTTTTCGCTAGGATTCCAATTTCGATGGAGGATTAGCTCGTGATTCGGCGTCTTTATCTTGGTGTGCGGCTTGTTTTTATTTGCGCTGCCGTTTTTTCGGCGATCACTGTGGTCGCATCGGGGCAATCGGTGGCCGACGGATCGCAGAAAGACGCGGTTCAACAGAAAGAGACGTCCGATGCGAAGCCTTCAGCCCAGCCCACCGATATTTCCGGGAACTGGCTGGTCTCATGGGAGGTTCGCATGGGCACGAATCCGGGCACGCTGCACGTGCAGCAGAATGGTGGGCGGCTGACCGGCACATTCAAAGATCTGCACGGGATCTCTTCGATCTCGGGAACGATCGACGAAGACCGGATTACTTTCGACGTGGCATTTCAAGGGAAATACCCATTCACTATCCGATTTACCGGAAAAGCCGGCAGCGGCAAAATCGTGGGCTCCTCTCAGGCAGTCGGGGTCAAAGACGAGGCTGGCGCATTCCTCGGCCATGGGGGAGAAATTGTGCACCCAGACCATCCCTGGACCGCAACCCGCGTCACGGCCGATCCGCCTCGCTCCGCCGAGACCAATTCCGCAGCCGATCCTCCTGCGAAAAAGTGACGGGCGTCTTTCTAAGAGTCATCCATGATCAATCGGCGTGATTTGTTGCGGCTAGGTCTTCGCGCGGGCGCTGGCCTGCTGGCCGCTCCATGTAGCCTTCTCGCACAGGCGGCCGCCATGCCCGGCATGAAGATGGCAGCCCCAACTCCTCAAACTTCGGCCGCCCCGGTCCCCGCAACGCCAGCGATTCAATCGCCGCCCCCGGTCGCGCTTGCGAGCTATGTAACTCCGCTGTCGATCCCACCCGTCATTCGCCCGAGACCCGGCGCTACCACCCGGATTCCCATGCGCCCATTCCGCCATCGGGCGCACCGCGATCTTCCGCCCACTCCGATGTGGGGGTACAACGGCATTTGGCCGGGACCAACGCTTGAAGCGCGCAGGGGACAGCCGATTTCAGTCCGATGGGTCAACCAGCTTCCCACCAGACATTTTCTTCCGCTCGACTACACCATTCACGGCGAAGGCAGTGACGTACCGCGCGTTCGTACCGTGACTCATGTCCACGGTGCTCGCGTGTTGCCGGAGAACGATGGCTATCCTGACGCCTGGGTGACATCCGATGGCCGTTTCGGTCCGGTGCGTGCCTCGAATCCCTGCAACTATCCGAACGACCAGCAGGCCACGACGCTCTGGTATCACGACCACGCCATCGGAATTACCCGGCTGAACATCTACGCCGGCCTGGCCGGTTTCTACATCATTCGCGATCCGGAAGAAGATGCCTTCAACCTTCCGAGCGGGCCCTACGAAATTCCGCTCATGATCCAGGACCGCAGCTTCAGCGCCGACGGTTCTTTGTTGTACCCCCCCGCCCCCGAGGGAACCCACCCCGCGTGGATGCAAGAGTTCTTTGGCAACGTCATCTGCGTAAACGGAAAGGTTGCGCCTTTCCTCGAAGTCGAGCCCCGCAAATATCGCTTTCGCCTGGTCAACGGTTCCAACTCCCGCTTCTATCACCTCACCATGGTGCCTGCTGATCCTTCCGGCAAACCCATCGGCAAGGCATCCAGCGCACCGCCTTTTATTCAGATCGGCAGTGACGGCGGCCTCTTGCCCGCACCCTTGCGAACTCGCGCCATGATCCTCTCCCCCGGCGAACGCTTCGACATCGTCATCGATTTCTCCGAACTCAAAGGGATGAACCTCGCGATCACCAACGACGCTCCCGCCCCCTACGCCCGCGGCGGCCAGATCGTGCCCTCCGACGTCATGCTCTTCAAGGTGATCAAGCCCCTCTCCGGACCGGATGCTAGCTCGGTCCCCGAGACGCTCGCCCCCTTCGCCCGGCTTACGTCTAACGAGGCCGTTCGCGAGCGAATACTGACCCTCTCCGAAATGGACCGCCTCTCCGACGGCTACACCATGATCGGACTACTCGACCAAAAGCACTGGGATGACCCCATCAGCGAAGACCCAAAAGCCGGCTCCACCGAGATCTGGTCATTCGCCAATACCACCGGAGACGTGCACCCCATTCATCTGCACCTGGTTCAGTTTCAGGTGCTCAATCGCCAGCCATTCGACGCCAAAACCTACCTCCAGTCCGGAAAACTGGTCTTCACCAACGTGCCCATTCCACCCGAATCGAGCGAGCGCCCCGCCTGGAAAGACACGGTCAAAACCTATTCCGGCTACGTCACCCGCGTGATTGCCCGCTTTGACCTGCCCTCAGGAGTTGTGCCTAAGCCAGGAGAGGAATTCCGTTACGTCTGGCATTGCCACGTGTTGGAGCACGAGGATAACGAAATGATGCGGCCCTATAAAGTCGTAGGCTAGGTTTTATAGGAAATAGGCCGGAATTGTTCCTGATATTGCCGCGATTGGGCGTCGGTTGGCACCCATGGTACCTATTACCATCGTTCGTTGCCCGCCCGGCGCGGCCAAACCTATAATTTCATATTCCCACCTGCCTCGAGGAGTCGATGCCGGAAGCTGCAGGTACGTCCCCAATCCGCTTGTCGCAAGAACTGACGATTTTTCACGATGTCGCCAAGGCGCTGACGTCCTCGCTGAACCTCGACTCCATTTTGCAGACCATCATGGAGAAAATGGCGGAATATTTCCGCCCCGACACCTGGTCCCTGCTGATGGTAGACGAAGAGAAAGATGAGCTTTATTTCGCCATCGCGGTCGGCGCCGCTGCCGAAGTCTTGTCCAAGGTGCGCCTCAAGGTAGGGGAGGGAATTGCCGGCTGGGTAGCCCGCCATGGGCAGCCTCTCATCGTGCCCGATGTCCAGGCGGACAAACGTTTTTCCGCCCGCCTCGATCAGATGACGCAACTCCAGACGCGCTCGGTGATTTGCGTGCCGCTGCGTTCGCGGCACCGGGTTCTGGGCGTCATTCAACTCATCAACGCCGACGTGGGACCAAGCGAGCAGGAGACATTTTTCTTGCAAGCTCTTTGCGACTACGCCGCCATCGCCATCGAGAATGCCCGCGCTGTCGAAAAAATTCAGGAATTGACCATTACCGACGACTGCACCGGCTTGTTCAACGCTCGCCACCTCTATAAGACGCTGGAGACCGAGGTCTATCGATCCGCGCGCTTTGGCTACCAGTTCAGCGTGATCTTCATCGACCTCGACCACTTCAAGTCCGTGAACGACACCCACGGCCATTTGGTTGGCAGCCGCCTGCTCGCAGAAGTGGGCTACCTTATCAAGGCGCAATTGCGGCTCATCGATTTCGCCTTCCGTTATGGTGGAGACGAGTTTGTCGTTCTCCTGCCGCAAACCAGCAAAGACCAGGCCGTCGTCGTCGCACGCCGCTTGCAGGACTCAATGCGGCAGGGCAATTTCTGCGCGGAGCAGGGCTTGAATCTCCCGGTTCGCTGCAGCATGGGCCTGGCGACCTTTCCACACGATGCCCAGACCCCGCATGACATCATCCGTCAGGCCGACGAGATGATGTACGTGGTAAAGAACACTACCCGCGACAATATTGGCGTAGCTTCACGTGGGATGGTAGAGACGTAGAGAAGCGGTCAGTTCTCACCAAAATCGCTAAAGTGCCAGCGGCATTTTTTGCCGCCGCCCTTCCTCAACCAGGGACTGAATCGAAAGACCTCCAGGCATCAAGCCGTTGCGAGCTTCAGGAGTCTCTGCCGCGATATCGCGAAGTGACCGCAGCTTCTTGGCGTCTGATGATTTCCGCGCCGCCACACTCGATTTCCTTTTTCGCTGGGTTCACTCTTTTCACTGTCTTTCCCATGCCTACTGCTTCTCCCGTTTCTGCAAATCCTTCGGCTCCGCGCTCTTCGCCGGTTCGTCGCGCTCCGGTCTCAACACAAACGCATTTGCCGGCGCCCCCGGGTTCACCCCGAAATCCCACACATAGAGATTGATCGAGTCTTTTCCGAGCATCTCGGCCACCGCATATTCGCCGGCTGGCAGAGGATCGATCGGCGTGATTTTGATCCAGCCGCCGGTCATCGATGTTACGGTCGCGGCGACAAAACGCTCGTCGGTCTTCATCTTCCCGCTCACGCTAACCTTAAGCGCCCCCGCAACGCGCTTGCCGCCTTTGGATTCGACGCGAATAATCTTGAACGCCTCGGACGGCGGCAGTGCCGCCGCATCAACCGGCGCGCGTCCCACTTCCTCTGCGCCCGTAGCTACCGCCGGCGCGCCTTCGCCCGTATCGGCGCTCACATTCACGTAGAGCGACGGCGTCGGCGTATGCGACTGTACTTTGGCGTGGGGTTGAGGAAGTTCAATCGTACTCTTCGATCCCGCGAGCGGATTGATTGCCGCCCGAAGAATATTCCCCGCCTTGCTGCGGTTTACATCGCTGCCCGACTGCTGAATCTCGGCCAGTTCGGGCTCGTTCTGAAAGGTATCGAGCAAATACACGCCACCCTCATCGGAAAGGCGCAAGCCGGGCGCTACCTCGGGCGATCTGGCCAGTACAGTCTTGCGCTGTGCCTCAATCTCCTTATCCAGTTCGGCAGCCTCGGGAATCGGCGCGCCTGTCAGCCGCCCTTCTTCATATTTCTTGGTGGCGTCCCAATCTACCAGCGCATTCGGAACCTCTTCCCACTCTCCGCGCTCAGCGCTAAAGTAGCGCACGCGCTCGCCTTTGATCTCGTATTTGGTGATCGACTGGTAGGTACCGTCTTTCAGGATGAGGCGGCTGGCGAGGGTCTGGGCGGGGGACGGTGCCGGGGAAGACAGCAGCAGCGCCAGCATTGCCGCCGCGAGAAGGCCCGTTCTGCGGAAGAGTAATCGCACGCCGGAGAACATTATCGGTCTTTTCCGATGCTTCCGAAAGGTTAGATGCACCGAGCCATTCTCCTAGATTGACACAAGCACTCAGACACTCTAGGCTGGGTTCTGCCCGGCGTCGCGCGGAGGAAGCGACCGAATGCGCCCTCTTCGATCCGGTGTTTTCACCCTGCTCCTCGCAGTGTTGCCAGCCTCGGCTCAACAGCCCGCGCCCTGGCACGATCCATCACCGCACACGGTTCAATTCGTCAACGTAGACAAGGACGTGAAGTTGGAAGTTCTTGACTGGGGTGGCTCGGGCCGATCCCTCGTGCTTCTGGCAGGTTCCGGGAACACTGCCCATGTCTCGATGGTTTTGCACCGAAACTCAATTCCGAATTTCATGTTTATGGCATAACGCGACGTGGCTTCGGCGCTTCTAGCAAACCTGATTCCGGCTACGACGACCAGCGATTGGCTGATGATGTTCTTACCGTCATGGACTCACTCAAAATCGATAAGCCCGTTTTGGTGGGCCACTCAATGGCCGGGTCGGAATTGACTACCATAGGCGACCAGCACTCTGACCGATTGTCGGGCCTGGTTTATCTTGATGCGAACGACGACCCGACCGACACCTGCTGGAACAACCCTGAATACCAGGCACTCTTTAAGCTGCTCCCTGGTGTGGTATCAAATCCTGCCCCGCCAACTGATGCAGACAAGAAGTCTTTCGAGGCGTTTTGCGGCTACTGGAAAAGGCGCACCGTTAATTTTGCTTTCCCAGAGTCGGAGCTACGAAGTCAGTACGATCAAGAACCGGACGGATCAGTAGGGTCTGTCCGGGCTCGGGCGTCTGTCAGGAAAGCCATCGGGGAAGGCTCGAAGAAGAGAGATTATTCCAAGATCAAGGTACCCATTCTCGCGTTTGTCCCGATTCAGCCCGATCAATCGACTGGATGGTCGGAGTACTATCGATTTCAACCAATGACGGACGAAGAGCGTGCCGCGCTGAATAAGATATACGCCACGGATAGGGCTTGCACGAAGCAGTTGGAACAAACGTTGACGGCCGAAGTCCCCAAAGCTCGAATCGTAGAGTTGTATAACGCTGATCACTACGTCTTTTTCACCAATGAAGCCGATGTGCTCCGCGAGATGCGTGCCTTCATTGAGCATCTGCCGTAACGCCGCAATGTGGAGTCGCCTAAATGCCCTCGGTTCAGACTGACAACTGAAACCGACTGCTTTTTCCACAGTCCTTCTGCGTGATTGACACAGGCTTTTGGAGCTTCTAGGCTAAGTTCTATGGAACTGAGAATCAGGCCCGATCTGGAAGCCAAGCTCGCCCGCCTCGCCACGCAACGCGGCCAGGATACGCAGACCCTCGTGCAGGAGGCGATTGAGAGGCTGGTCGACTACGACGGCTGGTTCCTTCGCGAGGTGGAAAAAGGATTGGCTGCCGCCGACCGCGGCGAATTGATCGACCACGGAGACGTAGGGAAGATGATTAACCGCCGGTATCCTGGCTGATGCGCCTCCGATGGACCGAGCCAGCCGCGCATGACCTAACGAATATCTGCGACTACACACAACAACATAACGGACCGGAAGCCGCACGAAAGCTGGCATTGCGCGTGTATGAGGCCGTGGGCCCGCTTCAGAAGTTTCCGCATCTTGGCCGCCTGGGACGCAAACCCGACACTCGCGAGCTTGTGGTTTCCGGTATACCATTCCTTGTCATTTATCGCGTCCGCGAGGGAGTTATCGAAATCGCCCGTATTTTGCACGGTGCGCAGAAATGGCCCTAACAAGTGGACTTCGCCCGGGGCGCATTTGGGTTCAAACTGACAACTGAAAACTGACAACTGAAAGCCGCTTTTTCCACATTCCCATCCTGCGCAACTTCTGCCATAATTGATCGTGCACCCCAACCTGCACAACCTTCCAATCAAAATCAAAGCGAGGAACGGATGTCGGCAAAGTACATCTTCGTAACGGGCGGAGTTGTGTCTTCATTAGGCAAAGGTCTGGCCGCGGCCTCCATCGGCTGCCTTCTCGAAAGCCGCGGCCTCAAAGTCAACCTGATGAAGTTCGATCCGTATCTCAACGTCGATCCGGGCACCATGTCCCCCTTTCAGCATGGAGAAGTTTTCGTCACCGATGACGGCGCCGAAACTGATCTCGACCTCGGCCATTACGAGCGCTTCACCCACGCCAAGCTTTCTCGCGACAATAATTGGACGACCGGCCGCCTCTACGAACAGATCATCGCCAAGGAACGCCGCGGCGACTACCTCGGCAAAACCGTGCAGGTGATTCCGCACGTCACCAATGAAATCAAAGCCGCTGCCAAAAAATGCGCCCAGGATGTAGATGTGCTGATCGTGGAAATCGGCGGCACGGTCGGCGACATCGAGTCCCTGCCCTTCATCGAAGCCATCCGCCAGATGCGCCAGGAAAATGGCCGCGAGAACACGCTCTTTGTCCACGTGACCCTCGTTCCATTCATCGCCGCCGCACAGGAATTGAAGACCAAGCCCACGCAACACTCGGTGAAGGAACTCCTCAGCGTGGGAATTCAGCCCGACATCTTGCTCTGCCGCACCGACCGCTTTCTCTCCAAGGACATCAAGTCAAAAATTGCCCTCTTTTGCAATGTCCAGGAAGAAGCCGTCATTACCGCCAAAGATGTTGCTTCGATCTACGAAGTGCCGATCGTCTTCGCCCACGAAGAGGTCGACACCCTGGTCATGCGCTATTTGAAGTTGGAGGCCAGGGATCGCGATCTCTCCAAGTGGAATGATCTTGTCCATCGTGTCTATAACCCGAAAGATGTCGTGCGGATCGGTATTGTGGGAAAGTATGTCGAATACGAAGATTCCTACAAATCCCTGAAAGAAGCGCTTGTCCATGGCGCTCTCGCGCACAACCTGAAGCTCGAAGTGAACTGGATCGAAGCGGAGGGTCTTGAGACCAGCGACCCGAACGACAAAAGTTACGAAGCGCAACTCGAGGAATATGACGGCCTGCTCGTCCCCGGAGGCTTCGGCAAACGCGGCATCGAGGGTATGCTGAAGGCGATTCAGTATGCCCGCGAAAACAACGTGCCCTATTTTGGAATCTGCCTCGGCATGCAGACCGCCTGCATCGAATTCGCGCGCAACGTATGCGGTCTTGCCGATGCCAACTCCAGCGAATTTGACCCCGCAACTCCCCATCGCGTGATTTACAAATTGCGCGAACTGCGCGGCGTGGAAGAACTCGGTGGCACCATGCGCCTCGGCGCCTGGCCGTGCAAACTCGAGCCCGGAACACTCGCCCAGAAAATCTATGGCCAGACCGAGATCAGCGAGCGACACCGCCATCGCTACGAGTTCAACCGCGAATACGAAGAGACGATGATTGCCGGTGGCCTGAAAATCTCCGGATCGACCCCCGACGGAACCTATGTCGAGATCGTCGAAATCCCCGGGCACCCCTATTTCATCGGCTGCCAGTTCCATCCCGAATTCAAATCGAAGCCCCTGGAGCCGCACCCGCTCTTCCAATCGTTCATCGGCGCCTCCTACGCCCATGGCCATCAGCGCCGCGAGCGCAAAGAAGCGACCGAGGTGGAAATGTTCCTGCGTCCCGAGCGAGTGGCCGGAAGGTAAAATCGATCTGTAAAATTCGCCGCTGGCGCGATTGCGCAAGCGCGCATGCCTCAATGGCAAAGAAACTCTGGGTGAAGTACCTGGCGTTAAGCGCATGGAAAAAGCCACCTTTCGGTGGCTTTTTCAAATTACCTGGCGCTTAGGCGACTTGCGTAGCAGCGGTCAAATCCTAAGCATACTCATTTAAACTACACTCTTTATGGCAGATGGTCAAGTGGATTTTGGGTAGTGGGCTGTTTTGAAATCT
>Ga0335080_10009826_pt1 | contig 10017 bp, 7 predicted proteins | sample Lox_Sample_34_FD_206720 | JGI IMG/M metagenome (GOLD analysis project Ga0335080, IMG submission 206720) | Soil microbial communities from Loxahatchee National Wildlife Refuge, Florida, United States - Lox_Sample_3.4 | ecosystem: Environmental > Terrestrial > Soil > Wetlands | place: USA: Florida... | reverse complement strand
TGGTGAAGACGGCGGTCCCGGGCGACGGCGACCGCTCCACCTCTCCGAGGACGTTGGGCACCGCGAGCTGGACCGGCGGGCTGGCCTCCTCCCACCGGGCCGTCACCCGCCAGCGGGCCGAGGGCGGATAGGTGGGGATGCCCTTGAACTCCTTCCGGGCGCGGGCGTCGGGGTCCTTGATGCGAACGCCCAGGCGCTGCCCGCGAGCGATGACCTGGAACCGGAAGCGCCCGAGCTGGAGGACGTCGGGAGCGGCCGTTCCGTCCTGGTCGGTCCGGAGCGCGCCCCCCGGAAACGGCTGCCCTGCCCTGGTGACGGCGACACCGGGCGCGGGCTGGAAGGAGACGGCGGCGCCGGACCGGGTGAACGTGCCCGCCCGCGCCGGAGCGCCCTCGGGGAAGACGATGCCCGACTTCCCCTCCGAACCGGCGGAGTTCGGTCCCTCCTTCAGCCACCCCAGCCCGACCAGGGTGAGCCAGCCGTCCGCGGCCCGGAGCCGCTCCAGGCGCCCCTCCTCCCAGGCTCGGGTCGCGGCCGAGATGTCAGCGTCCCGCGAGGGCGCGGCGGCCAGGGACAGGGCGAGCACGGTGGGGAGGAGCATCGGGTCGCTCTCTAACCCGCCCCGCCCCCGTCGCGCCGCGGGCGTCAGTCGTCGTCGGCGACGACGTGGAGGACGAAGGTCTGGCTCGTCGCGTGACCGCCCGGAGAGGTGGCAGTCACCACCAGGGTGTGGTCGCCCGGCGACAGGAGGAGCAGGACGAACCAGCCGTCGGCGACCCCCACCTGACGCGTTCCGGTGACGCAGCCGTCGAAGGTGGCGGTCAGGCTCGGGTCACCGGTGAAGCTGACCAGCCCGGTGGTGTACCGGTACCGGGACACGTCGATCGGCTTCCCATCGATGGTCGCGGCGAGGTTGCTGACCGCGTCGTCGAAGGCCTGGGCGCCCTGGGCGAGGAAGTCGACGAGGCTCTGTCCGGGCGCAGGCTGGAAGGTCGGGTCCGGGCACGGGTAGTCGTTGAACGCCGACCAGATGGAGAAGAGCACCGGCTTGTGCTCGGGGACGGTGCAGTCCCGCGTGTACACGTCGGTCTGCTCACCGGGGATGAAGAAGACCGGTCCGGACTGGCCGACGCCGCAGTCCGCGGAGGGGTTCAGCTCCGGGTTCTGGCTCGCGGGGACCGAATAGAGATAGCGCCAGAACTCCGGGATCCAGCCGAGGGTGGTCCTCCCGTCGATCGGGACCGGCCGCGGCACGATGAAGAACCAGGAACGGTGATGCTCCGCCTCCTTCCCGGCGGCCGGGTCCACCGGAGCCATCGCGGCGCCGGCTCCGGAGCCACTCGCTCCGGAGCCGGACGGCGCGACGCCGGCTCCACAGCCCAGGGCGAGCAGCGGGACGGCGGCGAGCAGGGTGCGAACGTCGAGTCTCATGGGCCACCTCCTCCGGTGGGCACCCGGGCGGAGGGATTCCCCCGGACGCGACTGCCACGGTGGTCCGGTGGCCGGTCCGGCTGGAGGGCCAGTCCCGTCAAAGCGAATGGGCCAGTTGCGCGAAGCTGGTCCAGTCGACTTCCAGAGAACTGGTCCGTTTCCAGGAACCGGCCGGGGGACCATACTCACCGGGTCTGGAGGTGGGCCTCCCGCCCGATGCGCTCCTGGCAGCACACCGTGGTGCTGGACCCGTCGCGGAGCGAGCCGCTCTTCCTCCAGCTCTCCGAGGCGTTGCAGCAGGACATCCGCTCCGGGCGACTCCGCCCCGGCACGCGGCTTCCCGGGTCCCGGACGCTCGCCGAGGCGCTCGGCATCCATCGCAACACGGTGCTCGCGGGCTACGGGGAGCTCATCGCGCAAGGCTGGGTCCACACCCGTCCGGCGGGAGGAACGTTCGTGTCGCGCGACCTTCCGCCGAGCTCGACGCGCGTCCCCTCGGGGCGCATCCGCGCGCGTCAGGCGGTGGCTCCGGGCTTCTCGCTCGGGGGGCCGATCCCCACGGCCAGTCTCCCGGCCTTCCCGGCGGACGTCCTGGTCCTGGCGAAGGGCGCGCCGGACGTGCGGAGGATGCCGGCGGCCGAGCTGTCCCGGGCGTACCGGCGGGCCCTGGCCCGGCACGGCCGCTCTCTGCTCGGCTACGGGGATTCACGGGGCCACCCGCGGCTCCGGGCGGCGCTGGCGGAGATGCTCACCTCGACGCGCGCGCTGCCCGCCTCCGCGGACACCGTGTTCGTGACCCGGGGGAGCCAGATGGCGCTGGACCTCATCGCCCGCGCGCTGCTCGGTCCGGGCGACGTGGTGGCAGTCGAGGGAATCGGCCATCCGGCGGCGTGGGCGGCGCTGCGCCTGACGGGCGCCTCGCTGGTTCCCGTGCCGGTGGACGCGCACGGGGTGAACGTGGCGGCGGTCGCCGCACTCGCCGAGCAACGGCCGCTCCGTGCCATCTACGTGACGCCGCACCACCAGTTCCCGACCACGTCGGTGCTCCCGGCGGCGCGGAGGCTGGCGCTGCTGGAGGTGGCGCGCCGTCACCGGGCAGCGATCATCGAGGACGACTACGACCACGAGTTCCACTACGACGGGCGCCCGGTGCTCCCGCTCGCCAGCCGCGACGAGGCGGGCGTGGTGATCTACGTGGGCACGCTCTCCAAGGTGCTCGCCCCGGGCCTGCGCATCGGGTACCTGGTCGCGCCGGCAGGGGTCATCGAGCGGGTCACCGAGCTTCGGATCGCCACCGATCTCCAGGGCGACCAGGCGCACGAGTGCGCGGTCGCCGAGCTGTTCGAGGACGGTGACCTCGTCCGCCACGTGCGCCGGATGCGGCGGATCTACCGGGGCCGGCGCGACGTGCTGGTGGACGCCCTGCGAAGGCACGTGGGGTCGGCGATCCAGGTGACGCCGCCCGCGGGCGGGATGGCGCTCTGGGCGCGGGTGGACCCGGCGGTGGACCTCGACCGGTGGGCCGAGCTCGGGGTGCAGCACGGCGTCGGGTTCCTCTCCGGTCGCCGGTACGCTTTCGACGGAGGCCCGGTGCACGCGATGCGGCTGGGCTTCACGCCACTCGACGAACGCGAGCTGGACGAGGCCGCGCGCCGGATGGCGGCGGCGCTCGCCGCGCTGGCCGCACCCTCGTCGCCGGCGACGGCGCCGAGGTCCGGACCGCCTCAGAGGTCGATGACGATGTCACCCGTCGGCCGGGAGCAGCAGGTGAGGGCGTTTCCCTCTGCCGGCGGGTCGAGCGGGTCGGGGTCGTAGGCGACGGACCCGGAGATCAGTCCGCTCTCGCAGTTGTGGCAGACGCCGCTCCGGCAGGACCAGCGAACGGGCACGTCGCACGCCTCGGCCAGCTCGAGGAGGCTCCGGTCCTGCGAGGGGCGGAACCGGACGGCGAGGCCGCTCCGCGCGAAGGAGACCAGCGGGCCGGTTCCCTGCGCTCCGGCAGGCGGATGCGGGGCCCGGGCAGGGCCACCGACCACGCCCGGCGTCCTCGAGGGGCCCCCGGCGAAGATCTCGGAGTGGAGCCGATCCTGCGGGACGCCCCAGGCGACCATCCCCGCCGTGAGCTCGGCCAGAAAGGTCGGCGGCCCGCAGAGGTAGAAGTCGCCCTCTCTCGGCACGCCGAGCTGCTCGAGGTCCGTCGCCTCGAGGCGACCGCGCGAGTCGTAGTCGCTTCCCTCGCGGTCGTCCGGGTCCGGTCGGCTGTACCAGACGTGCCCCCGGCCAAAGGAGAGGCTTCCGAGCAGCTGGCGGACCTCCGGCCCGAAGGGCTGAGAACGGCGATTGCGCGCGCCGTGGAGCCACCAGACGGCCCGGGGCGATCCGCTCGCCGCCAGCGCATGGAGCATGGCCAGCACCGGGGTGGCGCCGATTCCTGCGCTGAGGAGCACCACCGGTCCGTCTCCGGGCTGCAAGGTGAACGCACCGCGCGGCTCGCTGACGTCGACGACGTCGCCGGGCCGCACGCTGCGGGTCAGGAAGGCCCCCGCGGCGCCGTTCGGCTCGAGCTTCACGCTCACCCGGTACTGCGCGTCCGAGAGGGGGCCGGAGAGCGAGTAGCTCCGGAGGAGCGGCGGTCCGTCCGGGCCGGGGCGCAGGCGGAGCACCACGAACTGTCCTGCGAGTGGAGTCGCGAGCGGCCTTCCATCGGTCGGTTCCAGCGAGAGCGAGAGGACGTCCTCGCATTCCCGATCGATCCGGGAGACCCGCAGAGGCCGGAACCCGGGCTTCGCCGACCGGGCCGCAGCCGCGGGCACGAGGGCCGCGTTGCCGCTCGCACCGGGGTTGAGGTCGTCCGCGCGGAGCAGCGCCTCGAACGATCCCCGCCAGCCGGGGGAGAGAGCCGGGATGCCCACGGCCCGCTCGAGCCCCTCCCGCGGGTGATGGGCGGAGTACAGCAGCACGTTGATCTCGCGAACGGTCATCCGCTCCGGCCCTCGGGCGTCGGGGAGGATCGGATCTCCAGCGCCAACCTCCCCTTCCTCGAGGACGCGAAGATAGAAGCCGGGTCGCCCGCTGGACGTCAGGAGCGCGGCCATGCGCGGCTCGTCCATTCGGATGCCGATGCGGTAGCAGGTCGTCCGGGGCTGGGTGACCTCGAACAGCGCGGTCCCGATCCGGTACCGGTCGCCGATGCACACCTCGTCGTCCGGCAAGCCCTCGATGGTGAAGTTCTCGCCGAACTGCCCGAACGCGAGATCGCGGCGGCCGAGCTGCTCCTCCCAGTAGCGATACGACTCGACCTGGTAGACGAAGACGGCGCGCTGCTCACCGCCATGGCCGGCGAGATCGCCCTGCCCGTCCCCGTCGACGTTCAGGCGCCGGACGCGCCGGCGCCCCTGGATCGGCGTCTTCCAGACGGCGGTGTGCACGGTCCTGCCGCGCCACTCGATGTCGCGCGGCAAGCCGACGTTGACCGAGAGGAGCCGGGGCATCGACCGGCCGCTTAGCGCCCGGAGGGCTGAAGGCGCAAACGGTGCGCGCTCGAGAAGCGGGCTCCACAGGCGTGCGAGGTGGCACGGGCGATGCGTGCCAACTGGCCGAGATGAGAGGGATCCTGCGCGTTGGCTACAAGCTCCTGGTCAACGACCGGGGGAAGTTCATCGCCCTCCTGCTCGGGATCACCTTCTCCGTCTTCCTGATGGTGCAGGTCACCTCGATGTTCGCGGGGATGATGAAGAAGGCCTCCGCGACCGTGACCAACACCGGGGCGCGGATCTGGGTCATGGACCCCAACGTGACCAACGTCGTCTCCAGCATTCCCATGCCGGACTACGTGCTCGACGCGATCCGGAGCACACCGGGCGTGAAGTACGCCGTCCCGCTGTACTCGGGCGGCGGGCTGGTGCGGCTGAAGGACGGGACCTACCAGGCGGTGACGGTGCTGGGGCTCGACGACACCAGCCTCTTCGGGCGGCCCGCACTGCTCGAGGGCCGGATCGAGGACATCTACGCCGAGAACGGCTTTCTGGTGGTGAAGGACGAGGAGTTCCCCAAGCTCCAGAATCCGAAGCTGGGGACCGAGTTCGAGATCAACGACAACCGCGGAGTCATCGTCGGGATCGCCAAGGTTCCGGCGAGCGGTCTCTTCGGCATCCCGACGCTCTATACGACCTTCAGCCGGGCGGTTCAGTACATCCCGTCGATGCGCTACACCGTCTCGTACATCCTCGTGGAGCCGATGGACGACGCGTCCATCCCCGGCATCCAGGAAGCGGTCAAGCGGCTCGGCTACGAGGCCCTGACCGAGGATGGGTTCATCGGCAAGATCACCGACTGGTACATCTTCCGGACCGGGATGGGGATCAACCTGCTGATCATGACCTTGATCAGCTTCGTGGTCGGCCTCTCCATCTCCGGCCAGACGTTCTACAGCTTCGTCCTCGAGAACCTCGAGCGTTTCGGAGCGCTGAAGGCCATCGGGGCCAAGGGGCGCGAGCTCATCTACGTCATCCTCTTCCAGGCGGGCACGACCGCCCTGGCAGGCTACGGGCTGGGCGTGGGGCTCTGCGCGACGCTCATCGCCATCGCCAAGCTCCGGCTCGCCGACTACGCGTCGATCATCACCTTCTTCAACCTGGGGATCGCCCTGGGGATGGTCCTGGTGATCGCCAGCCTCTCCAGCTACTTCGCCGTTCGCAGGGTCCTCCGCATCGAGCCCTTCGACATCTTCCGGAGCTGACCGTGACGGCCGTCGCCATCCAGGCCGTCGGGCTGAGCAAGTGGTTCGGCGAGGGGCCGACCCGCACCCAGGCCGTGAAGGACGTGAGCTTCGAGGCCCGCTTCAACGAGATGCTCTACATCGTCGGACCCTCGGGAAGCGGGAAGACGACCCTGCTCAGCATGCTCTCCGGCATCCTTCGGCCGAGCGCCGGGCGGGTGCAAGTGGAGGACGTGGACCTCTGGACGCTGGGCGTGGACCAGATCGCCGACTTCCGCCTCCACCGCATCGGCTTCGTCTTCCAGGACTATCACCTCTTCAACAAGCTCACGACGGTGGAGAACGTGGCGATCCCGCTCATCCTCCGCCGCCGGAACTGGGACGAGGCGATCGCCGAGGCGCTGAAGACGCTCGAGGTGGTCGGCCTGGGCGATCGCGCACAGCTCCGTCCGAGCAAGCTCAGCGGAGGCGAGCAGCAGAGGGTGGCCATCGCCAGGGCCATCGTCAGCGCGCCGGACATCCTCATCTTCGACGAGCCGACCGCCTCGCTGGACGGGGACACCGGCCGGAAGATCGTCGAGTTCGTCCGGACCCAGGTCCTCACCGAGAAGCGCTGCATCCTCACCGTCACCCACGACGACCGGATCTACGAGTACGCGGACCGGATCCTCGAGATGGAGGACGGCCGGATCACCGGTGCGCGAAAGAACGGAGGCGCCCGTGCGTAACACCGTCATCTTTGCCCTGGTGGGCCTGGGAATCGCCTCGGGGGTGGTCAGCGCCGTCGTCTACTCGGCGCCCAGGAAGCCGCAGCCTCCGGTCTTCAGCCCGGCGCCGAACCCCTTCCCCAGGGGCGTGTACACCAACGGGATCATCGAGAGCTACCAGTCACACGGCGAGAACACCAACCTGTACCCGGAGGTCGCGGGCGTCGTCTCCCGAATCCACGTCTCCGAGGGCGACCGGGTGGAGCCGGGCACTCCGCTGCTGGAGATCGAGAGCTCGGTCCAGCAGGCCACCGCCGAGCAGCTCGACTCCCAGGCCGAGGCGGCGAAGGCGATGCTCGACGAGCTCCGGGCCCAGCCTCGCCGCGAGACGCTCGCCGTGGTGAAGGCCCAGGCCGACCTCGCCGCGGCGAACCTCAAGACCGCCGAGGATCAGCTGGAGAAGCAGACCCACTCCTTCGAGCTCAACCCCAAGTCGGTCAGCCGCGACGCCCTCGACAACGCGCGCAACGCCGCCAACGTGGCGAGGGCCAACCTGGCGGTGGCCACCCGGCAGCTGGAGCTGACCCGGGCGGGTGCCTGGGCCTTCGACATCCGGAACCAGCAGAAGCAGGTCGAAGCGCTGAGCCGTGCCGCCGGCGCGGCCCGGGCCACGCTGGCCAAGTACACCCTCCGCTCTGCGATCGACGGAGTCGTGCTCTCCGTCGCCACCTCGACCGGAAGCTACATCTCTCCCCAGGGCGCCTACGACACCTACACCCAGGGGCTGGGGCCGGTGATCGTGCTCGCCGCCGGTCCACAGCCGGGCTCCGGTCCCGGCTACCTCGCGGTTCGCTGCTTCGTGGACGAGATCCTCATTCCACGGCTGCCCCCTTCCGCGGAGCTGCACGCGAAGATGTTCATCCGCGGGACCAACATCAGCGTCCCGCTCGAGTTCGTCCGCGTGCAGCCGTACGTCTCGCCGAAGATCCAGCTCTCCAACGCGCGGACGGAGAAGGTCGACGTGCGCGTGCTGCCGCTCGTCTTCCGCTTCTCACCGCCGCTGAACGTCGGCGTCTACCCCGGGCAGCTGGTCGACGTGTACCTCGGGGACAAGGACACGGTCAGTGTCTACATGGGTGCCAGATAGCCGCCTGCTCCTGGGAGCGCTGCTGGTGTCGGCCGGGTGCGCGGTCGGACCGGACTTCGTCCGCCCCCAGGCACCCGGCGAGGAAGGGTACGTCCCCGGTTCCGAGCCGGCGGAGACGGTCACCGCCGAGGGCACCGCCCAGCGCCTCGTCGCGGAGCGGCAGATCCGGGCGGACTGGTGGCGCCTGCTCTCCAGCCCCGCGCTCGACGCGATCGTGGACGAGGCGTTCGCGCGCAATCCGGGCGTGGGCGCGGCACAGGCCCGTCTCCGGGCGAGCGAGGACGCGCGCAAGGCCGGCCTGGGGGTCTTCTTCCCCCAGATCGACGCGCAGGCCAGCGCCTCGAGGCAGCAGTCCAATCCCAGGCGGATCGGCCTGAGCCTTCCGAGCAGCACCTACAACCTCTTCACCGTCTCGGGTTCGGTGAGCTACTCGCTCGACCTCTGGGGCGGGGAGCGCCGCGCGCTGGAGGGCCTGACCGCGCAGGTGGAGGCCCAGCGCTGCACGGTGCTGGGGACCTACCTCATCCTCTCCAGCAACGTGGTGAATGCCGCCATCGCCCAGGCGGGCTATCGCGACCAGCTCCGCGACCTGACCGAGCTCCTCCAGGTGGAACGGGAGCAGCTGAGCGTCACCGAGGCCCAGGCGGAGGCGGGCACCATCCCCTACGTCAACGTCGTCAGCCTGCGGGCCCAGATGGCCAGCACCGAGGCGTCGCTGCCGCCGCTCCGGCAGCGCATCGACGAGACCGACCATCTCCTGGCTGTGCTGGCGGGCCGGACTCCGGCGAGCTGGCAGCCCCGGGCCTTCACCCTCGCCGACTTCACGCTGCCCGCCGAGCTCCCGCTCTCGCTTCCCTCGGCGCTGGTCCGGCAGCGGCCGGACATCCTCGTGGCCGAGGCGCAGCTGCATGCGGCGAATGCCCAGATCGGCGTCACCACCGCGGCGATGCTCCCCAACATCACGCTCGGGGTCAGCGGCGGGCTGGCGAACCCCGAGCTGTCGCAGCTCTTCTCGTCGGCGAGCACGTTCTGGGGGCTGACCGCGGGCCTGACCCAGCCGCTCTTCCACGGCGGGACGCTCTACTACCAGCACCGGCAGTCCATCGATCAGCGGGACGAGGCGGCGGAGACGTACCGGCAAACGGTCCTCACCGCGTTCCAGCAGGTTGCGGACATCCTGCGCGCGCTTGCGCACGACGCCGAGGAGGTGGAGGCGCAGAGCCGGGCGGTCGCGGCGGCGGACGAGGCCCTGAAGCTCGTCGATACGAACTACCAGACCGGGATCGCGACCTACGTCCAGCTCCTGGTGGCCAACACGCAGGTCCAGCAGGCGCGGCTGGCGTTCATCCAGGCCAAGGCCCAGCGGCTCCAGGACACCGTCGCCCTTCTCGTCGCGCTGGGCGGCGGCTGGTGGAACGCGCCGGAGAGTGCGAGCGCCTCGACCTCGCGTCCGGCGGCCACCCCCCCGGGCGCACCACCCTGAGGGAGTTGAGCCGACACCCGGATTTGAACCGGGGACCTACTGATTACGAATCAGTTGCTCTACCAGCTGAGCTATGTCGGCAATGCGACGGGCCGGGGTCAGTAGCATCGACGCCCCGGCGCGTCAAAGTGCCGGCGGTGGCCCAGCACCCAGCCGATGCGGTCGCGGAGCATCGCCTGGAAGCGAAGGTCCTTCCAGGTCGACACCTCGTCCCCGAGCACGGTGACGACCGCCGCGGCGTCGTCGCCCGCCTCGAGGTGTTCCAGAGGCCGGAGCTCCGCCCGACGTCCGCCAGCACCTCTTCCGACGCGCCGCGCCCCTCCGGAGTGCGTCACGTCGCCGGCCTTCCCGGCCCCGACCGTCCGGTCGGTCCGATTCGACCCGCAGCACCGTACGCCGGCACGGTTTCGAACCCGCGCCAGGCGTTGAACCGCGCACACCGCGGCGACGAGCAACGCGTGGTCGATTGTCACCCCACGACTGCAACGCATCGCGCAATCCATGCTGGATGCAACGCGCGACAGGATGGTCC
>Ga0335080_10009823_pt1 | contig 10019 bp, 6 predicted proteins | sample Lox_Sample_34_FD_206720 | JGI IMG/M metagenome (GOLD analysis project Ga0335080, IMG submission 206720) | Soil microbial communities from Loxahatchee National Wildlife Refuge, Florida, United States - Lox_Sample_3.4 | ecosystem: Environmental > Terrestrial > Soil > Wetlands | place: USA: Florida... | reverse complement strand
GCAGGCCGCCGCTGCCGCGCACCACGAACCCGTCCGGCAGCGCCTCGATCTCCGCGCCGAGCCCGCGCAGCCCCTCGACCACCGTCGCGATCCGGTCGGACTCCTTGACGCGGAGCTCCGCGGCGCCAGTCACGGCCGTCTCCCCTTCCGCGAAGCAGCCCAGCAGCGCAACCAGCGGCAGCTCGTCGATCGCCAACGGCACCTCGTTGCCCCCCACGGTGGTCCCCTCGATCGGCGCGGCTGAGACGTCGATGTCGGCCAACGGCTCCCCGGGGGCGAACGACCCGGGCGGCTCGGAGTCGGTCAGCACGATCGCGCCCATCCGCTCGAGGATGCGCAGGAACCCGGTCCGCGTCCAGTTGACGCCAACCCGCTCGAGCACGAGCCGGGAGTCGGGGACCAGCACGCCGGCGGCGATCAGGAACGCGGCGGACGACATGTCCCCGGGCACCTCGACCGCTTCGAGCTCGAGCTCGTCGGTGTTGCCCACGGTCGTCCGGAATCCGCGCCCCGTCACATCCGGTTCCCGGCTCACCGGGGCGCCGGCGGCCGCCAGCATCCGCTCGGTGTGGTCGCGACTCGGGACCGGCTCGGTCACGGTCGTCGCGTCCGTCACCAGCCCCGCGAGCAGCACGCACGACTTGACCTGCGCGCTCGCGACGGGCAGCTCGAAGTCGATCCCGCGCAGCGCCGCGCCGTGAACCGTGAACGGCGGGTAGCGGCCCTCGCGCGCCTCGATCACGGCCCCCATGCGTCGCAGCGGATCGGCGATCCGGTCGACCGGGCGCCGCCGGATCGAGTCGTCGCCGTCGAGCATGAAGCTGTGGCCCTGCTGGAAGGCCAGCCACCCCGGCAGCAGCCGCATCAAGGTCCCTGCGTTGCCGACGTCGATCGGGGCGCTCGGCGCCTGCGCGTTGCGCAGCCCGCACCCGCGAACGACCAGTTCCGCCCCGCGGTCCTCGACGATCGCGCCCAGGCGCTGGACCGCGGCGAGCGTCGAGCGCGTGTCCGCGGCGTCGAGGTAGTTACGGATCCGCACCGGCTCGGAGGCCATCGCGCCGATCAGCGCGGCGCGATGGGAGATCGACTTGTCGGCTGGAACCTGCACGGTCCCGCGCAAGGGACCCGAGGGTTCGAAGCGCGCGTTCACGCGCGCGCCACCGGGAACCCGAGCCAGGCGACGAGCTCCTCGGTCCGCCGCGCGTGCTCCTCACCGGCGATCCACAGCGCGATCACACCCTCGCTCATGTCCGGGGCCGGGTACAGGGCCATGTCGGTGATGTTGACGCCGGCGCGTCCGAGCTCGAGCGCAAGCTGCGCGACCACGCCGGGCTGGTTCGGAACCGACGCACGCAGCTCGAACAGCGGCCCGCCCGCCAGCTGAGCCTCGAGCAGGCGCCGGCGGTCGGCCGCGGCGGCGTCGTTCCAGTTGGTGATGGTCTTGGCATCCGCGGCCACGAGCGCGTCGCGCACCACGCGAAGCTGCGCGATGGTGTCGTCGATGCCGGCAGCGAGCGCGTCGCGGTTGGACAGGTAGATGTCGGTCCAGATGCCGCTCGACGCGCCGGCCACGCGCGTGGCGTCCCGAAAGCTCGGGCCGGTGGCGGGGAGGCGTTCGGGCGGGTTGGGACCAGTTTTAAGTGTGCGAGCGGCCTGCGCGACGAGCACGTTGGCGAGCACGTGGGGCAGGTGTGAGACCGTGGCCAGGATCGTGTCGTGGACCTCGGGCTCGATCGCGACCGGCCGCGCCCCAAGACTGTGCAGGAGCCGGTGAAGGCGCTCGTAGAGGATGCCCGAGGTGGTCGGCGTCGGCGTGAGGTACCAGGTGGCGCCCTCGAACAGATCGGCTCGGGAGTGTTGAACGCCGCTCGTCTCGGCCCCGGCCAGAGGGTGCCCACCCACGAACCGCGCGTCCTGCACCGCGGCAACGATCGCGCGCTTGGTCGAGCCGACGTCGCTGATCACGCAATTTTCGGGCGCCGCGGCAAGCGACGTCTCGACGGCCGTGCTGAGCGCGCCCACCGGCACCGCCACGAACACCGCCTCGGCGTCGCGCACGGCATCGCCCAGATCGGGGCATACCTCGTCGATCGCGCCCCGCTCACGCGCCACCTCGAGCGCCTCGGGCGAGGAGTCGTAGCCCGCCACCGAGGCGCCGAGCCGCTCGCGCGCGGCGAGTCCGATCGAGCCGCCGATCAGCCCGACGCCGACGAGCGCGATCCGCAAGATCCTCTAGACGGCGGCGAAGGCCTTGCCGGCGACTGCCGCGGCGGCCTGCACACGCTCGACGTACTCGGCGAAATCGTCCGCCACCAGCTGCTGCGGGCCGTCGCAGATCGCCTGGTCGGGGTTGGGGTGGACCTCAACGATCAGCCCGTCGGCGCCTGCGGCGGCCGCCGCCAGCGACAGCGGCAGGACCAGGTCGCGCCGCCCGGCGGCGTGGCTCGGATCGACGATCACCGGCAGGTGGCTCAGCTCCTTGAGCACGGGGACGGCCATCAGGTCGAGCGTGAACCGGTAGGCGGTCTCGAACGTGCGGATCCCGCGCTCGCACAGCATCACCGACTCGTTGCCCTCCTTGAGGATGTACTCGGCGGCCATCAGCAGCTCCTCGAGCGTCGCGGACAGGCCGCGCTTGAGGAGCACCGGACGGCCGGCGCGCCCAACCTCGGCCAGCAACGTGTAGTTCTGCATGTTGCGGGCGCCGATCTGGATCACGTCGGCCACCTCGAGCACCTGCTCGAGGTCGCGCTGATCCATCAGCTCGGTGACGATCGGCAGGCCGGTCTCGGCCTTGGCCTCGGCGAGCAGCCGCAGGCCCTCCTGCCCGAGCCCCTGGAACGCGTAGGGCGAGGTGCGCGGCTTGTAGGCGCCGCCGCGGAACAGCGTCCCACCGGCGTCCCGGACCGCGCGGGCGGTGTCGAGCGTCTGCTCGCGCGACTCGACCGTGCACGGCCCGGCGATCATCGCGAAGTTCTGACCGCCGACCTTTCGCCCCCCGATGTCCAGCACGGTTCGTTCGCCGTGCTTGAACTGGGTCGAGGACAGCTTGTAGGGCTTGAGGATCGGGACCACTCGCTCGACGCCGGGCGTGCCCTCGAGCTCGAGCCGCGCGACGTGCTCGCGGTCCCCGATCGCGCCGATCACGGTGACCTCGTCCCCCCGGCTGGGGTGAGCCCGCGCGCCGACGCTTCGGATCCGGTCGATGACGGCCTGGATCTCGTCCTCGGTGGCCGTCGGTTTCATCACGATCATCATGGGAGGTCCTCTCTGGTGCCTGGAACAGTACGGAAGCGAGCGGGGCGGGTTTCACCCGACCGGGGGGTTTTCGGCGCTCGGCTCGGCGGTGGGGTTCGCCCGCTGGGCGTCGCGGGCTGTCGCGAGAGGGAGCCGGGCGCCTAGCTAAATCGCCAGGCGTATGCGGAGGCGTACGCGTAGCCACGGAACGCGAACGACATGTGGCTACGGGTACTCATCGTGCGCGTTTTGTACCAGACGGCGTGAGCGATGCCAAGGACGCCTGCAGCGCGTCGACGAAGCGCTCGTTCTCGGCGTCGGTCCCGACCGTCACACGGAGCGATCGCTCCCGCCCCAGCGAGGACCCGGCCCGGACGAGCACACCCCGGTCGCGCAGACCCGAGACCACGTCGGCCTCCTCCACTTCCTCGGGTAGATGCAGCCAGATGAAGTTCGCATCCGGCTCGGCCACCCACAGGTCCATGGCGCGCACCCGGTCGACCATCTCCAGGCGCGATGCGATCGTCTCGGTGACCCGCCGCTCGACCTCGTCCTGGTGGCGTAGCGCCTCGACCGCGGCGGCCTGCGCGGCGCCGTTCAGGTAGAACGGCTGGCGGACCTGGTCGACCGCGACGCGGAAGTCCTCCGCGCCGCACAGCGCGTAGCCGACCCGCAGCCCCGCGAGTCCGTACACCTTCGAGAACGTCCGCAGCAGGACCAGGTTCGGGAACTTGCGCAGCAGCTCGAGCGAGGCGTAGGTGTCGCCGAGCGTCAGCGAGAACTCGCAGTACGCCTCGTCGAGGATCACGCACACGTGGCTTGGGATCCGCCGCATGAACGCCTCGATCTCGTCAAGGCCGATCGCGGTCGACGTCGGGTTGTTCGGGTTGCAGATCATCACCAGCCGGGTGGCCACGGTCACCTCGGTCGCGATCGCGTCGAGGTCATGGCGGTCGGCATCGTCGAGCGGCACCTCGATCGCGCGCGCGCCCGAGGCGGCCGCGAGATGGGGATAGACGCTGAACGCCGGCCACGCGTAGACGACCTCGGCGCCGGGCTCGAGCAGGGCCTCGCCGGCGGCGAGCAGGATGTCGCACGAGCCGTTGCCGAGCGCGATCCGCCCGGGCGGGATCCCGTAGCGGTCCGCCAGGGCCCGGCGGAGCGTCGCGTAGGACGGGTCGGGGTAGCGGTGCGCCCCGGCGATCGCCCCGGTGGCGGCTTCGACGACGGACGACAGCGGCGCGAAGCAGCACTCGTTCGAGGCCAGCATCGCGACGTCCGCGCCGAGGTCGTAGCCGCCGGCCAGCGGGTAGACGGGGATCCGGCGTGTGCGGGCAGCGAACTCGATCGGCATGCGTGCCTAGAGTAACCGCGCGCCGCCGCGGGCTCTTATTGGGCCCCGTCGAGGTCGGCCCTGAGCGTCCGGGCCTCCCCGAGGTACACGTGGCGAGGCTCGTGGTCCTCGGGCGCGTAGTAGTGCAGGAGCACCCGGATCACCCGCGCCAGCGAGCCGGGCACCGGGACCTCCCGCGTGCACAGCAACGGGACCCGGCTCAGCCCCAGAGAACGCGCGGCGACCGCGGGAAACTCCGCATCGAGATCGTCGGTCAGCGTGAAGATGCAGCTGACCATCGCGTCGGGCTCGAGCGCGTTGCGCGCCATCAGTTCGCGCATAAGTTCATCCGTGGCGTCGAGGATCGCCGGGCGGTCGTTGGCGGTCGCTTGATTGGCGCCCCGGAGCGCGTAGAGCCGCATGGGACGGGCAGTCTGGCAGGTGGGTCTAGCCGACGTGGACGACGCTCGAGGTGGCCAGTTCGCGCCCCGCGCTGTTGAGCGCCTGGACCGCGACATACGGCTGGGCGGCGATCGGGATCTGGGTCTCGAACCCCTGCTTTCCCGCCGTCGTCACGACCTCGAGCGCGTCAGTGCTGGCCCCGGCCAGTACCCGCCATGAGGCGACCTCGGTGGCGCCGTTCCAGCTCACGTACACGTTTGTGGTGGTCCCGGTGGTCGAGGCCGCGACCGCGGGAAGGTCGGCCGGCGTGCCGGTCCACGGGAAGCGGTACGCGCGGTAGCTCGAGTTGGCGTCGACGAAGCGCCCGTCGAACACCATGTTGCCGTGCGAGTCGTACTCGGTGAAGTACGGCTGCTGGCCCCAGCCCACGAACTCGTCGCCGTTCGACAGCCGCTGGAGGTTGCCCTCGAACGCCGCCGCCAGCGCCGGCGAGTGGAGGTCCTCGCTCACGAGCGTGGCGGTCATGTCCTTGTCGTCGAGGCGGACGGTGATCCCGCGCGACTGCGCATGCACCTTGGGCGGCCCCGCGCCGTCGTCGAACAGGGTGACGGTTGTATCCCCGGTCGGGTGGACGCGCACGTCGTGCTGGAACGCGAACACCGCGCTCGAGCTGAGCTTGTAGCTCGAGCTCTTGCCCCCGAGCGTCCAGACGATCGCCCCGGTGTGGTGGTCGATGTCGTAGGCCGCCCAGGTGTTCCGGGCCGAGATGACCAGATCGCCGTCCGGCTGCTGCTGCACCGAGTTGATGTGGAAGTAGTCGAACGGTCCCCCGGGCGTTTTCGGCAGGGGCTCGTAGGTGTCGGTGAGCGGCACATGGTCGAGGCTGTCCCACTGGTAGAGGACCAGGCCGGTCTTGACGTCGATCTCCTGCACCACCGAGTCGAGCACGATCTGGTCGGTGGGACCGTGGACGGAGGACGCATTGAAATGCACCGGGTTGTACGAGGTGATCAGCGCGGTGCCCTGCGGCGTGAGATGGAACTCGTGCAGGTCGGCGCTCAGCCCGTTGCCCGCCTTCACGACCGCAAGCTGCCGGTAGGAGGAGTCGTAAATCACGTCCTGGCCGGCACCGACGCCGGCGCCCGAGTAGCCCTCCCACCAGGTCAGGACGGGCCGCCCGAGGTAGTCCTGGACGCGCAGGTCGGCCGCCATGTTCCCCTTCGGCTCGGGGTGGAACCAGACCATCTGGCCGTTCCCGTCGAGGATCATCGCGCCGTTCTGGGCGGGCCCCTGCTGAGGAGTGACGAAGATGTCGCCCGAGGTGGCGTCCGTGCTCGGCTTGGTCACCTCGACCGCGGCGGGCGTCAGGTCGGGGCGCGTCTGGAAGGTCAGCTCGTCTCCCGAGACCCGGGGTGCGGGATTCAGCGGCATCGACGGAATCGGCCCCGACGGGGTGGCCACCGTGAAGCGAAACGTCCCCGCCGTCGCCGAGCGGATGTGCAGCCCGGTCTTGACCGTGACGACCTCGCCCGGCACGAACGGCTTGGCCGGCAGGAAGCTCCCGCCGTCGCGGTCGGAGTCCGAGTAGAGGCTGCCAGTATGGGGACCGCTGCGCGAGCCGGTGACGGTGAACTTGCCCAGCTTGCCGACCGGCTCGCCGCGGAACGTGATCTGCGTCTGCGGCGCGGCCACGCGGGCGCCCGGAATCGGGTACACGTCGACCGTCGGGTCGGGGCCGGCGGCGGCCGCGTTGCTTGCGTGGCTCGCGGCGCCGCAGCCGGCCACGACGCACGCACCCAGCACCGCGGCGGCTGAGGCGATGGCCAGACGGGCCGTCCGGTTACTCAACCTCATAGACGGACGCGCAGCCAAAGCCGTGCGACGAGCGGATGATCGGACCGAGCAGCCTGGGCAGGTCGGCTGTGCTGCGGCAGTCCGCGAGCAAGAAGCGCGCGCCGCTGTTCAGCACGAACTTACGGGCGGCGGTCGGCGACAGCCAGCCACCGAACAGCGTCTGCATGTCCCTGGTCAATGCAAGGCAGCCAGGTTCGGACCACAGGCAATCACCGACGTAGGTGCGCCGGCCCGTCTTGCCCGGCACGGCGGCGCCCAGGTAGCTGCTGGTCAGCACGCTGCCCGGGTCCTTGTTGTGGGCCAGGTAGTTCAGCGCGCTTCGCTCATCGCGGGTGATGAAGTTTGCGTTGCCCACTGTGGGAGCGGCCAGGGTGTGAGCGATCGAGAGCTCTTTTAGCGTGGCCGGAATTGTGAACAGCAGGGCGGCGGCAGCGCCGATCAGCACCGGGTGCTTCAGGCGGCTCCACCCGAGCAGCTGGAGCCCCTCGACCGCGAGCACCGACAGGGGGAGCGTGATGCCCTGGAAGGCGTGCAGCGGTGTCGCCCCGAGACTCGTTCCGGACAGCAGGAAGATCCCAAATGCCGCGAGCGGCCACATCCGGGTGGCGGCGGCGAGGAACGTGGTCGGACGCGTCCGGTACGCGACGATCGCGGGCACGAGCAGCGGAGTCACCGCAAGCGCGATCGACCAGAACGAGAAGGCGTGCTTGCTCGCGAGCTGTGCGAGCTTCCAGTTGATGTCCGCCTTGCCGAGAATCGCGTAGTAGAGCAGCGGGACGCCGGTGCCGATCAGCGTCGCCGCCGTGAGACGGAGCCGGTCGCGTCCGTAGCGCCGCTGCACCAGCATCACGAGCTCGGCGGCGACCACGAGCGCGATCAGCAGTTCGCCGTTCCAGGGGTGAAGCAAGCTGGCCAGGGCGCCGAGCGCGCCGGGCAGCCACAGTCGCCGGCCGCTCCCGGCCGCGTCGTCGTAGGCCACGAGCGCCCACACCATCGCGGCGAGCGCCATCAGCCCGAACGTGTAACCCCACGAGAGGAACCCGGGGAACAGGTCGCCCAGCACGCTCCAGTTCCCGTAGACCAGCGTGAACGAGCCGAAGAACAGGGTGAGCACGAGCACCGTGCGCCGCGGCCAGGTGCCGGCCACGCTGCGGCTGGCGTACGCGCGCACGCCGAAGAACAGCGCCACTACCGCGACCGGCTTCCACAACAGCAGCGAGAGCGACACGGGAACCCCGAGCGCGGTGAGCCCGCCCGAGATGACCACGGCCGGCTGGAAGTAGTCCGCCGGGGTGTCGCGCAGCACGAACAGGTTCGAGACCAGGAAGTGGTTCGAGGCGTCCCGGATCCAGGCGAGGTATTGGAGCTGGTCGACGATGTACACGCCATCGGTGCCGGTCCAGGCGGCGTGGTCGAACACGACGCGCCACAGGTCGAGCGCCAGGACGAACACCGAAACCGCGCCGAACACGCCCAGCACCCACCACTCGAAGCGGTCGAGGCCGCGGCGGGGCGGCTTGGTCGATGCGGTGGGCAGGCCCGGCGCGGGACCGCTCCCGCCACCGTCGCTCAGCTCGATTTCAAGGCGCATCGGCGCGCGACGCTAACAAGATTCTAATAATCACGGCATAAACCCGGCGAAGGTTTGGGGATTTCGGCTAACGCCGGACGCGGGGCTTGGGCGTTCCGGCTGACGACGCTCGGGAGATCCGCGGGTCCGGCCTGGCCGCGGTACGTACTTCCCGTACTAGTCCGCTCGGGCAGGCGAGCGCCGCCCGTCGACGGACCTTCACCGATACCAAGATAGCTTGGCCTGCAGCGTCTGCGACGCCTGCCCCGCCCGTCCGCTCAGGGGATTGAAGTTGATCAGGTGCCAGAACTTGCCCGAGGACGGCAGGAACACGAGGACCAGGAACACGGTCATCACCAGCGCCGCGCGGCGCAGCCAGACGCTCGATCCGAGCGCGGCGAGCGGCAGCACCCAGATCACGTACCACGGCATCACCCAGGCCAGGCTCGCGATCAGCGCCACCGTGGCCCAGCCGGCGTGCGAGATCCAATCGCCGCGCCGGCGCAGCAGCAGCACGACCACGACGACCAGCGTGACGCTGGCCAGGCGCAGCACGCCCGATGTTCCACCGCCGAGGCCGAGGAAGTAGCCGAACAGGTTCGGGAAGCTGAACGGGGTCAGCAGCGAGTTCTGCTGGGTCAGGTTCGGCAGTGAGAACCCGAACAGCGCGAGGCTCATCACGACGAGCGGGATCGCCGCCAGTGCCGCTCCGATCACCACATTGCGCCGTCGCCGGCCGGTGACCGCGCCGACGATCAGGAACGGGAGGAGCAGGATCGCGGTGAACTTGACCGCCACGGCGAGCATCAGCACCGCGCCCGCGGCGCGGTCCCGGCCCGAGACGAGGAGCGCTACGGCGCCGATCGCGGGGACGAGCATGAAGAAGTCGTTGTGGAAGCCGCCGACCGCGTAGACCAGATAGATCGGGTTGAGCCCGAGCAGCGCCGCGGCGTAGCGCGGATCGCGTCCCAGCTTGCGCGCGCAGGCGCAGACGATCGCGATGAGGACCAGGCTGAGCGAGACGGTCGCCACCTTGACGATCCAGTACGCGACCGGGATCGGCAGGAACGCCAGCGGATAGCTCAGCGCTGTGAACAGCTCGCCGTAGGGGCTGTGCAGGTTGGCCCAGGTGGCGAAGTGATAGACCGGGTCGTGCATCTCCTGGCCGATCACATGCGTGTAGGGGTTGAGGCCGTGCAGGCCGCCCAGCCGCGCGTAGCCGAGGTAGTTGAACATGTCGGTGAGCTGGAACGGCGGGCCGAACAGCAGGATCAGCTGCACGACGACGATGCACCCGACGACCAGCCGCATCGGCAGCGTGCGCAGCGCCCCCAGCGCCACCAGGTAGGACGCCAGCATCGCGAGGATCAATCCGGTCAGCGCGAAGTTCGTGGCGGTCGCCCCGACCTTCACCGGACCGAGCAGGTGATACAGCGGGCCCGCTTCCCAGGAGGCGAAGATCTGGCTCGCGCGCGGGACCAGGATGGTCGGCCCGTGCGTCGAGAACAGGACCATCGCGAGCGCGCAGAACGTGATCGTCGCGAGCGCTATCCGTCCGGCGGTCGGACCGAGCTCCACCTCGGGCCAACGGAGCGAGCGCAGTGCGCCCGGCACGCGCAGCGG
>Ga0335080_10009822_pt1 | contig 10019 bp, 10 predicted proteins | sample Lox_Sample_34_FD_206720 | JGI IMG/M metagenome (GOLD analysis project Ga0335080, IMG submission 206720) | Soil microbial communities from Loxahatchee National Wildlife Refuge, Florida, United States - Lox_Sample_3.4 | ecosystem: Environmental > Terrestrial > Soil > Wetlands | place: USA... | reverse complement strand
CCGGAACGGAGCCCGTCGATCTAGACGAATTCGCCGCGCAGCGCAAAGCGCGTGCCCTCGGGCACTCCGGCGCGCGGCGAGCGAGGTCACTCGCGCGGCCCGAGCCGCGCGGGCCGACCGCGCATTGAGGGGGGATTCCATGAGGTCCATGCTCTTGCTCGCGCTCGCGCTTCCGCTTTGTCTCGCCGCCGGCATCGTGGCTGATGCCGGGACCGTTACGGCCTCGTCGACCATCTCCGGTCAGATCAAGGATGCGCTCGACCGGCCGCTCGGCAGCGTCGACGTCTCCCTCCAGGATGCGGCAGGCCGGACGGTCGCCACGACCAGGAGCGCTCCCGACGGGCGCTTCCAGTTCTCCGCGCTGCCGGCCGGCACCTACTCGGTGTCGGCGTCCAAGCCGGACTTCGAAGCCGGCAATGCGATCGTCACCGTGGCCGACGGGGAGACGCAGTCCGCCCGCCTCGTGCTCGCCTCGAAGAAGGCACTCGAGATCGGGGTGATCGCCCAGAAGCTCGATGTGGCCCGGAACTCGATCACGCAGAGCACGGGGAGCAGCGTCTACAACATCACGCAGCAGTCCATCGAGAGTCAGCCGCAGGGCGACAACTCGGCCTTCAACCAGGTGCTGCTTCGCGCGCCCGGCGTGGCCAACGACTCGTTCGGCCAGATCCACATCCGGGGCGATCACGCGAACCTGCAGTACCGGATCAACGGTGTGCAGCTGCCGGAGGGCATCAGCGGCTTCGGGCAAGCGATCGACGCCCGCTACCTGGACGGCCTGCGCTTGCTCGACGGCGCGCTGCCCGCGCAGTACGGCTTCCGCACCGCGGGCGTGATCGAGATCGACACCAAGAACGGGGCGTACGAGCCCGGAGGGTCGCTCTCGATGTACGGCGGAAGTCACAGCACGTTTCAGCCCAGCATCGAATATGGTGGGGCTACGGAATCTTTGAGTTACTACGCCACCGGCAACTGGCTCTACAACGAGCTCGGCGTCGAGTCACCCACGGGAACCGTCAATCCGCTCCACGACCGTACCAACCAGGGCAGGGGGTTCGCCTATCTGTCGGATCTGCTCGACCCGACGACACGAGTCAGCCTGCTCACCGGAAACTTCGTCGGTCGCTTCCAGATTCCCAACAATCCAGGGCAGGAACCCGGATTCACGCTGTCCGGCGTCCCAACCTTCGAGTCGCGGAATCTCGACGAGAACCAGTCGGAATGGAATCACTACGGGATTCTGGCCCTGCAGAAGTCCGAGGGCCCGCTCGATGTCCAGCTGTCGGTGTTCACGCGCTTCACTCAGACGTTGTTTCGGCCGGACGTCGCGGGTGACCTGATCTTCAACGGCGTCGCGAGCCGTGACCGCCGAAACAGCTGGGCGAACGGCTTCCAGGGTGACGCCGGGTACAAGCTGTCCGACTCGCACACGCTGCGCTTCGGGCTGATCGTGCAGGAGGAGAAGGTCAGCAGCGACAACGACGTGAGCGTGTTTCCCGTCGACGCGGGCGGCGCGCAGACCAGCGACGTTCCCTTCAGCATCACCGACAACAGCGACAAGCTGGGCTTCCTGTACGGGCTTTATCTGCAAGACGAGTGGCGTCTCACGAAGGAGCTGACCTTCAACTACGGCCTGCGCTACGACCGGGTTGCGGAATTCATCCGTGCTGACCAGTTCAGCCCGCGGATCAACATGGTCTACGCGGCTCCGACAGGCACCACCTTGCACGTCGGTTGGTCGCGCTACTTCACCCCGCCACCCATGGAGCTGGTCGCGCCGACCTCCGTCAGCGCGTTCGACGGCACGACCAACGAGTCGGCGATCAAGGCCGACTCGCCGGTCAAGGCGGAGCGAACCGACTACTACGACGCTGGAGTGACTCAGGTGATCTTCCCCGGCCTCCAGGTCGGGATCGACGCCTATTACAAGCGCGTCCGCGACCTGATCGACGAGGGCCAGTTTGGCGCGGCGCTGATCCTGTCGCCGTTCAACTACAAGCGAGGCTATGTCTACGGCACCGAGCTCTCCGCCTCGTACCAGATCGAGAACTTCACCGCCTTCGCGAACTTCGCCTACTCGGTCGCCCGTGCCACGCAGATCGTATCGAGCGAGTTCGAGTTCGATCCCGACGAGCTCGCGTTCATTGCCACTCACTTCGTGTACCTCGACCACGATCAGAGATACACGAGCTCGTTCGGCGTGTCTTATCTGTGGAGGGATACGCGGCTGACCCTGGACTGTCTGACGAGCAGCGGGCTGCGGCGCGGCTTCGCGAACGACGAGAAGCTTCCGGCCTACATGCCGGTGAATCTCGGCGTCTCGCACGTCTTCCACGTCGAGCCCTACGGCTCGCTCACGCTGCGCGGCGACATCATCAACCTGTTCGACGAGAGCTACGAGATCCGCGACGGCAGCGGGATCGGCGTCGGCGCTCCGCAGTTCGGGCAGCGCCGCTCCTACTACGTCGGAATTTCGAAGAGCTTCTGAACGCAATGCAGAAATGGAGTGACCGATCATGATGCTCGAAACGTTCTCGGCGCTGCGCCTGGGCGGTGCCGTCATCTACCCATTGCTGGCGCTGGCGGTGCTCGCCGGAGTGATCCTGCTCGACAAGTGCTGGACGTTCTGGCGCTTTGCGCGGCTCCCGGCGCGAGTCAGCAAGCTCGTGGAAGAGGAGCGGAAGTTCGACTGGAACGCGCTGCAAGAGCAGCTCGAGGCTCTGGATCCGCGCAACTACTTCGGCCGCTTCATGACGAGGATCGCGGCGAATCGCGAGCGGCCCGCGTGGTGGGTCGAGTCACGCGCGGAAGACGAGGCCAGCGCGATCGAGAGCGGGCTGACCCGCTGGCTGTGGATCCTCGAGACGATCGTGACCGCCGCTCCCCTGCTCGGACTGCTGGGCACGATCACGGGCATGATCCGCTCGTTCCATCTGTTCGGCGACCAGGGGTTGGTGGACCCGCGGGGCGTGACCGGCGGCGTCGCGGAAGCCCTGATTGCGACGGCGGTCGGTCTGTTCATTGCTTTGGCGGCGCTCTTCGCCTTCAACTTCGTGAGCAGTCGCCAGACGCGCTTCATGGCTGAGCTCGAGAGACTGGGCACGCGCCTCGTGGACCAGATCCGCCTCGACGAGAAGACCCGCCATGCGGATCCGTAGCCGACGCGTGCCGCGCAAGGGCAGGATCGAGATCATCCCGATGATCGACGTGATGTTCTTCCTGCTCGCGACCTTCATGCTGGCGTCGCTCACCATGCAGAACCTGCACTCGCTGCGCGTCGACTTACCCGCCGGCAAGGCGGATCCGATGGAGGCGCGCGCACCGGTCACGCTCACGGTGACGCGGGACGGAGAGATCTATCTGAATCAAGTGTCACTCACGCTCGACGATCTCGAGCCGGCCCTGCGCGGCCTGTTGCAAGCGGAGCAAGACGTGATCGTCGCCGCGGACTCGGCGGCGCCCGAAGGAGTCGTGGTACGGGCGATGCTCCGCGCGCGCGACGCGGGGGCACAACACTTCCTGATCGCGGTGAGGCGCGACTGACTCGCATGCTCCCAGACAGTCCCTGGCGGCGCCTCGGCCTCACCCTCCCGCTCGCGCTCTTCTTGAACGCGGCGCTGCTCGCGGTCTTTCTTCGCATCCTCTCCTTCCAGGCGGGCCCCTCCGCCCCCGCGCCGGTGAGCCTGGAGGCGCGCTTCCTGGAGGTCGCGCCTCCGGCCGTCGAGCCGGCGGCCGCCCCCTTGCCGGTCGCCCCGGCCGCGCCCGAGCCACCGCCCCCGGCACGCCGGCCGGCCGCGAAGCCCGCGGCCCGTCGCCGCCCGAGCCCCGAGCCCCCTTCTTCTCCGACGCCCGTGACTCCGGCGGAGAGCGCAACCGCGGCTCCGCCACAGACCGCCGAAACGCGTGGACCCGCGCTCGACCCGCCTCGGGGCAAGATCAGCGCCCGCGCGCTGTACCGGCCGCTTCCCGACGTGCCCGAGCGCCTCAGACACCGCGAGCTCGCGCTGGTCGCGGTGGCGCGCTTCCAGGTGGCGACCGACGGCACGGTGCAGGTCGAGCTGGTCGAGCCCACGACGGATCCGGCGCTGAACGGAGACCTGATCGCGAAGCTCCGAACCTGGCGCTTCTTTCCCGCGTTGGAGGACGGCCAGCCGGTGGCTTCGACGCTCGAGGTCCGGATCCCGATTTCGGTGAGATGAGCGGTCTCTGCCTCTACACCATTTGGTGACAGCCGCCATGCCCTGGCGCGCTCCGTTGACTGGTGGGGCCGCCTCCGATAGGTTGCGCGCCCATGGCGAGCACGCAGCGCGCGGTTCATCGGCTGTGCGCGGCACTCGGGTCCCTGGCGCTCGCTTGCACCGTGCTGTTCCCGTACTTGCACGCGATCGCAAGTGACTGCGGTCACCTGTCGAGCGCCTGCCAGGCCGGAAAGTCCGAGCGTGCGTCCGAGCGTGCCTGCCGCCACCACGGCGGCGCTCCGGCTCATGCACGGAGCTGCGGCGTATGCAGCGCGCTCGCGCACACCCAGCCGCGCTCGCTGATTGCCTCGCGCCTCTCTCCCGCGAGCGCGGCGCTCCTTGAGCTGGGACGCGCTTCCTTCGGATCGCCGCGCTCGACCCCGAGCAACCAACCGCTCGTTGCGTGCGCGCGCGCACCTCCCGCTCCCATGCGCCGCGCTTAGTCGCGATTCTGACAACGACTTTCTCGGGAGGATGCGATGGGACCCGCACGTTCGGTGTCTCGCGCGGCCGTAGCGCTGTTCGCGCTGGTTGCGCTGTCGTCGTCGGATCTCGGCCATGCCGAGACCCAGAGTCAGGAAATCTCCGCATTGAAAGCCGAGCTCGCCGCCACCAAAGGCGAGCTAGCGAAGACCCAGTCCGCACTGGACGCGCTCGAGGCCAAGGTCGAGGCGCTCGCCTCCAATGGGGCCGGCGCGCCGGCTGCCGCGCCGCCGCCGGGCGCGTCCGATACCGCGCGGATCGCGCCGGTGAATGCGGACAACCCCGGGATCAGCTTCGTGGTCGACGGGCAATTCGGCACGAACACGCAGGGCGAGCAGGGTGCCGGCTTCCTGCTGGGGACCGGGGAGCTGTTCATCTCCGCCCCGATCGACCCCTTCCTGCGCGGCTACGCCAGCATCAACGGCACCACGGACCAGGGCTTCGACGTCGAAGAGGCAGCCCTGGTCACCACCGCGCTGCCCTGGAACCTGACCGTGAAGGGCGGGCGCTTCTTCGCCGACTTCGGCCGCTTCCCCCACTGGCACGACGAGGCGCTGCCGTTCGTGAACCGGCCCGCGTCGATCGACAAGCTGATCGGGGGTGAGTCGCAGTCCGAAGGCGTCGAGGTCTCGTGGCTGGCGCCGATGGATCAGTATCTCGACGTCACGGTCGGCGTGTACAACTCGATGGGTGCAGCGCGCTTCGACGATCCTGGGGCCTTCGGAACCGGCAAGGGGCAGCGCTCGTTCAGCGAGCTCAGCTACCTGGTTCACCCCACGACGTACTTCGACCTGACCGACACGCTGAACCTCGAGCTCGGAGGCTCGTATCTCGCGGTGCCCACGGGCGCAAAGCGCGGCCTGTACGGGGTCGACGCCACGCTGCGCCACCAACCGGGCACGAGCGAGTTCTACCAGGGCACCGACGTGGGCGTGGAGTGGCTGTGGAACAGCGAGCGCTTCGACGGTGTGGCGGTCGCCAGTGACCCGGTGACCGGCGAGGCGATCGTCGGCTCCGGTCGCTTCCACCGCGATGGCGGCTACGCCTATTTCGAGAGCTTCTTCGGCCGCCGCTTCTCGGTGGGCGGGCGCTTCGACTACGCGGAGAACCCGTTCGGCGACAAGGACCTGCAGCGCACCTACTCGGCCTTCGTCACCTGGAAGCCTTCGGAGTTCCAGCGCCTGCGCTTGCAGTGGGACGACGTCGGCATCGATGGACCCAACGACCAGCGCTTCACGCTCCAGTGGACCGCCTTCATCGGGAGTCACAGTCATGGCTTTGCAATGCGCTAGCCGCCTCGTCACCTTCACGCTCTCACTGTGTCTCGCGAGCGCGGCGCCGGCGGCGCTGCGGGTGGTGGCCTCGCTGCCCGACGTGGCCGACATGACCCGGCAGATCGGCGGCGACCGCGTCGACGTGACGACGATCGCCGAGGGCAGCCAGGACCCGCACAAGGTGCCGGTGAAGCCGAGCTTCGTGACCAAGCTGAACCGGGCCGATGCGCTGGTGGTGCAGGGCATGGGTCTCGAGCACGCGTATCTGCCGGCGCTGCTCGAGGCGGCGCGCAACCCGAACATCATGCCGGGCGCAGCCGCGTACATCGACGCCTCGCTCTACATCCAGCCGCTCGAGGTGCCCCAAAGCATGAGCCGCGCCCAGGGCGAGCTCCATGCGCTGGGCAACCCGCACTTCAACATGGACCCCGCGCAGGGCAAGCTGATGGCGCGCGCGATCGCCGAGGGACTGACTCGCGTGGACCCGGACGGCGCCGCGACGTACCAGGCCGGGCTCGCAAAGTACGAGCAGCTGCTCGACCAGAAGATCGCCGAGTGGGACCAGCTGGCCGCGCCGCTGCGCGGCCTGAAGATCGTGTCCTATCACCCGGACCTGATCTATCTGGCGAGACACTACGGCATGGAGCTGGTGGGTACGATCGAGACCAAGCCGGGCGTACCGGCCACGCCGGGTCACCTGGAGGAGCTGATCCAGCTCATGAAGCAGCAGAAAGTGGCGCTGGTGGTGCGCGAGATCGCCTACGAGCTGCCGCTGGCGCAGGAGGTGGCCGAGCGAGGTGGCGCGAAGGTGGTGACGGTATCCAGTCTGACCGGCGGGCTGCCGAACTCCCCTACCTACGTCGACTTCATCGATGCCAACCTGCGCGCGCTGGTCGCGGGGGCCAAGGCCCAGAGTGACTCGCATGGCTGACGCGCTGATCCGCGTGGAGGACGCGAGCCTGGGCTACCCGGGACGCGTGGTCTTGCGGAAAGTGTCGCTCGCGCTGCGCGCGCCCGAGTTCGTGGCGGTGCTGGGCGCGAACGGCTCGGGCAAGACCACGCTCCTGCGCAGCCTGCTCGGCTTCCTGCCGCCGCTCGCGGGCCGAGTCGAGCGCGCGCCGCAGCTCCGGCTCGGCTACGTACCGCAGCGCGAGACACTCGACGACCTGTATCCGCTCACGGGGCGCGACGTCGCGCTGATGGGCACTTACGGCGACGTGCCGTTCTGGGGCCGCGTGGGCAAACGCGAGCGCGACCGCATGCGCGCCGCGCTCGCTGCCTGCGGTGCGACCGAGTTCGCGCGCCGGCGCTACTCGGAGCTGTCCGGAGGGCAGCGCCAGCGCGTGCTGATCAGCCGCGCGCTGGCCTCCGATCCGCAGGTGCTCCTGCTCGACGAGCCGACCGCCGGCGTCGACCGCGAGGCCGAGCAGGCGATCCTCGGCGTGCTGGCCCGACTTCGGCGCGAGCACGCGCTCGCGGTCTGGATCGTGACTCACCACGCCGAGGCGGTGCGTGGCGCCGTCGACCGCGTGGTGCACGTCGACGCGGGCGCGGTCACGGAGGGGGGGCCGGCATGATGGATTTCTTCTCTCCCGACTTCCTGTTCCGCAACGCCGTCACCGGCGGCTGGATCGTGTGCGTGATGTGCGCGCTGCTCGGCGTGTACGTTGCGCTGCGCCGCATGGTGTTGCTCGGCGTGGCGTTGCCGCAGGCGGGCGCCGCCGGGATCGCGCTCGTGTTTCTGCTCACTCACCACGGCGGCGACGAGGAGACCAGCGCGCACGCGCTCGCACTGGGCGGCTCGCTCGTGGCCACCTTCGCGACGCTGGGCGTGCTGGTGCTGGGCGGCCGGACCGGCCGGCGCACTCCGGTGGAGTGGCGGATCGGCGCGGTGCTCGCGGCCGCCTCGGCGGCGACACTGTTCTGTGTCGCGCTGAACCCCACCGGCGACCTCGAGATGACGAGCCTCTTGCGCGGCGAGCTGCTCGCGATCTCGAACCGCGACCTGCTCTTGCTCGCGATCGTGGCGGCGCTGGTGCTGGCGCTGTTCGCGGCGTTCCGCCGCGAGCTGCTCCTGGTCTCGTTCGACGCCGAGTTCGCGCGCACGATCGGCCGGAATCCCGCGCGCTACGACGCGCTCTTGTATCTGTTGCTCGGCGTGGGGATCTCGGTGGGCGTGATGACGGCGGGCCCGATGGTGGTGTTCGGGTTCCTGGTGCTGCCGGCGCTGGCCGCGCTGCGCGTCACGAGTCACCTCGGGGCGACCTTCGCCGTGGCGGCCGCGATCGCCACGCTGAGCTCGCTCGGTGGCTTCGAGATCGCCTATCGCGCCGACCTGCCCGCCGGACCGGTATACGTGCTGCTCGCAGCCGCGATCTGGCTCCTGGTCAGCCTGGGCGCGCTCGCGCGCCGCCGGCTCGCGACCGCCGCGCTGGTCGTGCTGGCGCTCGTGACCCTGCCGAGCTGCGGCCTGCTGCGCACGCCCGACGAGCGCGCGGCCGAGCCGGCGCCCGCGGGCAGCCTGCCCGACCTGGCCGGGCGCGCGATCGCGATCCAGCCCTTCCGCAACGACACCGGCCAGTCACTCCGGCTCCAGAGCGCAAACCCGCTCGACGAGCTGGGTCACGCGCTCGGCCGCCCGGCCGATGCGCCCGTGACGGTGCTCGACGTCTTGCAGGCCCATGCGGCGCGCGAGCTGGCGCGCCGCGGCTACCACGTCGCGCAGGGTGACTCGCCGCCGGTCAACCTGCTCGGCACGCTCTCCGTGTTCAGCCGCAAGGCCGACGATCCGCTGCACGTGCGGCTGGAGCTCGCGCTGGTCGACGCCGCGAGCGGCACCGTGCTGTGGCGCGGCGAGGCGCGCAAGCCAGTGCCGGTTCCGGGCGCGCTCACCCTGGCCGAGGTCGCGCAGGACGCCGCGCCCGCGATCTTCGCCGAGGCCTTCGCCGCACGCTGAGCTACGTTGGCGCCGCCATGGACCCGGCACGCCCCAACGCGGAGCTCCTGCTGCGCGCCTACGCGCGCGGCATCTTCCCGATGGCCGACCCGCGCACGGGCGCGATCGACTACTACAGCCCCGACCCGCGCGCGGTGATTCCGCTCGACGACTTCCACCTGCCGCACAGCGTCGCGCGCAGGCTCCGGAGCGGCGTGTTCGAGATCCGCTCCGACACGTCGTTCGAGCGTGTGATTCGCGCCTGCTCCGAGCCGCGCTCCGACCGCAAGGAGACCTGGCTCGACGAGCGCCTGATTTGCGCTTATCTCGAGCTCTTCGAGCGCGGCTTCGCCCACTCGGTCGAAGCCTGGCGCGACGGTGCGCTCGTCGGCGGCCTGTACGGCGTGCACATCGGCGCGGCCTTCTTCGGCGAGAGCATGTTCAGCCGGCCCGAGGCCGGCGGTCGTGACTCGTCGAAGGTGTGTCTGGCGGCGCTGGTCGAGAAGCTGCGGACCGCTCGCTTCCACCTGCTCGACACCCAGTTCCTGACTCCGCACCTGGCGCGCTTCGGCTGCGTCGAGATCTCGCGCGAGCAGTATCTCGACCGGCTCGAAGAAGCGCTCGACCGCCGCGCCCGCTGGCCGAGCTAGAGACTTCAAGTCCCCCTCGAGCGGTTCCGATGCGCAGCCATGACGAGCTTCATGGCGATGATCGTCGCCTCGGCTGTGGGCATGCTCTTGCGCGGCCCGCTCGACGGGCTGCTCGGCGTCGTGCCCGGCGAGGCGATCGGGTTCATCCTCGCCTTCGCCGTGTATTTCTACGCGCGCCGCTGGTTGGCCGAGCTGCGCGGAGAGTGACGGTCATTCGGGATCGAAGGCGATCCGCATTTCCTTGACCCCGTTGATGAAGTTCGAGCGCAGGCGGCGGGGCGGGGCGGCGAGCCGCGGGTTGCGGAGCCGCGTCAGCATCTCCTGGAAGATCACGGTCAGCTCGAGCCGTGCCAGGTTCGCGCCCAGGCAGTAGTGCTCGCCGATGCCGAAGGCGAGGTGCGGGTTGTCCTCGCGAGTCACGTCGAACGTGTCGGGCGCG
>Ga0335080_10009819_pt1 | contig 10020 bp, 9 predicted proteins | sample Lox_Sample_34_FD_206720 | JGI IMG/M metagenome (GOLD analysis project Ga0335080, IMG submission 206720) | Soil microbial communities from Loxahatchee National Wildlife Refuge, Florida, United States - Lox_Sample_3.4 | ecosystem: Environmental > Terrestrial > Soil > Wetlands | place: USA: Florida... | reverse complement strand
CTTCGACGAGTCGCGTTACTTCCAGCCGGCCCATACGCAAACGATTATTCCGCTGGCTGGCGAGCAGCTCGGCATCACCATCTGCGAAGACTGCTGGAACGATAAAATCTTCTGGCCGCAGCGCCTCTACGATCGCGATCCCGTGGCCGAACTCGTAGGGAAGGGAACTACCGTCCTTCTGAATATCTCCGCCTCTCCCTACACGATGGACAAGCAGGGTTTGCGACTCGACATGCTGAGTTCCCTGGCCCGGGAGCATCGCGTTCCGGTTGTGTATGTGAATCAGGTGGGCGGCAACGACAGCCTGGTCTTCGACGGCTCGAGCGTCGCCATCATGCCCGACGGCCGCATCGCCGCGCAGGCCAAGTCCTTTGAAGAAGACCTCGTGCTATTCGACACCGCTACCGGACAGGGCGACGTCCATTGCCAGCCGACGAACGAGCTCGAAGTTGCCTATCGCGCCCTCGTCTGCGGCACCCGCGATTACGTCCACAAATGCGGCTTTAAGAAGGTCGTCGTCGGCCTCAGCGGCGGCGTTGATTCCGCGCTGGTCGCGGCCATCGCCACCGACGCCCTCGGCCACGCGAATGTGCTCGGCGTAGCCATGCCTGGCCCATACTCCTCGGAGGGCAGCCGCCGCGACGCCAAGCGACTGGCCGAAAATCTCCACCTTTCGTTTCTGGTGCTTCCAATCGATGAAGCCTTCGCCGCCTATCGAAGCGTCCTCGGCGAATCGTTTAAAGGCCTCCCAGAGGACGCCACCGAAGAGAACATACAGGCGAGGATACGCGGGAATCTGCTAATGGCACTCTCCAACAAATTCGGATCTCTGGTGCTCAGCACCGGCAATAAGTCGGAAATGTCGGTAGGCTATTGCACTCTCTATGGCGACATGGCGGGCGGTCTGGCGGTAATCTCGGATGTCCCTAAAGTGATGGTCTACGAGCTCGCGAAGTGGCGAAACCGCGAAAGGGAAGTCATCCCTCAGGAAACCCTCACCAAGCCGCCCTCAGCCGAGCTAAGGCCCAATCAGAAGGATCAGGATACCCTGCCGCCCTACGACGTCCTGGATCGCATCCTGAAGGCCTATGTCGAAGATCTGCAAAGCCCCGAAGAAATCGCTGATCTCCACGAGTTCCCGCTCGAGCTCGTTCGCGACATTGCGCGCCGCGTCGATCGCAACGAATACAAACGCAAGCAAGCCGCTCCCGGTTTGAAGATCACATCCAAGGCATTCAGCGTCGGACGCCGCTTCCCGATCGCCAATCGGTTTATTCCGTGAAAGCACTAGATAGCACTGCAAGGAGATTTGCCGCATGAAGCTTCGTCTGTCAGTAATTCTCAGCTTAGTTCTAGTCATGTTCGCCGCTGGCGCCCGCGCGCAGGCTCAGCAGCCCACCGCGAATACTCCCGACCAGGCGCACTTGATCGCCAGCGTCGAGTCCTACCTTCGCAATCTCTTCTCCTGGGGCCCCGCATTTCAACTAAAGGTCGGCCCTCTCAAGGATTCGCAGCTTCCCGGCTTCTACGAAGTCCCCATCGCCGTGACGTTTCAAGAGCAGACCGATACCGGAATCGTCTACGCCAGCAAGGACGGAAAATACATAATCCGCGGTGAGCTCTACAACACGAGCCAGGACCCCTTCGCCGACACACGCGCGAAGCTGGTGACGAAAGACTCCCCATCCCAGGGCCCCGCCAATGCCAAAGTAACGGTAGTCGAGTTCAGCGACTTCCAATGCCCGCACTGCCGGGTCTTGAGCCAAACTCTTAAGACGCTAATACCGAAATATCCTCAAGTCCGTTTCGTCTTCAAGAACTTCCCGATAACTCAAATCCACCCCTGGGCCATGACCGCCGCCGTAGCGGGCCGCTGCGCTTTTCAATCCTCAGCCGATGCATTCTGGAAGATGCACGACGCCATCTTCCAGCAGCAGGAGCTTATCTCCACGGAGATCGTGTACGAGAAGCTCACCGACTTCGCCGCCGCAGCCGGCCTAAACCGCGACGACTTCAAAGCCTGCCTAGCCGACCCCGAAGTCCAGAAGTCGGTAGAAGCCGACGCAGCCCTAGGAAAAGAGCTAAAGATCTCCAGCACCCCAACAGTCTTCGTAAACGGCCGCGAAAACGTAGGCGGCGACCCAGCCACTCTAGATCAACTAATCGACTTCGAGCTCCATCGAACGCAAACCGCCCCGCCTGCCCAGAAATGACCCGCAATCTGGGATTCTCGTAAAGCAAACGATACCCGTCAGGAAGCCAGAATCCGCAGTCTGAGCACAAACCAACCAACACAAACAATCACAAAACACCCCAAAATCTTCAACGCAATCGTTACACGCACCGGGAAACAAATCAGAAATATCAGGCCCTATTCCCCCACACCAACCCGAATGCGATCCCCAAACCTCCATCCGACTCATAATAACTATTACCAGATGTCAAGTGGAAAGATTGGGGCGGGGTTGGCTAGCGGAGGTGGGTTAGGGCGGCAGTTAGGGCTGCGCCTGCGGCTAGCCATTTGGCGTTGTGTCTTAGGCGATGCCACAACGAGCCGCCTTTGTTGGCTGTGATGGCGGCATCTCGCTCGCGGGTCAGGGCAGTGTTGATGGCTTTTTCGTCGGTTAGGTCGGATTGGGCTGCTTTTAATTGGGCTTGGCAGGCGCGGCAATCTTGGATGTAGTCGAATAGGGGCTTTAGGTCGGAGGCCGGGATCGTGGCGGATTGCCCTGGCGGGGCTTGAGAGAGATTTGTCGTGGCGGGCGCTGACGAGCTGGAATCCGTGGATTTCGGGATTGCTGCGGGGATAGGCCCTTCAGGAACGAGATTTACAACATCAGATTTGAGATTTGAAGTTGGAAAGAAATCGGATTCAGAGGCGGCGACGTCCTGTGAGGCTGACTTTGGAATCTTCGGTGGGGCAGTCGCGGAGTTAGGGTCTGAGCTGTTTGGCGTCGCGGAATTGAGAGCTAAGATCGATGCCGAACTGGCGCCGGGGAACTGGAGTTCGTTTCCCGAGGGTGCACTTCCCTTCCCGGGTTTAATGTTGGCGGGAGATTGCTGGCTCAGGGTGATTGGGTCTGGGAGATGAAGAAATTGCGGAAGGGCGCGGAGAATTTGTTCCGGGGTTTGCGTGGATTGTTTGGTGGCGGCGATTTGGGCTAGCGTGGTTTTCAGGGTAGCGTCGCGATCTTTTTCGCGGGATTCGGCGGCGTTGATGATTTGTTGTTGGGCGGCGATGGTGAATTCTAGGCGGGCTCGGTCGTTGCGGGATTCTTGCCAGGTAATGCCGGCGAAGATTAGGACAGCTGCGAGGAGAATCGCAAAGATGGACTTTTCTAATGTCATTGTGCACCCGGGCCGGGCAGAACGGAGATTGCAAATCTGAAACTTCAGGAGTTACTGGGAGAAGATGTAATTGTGCACGCGGGATTGAACTTCGGTTGCGTAATTGGGATTGGCGCCGCCATTCCAAAATTGAAGAGCTTGGCTGATGTTGCCGCGTGCGACTGCTAGTTTGCGCGCGAAGAGCGTGCATCCGGTTTCGATTCCGTTTGCTGGGTCGCAAAGCTCGCTCAGGAATTGGCCCGTGAAGCCAGTTTCACGGGCGGATTGTCCCATCACCTGCATAAGGCCCCAACTAATAGCGCGCGAGTAGGCCTCGGTGTTTGTGGCTGGCTCGATTTTGTTGTTGGTGAAAAGTGGCGCTACGTATTTGGCAAAGAAGGCGGGCTCGTAGCGGATGGCGTGGGGATTCCAATTGGATTCTTGCTCGATGATCGCGCAGATCAGCGAGGGATCTAACTCGTGTTGAGTGGCGATCGAGCGTGCAATAGAGATGAATTCGGAGGACATGGCGTGAAACGAACGTGTGCCAAACCTTGACGAGAATGATGAAATGGAATTCCCCAGCGCAAGGGCGATTTGGAAAGAGGCCGGATGTGCGCGACGGCGTGATGGGGGCTAGGTGCGAGGGCCGTTTAAGTTGATCCAGCGGATGGGGGGCGAGTCGTGGTGGGTAGTTCCCTGCTGGTCGCAGAGTTGGTTTAGGCGCTCGTAGATGTGGGGGAGATGGTTTGTAGCCATGTCCTCGACGAAGGCGCGGAGGAGTTCATCGTTGCGGATGCGGCGGTAGAGCCAACGCAGGAAGAGGACGAACTGGATGGCGGCGGTTAGGGCTAGAGCCGCGCGATAGGGATCGAGGAAGAATTCCATGTATAAGCCTAAACAAAGGACATTTTTGGTGAAACGTGAGTTTTCCGGCGTGCGGTGCGAGTAGTTTGCCGGGCAACAGGATCACTGCGGACTAAGGGATTCCGCGTTAGCCGAACAGGGAGCCCAGGCCTAAGCCGAGGCCGCCGAAGAGGGTGTCGACCCCACTCTTGTCTGCGCTGCCGCTGGCGCTGCTTCTCACACCTATTAACTGGCCTGGTATGCCCATACTGCGGCCTAGCAGATTGGTGTCGATGCCGAAGGTTTGATTCAGGGCGTTCAGTCCGGCTAGGCGCTGCTGTTGGGCGTTATTGGCGAAGGCGATTTGATTTTGACGGGCCTGCTGGGCCAAGTTCTGCGCTTCTTCCCTGCCGAGCTGGGCGGTCAGGTCGTTGAAGCCGGCAGCGTTGTTCGTTCGGGCGACCTGATTTTGGGCGGATTCGCGGAGGGCGTCGTAGGCGGTGCGGGCTGAGCCCATACCTTCTTGGGTGATGGCGTTTTGTTGGGCTGGAGTGTAGCCGGGGTTAGTTAGGAGGTTTTGGAGCGTGGGTAGGAGCATGCTGCGCTCCTGATTGGTGTTTTGATTTTCTTGGCCGAGAAGTTGATTTTGCAGGGCTAGCTGTTGATCCGTGAGATTGCGAGTTTGTTGTTGTGCGGCGCGGGACATATAGACTCCATAGATTGACGATTTGAAGTTGGATATTGAAGCGGACTCGTTAGAAAGCGATGGTCGTCCGCGGTGCGTTTAGAGCACTGAGCAGCGACGCCGGTTTCTGGTTTCGTGCTACGGGGCCGGACTGAAAAACCAAAACCAGACGTGCCCGTGGTAAACCGGGGCCTCTACAGACGGATTGAATACGGCGTCCAGACGTCGTCTCTCGTCCAGCCTAATTGGGCCAATCGACGTCCAAAACGGCTGGCGATTTTAGGAGGTAGCCAGGCGTGGGCGTCTTCCAGGCCTTTTGCAACGAGATCGTTTTGGGCAGCCTGGTGCAAAGCTAACATATTCGCGTATCGTCCGCGGGCGGTGCCGTGGAGCGGGTCAGCCAGGAGATAGATTTCGCAGGTCAGGCGAGCCAGGGCGGCCATGGCGATTTCGCCGACGTCGTCCGCGAGAACGAGCTTGGAGACGAAGAGCGGGTTCGTCAAATCGGGGAACGCGTAGTCAAAATTCTGTGCCGTATGGATTTGCTTCAGAGCGCTGAGGTCGGATTCAGTGTACGCGCGGATTTTCATTTTGTGCTGACCGTAGTTCTCGTGGAAGCTCAATACGTGGCCGAAAACCGGGCGGGACTGAAGGCCCGTTCCTACAATGGCCTGAATCTTAGGATTGGGTGATTCTTGCCTACGACCTCTGTTGCTTCGAAGGTTGTGGCGAATGCGCTGACGCCGTGAGGCTCGAGGGCTTCGGCTGCGGATTGAGGGATTGGTTTCGAGCTGAGCGCGTGCGGGAATTCTTGCCAATCGGGATCTGTCGACAGCGAATTGTGCGTGCCTTCTTCGGCTTCTACCATGGCCAGTATTTTTGTGCTCGCGGCGATCGGAGAATTGGGATCGGCGTGGATGTAGTGCGAGGTAGTGAAGCGCAGAGATTCGCGTTGCCAGGATTCGATAGTGGTCAGATAGTAGGTGCGGCCTTGCATGGGAGTTGAGCGGCGCAGCTTAGTAGCGAACGTGGTTGCACTGAGATTAATCGGGCGCGGCGAGCGGCGCCCAAATTATTTCTGTCGAAGCTCGCCGAATGAAATTGGCAGCGTTCGAGGTGCGCGAATTCAGAGCGCACACGACACCGGCAGGCTGCCGGTGCTATGAATTAAACGTGTAGTTGTGGGTCAGGATGGTGGCGGCGTGTTTGCCAGCGTAGAATTCGTGGATGGGGTTACAGGTCACCGTTACTTTCGTGCTTTCCTCGCGGATTACTTCAATTTTCTCCAGAGTTACGTTTGCAAATCTTCCCACCAGGATATCGGCTAAGCACAGGCGCTCGGCGCGCATTGGAGAGCCGTCGGCTAGGGTGAAGATGTGGTGCGGAGTTACATCGAGCGTCTCGTGATTGGAGAGATGCAGGCGGATGAAGGTATCGGCCGGAAGAATTTCAAGGCGGACTACGCGCGTCCAAGAGTGTTTGCCTTGGGGGCCTACGCCGCCGTTTCCGGGGCCCAGGATGTGGTCGCCGATTTTGCACGTGTCGACAGGGACGGTACCGCGTTCGCGACTGAAAACCAGCGTGCCGGCGCGGAGGCAATTGCCGCTGCCCCCGCCTGAGCCGCCAGCCGTGCCGGTAATCGGAGTGGCGGCGATCATGGCCCCTTGCGAGAGGGGGATGCGCGACTGCAGGGATTGCTGTTGGGCCGCTACGTTAGTTTTCGCGGATTGGGCGTTGGCGGGCGTGCCGGAGCCGTTGGCGACCCAATTTAGTGCGGCGGAGGATTCGTCCCAGTAGGGGTAGAAATAGTATGTCGTGCCGGCGGTTAGGCCGGTGATGTTTAGCGAGCCGTTGGGGATGGCAGTGGTGGTTCCGTCGGCGCGGTAGATGCTGAGGCTCGACCACGACCAGGTGATAGTTGTTGGCGTCGAGGTGTAGGTGAAGGAGGCGTTCCACGTTGGCGGGACGCTGCCGCGAGTTAGGATGCCGACCTTGGAGAGATCGATAGAGTTGCTTGTAAGGGCATCCGTCGAGACGCGAGCGAAATCGGCGCCATCGGTTATGGCCGAATCTAGAGAGAGTTTGTTCGTCGTGCCGATGGCGTTGACGCCAGTGAGCAGGCGCTTCAGGGATTCGTAGAGATGCGAGGAGGTGGATTTGAGAGCTTCGATTTGGGGGATCGTGAGCATTGATATTGGTCCTTCAGGTCGGCCGAGCTTTGAAGCTGCCAAAGGAGGGACAAAGGGGTCAAAAGCCAGCACAAAAGAGCACGCTTATCGAGCAGACAAAGACCAAGACCGGAGCCAAAAGGCGGAGGGTCTAAAGACCCTTCCCTACAGACTACCGTGAACCAAGGATGTGGCGCTACCAAGCTGCGGCGAGGAGTCCGCTCCGATCAGCGAAAGTCGCCGACTACCTGCGGCGTAGGCGATGAAGTGATGCGCCGCGCCGTCATCGGAAGAGATTGTCAGAGTGGCGCGACCGCTGTTGTCGAAGCCGCTCAGAACCCCGGACGTGATTGCCTGCGTGACATCCGCGTGGCCGGGTGCTGAGATGGTCATAGTGCCCGAGAGGATCTCGCCGTTTCCGCCAATGGCGAAGTGCCCCAAGCGAACGGTGCGGCCGGAGGAATCGTCGTGAACGAGGAGTGTAAATGTTCGCTCAAAAAACTCGGAAATATCCACCGACGACACGTCTTGGCGTGCGATGCCTCCGGTAATAGTCCAAGACCCGTCCGCGACGTCGAATCCCGATAGGGATCCATCCGATTCCATCGTAAAGGTAAGTGGACGCTTGGGAGTGGGCCCGGGCGTCGCCACATCGTCGAGCGTGATCGCGACGACAGCCAGCTGGTCGGTCTTGCGTGTAACGACGTAAGCGCCGGAGAGCGGCGAAACCAGTCGGACTCCCCGATCGTCGCCGTAATTGGCGTCGAGCTCGCCGCCTTTGATCTTCCCCGCCCCATCGGCAACTAAGCTCCCAGTCATCACCTGCGCGTGATTCTGATCGTCGAAGGCACGAACCCAGAAAGTGTATGCGCCTTGGAAGGCGGCCTGCGCTGGCTCGATGGTGAAAGTGAAGGAATCGCTCTTTGTGGGGTCCGCTACCGACGTGGCTGTGATCGTCGGTGTGTTACTCGGCGGTTGCGGAGCGGTGTTGGGTGGGGTGTAAATCACGCTGAGCGGTTGTTCAGCGCTTAGCGCGCCGGTCTGCGACGAGGGCTCGAGCGACCAGATTACGCCTTGGCCGGCGACGTCATTGGTGACGTTGGCGTTGATGGTCACGCCGGGGCTGCCCGCATTGATCTGCGCAAAGGGATTGGTGATCGAGACGCTTATGGGTTGCGTCGGCGCTTGAATGCGGAGATCGTCAAAATCGCTGCGCGTCGCGTCAGTGACGGACGTGGCGGTGATGGTCGGCGTGTTGTCCGGTGCGGCCGGCAGCGATGCGGGCGGCGTGTAGATGACGCTGAACGGCTGCGGGCTGCTGAGCGTGCCACAGGCAGGGCTGCATGCGGCGCCTTGCGCCGCGAGAGTCCACGTGACGCCGACGTTGGCGGTGTCGAATTGCACTTGCGCATTCAGCGTGACGGGAGCGGCGCCGGGCTGAATGTTGGTGATCTTGTTGGTGATACGAACGACGATCTGGGGCGCGCCGATAGTGAACGTGGTAGTCGTCGTGACTGAAGCGTTCGTAACGGATGTGGCGGTAAGAATGAGGCTGTTCGGATTCGGCGGAAGGAGAGGAGCGGCATAGTTTACGGTGGTGGTCGAGGTGAAGGTGTCGGGGCCGTTGGCGGTGGCGACATTGGATTGACTCGTGAGCGCGCCGCAGGCGGTCGTGCAAGGCGTGGTGGTGGCGCCGTTGCTAGGAGCGTTGAGCGCCAGAGAAAAATTCACACCGCGGTTCAAGGTGTCGTTCTGCGTCGTGACCGAGAAGACGAAGTTCGCCCCGCCGGGGACTGTGCCGGGCGTGGTCGTGAATTGAACAGTGACGGCGCCGATACCGTTGCCGCCTCCACCGCACCCGCAGAGTGATATTAGAAATACGCCAGCGAAAATGAAAGCCGAGAACCGCTGTATCACTACCAAAGGAAATAGGCCCCCTAAATAAAATCGCGGTGAGCAGTTTATAGAAGCGTATCGCACCCCGCAAGTTGGACGAGTAGAAGGGGGATGAGGTTGCCCCACCGGGGACATTCCTCGAGATCCGAGGCCGGATTAATTGTGTCCTCTAACGACAGACCAGGGATCTGGCTTCGCCCACGGAGTGAACTTTGTTACTGAGAACCAATTCGTGGCGCTAGCGGTGCTCAACTGGTAGGCGATGCGCTCTCCGAGGATGCTGGTGAAGATTTCCATGTCTTCGGTGGCTGGACTGGCCAGCGACCACGTGCCTACTGCCTGCGTTACGTTGCCTGGTCGCAACGCGGTTATTTGCAGAGTTCCGCTGCCCTGGATGTTGGCTGTGGCGTAGCCTACCAGGTTGCGGCCACTTAGTGGGAGGCGCGAAAGGAATGCGGTCGTGTAATAGGAATTGATCGCGGCGCCGTCGTCCGTGAACGTACCCGGAGTTAAGGCCAGGATTTTGCCACTTCCAGAATTGTTGCCTAGGAAAATTTGATCCGTTCCGTTCGGGCGCTCGATCAACGCGCAGGAATTGGCGGCGATGGCCCATTGCGTCCATTTGCGACCGTGGCCGGGGGCGGTGAGCATTGTGGCTAGGGGATCGGAGAAGCCTTCTGTGTAATCCAGAACCAGAACTTGCGACGGCTGTGTGGAGCTGCCCATGGGGACGCCTACCAGGATGCGCTTGTGTTCGGTATCTACCTGCACCCAGAGACGCGAGCCGAATTGCCAGTTGATGGCGTCCCAGGTTGGTTGGATTTCCTGCGACAACTTGACGGGATTGCCGCCGTCGAAGAGATAGAGGCCGGCACGGCCAGCGATCACTGCCCATTCTTCGCCGATGCCTACGCCGTGCGCTGACGGTGTACCTACCTTGTTTGAGACTTCTTCGATGCTCCAGAGATCGGGCTCGTTGACGCCGTCATTCGTAGTTACGAACAGGCTGCGCTCTTTGACGAAGTAGAGATAGTTGCGCAGTGTGAAAGCCGCGCGAATTCCCTGCCCGTTGTTTTCGGCTACTTCCATCAGGCCGGT
>Ga0335080_10009816_pt1 | contig 10022 bp, 9 predicted proteins | sample Lox_Sample_34_FD_206720 | JGI IMG/M metagenome (GOLD analysis project Ga0335080, IMG submission 206720) | Soil microbial communities from Loxahatchee National Wildlife Refuge, Florida, United States - Lox_Sample_3.4 | ecosystem: Environmental > Terrestrial > Soil > Wetlands | place: USA: Florida... | reverse complement strand
CCGAGCGCATCGGCCTGTCCCCCGATGGCAAGCAGCTGATCGATGCGCTGCATATCGCCCAGTACGAGCTGCCGGCGGTGGACCTCAGGCGCGTCTACGACCCGGCGAGCAGCGTGCCGCGCCAGGTGCCCACGGCCGACTGAGGTGCGCGCGGTGAAGCCAGCCCTGTCGCTTTTTGGCGTGCTGCTCGCGGGCACGCTGGCGCTCGCGCAGCCCGCGGCCACGAGTGCGCCCGCGGCAGAGGAGGCGCCGCTGCAGGAGATCGTGGTCGAGGGGCAGCACGAGGGGCCGCGCATGTGGAAGGTGCGCAAGGGCGAGCACGTGCTGTGGGTGCTCGGCACCATCTCGCCGCTGCCGAAGAAGATGGTGTGGCAGCCGGATGCGGTGCGCGAGGTGCTGCATCAGACGCAGGAGGTGGTACCGGCCTGGCCCACTTACGGCATCGGCGCCAATCCCATCACCGCGCTGCGCGTCTACATCGAGTGGCGCCGCCTGCAGAAGCCCCCGGACAACCTGCCGCTCAGGCAGACCCTGCCGCCGCAGCTGTACGCGCGCGTCGAGGCGCTCAAGGCGCGCTACGACCCCAAGGACACCAAGCTCGAGGGCATGCGCCCGATGCTGGCGGCACGGCAGCTGGTGACGCGCACCCTGGACGCGGCGGGACTCGCGCAGCACAACGAGGTGCAGGAGACGGTGCTGAAGCTGGCACGCGAGGCGGGCGTGCGCGTGCACCAGGACAAGCTGAAGATCGAGGACCCGGTGGACGTGCTCAAGGATGTCGGCAAGACGCCGCTCGACCGCGAGGTGGCGTGCCTGGAGTCGGTGGTGACGCTGCTCGAGACCGACGTGCCGGCGATGCAGGAGCGGGCGCGCGCCTGGGCGCTCGGGGATGTCGACACCCTGCGGCGCATGCCGCACGCGGCGGACCGCATGACCTGCGTCACCGCCGTCGCCAACACCGACAGGGTGCGCGCGCTCATCCAGCGCATGCAGGACAACTGGCTGCTCGCGGTCGAGGACGGCCTGAACCGCAACCGCGGCACGCTCGCGGTGCAGTCGATGGATCGCCTGCTCGGCGAGCAGGGCGCGCTCGCGGTGCTGCGCGCGCGCGGCTACAGCGTCGAGGGTCCGTAAGCTTGCCTTCAGCTGCGTAGCGCCAAGGCCCAGGCGAGTGCCAGCGCCGAGAGTGCCAGCGCGCCGTACAGCCACTGCGGCAGGCGCGCGAGCTGCGCGCGCACGCGCGGCCGCGCGATCAGTGCCCCGCTCAGCACGCCGGCCACGAAGCCGCCGATGTGTGCCATGACATCGGTGCCCTCGCCCGCGCTGCCCGTCCAGCCGAGCAGCGCCACGCCTGCGATCAGCGGCGCCCAGCGCCGCGCCCAGCGCTGCGCCCGCCCCAGCCGCTCGCGCCAGGAGAACGCCGCCATGGCGCCCAAGGCGGCGAACACCGCAGTCGAGGCACCGACCGAGTGGTGGCCCGGGGCGCCCAGCAGCGCCTCGGCGAGATTGGCGAGGCCGGCGGCGATCACGGTCACGAGCCAGGCCATGCCGACTCCCATCTGCCGCCCGGCGAGGTAGCCGAACCACACGCCCGCCACGAGATTCGCGGCCAGATGCGGGCCATCGACGTGCAGGGTGAGCGCGGTGAGCGAGCGCCACCACTGCCCGGCCTGCACCGCGGTCGAGTCGAGCTCGCCGACGTCGAAGGCATCCAGCCGCACCAGCCCCTGCGACAGCGCCGCCGCGACCCCCATCAGCACCAGCACGTACAGCGTGCAGCCGATCCAGGCGTCGGGATCGAGCGGCGCGGCTGGCGGCAGCGGCGGCGGCGGGACGTTCTCGGCCTCGTACTGCGCGAGCTGCTCGAGCGCCGCCGGGGCGTCCTCGGCGGCCACCTCGAGGCGGCACTCGTAGGCACCCGTCACGATGAAGGCATTGATGCCGACCGCCGTCAGCACGAGCTGCCGCTCCTCGCAGCGGCGGCGGCGACGCGAGCGATACACGACCGTCAGCGGCTCATCCACGGCAGAGCTCCCCCTAAACCCTCAGCTCGGATGGCGCCGCAGGTGCAGGAGGGCGAGCACGCGCCGCACCGGCTCACCGATGAGCTCGTAGAGCGCATCGGTCGAGCGCTTGAGGGCACCGATCTGCGGCACGTAGCGGAACGGATGCGGCTCGGGCGGCTGCCACAGCCCGACCGGCGCGGGCACGACGTGCAGGCCGCAGGCCTCGAACTCGCGCATGGCGCGGTAGGCATGCACGCTGTGGGTGACGAGCAGCACGCCCGTCACGCCGGCGCCGCGCAGGATGGCCGCTGAGAACTGCGCGTTCTCGAAGGTGTCGCGCGACTGATCCTCCACCCAGCGCACCGGCACGCCGAAGTCGCGCTCGAGCGAGGCACGCATGGCCACGCCCTCCGCCGGCGAGCCCGTCACCAGGATCGGCAGGCCGGTGCGCTGCAGGTAGGCCCCGTAGGCGAGGCGCTCGAGCAGATCGGGCCCGGCTGCCGCGGCCCCGGCGTACTCGGGCGCCGCGCGCCGCTCGGTGCCGCCGCCGAGGATGACGATCGCCTGCGCCTCGTGCGCGCGTGCCGGATCAAGGAGCGGCACGCGCTCGGCGGCGTGCCACAGGGCATCCGCGAGGAGCGGCAGCGACAGCAGCCACAGCGCGGCGAGTGCGCCGAGCAGCAGCGCTGCGCCCAGCGCGCGCGCGCGCCCCGCGCCCCGGCGCATCACGAGCCACGTGCCGAGGAAGGCGAGGAGCAGCGGGCCCGCGGGCGGCAGGATCAGGCAGCGCAGCAGTATCTTCAGGCTCACCAGCACGCGCGCGTCCTGCTCAGGCGAGGCGGATGCGCTGCCAGGCGCGCGAGCGCCAGCGCAGGTACAGCGTGCTGCCGAGCGCCAGGACGTAGATCACCACCGCCACCCAGCCGCCGATCGCCCCATAGCCGTACTGCGGCAGGAAGTGCACCCAGCCCTGGCCCGGAGCGAAGGTGAGCGAGTGCGCGAGCGGCGCGAAGAACAGGAGCGACATCGGCAGCACCAGCGCCGCGGGCACTTTGACATCGCCCGCGCCGCGCAGGCACATGCTGCTGCCCATGTTGAGGCCGTCGAAGAACTGGAACGCCGCGGCGAGCCACAGGAGCCGGCGCCCGAGCGCCACCGCCGCGAGCGCGTCCGCATCGTGCGCGCCGGCGAAGAACGGCAGCACCCACGGCCCAAGCAGCGCCACCACCACCCCGATGCCGCCCATGTAGCAGGCGGCGAGCAGGATGGTGCGGTTGCCGACCCGCAGCGCCCAGTCGCGCGAGCCCGCGCCGATCGACTGGCCGACCAGCGTGGTGCCCGCGGAGGCGATGCCGAAGCCGGGCATGTAGGAGAGCGAGGTCAGCATCATCACCATCTGCGTCGCCGCGCCGTCCGCGGTGCCGAGCCAGGTCATCATCATCTGGAACATGGCGAAGCCGAGCAGGTCGGCGGCCGGCAGCACGCCCATCGGCACGCCGAGGCGCAGCTGCTCGATCAGGCGCCGCCGGTGCGGGTGCCAGGTGAGATCGGAGTGATAGAGGCGGCGGTACTGCGGGCCGAGGAAGATCGCGAGCGCGAACAGCAGCCCGATGAGCTGCGCGCAGTTGGTGGCCCAGGCGGAGCCGGCGATGCCCCAGCCGAGGCCGAAGATGAACACCTGGTTGAGCAGCGCGTTGGCGACCGTGGTGACCAGGGTGATCCACAGCGTGATGCGCGGCCGGCCGATGCCGTTGAAGAAGCCGAGCGTGGCCCACACCGCCGCGCCCACGAAGGCGCCACCGATGCGCGGCAGCCAGAACGCGGCGGCGAGGGATTCGATCTCGGCGTCGAAGCCGAAGGGCGCGAGGATCAGGTGGCGCGCGGCGCCGACGCCGATGAATACCGGCGCGGCGCACGCCATGCCCCAGATCGCGGTCCACACCGCCTCGCCCGCGCGGCGGTAGCGGTGCGCGCCGTAGTGCTGCGCCACCAGCGTCTGCACCGCGGTGCCGGCGCCGCCGAGCACCAGCACGGCGGCCATGATGAGCCACTGCACCGCGCCCACCGCGGCGAGCGCCTTGGTGGAGATGCGCCCCATGAACCACATGTCGGTGAGGTTGAGGACGATCTGCACCGCGCTGTTGGCCATGAGCGGCAGGGCGAGCGCGAGCACCGCACGCTGGTCGACGTGCGCACGGCCGGCCGCGTCGATGCGCTGCGCGGGCAGGCGCAGCGGCGGGCTCGCCGCGGCAGCGGCGCTCGCTGACTGAAGCAGAGCATCCATGGCAACATCCTGAGCAATCCGTCATTCTCGCACACTCATTCCGAAGGGAGATTGCCCATGGCCGCACGCGCCAAGCGCTCCACCGCCCGCGCCCGTCCGCGTGGCCGACTCGCCCCGACGCGCGAGAGCCGCGGACTGGCGGCCGGCGAGGTGGCTCTGACACTGGAGGATGCGCAGGTCGCACCGCTCGCCGCCCTGGTGCGCGAAGTCGGCGGCGCCCCGCTCGGCGCCTACCGCGAGCCCCTCGGCGGCCGCGCGCTGCTGCTCGCCAGTCTGCCGTTCGCGGCCGTGCAGCCGACGCCCTTCCAGCGCGACCTCTCGCCGACGCACGCCAAGCGCCTGGCGCGCGCCATCGAGCAGACCGGTGCCTTCCTCGACCCGCTGATCGTGGTGCGCGGCGAGGACGGGCGGCTGTGGACGCCGAACGGCCGCCACCGGCTCGCCGCCGCCAAGGTGCTGGGACTGAAGCAGATCACCGCGCTCATCAGCCCCGACGAGCGTCTCGCGTATCGCATCCTGGCGCTCAACACCGAGAAGGCGCACAACCTCAAGGACCGCAGCCTGGAAGTGATCCGCATGGCGCGCAGCCTCGCCAAGGCGCGCGGCCGCGAGCCCGAGAACGGCTTCGCCGCCGAGTTCGAGGCGCCCGAGCTGCTGACGCTCGGCATCATCTACGAGCGCGCGCCGCGCTTCGCCGGCGGCGCCTACAGCGCCTTCCTCAAGAAGGTGGAGCGCTTCAGCGAGCGCTCGCTTGCGCTGAGCCTCAGGCAGCGCGAGGACCACGCCGCGCGGCTCATCGAGATCGACGCGCGCGTGAAGGCGCTCATCGCCGGTCTGCAGGCGCGCGGCTTCAAGTCACCGTACCTGCGCAACTACGTGGTGGCGCGCATCAACCCGGTGCGCTTCCACAAGGTAAAGAAGGGCGCGACCGCCCCACCGATGCCGATCGCGCAGGCACTGACGCGCATGGCCGCCGCGGCGCGCGGCTTCAACCTCGGCTCGGTCTCCAACGCCGACCTCGCCTGGGTCGCGGTCGGCGCCGCCGCCGAGTAGCTGCCGCGCGAGCTACTCCGGCAGGCGGCGCAGGTAGCCGTCGTCGGCGTAGCTGAGCCCGTAGCCGCGCGCGAACAGCGGCGGCTCCCCGGCGTGGCCGTCCACGGCCGGCACCTGCGGGCTCGCCGGCCAGGAGAAGGGCAGCCGGCCGGTGAAGTCGTAGCGCGCCTGGCCGGCAGCATCGCGGAACAGCACGTCGGCGATGCCGCCGCCCTCGGGGCCCGGGAGCCAGGCGGCGATGAAGCTGTCGGCGGCGTTGATCTCGGCGTTGACCCACAGCGGCCGCCCGGAGAGGAACACCGCCACCACCGGTACGTCGCGCTCGCGCAGATGCCGGAGCAGTGCCAGGTCGTGCTTGTCCGCGGGGCTGTACTCGAGCGTCGGCACGTCGCCCTCGAACTCCGCGTAGGGGTTTTCCCCGAACACCACCACCGCGACGTCCGGGCGGGTGTGGAACTCGCCGCTGGCGGAGAGCTCCGCGGCGCCGCCCGCGGCGCGCACGCGCGCGGCGATGCCGGCGTAGATGGTCTCGGCGTGCGGGAACACCTGGTTCGGCTCGGTGCCCTGCCAGTTGATGGTCCAGCCGCCGCTCTGCTTGGCGATGCTGTCGGCGCCATCGCCGGTGACCAGCACGCGCAGCGCCGCTGACAAGGGCAGCAGGTGATTGCGGTTCTTGAGCAGCACCAGCGACTCGCGCACCGCCTGGCGCGCGACCGCGCGGTGCTCGGCCGAGCCGAGCAGCTCGTAGTGCCCGGCGTAGGGGCGCTGCGAGGGCCGCCCCTCGCTCGTCAGGCGGGCGCGCAGCTTCACCCGCAGGATGCGCCGCACCGCATCCTCGAGCCGCTGCGCCGGGATCACCCCGCCGGCGGCCTGCGCCGCGAGGTTCGCCTGCAGCTCCTTCCAGCCGTCGGGCGCCATCAGCATGTCCAGTCCCGCATTGACCGCCGCCGCACAGCTGACGGCCGAGCAGCCCGGCAGCTGCGCGTGCCCGTTCCAGTCCCCGATCACGAAGCCGTCGAACCCGAAACGACCCTTCAGCACCTGCGTGAGCAGCACCTCGCTGCCGTGCAGCTTCATGCCACGCCAGCTCGAGTAGGAGGCCATGACGGTCTGGGCGCCGGCAGCGAGCGCCCCCTGGTAGCCGGCGCTGTCGATGTCGCGCAGCTCGCGCTCGGAGACGCGGTTATCGCCCTGGTCGTGGCCGCCGGTGCCGCCATCGCCGAGGAAATGCTTCGGGGTGGCGATGACGTGCGCGGCATCCAGGAACGCGGGTGTCCCCGGCGCGCCCTGCAAACCCTGCACCATGGCGGCGGCGTAGGCGCGCACCAGCTGCGGGTCCTCGGAGTAGCTCTCGTAGCTTCGGCCCCAGCGCACGTCCCGCGCCACGGCCACCGTGGGGGAGAAAGCCCAGTCGAGCCCGGTCACCCGCACCTCGAGGGCGGTGATCTCCCCGATCCGTCGGATGAGCTCGGGGTCGTGCGCAGCCCCCAGGCCGATGTTGTGCGGAAAGATGGTGGCGCCGGGAATGTTGTTGTGGCCGTGCACCGCGTCCGTCCCCCACAGGATGGGCACCCGGGGGTTCTCCGGGGTGCCGGCGGAGGCCTCGTAGAACCGGTCGGCGAGTGCGAGCCACTCACGCGGTGCAGCGAGTTTGTCGTCGTGGGGCGAGGAATTGCCGCCGTTGAGCACGGAGCCGAGGGGATAGTGGCGCAGATCATCCGGGGTAATGCTGCCGATGTCGGCCTGCACCAGCTGGCCGACCCTCTCTGCCGGTGTCATGCGGGCGAGCCATTGCTCGACCTGGGCCTCCAGTTCCGCATCCGGCGCGAGTGCCGGCGGGAGCTTCGGCCAGCGCTGCACATGGATGAGGGCAGCCGCCGGCGACCCGGCAGCCACCGCCGAGCTCGCCGCCAGCGCCGCCACGGCAAGCCAAGCGCAATAGCCGGCCGTCCGGGCCGGTCTCCTTTTCATGGTGGCTAGGATACACACGAGAGGTTGATGCACATGCTGGATCCCGTCGTCCCCTCCCCGGCCACTCTCGCCCGCCGCCCGGCGCGCGACCTCACCCCCGCCGACCATGCCCCGGACCTGATCCTCATCGAGCGCGCCCGCGCCGCAGATGACGCCGCCATCGAGGCGCTGGTGCGCCGCTATGGCCGCCGTCTGTTCCGCGTCGCGCGCAGCGTCATCGCCGACGATGACCGCGCGGAGCAGATCGTGCAGGAGGCCTACCTCGCGGCCTTCAGCGACCTGACGCGCTATGAGCCGACCGGCAAGTTCGCCGCCTGGCTCACGCGTCTCGCCTACCAGAGTGCGCGCCTGCAGCGCGGCGTGCGCTTCACGGCCACGGCAGCGCCGGCGGCTGCAGCGGCGGGCGACACCGAGGCGCGCGAGCGGCTCGAGCTCGAGCAGGCCATCGGTGCTCTGCCGGAGGTGTTCCGCACGGTGTTCGTGCTGCGCGTCCTCGAGGGCGTCAGCGGCATCGAGACCGCCGCCTCGCTCGGCGTGCACGAGACGACCGTGCGTACCCGGCTGTACCGCGCGCACCGCCGGCTCGACCCGGAACTGCTACGCCGCGCCCGCGGCGTACTCGAGCTGCTGGAGCTGCCGGGCGCACGCCTGGAGCGGCTCGTCGCGCGGGTGCGCGCGCAGCTGCCGCGCAACGGGCTGCTCGCGATTCCCACCCGCGCACCCTGAGGAGCGGCGCCCGGGTGAGGCGTCCGCCTCACCCGGGCAGTCCCGTCAGGCGCTCGCTCGCCTGCCACAGCCGCTCGGCGTCGACATCGTTCAGCGCCGCCGCGGCGGGCTCGAGGGGGCGGCAGCGCGCGTAGTAGCCGCCGCTGCGCCCGGCCACCTCGGGCGAGCTCGCCAGGTACACGCTCGTGGCCGCGCCCTGCTCGGGGCTGAGCAGGAACGGGCGCCCGAGGGTGTCCATCAGGCGCTGCAGCCAGGGGCTGCGGTGGAACAGGTGAGTGCGTACGACGCCCGGGTGCAGGGCGTTCGCCGTGACCGTCCCGCCCGCGAGGCGCGCGGCCAGCGCACGGGTGAAGAGGAGATTGGCGAGCTTGGAGCGCCCGTACGCCGCGAGCAGCCCCGCGACCTGCGTGCTCATCAGGTCATCGAAGTCCAGCCGGGCGCCACGGTGCGCCTCCGAGGACACCACCACGATGCGCGCGGCGGGCGCGGCCGCAAGTCGCGGCATGAGCAGCCTGGTGAGCAGGAACGGCGCCAGGTGATTGACCGCGAAAGTGAGCTCGTAGCCCTCCGCGCTCAGTGCGCGCTGCGCGCTCATGAGGCCGGCGTTGTTGAGCAGCACGTCGAGCGCGGCGCCGTGCGAGCTCACCTCGGCGGCCAGGCGGCGCACGTCATCGAGGCGCGCGAAGTCACCGGCCACGGCGGCCACCTGCGTGTTGCCCGTGGCGGCAGCGAGCTCGCGCGCGAGGGCCTGCGCGCGCTCGCGCTCGCGTCCGTGCACGAGCACACGCGCGCCGGCCGCGGCGAGCGCGCGGGCACTCTCGCGCCCGATCCCGGAGGTCGCCCCGGTGACGAGGCACAGCTTGCCGTTCATACTGGTCATACGAGGTGGATGCCATGCGATGGTATACGAAAGCCTGCCTAGGACTGCCGCTCGCGCTCGCGCTTCTCGGGCGCACCGCGCTGGCGGCGGACATGGCCCAGGGTCCCGCGCCGGAGTTCACGCACCGCGCGGCCGATGAGTGGCTGAACTCCCCGCCGCTCACGCTCGCCGGCCTGCGCGGCAAGGTGGTGCTGGTGGAATTCTGGGCCTTCGACTGCGCCAACTGCCTGCACACGCACGCCTGGGTCGAGTCGGTGGCGCACTCCAAGAAGGCGGCGGGGCTGGTCGTGGTCGGCGTGCACACCCCGGAGCTGCCGCAGGAGAAGTCCCCGGCCAACGTGCGCGCGGCCGTGCAGCGCCTCGGCATCGACTACCCGGTGATGCTCGATGGCGATTACTCCTACTGGCACGCGCTCGACAATCACTACTGGCCCGGGTTCTACCTCATTGACCGTGACGGACGGCTGGTAGCGCGCGCCTACGGCGAGCTGCACGTCGGCGAGGACAACGCCCGCAAGGTCGAGGGTGCGATCGACCGGCTGCTGGCGGCGCCCGCCACGTGAGCGGGATCGCGAGCGCATTCCTGCTCACCTTCGCCGGGCTGTTCCCGATCGTGAACCCGATCGAGGCGGCGCCGTTCTTCTTCGGCATGACCTCGGGGCTCTCCGGCGACGAGCGCAACGTGCTGGCGCGCAAGGTCGCCCTCAACGGCTTCGCCCTGCTGCTCGGCTCGATGGTGCTCGGCCCCTACCTGCTGGAGTTCTTCGGCATCCGCCTGCCGGTGGTGCGCATCGCCGGCGGCTTGGTCGTCACCGCGCTCGGCTGGAAGCTACTCACCCAGGAGGACTGGTCGGACCGCGACGCCTCGGACCTGCCGGGTCGCGCCCGCCGCAAGGTCGGCAGCTTCTATCCGCTCACCATGCCACTCACCGTCGGCCCGGGCTCGATGTCGGTCGCGATCACCATCGGCAGCCGTAAGACCCCCGGCATCCCGCCCTTCGGCGAGCTCGCCACCCACGCCACGGGGGCGCTGCTCGGCATCGTCGCGATCGGCATCTCCATCTACCTCGCCTACCGCTTCGCCGCCTCCATGGCCAGGCTC
>Ga0335080_10009815_pt1 | contig 10023 bp, 13 predicted proteins | sample Lox_Sample_34_FD_206720 | JGI IMG/M metagenome (GOLD analysis project Ga0335080, IMG submission 206720) | Soil microbial communities from Loxahatchee National Wildlife Refuge, Florida, United States - Lox_Sample_3.4 | ecosystem: Environmental > Terrestrial > Soil > Wetlands | place: USA... | reverse complement strand
GCAGCGCGGCATCAGCGTTTGAGCATTGGAGCGGGTGAAGGGAATCGAACCCTCGTATTCAGCTTGGAAGGCTGCTGCTCTACCATTGAGCTACACCCGCGTCCTGCATGATCCCACGGGTCAAGCCCGAGGGCATGCTTGTCGGAAAACCGGTACCCAATTTTCCGGATCATGCTTGCCGGATCACCTAACACGCCGAGCCGGCCGCCTCAACGGCCTCGCCGCTCCGGTACCGGCACGTTTTTTGGCCGTCGCCGCCTTAACACCGGCAGATTCGCTTCCTATAGTCATGGTCCCACCAACAACGAAAGGAGGTGATCCAGTGTCTTGTCTCAAGCGCTGTCACCTCGCTGGGACGCCCTGCTGAGCGTTGCAGGCTCGGCCTCGGGGCGGTCTCAGCCCTGGTCCAGCGAGTTTCAAGAGTTGGCGCGGCGGGAGCAACTCCCGCCGCGTTTTTTTTCAGAATCGGAAGAAGCGCTCATCAAGAGCGAGAGCAGGCTCGTTACAAAGCATATCTGTTTTGCAACCGGCGCCCTTCCCGCGAGCGAGAGCAGAAACGGCAGAAACAGGAGGAGGAGGAAGCTCGACGTCATGTCCGGCATTCACGCTTGGCCTGACCCGGCTGCGATCAGAAGCCGCAGACGTTGAGGTGACGCGGGCGCGGGCAACGGGTTTCGACAAGCCGCTCGCCACGGCCGGTCGCCGAATTGCCGTAGTAGCGATGGTGGCCGGTGACGTCGTGAAAATCGCCGGTCCATGCCGGCGCAAGCGCGCCTGCGCGATCGCAGATCATTCGGATTTTTTGGCCTGGCATGACGGTCTCCGCTGGTTGAGGCTCGCACGGCTTGCCCGCGTTCTCGCCATCAGTCGCAAGCTTGAAACGGCGCGTTCACGCCAGACCCGAATTATCGCGTTTCAGGCACGTTTCGTCGCTGCCTGGCCATGACACGCCGACGAAGCACAACGGCGTGACGAAAATGTCGGATTTCGCCCTGGCGCAGCGTCCTCAGGTCCGGCAGTCAGACTCTCGAAGGAGAAACCACGCAATGCTCTATGCCATCCTGGCCTATCACGTGGAAGCCGACGTCCTGTCCTGGACCAAGCGAGAGGACGAAAGCGTCATGTCCAACCTTCAGAAGGCGCACGATCGCGTCAACCGGGAGGGCCGGCTCGGGCCCGCGGTGCGCCTTGGCGCGACTAGCCGTGCGCGGACCTTGCGCGGGCCGGGCAACGGGGTCGTCATCGACGGCCCGTTCGCAGAGACCAAGGAGCAGCTGCTGGGCTTTTATGTGCTGGAATGTGCCGACGACGACGCCGCGGTGGAAGCTGCGCGCGAATTGCGCCGCGTCAATCCGAGCGCGGTCTACGAGATCCGCCCGATCGCGCTCTATCTTCCGGGCCAGGCGATCACGAGGACAGAGGCGCCCGGCACAGTACACCCGAAGTGAGAGCCCCCGTCAGAACGCGCTGCGGCCTTCGAACACGCGGCGCACGATGAGGCCGCCGAAGCCGAACAGCCAAAGATATTGAGCGCCCCGCGGAGCAACGACCGCCAGAGCCGTACCGGGCACGAACATCAAGAGCGGGAACAGCGCGCCTGCAAGCTCCCCGCCCGCGTGCTGGTTGCGGGTCGCAAACCACCACAACAGGGCGTTGAGCGCGGCGATGATGGTCAGATGCAAGCCGTAGAGCACGGCAACCACGCTGCTCTGCCCGTAGCTGCCATAGAGCGCATTGATCGCGGGCAAGAGGATGATGGACAGGAGGAAGGCGAGATTGATGAACACCACGGTGCGGCTCGCTTCGGGCTGTCGGGCAAGCCTGCGATGATGGCTGAACCAGAAGACGCCCGCGATGACGAAGCTCAAGACCATCGCTATCAGCCGGGAGGCATAGAGATGGTAGAGATCGGCCCAGCTCGGCGGCCCGCTGAACTCGGCCTGCGCCAACCGCGGCAGATCGGAGGCGAGCAAGGTCATCGCCAGCCCGAAGATGGTGTTGCTGAGCGATTCGAGCCGGCGCATTTCGAAGCTTTGGGGGACGGGGTCGGTCATGGGCGGCAGATATCGGGAGCGGTCGGGATCAAGGAGAGCATCAGGCCCGCTCATTTTGGAACGCAGTGGCGTTCGCGCACAATTTGCTTGGTGCCGCCGGCCTTGATGTGATTGCCGCCGATCACCTCCTTGATCTTTCCCGCGCCGCAGCTGCCGTCATCGACCAGCACGCGTTCGCCTTCCCTGAGCGCGCCCATCGGCGGCTCGGTCTTGAGGACGGCGGCCGCGCCGAGCGGCGCCGCAACAACTATTGGCGCGAATACGAATGCAAACAGCTCCGGCTTGCGAAACATCAAGCCTCCCCGTGTTTCCCGTGCCAACCTACACCCGATCGCCCGGTCCCCCAATCGACGGTCGCAAACGTGGAAAAACCGCAGGAAATTCGGGCAACCCATTGGTCGATTTCGATTTTGCAGCCCATGACCCGCTCCCTCATAGTCCCCTCGTCCAGGGAACGGCCACGTCGGTTCCACGTTGGTTCCTTACCGGTTCCACAATCGTAGGCGATTGATCCGTCGCATGAGGTGCACTGTGGTCCCTCGCGTCATTGTCCCGCTCAGCAATCTTCGCGCCATTATCATCATAATCGTGGTCGCCTTTCATTCGGTGCTGCCCTACCTCGCCTCACAGCCGGCGACGCCTTTTCCGTTCGACGTGGCGCCTTATCGCTGGGTCGCGTTTCCGATCGTCGATCGCGAGCGCTTTTTCGGCTTCGACCTGTTCTGCGCCTGGCAGGATTTGAGCCTGATGTCGCTGATGTTCCTGCTGGCGGGGCTGTTTACTCCCGCAAGCCTCGGCCGCAAGGGGAGCCTTGCCTATCTGATCGATCGCTGGTGGCGGATCGGGCTGCCGTTCTGCCTTGCCGCCGCAATCCTCAGTCCACTCGCCTATTATGCATCCTATCGCGCGAGCGCGGCGGATCCGTCATTCGAAGCGTTCATACGGCACTGGCTTGGCCTGCCGATGTGGCCCGCGGGCCCGGCATGGTTCCTGTGGCAGCTTCTTCTGGTCTCGGCGCTGGCAGGCCTGCTTCACGGCAGCGTTCCGGGCGCGCTTGAGGCCCTGGGCAGTCTCGCCGGACGCGCCAACGACCGCCCGATCCTTGCCTTCGCCGCTTTTACAACGCTCTCGGCAATCGCCTACGCGCCACTTGCGATGGCCTTCTCGGCCTGGGACTGGACCTTCCTCGGGCCGTTTTCCTTCCAGCTGAGCCGACCCCTGCATTATCTCCTCTATTTCTTCGCGGGAATCGCGCTTGGCAGCCACGGCCTTGACCGCGGTCTCCTGGGGAGCAAGGGGCCGCTCGCGCGACATTGGCTTGCCCTGCTGGCGGCGGCACTCGCAAGCTTCGCGCTGTGGGGCGCATGCACCTCGCTGACGTTGCCGGATTGGAGCGCAAGTCCGCTTTCCGCGCGGCTCGCCGCAGCGCTTGCCTTTCCGCTTGCCTGCGCCACCGGCGTTTTCAGCCTGCTTGCAATTGCGCTGCGCTTCTTCCATTTCCAGGATCGCGCGCTCGACAGCCTGTCGGTCAATGCCTACGGGATTTATCTCATCCATTATGGCTTCGTGGTCTGGCTGCAATATGCATTGCTCGCGGTTGCCCTTGGCGCTGTTGCCAAAGGCATCATCGTTCTGGCCACAGCGCTCGTCTTGAGCTTTGTTGCAAGCGCGGGCGTCCGCGCGCTGCTTCCGAGGCTTCGGCATGCCGGGAGCAAAGCAACGATGCTGCAGCAGCGCCGCTGAAGGATGGTTTGGATGTCGCTTGCGCTTACGCTTGCCTCGCGGAACCTGTTTCATGACCTGCTGCGCTTCGTCGCAACCATGGTCGGAATCGTGTTCTCCGTCGTTCTCGTCATGGTTCAGATGGGCCTGTTCCTCGGTTTCGGTCACATGGTCACCACGATGATCGATCACGCCTCGACCGATCTCTGGATCGTCCCCAAAGGCGCGAAGTGCTTTGAAGACCCTTCGCTGCTCGATCTCAAGCTGCGCAACAAGGTGGCTACCCTCGACGGCGTCGCCACGGTGGTGCCGCTGGTGATCGGCTTTTCGGACTGGCGGCAGGACTCGGGCGAGATGACGCCGGTGTTCATCGTCGGCGCCGATCTGCGCGACCGCGTGTTGGAGCCGTGGAACGTCACCGACGGCAATGTCCAAAACCTGTCGCAGGGTTACAGCGTCGCGGTCGACAGCTCCTATTTCGACCGGCTCGGCGTCACCGGCGTCGGCTCCACGGCCGAGATCCGCGGCAAGAAGGTGAAGGTCGTGGCGCTGACCGACGGCATCCGTTCCTTCACCACGACGCCCTACGTCTTCGTGGACCTGAAGAACGCACGCACGCTGACGGGAACGCCGGGCGACCGCGCCAACGACCTCCTGGTGCGCCTCAACCCGAATGCCGACCGCGACAAGGTCGTGGAGGCCATTCGCGCTCAGGTCGGCAGCGCGGAGGTGCTCACGACAGCCGAATTCCGCGACCGCAGCCGCTCATTCTGGCTGTTCGGCACGGGAGCCGGCGCCGCTCTTTTCGCCGGCGCCCTGCTCGGCGTGATCGTCGGCACGGTCATCGTCGCGCAAACGCTTTATTCCAGCACCAAGGATCACCTGAACGAATTCGCGACACTGCGCGCGATGGGCTCGTCCAACCGCTACATCTACAACGTCATCATCTATCAGGCCCTGATCAACGCCGTGATCGGCTTTTTGGTCGCTTACGGCATCGGCGCGGTCGTCGTAGAGGCGACAGCGAAAAGCGCATTGCCGATCGTGATCACGACCTGGCTGGTTATCGCGCTTGCCGCCCTCACCCTCGTCATGTGCGTGACGTCGGCGCTCGGCGCGATCTTCCGGGTTGTCCGCATCGATCCAGCCACGGTGTTCATGCGATGAGCGAGACAATCATCGAAGCCGTGGGCGTTACAAGGATCCTCGGCCGCGGCGCGCACGAGGTGAAGGCGCTGCGCGGCATCGATCTGTCGCTCCGCCGCGGCGAACTGACGCTGTTGATGGGTCCGTCCGGCAGCGGCAAGACCACGCTGCTCCTGATCCTCGGTTGCATGCTTGCGCCGAGTTCCGGCACGGTGACCGTCTGCGGCAATCCGACCTCGAACGTGGACAAGGAGGGGCTTGCAAAGATCCGACGCGACCATGTCGGCTTCGTGTTCCAGTCCTATCATCTGTTCCCGACGCTCACGGCTACGCAGAACGTGCAACTGGCGCTGGACATCCGTCACGAGCGTGGCCGGCGCGCCAGAAAAAAAGCCCGCGAGGCGCTGGATCTGGTCGGGCTCGCGCACAAGGTGAAGACGCGGCCGGGCGAACTCTCCGGCGGCGAGCAGCAAAGGGTTGCGATTGCACGCGCGCTCGTCGCCAATCCCTCCATCGTGCTCGCCGACGAGCCGACCTCTTCCCTCGACAGCGAGAACGGGCGCATAATCATGCGCCTGCTCGCCGAGGCCGCGCATGAGCGAGGACAGGCCGTGCTGGTGGTCACCCACGATCCCCGGATCCTTCCCTTCGCCGATCGCATCGTTCAAATCGAGGACGGTCTGATCGTCGATCGGCCGACCGGCGATGCCGAGGTGCTGCACCTGCCGAAGCCTTCCTTGTTCCCGCCGCGGGCGGCAGCCGGCAACGAATCATGAGCCTGCGCGCCGAGTTTCTGCGTGTCGGACTCCGCAGCTTCCTCAAGCACCGCAGCGGGGATCTCGATCTCGAGACCTGGCGGCAAAGGATGCGCGCGAGCGAAAAATTCGTGCCGCGCCCGCCGCGGCGCAGTCAATCGACCGCGGTCAGCATCGGCGCCATCTCCTTGCAGCGGGTGGTCACCCCTAAATCCCGCACGGAACGCGCCGTGCTCTATCTCCACGGCGGCGGCTACGTGTCGGGCGGCCCGGCCCATTATCGGCATTTCGTCTGGCGTATCGCGGACGCGCTCGCCGCCACCGTCTGGGTCCTCGCCTATCGGCTGGCGCCCGAACATCCGTTTCCGGCGGCGCTTGAGGATGCCGCGGAGGCTTACGCCTATCTTGCCGAAAGCACTTCCGACACAAGCGCCGTGTTTGTCATGGGAGATTCGGCAGGCGGCGGGCTCGCGCTTGCTTTGCTCATGAAACTGCGCGACGAAAATCGCGTGCTGCCTCGCGCGGCCGTCGCGCTCTCGCCCTGGACCGATCTGGCGTTGACAGGCCGCTCGCTTCTGGAGAATGCGCGCGCCGACCCGATGCTGAATGCGCGCCATTTGCCCGACATTGCGCGGCTTTATCTCGGCGGCGCCGATCCACGCACGCCTTACGCCTCTCCGCTGTACGGCGACCCCGCCCGTCTGCCGCCGGTTCTCATCCAGGTCGGCAGCGACGAGATCCTGCGGGACGACGCGGTTCGCATGGCGGACAAGCTTGGCCACCACAATCCGCAGAGCCGTCTCGAAGTCTGGCCGCGCATGCCGCATTGCTGGCAATTGTGCGTGCCGGTGCTGCCCGAAGCGCGCCGGGCAATCGGCAACATCGCAAGCTTTGTCGCGGAGGTGGGCAAGGATTGATTCAAGGCGTCACGCCTCCGCCCGCCAGTACGCGCCCGGCAGGCATCCCTGCCCAGACGTGGCGGAACTTCGATTTTCGGGTCATCTTGTCGGCCGGGCCATCAAAGAGATTCGCAAAATGCCGACAGGAAGGGTGAAGTGGTTCGACGCCAAGAAGGGTTACGGCTTCATCCTGCCCGACGACGGCGGCGAGGACTTGTTCGTCCACATCACGGCCGTGCAAAAAGCGGGCTATACCAGTCTCGTCCCGGGCGTGCGCGTGAGTTACGAATTGAGGCCCGACCGGGAAGGAAACCCAACGGCGGAGAGCCTGAAGATCGGGTAGCGACAACCGGGGGCGGGAGACGGCTCTCATTCGGAGTCTCGGCTAAAGGCTTCCGTTCAATAGCGATTTTTGGACCCGGCGAGCTCAAATTCCGCCAAGGCATTGGTTGACTTTGCGCCCTTGCGTCCCCATAAACGCGCCCGACCGCAAGCCCTGTCCGGATTTGCGCGTCTTCACCCTCCATGGCCTCTCACCACGCCGCAACTTGCGGTGCGGATCGCGTGCCATCGAGCGGGGGAGTGTCCCGAGTGGCAAAGGGAGCTGACTGTAAATCAGCCGCCTCATGGCTTCGCAGGTTCGAGTCCTGCCTCCCCCACCAGCCTTCGCTCGCTTCGCGAGCTACGGCTGGGCAAGCCAGCTCAACTCTTTCGTGGCGAAGCGAGCGAAGGCTGCCACGCCGAAGCCCAAAGGGCGAAGGCGGGCCGCTACAAATCGTGAACGGTCGCACCGCGCATGTCGCCAAGCGTGATCTTTGGCTGGCGGTCGCTGCGTCTACTGCTTGTCATTTCGTGGATCGTTGCCAAGTGAAGAACCGTTTGATCCGTTCCCTTAACCGCTTCCAGATTGACGGCGGCCTCCCGAAGCCTCTCAGCCAGTCGGCGTATTTGGATTTGTCGGGGATGAGGTCTTCTTGTCGAGCGAGCGACCAGTCCGCCGGGTGTTGCCGAAATACATTCAAGCGGTATTTCCACCAGTTGCGGGCGTGCAGTTTCTTCTCGCGAGCCAGCAGTTCGTTGGCCAATAACATGCTGAAGAAAATGCAATCATCCACTTGATGAAACAGGGCCTCCATGTTGTGTCCAAAACGCAAATCGACGCTGTCGTTGGCATATGCCCCGACGTAGAAACGCGATCTTCTCTTCCTCCGTTGCCGGTAAGCGCCTTTTGAAATCCGCAATCAGATCGTTTCTATAGTCGATCGACATTCTCAAATCATCGGTGGCGTCTTTAACCCACACCACCGCAGCAAGGCCGCGATGTCCGAGTGAGCATTTCTCGAACACTATGCGCTCCAGTGTTTCGCTAGCAAATCTAGGCTGGGACAATGTTCTAAGGTCGAGGTCCAAAACCAAAGGCCCGACGGGATTTTCGGCGTGGGTATCGAAAATTGAAACGACATCGTCGTAGTGTTGCTTCATCGGACGAATGTGCTGTCGCTTCATTGCTAAGGCTTTGTTCGCTATCGTGAAGCAGAGGGCGTAGGCTGCATGTATGGCTTTCAACTCCTCGATCACACGACGCTTCTCTTGTGATCGACTGGTAAGCCACGCGGCCACAAGTGTGCCGAATGCAGCGACGATTATCGTCTGTACAGGCCCCGGAGTGCTGGTCCAGATTTGCCCGACGTATGACGCCGCCGACCTCAGGATTTCGTACAACGCAGTCATTGTCCCCCAAGCCGCGCATCTATCGACGGTTCATGCCGTTGTGACGCTGATGCTCTCCCTCAAAGTGTCGACGTTGATGCAGGTCAGCGAAATGCTTTCGACGATCCGAATGAACTCGTCTTGCGACCCTTCGTGCATCAATCTTCCCACGTTTTGACGCCAAATCTCGGTGCGACGAAATCTGTCCAGAGAAGATAGAAACCAGCGCAGGCTATTAAGGCTCCGCCTATGACAAATCGAAAGAAGATCACTTTGGCAAATAGGAGTTCGAAAATGGTGGCGGATATGCCGCCAACAACCATCAAACTGCAAAAAACCAACAACAGTATTTTCCTCATCTCGTTTGCCCCTGTCGTTACGCTTGCAAGCCGAACGACACCATCACCCGGCTCATCGCCGGGTGCTTGCGGTTCTGATCTTCAGCCAGTGTTTCGACCGTCCGGCTTGATAAGGTCTATCACGACGCTTCGACACCAGTCCCCTATGGCAACCTATCAACTATAACGAGAATCGATGTAGCGTGCCGCCTGAACTGATCTAACCTCTCTTTTTCCTTGGACCGTAAGCTTCCTTGGACCGTAAGCTTCCTTGGACCGTAAGCGACTGATCGGGGATGCCAAAATGAAAAAGCAAGTGGTCGTCCGATTTCTTGATGAGACGGAGGGGGCGTTTCGGTACCGTGAAGTGAACAACACTGGAGCTTATATTCATGGTGACCGAGACGGTGCACTTGTCGGAGATATCTATTTTCGTAAAATCGCATTAGCGGACAAGCCACCGGATCGCATCACCGTCACGCTTGAATATTAGATTGGAAGCTCTTTGAACGAGGTCGCCGCAAGCCGCTTGCGTTCAACTCCTGCGCGGCGAAGCGGGCGAAGGCTGCCGCGCCGAATCCGTGGCCAACTGACATGACCGATCGCGCAGCAAAGCCGCCGTTTCGGCGCAACGGAAAGCCTGGGAAAGGCCGCACCGCGCCGCCAAGGGCGGCCTGGCGCGACCGCGATCCCGATGGCCCCGTCATTCTCTATGGCTGGCATACCGTGGCGATGGCGTTGCAAAACCCGAAGCGCAGATTCCGCAAACTCATCCTCACCGAAAATGCAGCGCGGCGCCTTTCCGAGGATGGGATCAAGACGCGCATCACGCCGGAGATCGTGCGGCCGAACGAGATCGACAGGCTGCTAACGCCGGACGCCGTGCATCAGGGGCTTTTCGCCGAGGCCGACCCCCTGCCCTCGCCCGACATCGAGACGCTGACGCAGGACGGCATGGTGCTGGTGCTCGACCAGATCACCGACCCGCACAATGTCGGGGCCATCATGCGTTCGGCCGCGGCCTTTGCGGTGAAGGCGATCATCACCACCGCGCGGCACAGCCCGGAGGCGACCGGCGTGCTGGCCAAGGCCGCCTCCGGCGCATTGGAGCTTGTGCCGCTGGTGAGCGTGCAAAACCTCGCACGCGCGCTGACGCGGCTGAACGAGCTCGGCTTCGTGACGGTCGGCCTCGACAGCGAGGGCAGCGAGAACCTGTCCGCCGTCGCGCTGCGACAGCCGCTCGCGCTGGTGCTCGGCGCCGAAGGCAAGGGGTTAAGGCAACTGACGCGGGAGACCTGCAGCGTGGTCGCTCGCCTCGACATGCCCGGCGAGATCAAGAGCCTCAATGTCTCGAACGCCGCCGTGCTTGCGCTCTATATCGGCGCGAGCAAGCTTGGTT
>Ga0335080_10009814_pt1 | contig 10025 bp, 10 predicted proteins | sample Lox_Sample_34_FD_206720 | JGI IMG/M metagenome (GOLD analysis project Ga0335080, IMG submission 206720) | Soil microbial communities from Loxahatchee National Wildlife Refuge, Florida, United States - Lox_Sample_3.4 | ecosystem: Environmental > Terrestrial > Soil > Wetlands | place: USA... | reverse complement strand
CTTGATGGACGAGCCGTTCGGCGCCCTCGATCCGGTGACGCGCGCGGGCCTGCGCGCCGAGTTCGCGCGCATCCATGCGACGACCGGCAAGACCATCCTGTTCGTCACGCACGACATGGACGAGGCGCTGGAGCTGGCGGACGTGATCGCCGTGCTCGAGAACGGGCGACTGGTTCAGTTCGGCCGCAGCCGCGACATCGTGGAACGGCCCGCGACCGAGTTCGTGCGCGATCTGATCGGCCGCGCCGAGATCGGCTTGAAGCGACTGGCGGTGCAGCGCGTGGGCGAGCGGATGCGTCCGGAGCGCATTGCCGGCGAGGCACGCGGCCCGGCCGTCGAGGCGTCGTCGACGCTCAAGGAGGCGCTGGCGCACATGCTGGCCCAGCACACCGATCGCCTGCTGGTGCGCGACGAGAACGGCACGGTGGTCGGCTCGATCGGCTTGGCCGAGCTGGTGCGGCCCTCATGACGAAGTGCCGGCTCGCGCGCGGACCGCTGCCGTGGCTCGCACTGGGCTTTGCGGCGCTGCTGCTGTTGATGCCGGCCACGCGTCCGCTGTTCGCCTGGGGCTTCCCCGACGTCGATCCGCCGCTGTACCAGGGCGAGACGTTCCTGTCGCTCTGGCTGTCGCACGCCGTGCTCGTCGCGGCGGCAAGCCTGGTGTCGACCGTGCTGGCGGTCAGCCTCGGGATTTTCGTCACCCGTCCCGAAGGCCGCGATTTCCGCGCCATGGCGGATGCGGTGGCGACGATGGGGCAGAGCTTCCCGCCGGTCGCGGTGCTGGCGCTCGCGGTGCCGACGCTCGGCTACGGTGCGCTGCCGACGTTCATGGCGCTGACGATCTATGGCTTCCTGCCGATCCTCGAGAACACCATCGCCGGGCTGACCGCCGTCCCCGCCAGTGTGCGCGAGGCCGCACACGGCATGGGATTGTCGCCGGGCCAGGTCCTGCGGCAGGTCGACCTGCCGCTCGCAGCCCCCACGATCCTGGCCGGCATCCGCACGTCGGTGATCGTCAATATCGGCACCGCGGCGATCGGCTCGGCGGTCGGTGCAATTACTCTCGGCACGCCGATCATCGATGGGCTGATCGCCGACAAGCTTCCTTATGTGCTGCAAGGAGCGGCGGTGGTCGGCGCGTTCGCGGTCTTGACCGATCAGGCGTTCGAGCGGCTGGACCGCATCCTGCGCCGGCGCACGAATCAGATGCCCAAAGCAAATCCAGCCTGACCGCGCCGGCCCTGACGACAGGGCGAGACGCGCTCAGGCTGGACCAATCTGCCGGATCCGCCCCGGTTCCGTGCGGAAGGGCGGAGCCGTGCCCCCGTCGCAACTCAGCCGCCGTCAGTGCGACGGCCGACGCAAACTCTCAGACCGCTTCCTTGAGTTGCTTCGAGGCCTTGAAGCGGACCGTCTTGCCGGCGGCGATCTTGATCGCTTCGCCGGTCTGCGGGTTGCGGCCCATGCGCGCCGCGCGCTTCGAGACCTTGAAGGTGCCGAAGCCGACGATGGCCATGTCGCCTTCCTTCTTCAGGCCCTTGGTAATCGTGTCGAAGATGGCGTCGACGGTGTCCTTGGCCGCAGCGACCGTGCATTCGGTGTGCTCGCGGACGACGTCGATGAGGGTCGATTTGCTCATGAAAAAAACCTCCCGGTTGAGCGTAGCGCCAGAGGGCGGAGTGCCGACGCGGGGCCGCCGTGGACGCGAATGGTGTGACCCGATTCGGGTGAGCTTGGCAATCGCCCAATCGCGTTTTGCCCCCATTTTTCCTCGCTTCGCAGCGCATCAGGTGCTGCGACTCGGGGAAAAACCGGAGTCTCTGGCGGTCAGGCTTCGATCGGCCCGCCCGGAAGGCGTCGCCGGGCCCCGAGCACGGTCTCGGGCGGAAGGCCGGCGGCGGCCGCAAGGTCGGCGAGCAGCGCCTCGTCCTCGAGCACGAAGTCGAGCACGCCGCCGAGGAACGAGGGATCGCCGAGCTGGGTCGCCAGCTCGGCCCCGGCCAGCCCGCTGGCGGCGCAGAAGCGTGCCGCGCGGTCCGGGTCGTCGAGCAGGAAGGCCAGTGCGGTCAGCGCCAGGGCCTGTGCCGCCTCCTGACTGACGGCGCTTATCTTCTGATGCGAAATCTGATGCGAATGGAGCGGCCGGGGAGCGTTCATCATCGCAAACCTGCGGAGGCTAGGGGCGGCCGGCCGGCAAGCAGATCGGCAAGAAAGGCCTCGGCATGCGAGCGGTGCCCGAACTGAGCGAGGTGCTGTGCGACCTCCAGGCCACGGCGCGTATGCAGGCACAGCACCGCCCATTCCCGGTCCTGGCCGGTGAGGTCCGGCGCGACGGCGCCGGGCCGATCCCCGGCCCGGCGCATTGCGGCAATCGCGAAATCCATGTCCCGGTCAGGGTCCGTGAAGTCCGCGTCAGCGAAGCCATACGTCGGCGATGCTGGCCCACATAAGGATCGACACCAGCACCGCTGCGAGCCCGGCCCCTTCGCCAACCCGATACATGAGCTTGTTCACGCCCGTCTTGTTCATGGCACCATCTCCTGAGTTATGGGTCGGGGATGATGTTCTTGTTTTGTTCTTTCGTCAAGAGGCGATTTCGCCCACTGAATCAAAGTACTGAGAGGTTTCACTTTTTTTGAAATGCGGGCGGACCGGGCGAGGGCTATAGATTGCGCGGGGCTGGCCCCCGATCGGGCGCCACCCCAATCTAGAAGAACCCCGGCCGCGCGCACTCCCGTTCACGGGCCGAGCGGCGTTCTCAAGGAGGAGAAGGCTATGGCATTCCGGATAGGGGATACGGCCCCCGATTTCACGGCCGACACCACGCAAGGCAAGATCCGCTTCCACGACTGGATCGGCGACAGCTGGGTGGTGCTGTTCTCGCACCCGAAGGATTTCACGCCGGTCTGCACGACCGAGCTCGGCTACATGGCCAAGATCCAGCACGAGTTCGACAAGCGCGGGGTCAAGATCATCGGCCTCAGCGTCGATCCCGTCGACAGCCACGGCAAATGGGCGAATGACATCAAGGAGACCCAGGGTGCCGCCCCGGCCTATCCCCTGATCGGCGACCCCAATCTCGAGGTCGCGAAGATGTGGGACATGCTGCCGGCCGCGGCCTCCGGCGATGCGTCCAAGCGCACTCCGGCCGACAACGCCACCGTGCGCAACGTGTTCATCATCGGCCCGGACAAGAAGATCAAGCTGATCCTGGTCTATCCGATGGCCGTCGGGCGTAATTTCGACGAGGTCCTGCGCGTGATCGACGGCCTGCAGCTGACCGCCAAGCACCCGGTCGCGACGCCGGTCAACTGGAAGCAGGGCGAGGATGTCATCGTCACCACCGCGGTCCCCGACGACGACGCCCAGAAGCGCTTCGCGGGCTTCCGCAAGCTGAAGCCCTACCTGCGGTACGTGCAGCAGCCGAAGTAACGAAGTTTTAGCCATATTTTTCGAAGAGTGGCGGCGGGCCGGTTCGACCGGCCCGCTTTTTTGCGGGCGCCGCAGGGGCTGCGGCGGATTGCCCGTATAATGTCGACACGAGCACCGACGGAGTCCATGCAGCCCACCGAGACGATCTATTACCGCCGCTTCGCCGAAGGCCCGCTCCCCAAATCGCCGTGGCGGTTCATGGCCCTGTTCATCCGCCGCCGGCTGTTCTGGCCGGCCGCCATCGTCGTCTTTTGCGCGGTCATGACCATGGTCACGATGGGGTTCGAGCCGCCGGCCTTGCGCGGGCTCGTCAACGAACTGCCCCGGGTGGCCGGGCACGGCGGGTGGTCGTCCGACCTGATCTTCTGGTTCGCCGTCCTCGGCGGGATGTGGTTCGCGTCCTCGATCTTCAACCGCCTCCACCAGGGGGCGGACATCCGCTTCTCGCCGCCGCTGCGCTACATGATCCAGGCCTATCTGTTCTCCTATTTGCTCGAGCATTCGCCGCGGTATTTCCAGGAGAACTTCGCCGGCAAGCTCGCGACCAAGATCAAGCAGGCGGGCCAGTCGTCGATCCAGATCCTCGGCATCGTGCTGCACGATGCGGTGCGGATGGTGACGATCCTCTCGATCAGCATCGGCTTGCTCGTCTCGGCCAACCGGTTCTATGCCGTGCTGCTCGTCGGGTGGACCGCCGTCTATCTGGCGATCTCGGCGAAGCTCGCCCAGCGCAATCTCGTCCTCTCGAAGGCGTTCTCGAACGAGGTCTCGACCTCGACCGGCAAGCTGGTCGATGCCATCAGCAACGTCGAGCTGATCCGCGCCTTCGCGCGCGGTCCCTTCGAGCGCGATCTTTTCTCGCAGGCCATTCGGCGCGAGAGGAACGCGTCGCAAAATACCCGCCGCTTCATCATGATGTCGCACACGTTCCAGTACTCCGCGACGCTCGCCTTCCAGGTGCTGCTCATCGGGCTTGCGATCGCTCAGACCGTGAACGGCGGCATGACGGCGGGCGACTGCATCATGGTCGTGTCGCTGGCGACAATGATCGCCAACCAGGTGTGGAACCTGTCGAACCGCATGCTGGAGTTCTTCGAGAATTACGGCGTCCTCGCTGACTCGCTCGAACTCGTCACGCAGCCGCACGAAATCGTGAACCGCGCCGAGGCGGGCGAGCTTCAGGTGCAACGCGGCGAGATCGAGCTCCGCCAAGTGTACTTCGCGCACGCCGACGGCACGCCGGTGTTTCAGGGCCTCAACGTCCGCATCAAGGCCGGCGAGAAGCTGGCGCTGGTCGGCCCCACGGGGGCAGGCAAGAGCACGTTCGTGCGGCTGCTGCGCCGCCAGTTCCCGCTCGATGCCGGCCAGATCGCCGTCGACGGCCAGGACGTGTCGGCGGTGACGCTCGACTCCCTCAACCTCGCGATCGGCGAGGTGCCGCAGGCCCCGAACCTGTTCCACCGCAGTCTGCGCGAAAACATCCGCTACGCGCGGCCGGAGGCCACCGACGCCGAGGTCGAGGAGGCGGCGCGCAGGGCGCACTGCCACGAGTTCATCGTCCGGCGGGCCGAAGGATATGACACCATCGTCGGCGAGCAGGGCGTGCGCCTGTCCGGCGGCGAGCGCCAGCGCGTGGCGATCGCGCGCGCCTTCCTCAAGAACGCGCCCATCCTGGTGCTCGACGAGGCCACGTCCTCGCTCGATTCAGAGACCGAGCATTTGATCCAGGAGGCGCTGTTCCGCTTGATCGAGGGCCGTACGGTGATCGCGATCGCGCATCGGCTCTCGACCATCACCGGCATGGACCGCATCCTTTACCTCGAGCACGGGCAGATCCTGGAGGAGGGGTCGCACGCCGAGCTCTTGCGCCGCAACGGCAGGTACGCCGCCCTGTGGCGCCGCCAGGTGGGCGGCTTCCTGCCCGAGGACGCGGAAGGCTCGGACGAATCCGCCGAAGCCGCGGACTAGACGGCGCTGTGGATAGATTCGGGGTGGTAAAGTTCAGCCACCCGATTTCAGCCGCCTGGGCCTTTGCGCTACACTGCCGCCATGGGGGCTCAAGCTGATACGGTCGCAGCGCCGGCCGGACCGCTGGTCTGCCGCGTGTCCGCCGACCTGTATTCGGTCCGGAGCCGGCGGATCATCGGCCGCCTGTGCCGGGAGTTCCTCGACCGCGCCCGATTGACGCCGCTGGAGCTGCTCCATTCTCCGGCCGCCCAGCGGCAATATCTCGACAATGGCACCGACTATCAGGCGGCCGTACAGAAATCGGCGGTGGCGCAGGCCAAGACGGCCGGCCAGGACGTGACGCAGCGGATGCGGGCGCTCTACGCGCTGGTCGACGGTGCGGCGAAGGAGGCGGCCGACCGGCTGAAAGGCAATCCTCCGCCGCCGGTCGATCCCGCGACGTTCGCCGCTTTCGTCGCCGCCGCCCGGAAGGCGGAGCTGACCGAGGTCGGCGATTTCTTCGTGAACGCCGCCCTGACGACCTATCTGGCCGGCGGCAAGACCTGGGCCGACAAGGTCGAGCGGCTGCGGCTTCTGGCCGACGGGGCACCGGATGCCGCGGTGGTGGCGCTCGTCGACACGATCATGGCCGAGACCATCGCGAGCGTCAGAGCGCTTGGCGAGCTCATCGGCCCGCCGGTGCCGATGGGACCGTTCCTCGCCGCCCTCGTCGATCTGCTTTGCGCGCCCGTGCCTGCTGCGGTCGAGCACCTGGACGGAGGCGCCAAGCTGCGCAGCCTCCTATCGCATCACGCCCTTCCGGAAACCCGCGCGACGCTTCTCGAGCATCTGCGGGCCGGCCTGAAATCGACGGCGCCGCTGGCTGCGGGTCCGCCGGCGGCCGACCTCGACGCGCATCTCCGGCTTGTCGAGCAACTAGGCCGCGCGGGCGATGCGGCGGGCGGCGAAACCATGCGCGGTCTGCTCGGGGATCGGATAGGCCGCTCGCTCACCGTCGATGCGCTCGCCGGAGCCATGCGGCGCTTCGCGCGCCCCGATGTGCGGATGATCCAGGCGCTCCATCTCTATCGCATGCTTGGCGACTCACCGGGACGGAATGACGTCCGGCAGTACGTGGAGTTCCTGTTCGAGAGCGAGCGTCTCTTGACGATGCTGGCAAAAGCGCCGGAGCCGACGACGGAAAAGCTCAGGCGCGTCGCCGGCCTGCTGGCTGCCCTGCAGGCGTCCGGCCTCTCGCAGGCGGGTCGGGCCCGCTTCGTCGAACCGCTCCAGGCGTTGCAGTTGGAGCTTCGCCGCCAGCCCGGCGCGCCGGCGCCCGGAACCGACGAGCGGCGGATTGCGCCGCGCGTTCCCAACAATCCCGAGGACCATGTCATCCTCAACAACGTGCGCTTTGCCTTGCGCAACTGGAGCCCGCGCGGCCTGCTGTTCGGTCCGGTGGCCAACCCGCCCAGCGTCGGTACGAAAATCGGCCTCAAGGTCAACGTCATCCTTGCGTCCGACCGCGCGCGGTTCGACGCCACCGGCGAGGTGATGCGGGTGGTGAATGGCGACGTGGCCGTGGCTTACGAATGCGCAGCGCCGGAAACCCGGCTGCTGATCCAGAAGCACTTCAATTCGATCGCCTGATGGGGGCTCAGCGGCCTGTCCAGGCCGGCTTGCGCTTCTCGCGGAACGCGCGCGGGCCTTCGGCCGCGTCGCTGGACTGCAGCGCCTCGACGATCGCGGGCAGCCGCATCGCCTGCGCCTCGGCTGCGGCGAGATGCGCGGTGCGCCGCGCCGACTGCTTGATCGCGCGCAACGACAAGGGCGCGCATTCGAGGATTTCGGCCAGCCAGCGCTCGACCGCCCGGTCGAGCTCGGCGCGCGGCACGACCTCGTTGATGAGCCCGTACTCCGCCGCCACCTGGGCGGACACGCGCCGGCCGGTGAGCAGCATGCCCATGGCGAGGCGCTGCGGGATCTGCCGCTGCAGCAACACCATGCCGCCGTCGAGCGGCAGCCGGCCGACCCGCGGCTCGGGCAGGCCGAACGTCGCCTCCTCGGCCGCGACCACGAGATCGCAGCCGAGCACCATCTCGAGCCCGCCGCCCAGCGCGTGGCCGTTGACCCTTGCGAGCACCGGCACGTCGAGCGTCTGGCGCAGGGCAATGCCGCCGAAGCCCCCCGGGCGCGACGCCGCCCAGTATTCGAGGCCCGACTTTCCGCCGGCCGCCTTCATGTCCGCGCCGACGCAGAACGCGCGATCGCCTGCACCGGTGAGCACCACGACCCGCACGTCGCGGTCCTGCTCGATCCGTTCCCAGATCGCCTGCAGCTGGGCTTCGGCTTCGGCGTCGATCGCGTTCAGGACCTCGGGCCGGTCGATGGTGACCCGGGCGACGTGGTCCTTGATGTCGAGCCGGACCGGCATCACACGGGGTCCGCGACCTTGAGGCCGAATTCCGCCAGGACTTCCTGCGTGTGCTGGCCGAGCTTGGCGGGCGGAATGCGGATGGTGACGGCTGCGTCGGAGAGATGCACGGGCGAGCCGATCACCCGCACCGTCTCGACCACGCCCGGCGCTTCGAGCACCATGCCGTTGATCGCTGTCTGCGGATCGGCGAGCGCCTCCGAAAGCGGCCGCACCGACATGCACCGGAGATCCTGCTCGTCGAGCCGGCCGAGCCAGTAGGCGGTGTCGTTGGTCTTGAAGCGGGCGCGCAGCATGTCATGCAATTGCGCCTTGTTCTTCACCTGCAGCTCGAAGCTGGCGAAGCGCGGATCCGTCTCGAGCTCCGGCAGATCGACGGCGGCGCCGATGTCCCGCAACGGGTGCGTCTTGAAGGCGCCGACCAGGACCACCGCACCGTCGCGCGTCGGGAACACGCCGGTGAGCGGCATCGCACCCCAGTTGACCTCGCGGCCGCGCATCAGGTGTGCCGTACCTTCCTGCATCTGTGCCGCCAGCATGGAATCCAGGAGCGAAACGGAGACGAGCTGGCCGCGACCGGTCTTGGCGCGCTGCAGCAGCGCCAGCAGCACGCCCTGGACGAGATGCATGCCCGCACAGTAATCCGCGAAGGTGGTGGCCGGGATCGACAGCGGCACCGACGCATCGGCGCGCCTTGCCATCACACCGCTCATCGCCTGCGCCAGCACGTCCTGGCCGCCCTTGTGCGCGTAAGGCCCCGTGAGGCCGAAGCCGGTGCCGACCGCGTAGATCAGGCGCGGATAGGCCTTCGCCAGATCCTCGTAGCCGAACCCCATGCGCTCCATGACGCCGGCGCGGAAATTGTTCACCACCACGTCGGCCTCGCCGAGCAGCTTCATCACTGCGGCACGGCTCTCGGGCTTGCGCAGGTCGAGCACCACCGAACGCTTGTTGCGGTTGAGCGAGCAGTACACCGGACCGACCAGGCCGGCGGGATCGTTGGGGAACGAGGTGCGCGACAGGTCGCCCGTGCCCGGCCGCTCGATCTTGATCACGTCGGCGCCGTAATCGGCCAGCATCTGGGTGGCGCACGGCCCCATCATCACCTGCGTGAAATCGACGACGACCACGCCGTCGAGGGGAAGGGTGCTCATGCCTGGACCTCCATGACCCTGGCGTTCGCCGACGGGCGGTCGCCCGGATCGCCGCCCTGGTCGCGCACGCGCGCGCAAATCTGCCGTGGATCGACCTTGCGCAGGTTGATGCCCTGGTCGAGCGCCAGCGCGGCAGCCACGCCGGCCGCCTGGCCCATCGACATGCAGGGCGGGATCTCGCGCGAGATCTTCTGCGCCGCCTCGGTGGCGGAATAATGCCGCCCGGCGACGAGCATCCCGTCCACGCCCTTGGGCAGCATGGACCGGTAGGGCGTGTAGTAGTCGCGCCCGCGCGCCACCGTGTCGGGGAAGTGGACGCGCTGCATCACGTCCTCCTTGGTGACCACGTACTCGCCCTCGAGCAGGCGGGTCTGGCGGATGCCGAGCTGCGGCGCCACGTCGATGACATAGCAGTTGCGGAAGCCCGGGACGTTGGCGCGCGCGAAGTCGGTCAGCGCGTAGAGGCGCTTGCGGCCTTCGATGTCGGCCTTGGTGATGTCCTCGACCTTGATGCCGTCGTAGCCCGACATGTGCGGGCAGTTGCACCACACGACACCGGGCAGGGGGGTCTTCAGCCACCACTGCTCCCAGGCGCCGCCGACCACGCGCTTGGCCTGCCGGTCGATGCGTGCGGCTGCCTCGGGGTCTTCGCGTTGGAAGCGGTCGGCTTCCTCGGTGTCGACCCCGCCCAGCCGGAACACCGTGGTCACGATGTAGGAGCCGTGGGTGAAGGCGGCACCGGCCGCGGCCGCGACGTCGAGGTCACCGGTCGTATCGATGACCACGTCGCCCATGACCGCTTCGCGCCCGGCCTTGGTCTCGCACACCACGCCCTTGATGCGGCCGTCCTCGACGATGGCACGCGAGAACCAGGAATGGAGGCGCAAATTGATCCCGGCCTCCTCGACCATCTCGTTGGAGACGCGCTTCCAGCCGTCAGGATCGAAGGCGGCGGCGAAGACGATCGGCTGCGGCTTGGTCTGGGAGCGGAAATCGTGCAGGCCCCAGCGTCCCCATTTGCGCCACACGTCCCAGCCCTGGCGGCGGTCTTCTTCGGG
>Ga0335080_10009813_pt1 | contig 10027 bp, 8 predicted proteins | sample Lox_Sample_34_FD_206720 | JGI IMG/M metagenome (GOLD analysis project Ga0335080, IMG submission 206720) | Soil microbial communities from Loxahatchee National Wildlife Refuge, Florida, United States - Lox_Sample_3.4 | ecosystem: Environmental > Terrestrial > Soil > Wetlands | place: USA: Florida... | reverse complement strand
ATAAGCGTGCAGCGACAAATACAGCGGGCGCACCTGCTCCCACAGGCGATCCATCTCCGCGGGGAAATCGTCCGGAGGCATATCGTACTTGGATCGCCACATGGCGCCCATGTCGGGGAATCCCAATTCGCGCGCGCCCTCATTGCCGAGCTCGACGTATTTCTGATAGAGCGGACGAATCGGCGGCCCGATCGCGTGCCAGCCTTTCCAGGCATCCAGCAGCTGGCCAGCATCCGTGCTGGTTCGCAGGATTTTCTCCAGATCATCCAGGCTGAGACATTTGTCAGGCGTTGGACAGTATTTACCGGCGCCGTACATGCCTTCCATCTGTGTCGCGGTCTCGGTGAGTTCCTGGGCTTTCCGGGGATCGGAGGGAGCGGCAAGCGTCAAGGACAAGCGCAGCAGCTTGAACTGCCGGGCCATGTCTTCCGGCATCTTGACATGGCTGAATCGCCGCGACTCCTTGGCGAGCCGCATCGCTGTTTCGATGGTCTCTTCGTCGGCTCGCGCCGCCAGGATCTCGGTGTCGTAGGTGATAAACGTCGATTTCACCCACTCGGCGTGAGACTGCTGCACCGACAGCTTGAGGAGTTGGGCGTTGGCCCGATTTAAGAACTCGCGAGCGTCGGCGAGGGTCGGTTCCGCCGCCCACATCGAACTGCAGCCTAGGAGTAGAAGAGCGGCCGGTCGCATGCCTCGATTATCGTCCGAATCAGCAGACGCATGCGAGCCCGGTCTGTGCCGCGCCGGTTAGTTGACGACCACCGGTCCCGGCGCCGCCTGGGTTCGGAACTCGTATTGGTGAATCTCGATCGCAGCCCGCTTCTCGTCCGACCGAACGACGCGCCCACGAGCCACCAGCCGTAGCGAGACCTTGCTATCGAGTTGTGCCGGCCAGCTAATCGAGAGCTCCAGGCGTTTCCCGGGTAGTAAATACTGCTCGGTGCTGAAGAGCACGCCGTTGCTGCTCATATTAATTGTCTTCCCGACGCCGACCTCGTCAGCGCTCTTGCGATTGAGGATCTTGTAACGAACCTCGCGTTCAATTGGGAAGCGATCCGCCGCCCGGCGATCGTTCTTGTCTTTATCTGCTTTCACAGCCGCCCCCGGTGTCATTCCTGTCCAGTTCATACAATCAGCTCATGAACAGATTGGGGCACTGACTGTAGGGCAACAATAGCTGAGTCTTCCTAATTTCGAGTAGTACTTGCCTCGCAGGGTCTGGTACTTCGCGGCTAGCTATCGACTGTTACTGGTTGTCCATACGAGCCTTGCGAGCTCGGAGCGCTTCGAGCCTCTCGGCGATCCGTTGCTCGAATCCTCGGTTGGTAGGTTCATAGAAGTGCGCGCCGGCGAGCGACTCCGGCAAACACTCCATGTCCGGCAGGGCGCCCTCAAACTGATGCGCGTGCTGATAACCGGCACCGTAGCCCCAAGCCTTCATTAGTCCGGTTGGGGCGTTTCTAAGGTGCATCGGGACCGGCTCATCGCGATGGCTTTGCACGGCTTCAATGACTCGGCCTAAGGCCCGGTAGGAAGCATCGGATTTCGGCGCGATCGCCAGGTAAATGGTCGCCTGGCCGAGCGCCAGGTCGCCTTCCGGGATTCCTAAGAAATGCACGGCCTGCTGGGCCGCGATGGTCTGTTCGAGCGCCCTGGGGTCAGCCAGCCCGATATCCTCGATGGCCATGCGCACTAACCGTCGCGCGATATACAGACGGTCCTCACCGGATTCGAGCATCCGGCCCAGCCAGTAGAGGGCCGCATCGACATCGCTCGATCGTACGGATTTGTGCAGCGCGGAGATCAGGTTGAAATGTTCTTCGCCGGATTTGTCGTAGAGCAGCATCTTGCGCTGCATGGCGTCTTCCACCGCCTGCGGGCTTAATTCGGCATCGGGCGAGGCCGAGGACGCTAGTGCGAGAATGTTGTACGCAGACCGGGCATCGCCGTTGGCATAAACGGCGATTTGCCTCAACAGGTCGTTTGAAGACGTCTTCTTTACTACCGGAAGCGCGCGATCGAGCAGCGTGACGATCTCATCCTCGCTGAGCGGCTTCAGCATGTACACTTTGGTGCGCGACAACAGCGCCGAAATGACTTCAAAGGACGGATTCTCGGTCGTCGCGCCGATCAGGATAATGTCGCCGCGCTCGACGTAGGGCAGGAAAGCATCCTGCTGGGCTTTGTTGAAGCGGTGGATTTCGTCGATGAAGATCAGGGTGCGCCGGCCGAGCCGCCGGTTGTGCTCGGCATCGGCCATCACTGCTTTGATCTCTTTGATTCCGCTCAAAACGGCGCTGAACGGCACGAAATCGGCGTGGGTCATGCGCGCGATGATCCGGGCGAGCGTGGTTTTGCCGACGCCGGGCGGTCCCCAAAGAATGATGGAGCCAAGCTGATCGCGATCGATTTGCGAGCGTAGCGGCTTGCCGGGCGCGAGAATATGCGACTGGCCGATATAGTCATCGAGCGAAACCGGCCGCATTCGTTCCGCCAGTGGCCGGTCGGAATCGTCCCTGCTGCTGGCCAATGGATCGGGATCGAACAGGCTCACCGGGTCACCCGCTGTTGGCGTGCAGTGTACAGTACGATTCCAGCCGCTACGGCTGCGTTTAATGACTCGACACCGACGGTCGGAATTCGGATGTCCATGGCCTTTGCGCGGAGCTTTGCGCTGACTCCGCGCCCCTCACTTCCCACGATAATCGCGCACCTGCGGCTTAGATTACATTCGGCGACGTCTCGCCCCTGTTGAGCCGAAAGCGCGAACATTTCAGCTTTGCGCTGTTCTACCGTCGCGATCAGCAGCGACTCATCCATCCCCGCGGTGAGTGGTACGCGGAAAATCGACCCCGCGGACGCGCGCAGGCATTTCGGATTATACGGATTCACTGCGCCTTTTAAAAAAACAACACCCGTTGCACCGAATGCTTCAGCGGCGCGCACGACAGTCCCGGCATTGCCAGGGTCTTGCAGTCCATCCAACACCACGGTGAGACAATTGCCACGAAACAATTGATCGATGTTCCACGCCGGCGGCCGCACGAGCGCGATCACACCCTGGCTCGCCTCGGTAGTCGAAATCATCTGGAACAGGTCGTTGGCCAGTACGGTCACACGGATTTTCTTTAGTCCGCGCACGTGCTTTTCTACTGATGGCCGCACGGTCTCGGTCACAAATACGACGCTGACTTCGCAATCACTTCGCAGCGCCTCTTCGAGCAGGTGGAAGCCCTCGGCGACCGCCAGACCGTCCTCTGTCACGGTACCGTGCTGGATCGCCTTGCGCAGTTGTTTGATTGCAGGATTTTGAATGCTCGCCAGTGTTGGCATACTGTGATTAATCCGCTTGCCGACAGCCAAGTCTATTATGAAATGGTTTGCCGCGCTCGCCATTGTGGCGGCCGTCGTGGTCCTTGCCGCGGCGGTCGGCCGGATTGCTGGCGAGATCCAACAGCAGTCCCTGCGAGACGAGGCTCAACCAGCCGACGCGATTCTGGTGTTGGGCGCGGCGGAGTATCGAGGAAAGCCGTCGCCGGTGCTCGAAGCGCGGCTCAATCACGCCCTGTACCTGTACTTGAAGGGGCTCGCGCCGCGCATCATTACTACTGGAGGCGCGGGGGGCGATCCGGTGTTCACGGAAGGTTCGGTAGGCCGTTCCTATTTGACCAGCCACGGCGTGCCGGCCGAAGCGATTATCGTCGAGCGTGAAGGCGAGAGCACCGCGCAAAGTGTCGCCGCCGTTGCCGAAATCTTGCGCCGTATGAATCTCCGGTCAGCGATCGTGGTGAGCGACGGGTATCATATCTTCCGCGTTAAAAAGATGCTGGAGTCGAGTGGTCTGCAAGTCTACGGCTCGCCTCGGCCGGCGCCGCCGTCAACCAGTTGGCGCGAGCGCTGGCTCAATTATCGACAAGCAGTCGGGTATCTACTGTGGAAAATCGGGATTAACGTCTGAAGCCACGCGCCTAGAACCAGCGCGACATCAGCACTTTTTGCTCCGTGTAGAACATCACTGCGTCTTTTCCGTGGGCGTGCAGATCGCCAAAAAACGAATTCTTCCACCCGGCGAATGGAAAGAACGCCATGGGAGCCGCGACTCCCACGTTGATGCCGACCATTCCGGCTTCGACGCGGGAGGAATACTCGCGCGCAGCCTTGCCGCTGCCGGTGAAAATCGAAGTCGCGTTGCCGAAGCGCGAGCTGTTCACCAAAGCGATGGCGTCCTCTAGCGATTTGACGCGAATTACCGAAAGCACGGGGCCGAAGATTTCTTCGCGCGCGATGGTCATCTCCGGGCGCACGTTGTCGAAAATGGTAGGACCAAGGAAGAAGCCGTTGCCTTCGCTTGTCACGGCCCGTCCGTCCAGCAGAGGTTTGGCGCCTTCCGCTACGCCCTTGTCGATGTAGCTCTCGACTCGCGCTTTGTGATCGCTGGTCACGAGCGGGCCCATATCCACGCCGCTCTTCGCGCCGTCGCCGACATGTAAGGCACTGACTTTCTCGGTGAGCAACGCAAGCAATGGCTCCGCCACCTCGCCCACGGCAACGAGCACGCTTCCGGCCAGGCATCGTTCGCCCGCAGCTCCGAACGCGGATCCGATAATCGCGTCGACGCTCTTAGGCAGATCCGCATCCGGCATCACCACCAGATGGTTCTTCGCCCCGCCCAGCGCCTGGACGCGTTTTCCTTCCGCCGCGGCGGTTTGGTAAATGTATTTCGCGATCGGCGTCGATCCGACAAACGATACCGCTCGCACCAGCGGATGATGCAGCATTGCGTCCACCGCGATCTTGTCGCCGTGAATCAGATTGAAGACGCCTTCCGGTAAGCCGGCCTGATGCAGTAGCGTGGCCGCCATCGACGGCGTCATCGGAACTTTCTCGGATGGCTTCAGGACGAAGGTATTGCCCGCCGCGATTGCAAACGGCCACATCCACATCGGCACCATCGCGGGAAAATTGAAAGGCGTTATCCCCACACACACGCCGATCGGCTGGCGAATCGTGTGGCTATCGATCCCGGCGGCGACATCGTTCAAAGAATCGCCCATCATGAGGCTGGGCATTCCGCAGGCAACTTCGACCATCTGGATAGCGCGTCGTACTTCGGCGCGAGCATCGTCGATGGTCTTGCCGTTTTCGGCCGTGAGCGCCGCAGCGAGGTCATGCGCATGCGCCTCCAGCAGCGCCTTGTATCGATACAACGGCTGAACTCTCTCTACAACCGGAACCTCGCGCCATTTGAGATAGGCCGCGTGCGCGGCTTTGACGGCGCGATCCACATCGGCGGCGGATGCATAGGCAACCTGGGCGATCGCGGCTGCCGTAGCAGGGTTCATCACTGGCATTACGGGCCGGCTTCCGGCGCCCTCCCACTTCCCGTTGATGTAGAACGAGACGGTCTCGAGAGCGGATTCAGTCGAAATCATGTTTCTTCTCCTATGAGCTCGCGCGCGGCGGAAGGCGCGCTGTGCATCAGCAGCACGTACGCGGCGCCAGATACCAAGAATCCCACAAACCAGGCGTAGTCATACAGCCAACGAACTGCGGGAATCACAAGCCCCAACAAAGCGACGACGATTCCCAACGCCAGCGCGATCATGGCGCGGAAGTTCACGCCGCGATCGTATTCGTACAATCCGTTGCGACGGTACAAATCGACGATGTTCAGTTCGCCGCGCCGCACGATGAAATAATCGGCGATCATCACGCCGGCAATGGGACCGAGCAAGCCGGAATATCCCACCAGCCATCCGAAAATGTAGGCGCTGTAATCGCTCAGCAGTTTCCACGGCATCATCATGATTCCGATTACGCCGGTGATGAAGCCGCCCGTGCGAAAAGAAATCCGCCGCGGATTCAGATTCGAGAAATCGTTGGATGGCGACACGACGTTCGCCGCAACATTCGTGTTCAGTGTCGCCACCAACAGCGCAACCAGCGCGATGGATGCCACCAGCGGTTGGCGGAAGCGTCCCAACAGATTGACCGGATCCCAGATCGCCTGGCCGAACAGCACAACCGATGCCGAGGTAACTGCTACACCGATGAATGAATAAAGGGTCATGGCGGTCGGCAACCCGAGCGCCTGGCCTGCCATTTGCGCGCGCTGCGATTTCGCATAGCGCGTGAAATCCGGGATGTTGAGCGCGACCGTCGCCCAGAATCCAACCATCGCCGTCAAAGACGGTACGAAGAACTTGAGAAACTCGCCGGTGGTTTTGAATTTGCCGGGCGAACTTAATACCGGACCGAATCCGCCCGCCTTTGACGTGATCCACCACAGCAGCAGCAACCCGATTGCCAGCATGAACGGCGCCGCGATTCCTTCCAGGAACTTGATCGTCTCGATGCCGCGATAGATCACGAACATGTTGAGCGCCCAGAACGCGAAGAAGCACATCCACATGCCGGCCGCGGTCTGGGACGCATCCGGCCACAGGATCTGGAGCATCGAAAAGATCGCCTGGCCACCGATCCAACACTGTATGCCGAACCATCCGCAAGCCACCAATGCCCGCAGAACCGCGGGGACGTTCGCGCCTTTGACTCCGAACGACGCGCGCACCAGAACCGGAAACGGGATCCCGTAGCGCGTTCCCGCATGCGCGTTCAGCAGCATCGGAATCAGCACAATGAGATTGCCGAGCAGAATCGTCAGAATCGCCTGCCACCAGCTCATCCCGCCGGCGATCAATCCCGACGCAAGCATGTACGTCGGAATGCACACGCTCATCGCGACCCACAGCGACACGTAGTTGTAGAGTCCCCAGGTGCGCCGCTCGGGCGGAATCGACGCGAGATCTTCGTTGAACAGCGAAGGATCGTGGGGCACGACCATCACTTCAGGATATCGGAGCGAGCGCACACCCTCGCCCGCGGCAAAGCCGCACGAAGCTCAGGCGATCACTTGAACTGCATGTGCCCCTTCGAATAGCCGTCGGACCAAAAGATGTTTCCGTAGTCCAGCCCGCTCGCAGAGAACGGATTGTAAGTAACCGAATCCTGGGCATACAGAGTGCCTTGGTATTTGCCGTTCTTGTCCTGATAATTCGCCGGCAGCGCTTGCAGAACTCCCACTGGAATCGTCAGCGAACCGGTTGCGGCGTCTCCCCAGCAAATAAACGCGGCGCCAATATCGCCGTTCGGCCCAGGCGCGGCGGACGACTGGCCGTTCACGGACACCAGCGTACCGGGCGTTCCGCCTGTCCAAGTGATGGTGAGCGGCTGGCTGCGATCCACCGATGTGATCGCGTCATGATTCCACTGAAACGATTTCGGAAAATCGATCGATGCCGTAATCGGCCCGATGTCCGCACCGCCTGTGGTGGTGAACGTGTACTTGCCGGGCTTGAGCTTGGTGCCGTCTCCTACTGTGGTAGGCGAGTTCGGAACGCTCGCGTTAAAAGCAAGATAAAACGTCCCCTTGGTGACCTCTCCGAGTTCGTATTTGCCGACTGGCGTATCCACGCTGACTTTTCCGGCATCCAAGCCGATCGGCGATGGGGGGAGAGCGGTCGGAAACTGGGTCACCACACATTGGCCAATCTTGGGCGACTGTCCGGCATAAATCAACGACAGCGGGACTTTGACGAAGCCTGCACCGAGAATATCGGTACTGACTTTGGTGTTCCCCGCCTCTCCATCCGACCGGCCGACAAACAATGAGCCGCCGCGCAATCCGCCGTTCTGGTTGGCCAGCGCGATCAGATCGTCGCTCAAACCTGGATCGCCGCACGCGGCTCCGTTTTTCCCGATCGACATCGTGACGAAGTTGCTCACGACATCATCGATCTGGACGTAAACCGGCACGAAACATCCGTCCACTCCTTCCGGTACGACGAACACGATTTGATCGTCGCCGGCACAGCATCCCGATCGGCCGCGATACTGCACCTTTGCCTCGACGTTGCCGACCCAGACATGCAGATTGAGTTTGGGCATGTCACCGGGCGCAGGTCCGTTTGTCTCGTCACCGCTTACCGGTCCTAATCCGGTTCCCCATAAAATGATGACTTGGCCCGCTTGAGCCGACTTGGTAGGACTGTTGAATGGCCGGTCGCTCTCCGAATTCACGTTTTGCAGGACCGCCGGTCCGCTCCCGGATTGATTCGTTGTAAAAACTCCGAAAGAGCTGCGAACTACGGTGATGGGCGCGGATTCGCTGGTCTGCCCCTGATAGGTGACCGTGACCGTTCCCGTACCGATCGGCGTGTTGGATGGCAGGATGGCGGCAACTTGACTCACTAGGGTGTACAACATGATCGCGTACAAGCTCGTGCCATTCACGGTCACTTGAACCGATGTTCCTGACAAGCCGGCCGAAGTCGGAAGAGGAAAGCTGCTGACCTGGACAATCTTATCCGGACCTAAGTTGGCGCCGAAGATGACGAAGATCGACCCTTGAGCAATTCCCGCATTGGGAAGGCCGGGCAGTGAATAGCTGGCGCTGTTGCGAACGCCGAGAGAGGCGATCGTCGGGACAGCTGCCTGTATGGATGCGATGCCGGGACACACCAGTAGTGTGATAGCGCGAAGGAATTTCATTGAGAGCCTCCGTTACTGGTCCTATATGCGAGGCACGCCGGGAAATACGCGAAAAAATCCGATCAACGGCCGGAGGAGCCGAACCCGCCGGCGCCACGTGCGCTATCGGTTAGATCGCCTTCCTCCCACTCCACCGGTACGTAGCGGGCAATTACCAATTGCGCGATGCGATCGCCCTTCTCGATTCGGTAATCCTGGTTGCCGAGGTTGATCAGAATCACGCGAATTTCACCTCGATAGCCCGGATCAATGGTCGCAGGACTATTGGGAATCCCGATCGCGTGTTTCAAAGCCAGACCGCTGCGTGGACGCACTTGAGCTTCGTATCCGGGAGGCAATTCGATGGCGATTCCAGTTGGAACAGCTTGTGGGACGCCGGGAGTCAGCGTGACAGCGCTCACCGCGTGCAGGTCCATACCGGCATCTTCGTCGGGACCATGCGCGTATGCGGGAGGGAGCGCGTCCGGCACCAGTTTTTTGAATCGCATTTTCATCGGATTCGCTATCATAGCGTTTCATGCCGAAGCGCGTCCTCACTATTTCGCCGATGCCTCCGGAAAAATCCGCGTATGCGCTGGCGCGCTACAGCCGGTCGCCGGATTCGATTGCCAAGTCCATCGAGTGGGTCCGGACGCATGACTCCGCAAAGTTCCTGGAGAGCTTCTACTTTCAGTACGGGCACGCCTCCATCGCCGATCTAGGCCATGTGATCCTGTGCTTCGAGGGAATTTCCGAGCTCGCCGCAACCGAAATTGAAGACGAGCAGTTGTGGGATGGACAGGCGCGCTCCTCGCGCTATCAGGATTTCTCGAAATCCGGGTTCATAACCCCTCCGGAATTCAACGCGGATCAATCTGCCGCCTATCAGGCTGCCGCCGCCAAGCTCCTGGACGGATACAAAGAAGTTCACGCCAAGATTTCCGATTACCTTACAGATCGCCTGCCGCGCCCGGAAGAAATGAAACCGGACGTGTACAAGCGAAACATCGCCGCGCGTGCCTTCGACGTCGCGCGATATCTGTTGTGCTTCGGAATTCCGACCGGCGTCGGACAAGTCACCAGCATCCGGACCCTGGAGCGTCAGATCCGGCGCTTAAAGAGTTCCGAATACCAGGAACTCCGCGATCTGGCCGGCGAAATCGCCGAAGCCTGCGCTGCACCACCGGATTGCCCCTGGGATCCGAGCGCCGCCGCGGAGCCGTTGGCCCCAACACTCGCCCGGCACGTCGACGCCGATGAGCACCTTGCGCGCGGCCGCGAGAGATTGAGCGAATGGGCCCGCCAGAACGTCCCGGCCAACGATCGCAAGTGTTCCGATGCAGTCGATTTGATCAAGCCCGCCGATACGATGACGGATATCGTTGCGACGCTGCTCTATCCGGTGACGGATCGACCGTACCGCGAGCTCTACAATCTGGCAATGTCGTGGAGCGCGAACCGGCGCAACGAAGTCATCGACGTCGCGCTGGAGTCC
>Ga0335080_10009812_pt1 | contig 10027 bp, 9 predicted proteins | sample Lox_Sample_34_FD_206720 | JGI IMG/M metagenome (GOLD analysis project Ga0335080, IMG submission 206720) | Soil microbial communities from Loxahatchee National Wildlife Refuge, Florida, United States - Lox_Sample_3.4 | ecosystem: Environmental > Terrestrial > Soil > Wetlands | place: USA: Florida... | reverse complement strand
CCACAGGAGGCTCTGGCTGGTTTTCGCCGAGTCCATCCCCCACAAGGGATTCTGTCCTTCCCTTGCGCAATGTAAGGAACGAGAGGAGCACGATGGCTGTAACCATCTTTTACGAACGTGATGCAAATCCCGCTGCGCTGAATGGCAAGACGATCGCCATCATCGGCTACGGCAGCCAGGGACACGCCCAGGCCCAGAATCTCCGCGACAGCGGACACAAGGTCATCGTCGGTCTCGACCCCAACCGGCAGAGCGCCAAGCAAGCCCGCGCCGACGGGATGGTTGTCGTTGCTCCAGATGAGGCCGCCAAGCGCGCCGACTGGATCCATATCCTCACTCCTGACGAGACCCAGGGCGAATTGTACGAAAAACTGATCAAGCCCTACCTCCATCCTGGAAAAGTCCTTGGTGTCTCGCACGGGTTCAGCATTCACTTCAAAACGATCGTTCCTCCGACGGACGTTGACGTCGTGATGATCGCTCCCAAGAGTCCCGGACACCTGGTTCGCCGCGTGTACACCGAAGGCCGCGGAGTTCCGTCGCTTCTTGCCATCCACCAGGATGCCAGCGGCCACGCTCACGAATTGGGACTGGCTTACGCCCACGGCATCGGCTCGACCCGCGCCGGAGTTCTCGAGACCAGCTTCAAGGAAGAAACCGAGAGCGACCTGTTTGGCGAACAGGCGGTCCTCTGCGGCGGGCTCACATCTCTGATCAAGAAGGGATTCGAAACCCTCGTCGAAGCCGGATACGCTCCGGAGATCGCCTATTTCGAGTGCCTGCATGAAGTGAAGCTCATCGTCGACTTGATCTACGAAGGTGGATTGGATCGCATGCGCTACTCGATTTCGAACACCGCCGAATATGGCGACCTGACTCGCGGTGAGCAGGTGGTCGGCGATGCCACGCGGCAGGCGATGAAGAAGACGCTGGCTGACATTCAATCCGGCAAGTTCGCGCAGGAATGGATCGCCGAGAACAAGGCAGGCTGCCCGAACTTCAACAAGCTGCGCGAAGCCGAGAAAAAACACCCGATCGAAATCGTCGGCGCGCAACTGCGCGGCATGATGAGCTGGCTGCCCAAGGATGGAAAAAAGTCTGCGCCGGCACAGCAAGAGACCAAACAGGTGGTGAATGCTTAAGGGAGCCGACATCGTTCTGCAGTGCTTGCGGGCCGAAGGCGTCGATCTCGTCTTCGGATATCCCGGCGGCGCGATCATGCCTTTGTATGACGCGCTTGATGGCAGCGGCGTGCGCCACGTACTCACGCGCCATGAGCAAGGCGCCGTATTTGCCGCGGAAGGCTATGCGCGCGTCACGGGCAAAGTTGGCGTTGCCATGGCGACCAGCGGCCCCGGCGCCACGAACCTCGTCACCGGTATTGCCGACGCCAAGATGGACTCCGTTCCTCTCGTCTGCATCACCGGACAAGTTCGCAGCGCTCTGATCGGCACCGACGCCTTCCAGGAAACCGACGTCTTTGGCGTTACGCTCTCGCTGACCAAGTGGAGCCGCCTCGTCCGAACCATCGACGAAATTCCCGAAGTCATAGCCGAAGGCTTTCACTGGGCACGCAGTGGCCGCCCGGGGCCGGTGGTCATCGATATCCCCACCGACATGCTGAAGGCGAAGAAAGAGTTTTCTGGTCCGGTCAAGTTTACGCCGCACGCGCGTCCCGCCGACGCTAAAGCCGAAGGCGGATTCACCGACACGATCGTCGCCATGCTGCAACAGGCAACGAAGCCGGTTGCTCTGATCGGTGCCGGCGCCAAGATTTCAGGAGCAATTCCAGAGCTTCGACGTTTGCTCGACACGCTTAACATCCCGACCTTCGCTACGGTTCATGGACTCGGCGCCGTTGCGCCCGACACGCCGTACTACCTGGGCATGGTCGGCATGCATGGCACGCGCGCAGCCAACACGGCGTTGCACGAAACTGATCTGTTGCTCGTTTTCGGCGCGCGTCTCGACGACCGCGTTACGGGCGATCCCTCGCGCTTCGCTCCGCACGCCAAGATCGTTCACTTCGAAATTGATCCCGCACAGCTCGACCGCGTGCGGCCCTGCGAGGTTCCCGTCATCGGAGATCTCGCCGACACAATTCCGGCCTTTGAATCGGAATTGCGTCGTCACAAGCTTCCAGACTTCGCGAACTGGCGCTCCGTTGCGTGTGGTCCCGATCGCGCCGAGCTTGATCCCCGAGGGCTGGCGCAGCCAACCATCCGATTTCTCGACGAACTCTTCAGCCGTTTACCAAAAGACAGTGTGATTCTCGCCGACGTCGGCCAGCACCAGATGTGGGCTGCCCAGCGCTTCAACGCCGACTCGCCTCGCGGCTTCATCACTTCCGGCGGACTCGGCTCCATGGGCTTCGCGCTTCCTGCCGCCGTTGGAGTGCAGCTCGCCAAGCCCGACACCTGTGTTCTCTGTGTTTCAGGCGATGGCGGATTCCAGATGAACATCCAGGAACTGGCCACGGTGCATCGCCTCGGCCTGCCGATCAAGATGGTCATCATCGACAACAAGTATCTCGGCATGGTGCGCCAGTGGCAGCAGCTGTTCTATGAGCGCAACTATGCCGAAACCGACCTGAGCGATAACCCCGACTTTGTGGACATCGCGAAGGCCTACAAGATTCACAGCTTCCGGATGAAGGAAGACGCCATGCGCGAGTTCCCGGTATCTCAGGAAACCGGAGATACCATCGACCGCTTCCTCCGCTCGCGCGATCCGGAATTACTCGTGTTTGACTGCGCGCCCGAGGCCAACGTATTTCCGATGGTCCCGGCCGGCGCAGCGCTGTCTGAGATGTTGCTCGAAGAAGAACCGACGCAGTAACTGGGGAGACCAACATGCAGAGCTTTCACATTCGCTACCGCAATACACAAGGCACATTGATGCGCATCCTGAACGCTGCCTCGCGCCGCGGCCTCGACCTGCCTTTTGTGCAGGCGGAGCAGGGCCAGAGCGACCATCAGGTCACGCTGATTCTCGAAGTCAACGCGAAGCAGGTCGGCCAGCTCTATCGCGAGTGGTATTCGATTGCGGACATCATTCATGTCGGTTCCGGAGCAGCACACATGGAGTCGTGGACGGAACATCATCCGCCCGCGGGGGTAACCATTGAGCAATCGCGTTCTGCCGCGCGGGCGTAAGTTTCGAGTAGTACCGGTTGGGCAAGCATGACGATTCCTGGGCAGCGTCATGCACTTCGGGGAACCTGCAGCGAGCGGGTTCCCCCTTTTTTTTCGCGAGCCTTGAGCGCCGAGACTGGTCCAAGATATCGATAATCGTTAGCGCCTGTTAACGAAAATGATTTCCGGGTTGCCTGTTAGGCAAAACCAACACCCAGTCAGGTTGATTCTATGCAACGTTATAATGTCATCATGTCAGCCGAACATGACTCTCTTCTGTATGCTCGCGTCGAATCCGTCCTCGCTGGTGAAATCACGGATGGAAATCTGGACGTTGGTGACCAACTGCCCACGGAAGACAGGCTCATCGCGCGATTCGGTGTCAGTCGTATCACTGTCCGTCGGGCTATTCAGAATCTTGTTAACCGCGGTCTTGTCGAGATTCGTCGCGGCAAGGGCACATTCGTCGCCGCGCAAAGGTTCACGCAGGACCTTAAAGAGCTCAGCGGATTTGTAGAAGATATGCGCGCACTTGGTCGCACGCCGACGGCCCGCGTGCTGGGAAGAGAAATCGTGCCTGCCGACGCCAACGTGGCGAGTCAACTGCAGCTGACAAGGGGCGAACGCGTTGTCAGAATCCGCCGTGTGCGCCTGGCGGATGGCACCCCCCTCTCGTTCGATGAGACTTTCCTCCCTTTGGAGATAGGCACGAAAATCATCACCAATAACCTGAAAGTCGAGCCCATCTTTTCACTTCTTGAGCGCAAATATGATGTTCCGCTGATCGAGGCCGAGTACAAACTGGACGCAGCGCCAGCCAGCGTCGAGGTCGCTGCAGCGCTGAAAGTCAAGCCACAGACGCCGATCTTTCGCATTGAGCGAACTTCCTATTCGACAGGAAGCCGCCCTGTCGACTACGAAACCCTGCATTACCGTGGCGATCTCGTCCAGTTTGTGACACGCCTCGTCCGAAAGATTCCTCATTGATGGACGTGTTTCCTGCTCCCGGCACTATCCAGTGACGAGTCGAATGCCTCACCTTTCGTTCTACCTACTCGTGGACGAATCGCCATCGGCCCTGAACCGCCTAGTACGAGCGCCGCAAGGCAAGCAAGATAGAGCAGATCAAGTTCGTAGCCCGGCGGCCCGAACTGGGCCCGGCCAGATGTCACACTCAGCAACTTGATCGAACTGAACCCGTACGGGAGATGAACAGTTAGCATCGCGACGAAAAGAACCGCCGCCATTGGCACACTCGCGAAGGGGACAAATGCTCCGAGCAGCACCACGAGACCGCCAATGAGTTCGGTCAGAATGGTGAGCCACGCCATGAGATGAGGCGCGGGCACTCCCATCGTATGCAGGATGGCGGTGAAGGCTTCAGGCCCCCTCGACAGTTTCGCGAAGCCATGCTCCATGAAACCGAAGCCAACAATCAGCCGTAGCGGAATAGGAGCCCAAACAGCCACTGAGGGTCTTGCCAAGAATTCAAAGCGGCTGCGTAGAAATGCAAGACGACTGCTGCCTTCCCGGTCCAATGATTGAGTGAGTTGATTCATATTCAAAAGCCTCTTTTCTGATCGTTGTCAACGCACGAAGCGCCAAGAGCAGACTTGTTAACTTCGAACGTCTTTAATGCTATTCATTATGATGTTATAATGTCGTAAAGGTTACAAAAACTTAGGACGTCGGTAGAGGGTAGCGGTGGAACAAACATTGGCGAAACAAATATTATTGATGGCGACACTCGATTCCAACTTCTCACTACATCCGTCTATTTGAGTGCAGGAGGAGCATGTTTTGTACAGAGAGAAGTCAGAAGGAGGCGATCGGCTCGACACTATCGCTGCGTACATCACGTTGTCGAGCGTAATCTACTACGCAATCGCGATTATCCTGCTACACATTCTTCGAACTGACTTCGATCCTAGGTATCGGTATCTCAGCGAATATGTGAATGGGCCATACGGAGCCCTCATGACATCAACATTCTTTGTCCTGAGCTTGGGATCTTTGGCCCTCGCCTTCGGGCTATGGCGGACCGTCTCGTCGAAGATCCGTTTCGCGCCAGGGACGCTTTTGTGGTTAGCTTGGGCCTGTACTGTGTTTTTGGCGGGAGTCTATCCGAGTGATCTCCAGGAGTCCCCGACAACTTGTAATGGTCGCATCCACAATCAGATGGGGATGATAGCGTTTCCTTGCGCTACTCTGGCTCTTCCACTGTTATCGCTCCCCCTGCGCTGGGACAAAAAGTGGCGGGCAGTCTGGGCTTCCGCTGTGCTTCTATCGTTGCCTATGATCATCTCCTTTTTCGCGCTCGATCGGTTGGGCGAGATGCATTTGGCGGGATTGGACGAGCGCTTCTTCCTTGGCATCACGTTGATCTGGATGTGGGTTATTGGCAGCAAGACGCTGGCGATTGCGAGAGGACGGGAGTGCTGACCGCATGGAACATTGATGAGAATTTCAATTCCATTTGCACTCGGTTCCAGACAAACGCTTCGATGTGAAGCGTATTGAAAGTACTAAACAAATTTGAGTTGACGGCTTGATTGCGACGGTAAGCAGAACGAGCGCTGATTGCTACTGAGTCGCCGGTGCTGCAGAACGATATTCGAGCAGGATGAGTCGGGAGTCGAGCACTTTCGTGCCGACTAATTCGAGTGGCATTCGTGGATAATCCGCATAGATCGGTTCCTTCCCGGTCTCTCCCAATATCAACGGAAAAATCATTAGGCGAAGGCGGTCAATGAGTCCGAGCCTCGCCAGACTCTTGACCAGACGAATGCTGCCAATGCATCGAACAGGGTCTCCCTCCTCCTGTTTCAGTGCTCTGATCGAATCTCCAACCTCACCCTTTATCAATCGTGTGTTTTCCCAAGCGAGCGGCTCGCAGAGCGTATTTGAATACACCAGTTTAGGTAGCGTGCGCATTCGGGTGCTGACCTCATCGGTCGCAGACCCCGCAAATCCTGCCAACGCCTCATACGTCACTCGTCCCATCAGTATTACCTGACGCTCGTTCAGATGCTCGCGCACCCAATTTCCAAGATCTTGCCCGAAATAACCGAAGTAGGCCGGCTCATCCGTACCAGAGGCGAAGCCATCGAGTGAAATGAAGAGGTCTGCAATGAGTTCTTTCACTGGTCGTGTAACCTCCAGCGGATTATATGTTCAAGCGACAGTGACGATATATCGCAGCTACACACAAAATTAATGCTGAAAAATCTCGACTTGTAACTGTAAATGCCGGGTTTCGACAATTAAACGTCAGGGCCCTGTCATCCGCGCAGAAATCGCTCGCAAATGTTCGCGAACTCTACGATTGGGCAGTGGGCATGGCACCTGGCGCCAACTGCTATCGATTACTTCTCCCGGAGCAGAACTACGTCGGAGATATTCTGGGCACGGGCGACCCCGAGGGTCTTTCCATCCGGTGACCACTGAAACTCGGCAATCTGTTGAGAAGTGAAGTTGGTGATCGGATGGCCAGGCGAACCGTCGAGTGGTTGCACAAAGATGTTATCCACGCCCTGATCGCGAATGACGTAGGCAACGGATTTTCCATCGGGAGTAAAGTTCATCGCGTTGGTAAATCCAGTACCGCCTCCCGTAGCGATCCGTAGATCGGGTTGAAGCAAAGTCGGAGCCGATTGCGAGCCGGAGTCCAGGCTTACCAACGCCAATTTTGACAAGGCCGTTTGCGGACTGTCAGGAAGGTTTACGTCTGCATTGAAAATCAGCCGCTTTCCATCCGGCGAAATCGCGGCACCACCCAACCCATACATGTATGGAACCTCGCCTGCCGGCACGAGTTCAGCCTGTCCGCCCTCAAGGGGCACTCTCTTGAGATGTGGGCTGGCAACATCGTTGTAGTAGACCCATTTTCCATCCGGAGAGCATAGTGGGTAACGATCCACGGTCCCGTTGGTGAGTTGCGTTGGGTTGGAACCGTCGGCGTTCGTTCGCCAGAGATGAATCTGGTTCGTGCCTCCGTGAAAAGCCCAGGCAAGAACGATGTAACGATCTCCGCAGCGACCCATGTCCGCGATCCACGAGTCCGGATCGTTGAGAATCGTAGATCGCTGCTCGCCATCGACATTCATCCGTTGCACGCTTTGACCATCCGAAACGAGCAACTTGCCGTCGGCCGTCCAGGCGACCGCCTGTACATCCTGCGCTTGCGGGAAGGCTTGCGCGGAAATACCTGCGGGCAAACTGGCGCTGGAAATCAGGGCAAGGCTGTTTGTGGTCCGTACCTGTACCGTGGCAGCGGTCTTGCCGTCGGCAGACAAGGTCAGCGTGTCATAGGTGTTCGTATCCCGGGTGACGGGTTGGATCTGCCCGCCTGCGGAAGAAACCATGCCGAGTTGCGAGCGCACGTAACTCGGTCCCTTTTGGTCATACCTGGCAAGGAGCCATTGACCGCTTGGCAGCCACACTAAATCGAATACCAATTCACTCTTGAAAGAGGCAAAGGGCTGGACTTGTTTTCCGGCAACATCAAACGACTTGATGGTGCTCAGAACATCGCCAAGAGTGTAAACGCTGTAAGTAATCCGCTTGCCATCGGGCGACCAGGTCAGGCCGCGGGGCAGAGTCCCTGGCCCGTTGACCGCGATTTGCAGGATGGTCTCGTCGCTGCCGTCGGAGTTGGCGGACAGCAGGCGATACTTGCCCACTTCCGGATCATTGGCGCGAGCATAAGCTATGCGATGCCCGTCAGGCGAGAATGTAATCCCGGTATCGAGGTCGCGCAGAATGAGCTGCGGCGTGCCTCCGAGGACTGGAGTGCGATACAGATCCCACTCGCTCTCCGTGCTGATGCCGGCTTTGCGGAAGTAAACATAATTCCCGTCCGGCGAGAAGATGAGAGAACGGTAGACCGCCGCCGCGGGAGGAACGATTTGAGTGTCGCTGCCGGTGGGAACGTTGCGCAGCCACAAGCTCTGCCTGCCGTTATCGTTTTGCACGTTCAAGACGTACTTGCCGTCGGGCGAGATTGCAGCCTGTTGCGCCTTGCCTGTATTCGTGATCTGCGTAATGGTGAAATTTTGAAATGGTGTGGGCCTGCTGTGGCTGAGGAAAGAGTAGACGCCGAAGCCGCCTGCGGCGAGCAGAACGAGGCCCACAACGATGAAAGCCGCAAGGCCAAATTTGTGTTCCCGTGCAACCGCGCTCACACTCGAACCGCTGGCCGTGACCCGAGGCGCGGAAGGGCGAGACGAGGCCGACAGTGCCCCTGAAGACTGAGTGTCGCGCCCAATTCCGGTCCTTGTAGCTTCGTATATCGCACCTTGCTGTCCCGGATCCTCTGCGGTTCCGGTTACCGTGGTCGGTTGCGCGGATCGTTGGGAGGAACCGCTGTCCCGCTGCAGCCGCTTTAAGTCGCTTCGGATGTCGGAAGCATGCTGGTAGCGCAAGTCCCGGTCTTTCTCGAGTGCCTTGTTGACGATTTCTTCCAGCTTGGCCGGCACGTTGGGGTTGAAGCGCAGAGGTTGTAACGGAGCTCGATTGAGAATCGCGTCAAAGATCACGGCCGCCGTGTCTCCGTGAAATGGAACGGTGCCGGTGACCATTTCATATAACACGGCTCCAAAAGAAAACAGGTCCGTGCGCGAATCAAGTTCTTTGCCCCTCGCCTGCTCGGGCGACATATAAGCAACAGTTCCGAGCGTCGAGCCGGGGCTGGTCAAGTGCTGTTCGTCAACCGTACCCGTTTGCGTGTTTGCGGAACCAATCTGGCTCGACGGTGTCGGAGCCGTCACCTTCGCCAAGCCGAAATCCAGAATTTTGGCATGACCGCGTTTCGTGACGAAGATGTTCGCCGGCTTGATGTCGCGATGAACAATGCCTTCGGCATGAGCGGCATCGAGCGCGTCGGCAATCTCGATGCCAAGAGACGCGATCGTATCCGAATCCATCGGACGATTCCCGATACAGTGCTTTAGCGTCATGCCATCGAGAAACTCCATCGCGATGAACGACTGCCCATCGTGCTTGCCAATCTCATAAATCGTGCAGATGTTCGGGTGGTTCAGCGCCGAAGCGGCTTTGGCTTCGCGCTGGAAGCGGCTGAGAGCCTGCTGGTCTTGGGCGACATCCTCCGGAAGAAACTTCAGAGCCACAAAGCGGCCAAGGTCGGTATCTTGCGCCTTATAGACAACACCCATGCCCCCGCCGCCTAATCTCTCCACGATGCGGTAATGCGAAACGATTTGATCGATCATGGCGCGACCCATGGTATGCGGCGTGTTGGGGCAAGTCAATGCTAGGGAAGGACTTGAGTGATCTTAAAATGTCGGTAGGCGTAACATCAGAACCACGGACTTTTGTTTGAGTCTCTAAATCGGTGACCTCCGCGCCACGACTCCGCTGGGCGAGAACGCCAGATTTCCGCTTCTCCGGTAACACGCTCCACAGAGTCATGCAGTTCGTCCGCGATTTGCTGCTGGGGCAATTGCAAACGGCGTAACTCGTTCACGATGGCGGAAAGCCTTTGGTCGAGTTCAGCCTCTACATTTTCAAGTTTCGAGACTTCCGACGGTGCAGTCTTGCGAAATAGTTTTTGCAGCAGTTCTCGCATATGTGGCTCAGTGCGAAGATGCAATTGTCCACTCCTTGAGAGGAAGCATCCGGAGAATTGGAACGGGCCTCCAAACTGACCCGTGAGCCACTCTCTTTAGGTGGCCGAATTGCGCCTCAAGCCAGTCCCCACGGGCCCGCCTCTACTAACCGATCATTCACCATTAACGATGTTTGCCTGCAGTTGTAACAAAAATGAATTGCATGCGACTCGTCAGAATCATAAGCTTTTAAAAATACTTCCCTACTATTGCAGTGTGGACACCGAAAAGTTACCCAGTGGTGAACCTTTTTTAGCCATCCCATGA
>Ga0335080_10009810_pt1 | contig 10028 bp, 10 predicted proteins | sample Lox_Sample_34_FD_206720 | JGI IMG/M metagenome (GOLD analysis project Ga0335080, IMG submission 206720) | Soil microbial communities from Loxahatchee National Wildlife Refuge, Florida, United States - Lox_Sample_3.4 | ecosystem: Environmental > Terrestrial > Soil > Wetlands | place: USA... | reverse complement strand
AGCTCGGGGTTACTGTCCCGGCACGCCAGGGCCGCCACCATAAGCTCGGACTGGAGCATCCGGACATGGACCGCTGCGGTCTCGGCCGGGGTATAGCAATCCGCGGCACGTGCTTGCAGGACCGGGGCCATGGCAACGCCCCACGCAACCGCCCAGACCGCAACCGATCGAACCACGGGACCCCCCAAAGCGCGACGCATACCGCAGATTAAAAACCATTTTTCTGCCGCATTCGACAGAAATCTGCCCAGGTTTTGCGCTCCTGGCGCGATCATCACACCAAAGTACCGTGGATGTGCCAAAAAAGCGGCGAGTTCCTTCTGGCACAAGGCTTGCGAAACGGACATTAACCAGGAGGCCTGCCATGAACGACCCCAAGACCCAACTCGCCGCCAAGATCATCGCGGTCAAAAAGAAAAAGAATTGGACGTGGACCCAGATCGCCGAACGCATCGGGATGTCGCCTATGTGGACCACGGCCGCACTGCTTGGCCAGATGTCCATGCTCGAACCCCAAGCAAAGATCGCCGCCGAGATGTTCGGGCTGTCCGCAGACGAGATGCAGACGCTGATGGACATCCCCTATCGCGGCTCGTTGCCGACGGCCGTCCCGACCGATCCTTTGATCTATCGCTTCTATGAGCTGATCCAGGTCTACGGAACGACGTGGAAGGAGCTGATCCAGGAGGAGTTCGGCGACGGAATCATGAGCGCCATCGATTTCGACATGGAGATGGACCGCAAAGCGGACCCGAAAGGCGACCGCGTGAAGATCACCATGTCGGGGAAGTTCCTGCCGTACAAGCGGTACTGACCGTCAGTGGCCGGCCACCACGTCTGCCTGGATCGCGCCGGCCTGCTTGACCGCCTGTAGGATTTCGATCTGATCGCGCACGCCGAGGTGCAGAGCGTTGAGCGAGTTCACCAGGTCGCCGATCGTGCTGCCGGCGGGTAGGACGACCACATGGTCGTTGCCGCCCTCGGACACCTCGACGTTGGTGCGCGGCACCACCACCGTACGGCCCGGCGAGAACGGCGGCGGCTGGGACACCTGCGGCGCATCGGTCACCCGCACCGTGAGGCCGCCGTGGCTGATCGCGACGGTCGAAAGCCGCACCTGATCGCCCAACACGATCGTGCCGGTGCGGTCATCAATGACCACACGCGCGGCACCAGGCGACTGGCTCGGCTGGACTGGGAGGCTTTCGATATCGGCGACCAGCTCGGCCGCGCGCCCGCCGTAGGACGGCGGCACGGTCACTTCGATGTTGGCATTGTCCAGCATGTGCGCCACCTCGGCATGGAGGCCCGCGTTGATCGCGCGAGCGACCTGGCGCGCCAGGGAGAAGTCAGGGTTCAGCAGCGAGATGGTCACCGTCGCCTGTCGGTTGAGGTCGAATTTCGGTGCGCGCTCCACCACCGCTCCGCCGGTGATATGCGCCGTCGCCACGACACCCTGCGTCACAGACTGCGCGCTCCCGGCAGCCGAGAACCCGCCGATCGATACGGCCCCTTGCGCTACCGCATAGACCTCGCCGTCGGGCCCTAGGAGCGGTGTTGGCTGCAGTATGCCGCCCTGGAGCGACATGGCGTCGCCCAGCACACCGATGGCCACGTCGATGCGCGTTCCCGGCAGGGCGAACGGCGGAAGCGCGGCGCTGACCGAGACGATCGCCGCCGCCCGGCTGCGGATCGTCTGATCCGGGCTTGCCACCCCTTGCCGCTGCAGCATGCCGCGCAAGCTCTGGCCGGTGGCCGGAAACGCCGGACTGTCGCCGGTGCCGGCCAGCCCGGCGACGATGCCGGTGCCGACGAGACCGTTCTCGCGCACGCCGCCGATCGTCGCGATGTCCTTGATGCGCGATTGCCCGAATGCCGGCGGCATCACCGCCAACGCCGCGAGCAGTGCGAAAACCAGCCGCGCCCCGTTCATCCGCAAAGCGTAGCGAAATTCACAAGGTTCGGGTAGCGGTGCGGCGCGGCGTGAACTAGCCTCGGGATCTCCCTCCCGAGTCGACGAGCCGGGTCGCGCATGGACAAAGATGACGTCCGCATCCGCCAGCACGAGACCCCGTACCAAGGGTATCTCAAGGTCGAGACGTACCACCTGACACACCGCCGCTTCGGCGGCGACTGGATGCCCGAGATCCGCCGCGAGGTCCTGCGCCGCGGCGGCGCGGTCGCGGTCGTGCTGTACGATCCCGATCGCGACGCGGTCCTGTTGATCGAACAATTCCGCATCGGCGCCTACGTGAACGGCCGGCCGCCCTGGGTCACCGAGATCGTCGCCGGCATGATCGAGCCCGGCCAGGATCCGGCCGACGTGGCGCGCCGCGAGACGCGCGAGGAGGCCGGCTGCGAGGTCCTCGACCTGGTGCCGATCTACGACTATCTCGTCAGCCCCGGCTGCATGGACGAGACAGTGAGCCTGTTCTGCGGCCGCATCGATTCAAACGGCCTCGGCGGCCACTACGGTCTTTCCGAAGAAGGCGAGGACATCCGCGTGGTGGTCAGGCCATTCGCGGAGGCGTGGTCCGAGCTCGAACATGGACGGCTCGCCAATTCGATCACGGTCGTCGGCATGCTGTGGCTCAAGCTGCACCGGGACGAACTGCGACAACGCTGGTCGGCGCCGCCGCAACCGGCCGCGCCGGGTTGAAGCAGGCATCCATACCGCCTAATCTGGCGAGCATGGACATTCGCAAAGACGTCATCGACAGCATCGGCCGCACCCCGCTGATCCGGCTGCGTCGCGCCTCGGAGGCGACCGGCTGCGAGATCCTCGGCAAGGCCGAGTTCATGAATCCCGGCGGCTCGGTCAAGGATCGTGCAGCCTTGTTCATCATCAAGGATGCCGAGGAGCGCGGGCTGCTCCGCCCCCGTGGCGTCATCGTGGAAGGTACCGCGGGCAACACCGGCATCGGCCTCGCGCTGGTCGCAAATGCGCGCGGCTATCGCACGGTGATCGTGATGCCGAACACGCAGAGCCAGGAGAAGAAAGACGCATTGCGGATCTGCGGTGCCGACCTGCGCGAGGTGCCGGCGGTCCCCTACGCCAATCCCAACAACTACGTGAAAGTATCGGGACGCCTGGCCGAGGCGATCGCGAAAGCGGAGCCGGCCGGCGCCGTCTGGGCCAATCAGTTCGACAACGTCGCCAACCGCCGCGCCCACATCGAGACGACGGCGCCCGAGATCTGGGAGCAGACGAACGGCAAGGTCGACGGCTTCGTCGCCGCGGTCGGTACCGGCGGCACGCTCGCGGGTACGGCAATCGGGCTCAAGCAGCGCAATCCCAAGATCCGCGTCGCCCTCGCCGATCCGATGGGGGCGGCTCTCTACAGCTGGTACAAGAACGGCGTCCTCAAGGCGGAAGGCAGCTCGATCACCGAGGGGATCGGCCAGGGGCGCATCACGAAGAACCTCGAAGACGCGCCCATCGACGAGGCGTTCCAGATTCCGGACAGCGAGGGCATCCCCATCGTCCTCGACCTCGTGAAGGACGAAGGCCTCATGCTGGGCGGGTCGACCGGCATCAACGTCGCGGGCGCCATCCGGCTCGCCAGGCAGATGGGTCCCGGTCACACGATCGTGACGATCCTGTGCGACAGCGGCTACCGATATGCGACGAAGCTGTTCAATCCCGAATTCCTGCGCTCCAAGAACCTCCCGGTGCCGGGATGGCTGGAAGGCAAGGACGCCGTGAAGGTACCCACGCCGCTCGCGAGTGCGTGACGATGGCGGATTACGTGCATCCGGAATCGCTGGTCTCGACCGAGTGGCTCGCAGGTCGGCTCGAGCATCCCGATCTCAGGATCTTCGATGCGACCTATCACCTGCCGCATCTGAAGCGCGACGCGCGCGCCGAATATGCCGCCGCGCACATCCCGGGTGCCGTGTTCTTCGACATCGACGCGATCGCTGACAAGAAGACCTCCCTGCCCCACATGCTGCCGCCGCCCGGCGAGTTCGCAGCGGCGGCCGGCGCCCTCGGCGTCGGCGACACGACGTTCGTGGTGGTCTACGACACATACGGACTGATGAGTGCCGCGCGTGCGTGGTGGATGTTCCGCGCCTACGGCTTCGACAAGGTCGCCGTGCTCGACGGCGGCTTCCTCAAGTGGAAGGCGGAAGGGCGCCCGGTGGACAACAGGCCGACCGTCCCGCCACCGCGCACGTTTACGCCGAAGTTTCGTCCGCGCGTCTTGCGCCGCAAGGGCGACATGCTCGAGAACCTGAAGACGAAGGCGGAACAGGTGGTGGATGCGCGCTCATCCGGCCGCTTCAAGGGAACGGACCCCGAGCCGCGCGCGGGCCTGCGAAGCGGACACATCCCGGGCAGTCTCAGCCTGCCCTATGGCGCGCTCCTTGATCCGAAGACCCAAACCGTCCTGCCGATGGACGCGCTGCGCGCGCGGTTCGCCGCCGCAAATGTCGATATGGGCAAGCCCACGGTGACGAGCTGCGGCTCGGGTGTCACAGCGTGCGTGCTCGCGTTCGGCATGCACCTGGCAGGGTCACCGCAGGTCGCCGTCTATGACGGATCGTGGGCCGAATGGGGAGCCGCTGGCGACACGCCGGTCGAGACCGGATGAGCGCCTCGCGGCTGGGTCCGATCGTAAAATTCGTCGCCCCTCACGTACTCGAGGTGACGGTCACCTACCTCGAGATGACGAGACACCCCAAGCTTCCACCGCCGCCGGCGCCCGCGATCGCCTACCGGATCGAGAGACTTGATAAGCCGTCGCTGCAGTTCTACCGCTACCTCTACAATGTCGTCGGCGAACCGTGGCTGTGGCACGAGCGGCGCAAGGTGAGCGACGCGGCCCTGGCCGGACTCCTCGATGACCCGGCCCTGTGGCTGCTGGTCGCCTATGCCGGGGGCGAGCCCGCCGGCTATGCGGAGCTGACCGGCGCCGGCCGGCCGGATATCGAGCTCGCCTATTTCGGCATCGTGCCGAAATTCATCGGCCAGGGCCTGGGGCCCACCCTTCTCCACGCTGCGGTCGAGGCAGCTTGGCAGCGGACACCGCGCCGCCTGTGGGTCCACACCTGCTCGCTCGACCACCCGAAGGCGCTGGGCTGCTACGAGCGCGCCGGATTCAAGATCTACGACCGGGTGGTCCGCCGGATCCGCGACCCGCGGCCGCTCCCGCTGAACCTGTAGACCCGGCGATCCGCCGGTTCAGTGGCCGAGGATCTGCGACAGGAAGAGCTTGGTGCGATCGCTCTTCGGGTGGGCGAAGAATTCGGTGGGGGCGTTGCTCTCCACGATCTCGCCCTTGTCCATGAAGATGACCTTGTCGGCGACGGCGCGCGCGAAGCCCATCTCGTGCGTCACGCACATCATGGTCATGCCTTCCTTGGCCAGCTCGACCATCACGTCGAGCACCTCTTTGACCATCTCGGGATCGAGAGCCGAGGTCGGCTCGTCGAACAGCATGACTTTGGGCCGCATGCACAGGCTGCGCGCGATCGCCACGCGCTGCTGCTGCCCCCCGGAGAGCTGACCCGGATATTTGCTGGCCTGCTCGGGGATGCGCACGCGGCGGAGAAAGTGCATCGCCGTGTCCTCGGCCTCCTTGCGCGGCGTCTTGCGCACCCAGATCGGCGCCAAGGTGAGATTCTCCAGCACCGTCAGATGCGGAAACAGGTTGAAGTGCTGGAACACCATGCCGACCTCGCGGCGGACGGTATCGATGTTCCGCAGATCGGCGGTCAGCTCCACGCCATCGACGATGATCTTTCCCTGCTGGTGCTCCTCGAGGCGGTTGATGCAGCGGATCATGGTCGACTTGCCCGATCCGGACGGGCCGCAGATGACGATCTTCTGTCCCGTCTCGACCGTCAGATTGACGTCGCGGAGCACGTGGAACTGCCCGTACCACTTGTTCACGTGCTGCAGCTCGATCATCGCGTGCGCGCCGGCGGCGGCGGGTCTAACGGAGGCGGCGGTCGACGACATGGTCACCTCGAAGGTCAGCGTTTTTGCGCGCGAGACAAGTCCGCCTCGACGTGCTGGCTGTATTTCGACATCGAGAAACAGAATATCCAGTAGATCATGGCGACGAACAGATAGGCCTCCATGCCGAAGCCGCGCCACGCCGGCTCGGTATTGATCGTCCCCGACGCCGCGTTCAGCAGGTCGTAGATGGCGATGATCGAGACCAGCGAGGTGTCCTTGAACATCGCGATGAACGTGTTGACCAGCGGCGGGATCACAATGCGCAGCGCCTGCGGCAGGATGATGAACCAGGTGCCCTGCCAGTAGGTCAGCCCCAGCGCGTTCGCGGCCTCGTACTGGCCCTTGGGGATCGCCTGCAGGCCGCCGCGCACGACCTCGGCCAGGTAGGCCGCGGCAAACATGATCACCGCCACCTGGGCACGCAGCAGCTTGTTGATCGTGAGGTCTTGCGGCAGGAACAGCGGCAGCATCACCGAGGCCATGAACAGCATGCTGACCAGGGGTACCCCGCGGATCAGCTCGATATAGACGACGCACAGCGTTTTGATGGCGGGAAGATTTGACCGCCGGCCGAGCGCGAGGAACACGCCGAAGGGAAATGCAATGACGGCGCCGAACGTCGCGAGGATGAGAGTGATCGGCAGTCCGCCCCAGCGATCGGTCTCGATCAGCGGCATACCGAAGATGCCGCCCCACATGAGGATCCCGATGGCGGCGAGACCGGCGATCCAGGCATAGAGAAGCTTGATGCTCCAGAAGCGGCGCATGGCGCTGGCGCCGTAGAGGGCGATGAAAATGAGCACCGCGATCGCCGGGCGCCACTGCTCATCGTACGGATACGTGCCGAAGAAGATGAACCGATAATTGTGCGTGATCAGCGCCCAGCAGGCGCCGATCCCGTGCAGGTCGCGGCAGACCTGCGTCTGGTTGTCCGGCACGTCCCAGACCGCGTTGAACAGCGCCCACGAAGCGACCGCGAATATGGCCTTGGCCAGAAGGTAGGCGACGACGAGCGTCACCGCCGTGTTCAGCCAGCCCGAAAATAGATTGCTACGCGCCCATTGTCCGGCGCGCGTGCCGAGCACGGCGCCGAAGGCCGTCCGGTTGTTCAGGGAGGCGGCCGCGTCGCTCATCTAGCGCTCCACCAGCGCGATCTTCTTGTTGTACCAGTTCATGATTCCCGAGATGGAGAGGCTGATGGCGAGGAATACCGCCATGATGATGCCGATGCCTTCGATCGCCTGACCGGTCTGGTTGAGCGTGGTGTTGGCGACCGACACGATGTCGGGATAGCCGACCAGCAGCGCCAGCGAGCTGTTCTTGGTCAGGTTGAGATATTGGCTGATCATCGGCGGGACGATCACGCGCAGCGCCTGCGGCAGCACGACGAGCCGCAGCACCAGGCCGCGCTGCAGCCCCAGCGCCAGCGCCGCCTCGGTCTGGCCGTGGCTGACCGCGAGGATGCCGCTGCGCACGATCTCGGCGATGAACGCCGCCGTATACGTGGTGAGGCCGACGACCAGCGTCACGAATTCGGGAATCAGGATCACGCCGCCGCGGAAGTTGAACCCGCGCAGCTCGGGCACGTCGAACGCCGTCGGCGCACCCGAGGCGAGCCATGTGAGGACCGGCAATGCGACGATCAGTGCGGCACCGACCCACAGGGTCGGAAACGGTTGCCCCGTCGCCGCCTGCCGCCGCTTGGCCCAGCGGCCGACCGCGATGCTGGCCGCGACGCCGACGACGAACGCGGCGAGGATCCAGGGATTGGCGGGATTGTCCGCGGGCACCGGCATCGCGAGGCCGCGCTGCGACAGGAAGAACCCGGGCAGCGGGTGAAGTGCCTGGCGGACCGCCGGCAGATTGTCCTTGATCACCACGTACCAGAAGAACAGCTGCACCGCGAGCGGGATGTTCCGCAAGGTCTCCACATATCCGGTGCATAGCCGCGCCACGAGCCAGTTGCGCGACAGCCGGCCGATGCCGAGCAAAGTGCCGAGGATGGTCGCCAGCACGATGCCGATCACGGCCACCAGCACCGTGTTCAGCACGCCGACGATCAGTGCCCGCAGATACGTGTCCGTCGGCGCGTAATCGATCAGCTTCTGCAGGATGGCGAAGCCGGCTTCCCGGCTCAGGAAGCCGAAGCCGGAGGCGATTTTCCGCGCCTCCATGTTGGCCACGAGGTTGCTGGCCAGATACCAGACGAGAAAGCCGACAGCGCCGACCACCGCCACCTGGTAGACGACGGCGCGGAAGATCGGATCGCCGAGTGACAGCCGCATCCTGGGCGCGGCCGGCCTTCTCTCACTGGTGGGGATCGACGCCATCGCGTGCGGTCCCGCTGACCACTAGCCCCGCAGGCTCGCCGCCCTCACCGGACCGGCGGCGCGTACATGATGCCGCCCTTCGTCCACAGCGCGTTGATGCCGCGGTCGAGCCCGAGCGGCGTGATGTTGCGTTCGTAGCTTTCGCCGTAATTCCCGACCTGCTTGACGATGTTATAGGCCCACTTGTTGTCGACCCCGAGCTGCTGGCCCATCTCGCCGCTCTTGCCCAGGAAGCGCTGGATATCCGGGTTCGGGCTGTTGACCATCTCGTCGACGTTCTTCGACGTGATGCCGAACTCCTCGGCATTCAGCATCGCGAACTGGGACCAGCGCACGATGTCGGCCCATTTGCTGTCGCCCTGCCGGACGGCCGGTGCCAGGGGCTCCTTCGAGATCACCTCGGGCAGGATCACGTGCTGATCCGCCTGGGCACCCTGGCTGAAGCGCGTCGACGCGAGGCCAGACCGGTCGGTCGTGTAGGCATCGCAGCGGCCCGAAAGATAGGCGCCGACCGCGTCATCGAGCTTCTCGAACACCACCGGCGTCAGCTTCATGTTGTTGGCGCGGAAATAGTCAGCGAGGTTGAGCTCGGTGGTCGTTCCGGACTGCACGCAGACCGTGGCGCCGTCGAGTTCCTTAGCACTCTTCACGCCCGACGCCTTCTTCACCATGAAGCCCTGGCCGTCGTAGTAGTCGACATACGTGAAATCGAGGCCGAGCGAGGCGTCGCGCGACGAGGTCCAGGTGGTGTTGCGGGCGAGGATGTCGACCTCTCCGGACTGGATGGCGGTGAAGCGTTGCTGCGCCGTCAGCCCCGTATATTTCACCTTGCTGGCGTCGCCGAGGACCGCGGCCGCGACGGCGCGGCAGACGTCGACGTCGATCCCCTTCCACACGCCCTGCGCGTCCGGCGCGGCAAACCCGGCCAGACCGGTGTTCACACCGCACTGGACGAAGCCCTTGCCCTTCACCGCATCGAGCGTGGACTGCTGCGCGCGGGCGGCATGGCTGCCGGCCATCGCAAGCGCAACGGCGGCGAGAGCCGCGAGTGTCGTGAATCCCTTCATATTCCCCTCCTCGTGAACCCGTCCCCGTTGAACGGCCTGCCCCTACCGACAGTTGCTTCTCGCCGGCCCGGTCGTTTGCGGACTAGTCTCGCAATTTCAGGGCCAAACGTGTAGGTCTTGTGACCGAACCGTAGCCTTGAATGCCACGGTGCGCAAGACGGCCCTGCGATGCACATTATGCAGAAGAAGCCCAGACCCGACACGCTGCTCGTCTCCGCCGGCCGCGACCCGCATGCCAACCAGGGGGTCGTGAACCCGCCGGTCTATCACGCGTCCACGATCATCTTCCCGACCGTGGCCGAGCTCCACGCCTCCCAGAAGAACAAGGATCCGCGGAAGACCCGCTACGGCCGCCACGGCACGCCGACGACCTTCGCGCTCGAGGAGGCCATTGCCTCGCTCGAGGGCGGCGCCGAAGCCATTGCGATGGGCTCGGGCGTCGCCGCGATCACGGCGATCCTGACCGCCTTCGTGAAGACCGGCGACCACCTCTTGATGGTCGATACGGCCTATGGGCCGACCCGCCGGTTCTGCGACACCGTGCTGAAGCGCTTCGGCGTGGCGACGACCTATTACGATCCGCGCGTCGGCGCCGGGATCGCCGAGCTGATCCGCCCCAATACCAGGCTGATTTTCCTGGAATCCCCGGGCTCGCTGACGTTCGAG
>Ga0335080_10009807_pt1 | contig 10029 bp, 7 predicted proteins | sample Lox_Sample_34_FD_206720 | JGI IMG/M metagenome (GOLD analysis project Ga0335080, IMG submission 206720) | Soil microbial communities from Loxahatchee National Wildlife Refuge, Florida, United States - Lox_Sample_3.4 | ecosystem: Environmental > Terrestrial > Soil > Wetlands | place: USA: Florida... | reverse complement strand
AGGAATGTGGCTTCGGGCGATTCCTACCGCGTAACGGTGAATGCCGATGGATTCGAGCCGTGGGTTTCCCAACCGGTTTCCCCCGCGTCAGGGCAGTACCTGGAAGTCACAGAGATCAAGCTGAAACTGAAGGGCGAAACTACGTCGATTACGGTGACAGCGAACCGGGAACAGATCGCCACGGAGCTGGCCGCCCAGCAGGTGCAAATCGCAGAACAGCAGCGCGTCCTCGGCTTTATTCCGAATTTCTATGTCGTATACGATTCGAAGAACGCCGTCCCCCTTACACCGAAGCTGAAATTCCAGATGGCGTTCAAGGTGGCGGTAGACCCGGTGAGCATTGTGGGAGCGGCCGCTCTCGCCGGCATCAACCAGGCCGGGGGCACGCCTGATTATCAACAGGGCCTCAAGGGTTATGGGCAGCGGTTCGGCGCCGCCTATACAGACGGGGTGACAGACATCATGTTCGGCGGCGCTATCCTGCCGACGATCCTTCATCAGGATCCCCGCTATTTCTACCAGGGCACCGGTACGGTGAAGTCGCGGCTGATGCATGCGCTGGCGAATCCCTTTATCTGTCGCGGCGACAACGGAAAGAACCAGATCAATATCTCCAGCATGGGCGGCGATCTGATCTCGGCCTCTCTCTCCAACATCTATTACCCCAGTTCGAATCGCGGCGCTTCGCTGGTGTTCGAAGGGTTTCTCATCAGTACCGGCGAGCGCGAAGTAAGCAGCGTGGTCCAGGAATTCGTGCTGCGGAAACTTACGCCCAGCGCCAGGCGTCAAAACTCCAGCGCGAGTTTCTGATCGCGGCGAACCGTGCGTCCTCGGCCTCGGGGTCATGATCTAGCGCCGCTGCTCGACGCTTATGCCAGCACCTCCCCAAAATTTCCGGGGTAATACTGCTACGAACTGTCACGCAGTGGAGCCACCGGTTTTTTCGTTTCTGGTACGAGATTTCAGGCAATAAGGTACTGTCGGTGCTGGACTTGCTGCCGGTTCGTCCAGGCCGAATGTCTCCCGCTTCAAGGAAATCTCGTCTAACAAAGATCATTGAAACTGTTCCTCGAAATTCGAAACTGTTCCTCGAAATTCCGGAAACTTCGGGAATCTCCCGTTGTACTTCCGAATACATTACCGTCTAGGTAGCCTTCGGCCGTTCGCCGTCCCCATCAGCAAGGCTGGCCGGGCCAATGAAAGATCGGTGGATCGATGCAGCTTGGCTTTCGCCTCATTCCGGCAGCTCTGGCTGCTGGTCTGGCTTGTGTAACGCTGTGCCCTCACCTTGCAGGGCAGGAACCCACCGAGCCAAATACTGCCGCGGCAGCGCGGGAGCTTCCTGAGACGCCGCGGCCGCAGATGACACCTGCAGCCGACGCCCAGGACCTGGCGCAGCGTGCTTCTGCAGCTCCCTCGCTCGACTCTGGAATGCAGAGCAGTTCGAGCGTGCAGACAGACGAGCAGCCGCCGCCCGTGGAGAAGAGCCAGCACGAGATGGCCGAAGAACAGCTCAAGCAACAGGAAAAGCAGCGGGTTATGGGCGTGATGGCGGCCTTTAACACCACCCAGAATCGCGACGCGGCGCCTCTTTCATCGGGACAGAAATTCAGGCTGTTCTTTCGGAGCGCCACCGACCCATGGCCGTTCCTGCTGACAGGTGTAGTCGCGGGAATTGGCCAGGCTCAGAACAGCAACCCGGAGTGGGGCCAGGGCATGGAGGGGTATGCCAAGCGGTTCGGCGCCGGATACAGCGATTACTTCATCGGCAATTTCTTCGGCAACGCAGTGCTCACGTCCGCGTTGAAAGAGGACCCGCGCTATTTCCAGAAGGGCACCGGCAGCCCCATGAGCCGGTTTCTCTGGGCAGCTGCCAGCACCGTATGGTGCAAACGCGACAACGGGACCTGGGGGCCGAATTACGCCAACGTGGGCGGAAATATGATCGGCGCCGCCATCGCACGCGTGTATTACCCTGCCTCCGGCCGCACCGTAGGCGATACCATCACCGATGGCTTGACCGTTACCGTGGAAGGGGCCGTGGGCGCGGAAGTGATCGAGTTCTGGCCGGACCTCGTGCGCCACTACCGCCAGAAGCAGGCGCAGAAGCAGGCTCGCGCCCAGGCCCAGGCCGACCGCAACGCCGCAGAAGCCGGCCAAACAACCGTAGACGACAAGAAGTAGACCCGCCCGGGATTCGGATTTCGATTTTGCACGCGCTGTGATCGCGCACCTGCGGGTGCAGAAGCCTCCTGACGTACAATCCGGTGAACGCCGTGAAGGGTTGACTCCTGATGGATGCACGTGCAAGTCGGTTGATTGTGGCGATCGTTGTCATGTTTGGCGGCGCGGGCCTGTCGCCTGGACAGGCGGGCCCGGCCGACGGTTCCGGCGCGTACGCCACCGGCAGGTACCGCAACCTGTTCGCCGAGGACGGCCACTCGGAGCGCGAGATCAAGGCAAAGATCGACGCGGCGTATCAGCAGCTCTTTCACGGCGATCCGCAGACCCAGGCCATTGCTTTTGCCGCGGGCAGCAACGAAAACGGCCCGCTGACGTACATCACCGACTGGGCCAACCACGACGCGCGCACCGAGGGCATGTCGTACGGCATGATGATCGCGGTCCAGCTCGAAAAGAAAGCGGAATTCGACGCCATCTGGAACTGGGCCAAGACGTACATGTACATCTCGGACCCGAAGGCGCCGAGCTACCAGTACTTCGCGTGGTCGTGTAAGACCGACGGAACGCACAATTCCGAAGGCGCCGCGCCGGACGGCGAGTCGTATTTCGCGATGGCGCTTCTGTTCGCTTCAAACCGGTGGGGCGACGGAAAAGGAATCTATGATTATCGCGTGGAAGCTGAAAAGCTGCTGCGCGCAATGGTGCATCGCGAGGTGATCTCGGCGCCGGCCAAAAATGCGTCTCACGCCGTGAATGGGCAGCACACGGTGGGGCCGATGGTGAACCAGGATCCGCCCATGATCCTGTTCGTACCGGAGGTGATGCCGCAGCCGTTCACCGATCCCTCGTATCACCTGCCCGCATTCTACGAATTGTGGGCGCGCTGGGGACCGGAAGAGGACCGTGCCTTCTGGGCAAAGGCTGCGGAAACCAGCCGCGCATTCTTTGTGAAAACAACGAATCCCAAAACGGGTCTCGCGCCAAGCTATGCGAACTTCGACGGCACGCCGCACGCGAATCGCTTCCCGCAGTCGGGCGAGTTCGGGTACGACGCGTGGCGCACCGCGAGCAACTGGTCAGTGGATTGGTCCTGGTGGCGCAAGGCGCCCGCCGAGCAACAACTCAGTGATCGCATCCAGCACTTCTTCGCATCGGTGGGGATCGACAAGTACGGGCCGGTGTATACGCTGGACGGCAAGGACCTGGGCGCCACGCCCGGATTGACGCACGAAGATCATCCCGCGGGCCTTGCGGGAACGAATGCGGTTGCCGGCCTGGCCGCGACAAATGAAGCTCTGGCGAAGACGTTCACTGAGGCGCTGTGGAATACGCCGATTCCTTCAGGTCAGAACCGCTATTACGACGGCATGCTGTACCTGATGAGCCTCATGCATTTGAGCGGAGAGTTCAGGATCTGGATGCCGAAGTAGCAGTAACGAGGGTAACGATTCGACAATCGTGCAAAAACGGGCTGTAAACTCCGAGAGACCGTCAGAATTGCTTATATTCCGGTTTTGCCGGTTGCACGCCCAGGACGCAAATCCAGGCTCAATGACAGAACAGCCTCGTTACGCGGAAAGGCTGAATTAGCCTGTTTAGCGTGAATATCTCAAGCGACTGACAAAACTAGCAGTTGCGATCAAATCGGCCGCAATTCGACCCTAGGAATTGCGGCACTTCATCCCGATATCAGGATTCCGCTCGGTTCAGGTATTTGGTTTCGCGGTTTCTGGGCCCACCCGATCATGCGCCTGCTGCCTCTGCGGTGGAAAGTCATTTCCCCGCTACCGAGGCGAACGTGATTCGTATGTGATCAAAATCGCGTTGAAACTCTCGGAATTGGTTGAACAAAAGCCGGAAGCATCGATCGGCCTTCTGGCAAGGCAACTCAAGCGTTTGCGCCCGTCGGAACCGCCTACATCAGCACAACTACAAACAAAGGAGAGACCCCCAATGCTGCAGACTATCAATGCAAACAGAACCGCGGGACCCAGGCGAGTCTTTCTCTGCGTCCTTACCGCCGCAATCACGCTGTTTGCTGCCCCGCGTATGCAAGCGGCCGACAAGCAGGACGATGAAGACACCCTACAGAAGGCCAACATCGTTCTATCCAGCATGTTCAGTGGCGGCACTATCCCGGCCAATGTACTGGCAAAGACGAAGTGCGTTGTCATCCTACCCGGGGTGAAGAAGTTTGGCGTCGGGGTGGGTGGCAGCGGTGGACGTGGCCCCATGCTCTGCCGCGGGGGTGAAAACTTCACTGGCGGATGGTCCACTCCAGCCATGATGACGATTGGCGGCGCCAGCATTGGCCTGCAGGTCGGAGGCTCGTCTACCGACTTCGTGCTCCTCGTCATGGATCAGAAGGTTGTAACCCAGATGCTCAGCGGAAAGACCAAGATGGGCACGGATGCTACAGCCGCAGCGGGCCCCAGCGGAGCCACAGCCGCCGCAGCTACGGATGCGCAGGTCTATTCTTACGGACGAGCGAAGGGATTGTTCGCCGGTGTTTCCGTTAGCGGAGCCAGCGTGTCGCCCGATAACGATGCCAACGACCGCCTCTACGGCAACCACCCCGATGCCTCCTCGATTGTGCGCGGAAGCAGTGTTCACCCAACTCCGGGAGGTCAGACCCTGATTTCCACCCTCAACAGCAAGACCCACTCGCATGGCAAGTGAAAGGCCGGATGGTCGCTAGCCAAGATCGGAGGCGCCTCGGGCCAGTATCCGCGGCGCCTGCGGCTTCGTTCTTGTTGCCAATGCGGAAGTAATCAGGATTTTGCATTTCCCCACAGCAATTGCTGGTCCTTCGACTTTGCCAACTGTGCTTTCCACGCCTGGCTTCGCTCAGGATGAGAGCCTGATTGGATGAAGAAACGGCCGTTACTTCGCCGTCGAATCGCCGACAACTCCGAGATTGTCGAGATCCAGGTTCAGTTCCAGCACGTTTACCCGCGGCTCGCCTAAAAATCTGAGTTGCCGGCCTGTGACGTGTTTTTCGATGAGGTTGCGCACACGGTCTTCGCTGAGGCCGCGTGCTCTCGCCACGGTTTGCGCCTGGTAGAACGCGGCATCCGGCGTGATGTCGGGATCGAGACCCGAGCCCGAGGTCGTCACCAGGTCGATGGGCACCGGCTTGCCGGGATGCGCCGCGGCGAGCTTGTCGATATCGCCCTGGATGCGCTGCACGAGCTTGGCATTCGACTGCGCGAGGTTCGATCCGCCGGACGATGTCGCATCGTAACCGTTGCCCGCCGCCGAGGGGCGCGGATGAAAGTAGCGGTCCGATGTGAAGCTCTGCGCAATCAGCTCCGACCCGATGACCTGGCCGTCTTTCAGGATAAGGCTGCCCGCGGCACTGTGCGGAAACAGCGCGTTTGCCAGCAGGGTGACCACGAGCGGATATCCGAGGCCGAACACCAAGGTCGTGATGATGGTGTAGAGAATCGATGTTTTCCAGACCGAGTGCCTGGCGGGCGCGGTTTGGATTGCGGTGTGGACCGGCGCTGTTGTTACGGAATTCACTGTGTTTCTCCTGTTCGTGTACTGCTGCCTGATGCCCTTGTCAGTCCCTGGTCCTAGTCCCCAGTCCTGTCTTTATCCCAGGTGCATCGCCACAAGCACCATGTCGATGGCCTTGATGCCGATGAACGGAACGATGACTCCGCCCACCCCATAGATGAGCAGGTTCTGGCGCAGCAGGGCTTCGGCGGGCTTGGGCTCGTATCTCACGCCCTTCAGCGCCAGCGGGATCAGGGCGATGATAATGATCGCGTTGAAGATGACGGCAGAGAGAATGGCCGACTGCGGCGAGTGAAGGTACATGATGTTGAGCGCGTTGAGCACGGGGAACGCGCCCGCGAACATGGCCGGAATGATCGCGAAGTACTTCGCGACGTCGTTGGCGATGGAGAATGTTGTGAGTGAGCCGCGGGTCATCAGCAACTGCTTGCCGATCTCCACGATCTCGATGAGCTTGGTGGGATTCGAATCAAGATCCACCATGTTGCCGGCCTCTTTGGCCGCCTGGGTACCGGAGTTCATGGCCACGCCCACATCGGCCTGGGCCAGCGCGGGCGCGTCGTTGGTGCCGTCGCCGGTCATGGCCACCAGCTTGCCCTTGCCCTGCTCGCGCTTGATCAGGTCCATCTTGTCCTTGGGCTTCGCCTCGGCGAGAAAATCGTCCACTCCCGCTTCGCGTGCAATCACAGCTGCTGTGAGCGGGTTGTCGCCTGTGATCATGATGGTGCGGATGCCCATAGCGCGCAGCCGGGCCAGCCGGTCTTTCAGGCCGCCCTTCACAATGTCCTTCAGATAGATCACGCCGAGCGCGGTGGAATTCTCCGCAACCACTAGCGGAGTTCCGCCCTGGCGCGCTATTTCTTCAACCGTGTCGCGCACCTTCTTCGGCAGCGACGCGCCCTGTTCGTCAAGGAAGCGCGCGATCGCATCCGCCGAGCCCTTACGGATGCGCACGCCGGGCAGGTTCACGCCGCTCATGCGGGTCTGCGCCGTGAAGGGGACGAATTCTGCGTGAATACCGCTCAAGTCGCGCCCGCGCAGGTTGTATTGCGTCTTGGCGAGAACAACGATGGAGCGGCCTTCGGGCGTTTCATCGGAAAGGGAAGCCAGTTGTGCGGCATCGGCCAGGTGCTCGGTCGCGACGTCAGGAGCAGGAATGAATTCCGTTGCCTGGCGATTACCCAGCGTGATGGTGCCGGTTTTGTCGAGCAGCAGAGTATTCACGTCGCCGGCTGCTTCCACGGCGCGCCCGCTCATGGCCAGCACGTTGTACTGCACCAGGCGATCCATGCCCGCAATGCCGATGGCCGAAAGCAGGCCGCCGATGGTGGTCGGAATGAGGCAGACGAGCAGCGACACCAGCACAAACACAGTCTGCGGAGCTTTTGAGTAGATCGCAAACGGTTGCAGCGTGACCACCGCCAGCAGGAAGACGATGGTGAGTCCGGAAAGCAGGATGCTTAGTGCGATTTCGTTGGGCGTCTTCTGGCGCGTCGCGCCCTCAACCAGCGCGATCATGCGATCGAGGAAGGTTTCGCCGGGGTTGGAAGTGATGCGCACCTTGATCCAGTCGGAGAGTACCCTGGTGCCGCCTGTGACAGCGGAGCGATCGCCGCCGGCTTCGCGGATGACGGGAGCGGATTCGCCGGTGATGGCCGACTCATCCACGGAAGCCACGCCCTCGATGACTTCTCCGTCTCCGGCGATGTAGTGGCCGGCTTCGACGTAGATGATGTCGCCGGCACGCAACTGCCCGCCCGCGACTTCTTCGAAGCCGCCGCTTGCTGTGTAGCGCCGGGCGACGGTTTCGCCCTTGGCTTTGCGGAGCGTGTCGGCCTGCGCCTTGCCGCGGCCCTCGGCCATGGCTTCAGCGAAGTTCGCGAACAGCACCGTGAACCACAGCCAGAGCGTGATCTGCAGGTTGAATCCGAACCCGGGGCGGTGATGAATGACGTTGTCGATCAGGAGCGCCGACGTAAGCACGCTGCCGACTTCGACGACGAACATTACCGGGTTCTTGATCATCCAGCGCGGATTCAGCTTGCGGAAAGAATCAATCACTGCCTGGCCGACGATTTGCGAATTCCAGAGGCTTTTCTTCTTTGCCATATTCTTTGTCTCGTAATGCTTCCAGCTTCTGCTTCTAGTCCTAGCTCTTTCTGGGTGACCTACATGTCGATTCCTCAGAAACGAGCTGGTGGCTAGCGGCTAGAAGCTAATAGCTAAAACAGTTGCCCGGCTTTCAACAACAGGTGTTCGAGGATGGGGCCGAGGCTTAACGCAGGGAAGAAGGTGAGCGCGCCCAGGATCAGCACCACGCCGACGAGCAGGACCGTAAACAGCGGGGTATTCACCGGGAATGTTCCCGGCGAGGGAGGAATGCTCTTCTTCTGGGCCAGGTTGCCGGCCAGCGCGAGCACGGGCAGCATCATCAGGAAGCGCCCGATCAGCATGTCCCAGCCCATCGCGACGTTGTACCACCAGTTGGGCCCGAGGCCGGCGAACGCCGAACCGTTGTTGCCTGCGCCGGAAGTGAACGCGTAGAGCACTTCGGAGAATCCGTGCGGTCCGGGATTGTTGGTCGTGGCAAGCCCGACGTTGGGCGAGAGCACGAAGATGGCAGTGAGCGACAGAATGATCAGCGGAAAGATGAGCACGTAAAGCATGGCCATCTTCACGTCGAAGGCCTCGATCTTCTTACCCAGGTATTCGGGCGTGCGGCCCACCATGAGGCCGGCGATAAACACCGCCTGCACGACGAAGATCAGCATGCCGTAGAGGCCGGCTCCGACACCGCCGAAGATCACTTCGCCGAGCATGATGTTGGTGAGGGGAACAAGGCCGCCGAGCGGTGTAAAGCTGTCGTGCATGCCATTGACAGCGCCGCAACTGGCGTCCGTCGTCACCGTGGCGAAGAGCGCGCTCTCGGCGATGCCGTTGCGCACCTCCTTGCCTTCCATGTTGCCGCCGGGCGCCGTCAGCGTGCGCGTTTGCACCGCGTTGTGAATCAGCGGATGCGGGTGCGCCTCGGCCCAGTACGCGGTCACGAATCCCGCGGCAAACAATACGTACATCGCGGCAAACACGGCCCATCCATGGCCCGGTGACCCTGTCATGCGGCCCAGCGCGTAGGTGAGTCCGGCGGGGATGATGAAGATAGAGATGATCTGGAGAAAGTTCGACAGCGGCGTGGGATTCTCGTAGGGATGCGCGCTGTTGGCGTTGAAGAATCCGCCGCCGTTCGTACCCAGCATCTTGATGGCTTCCTGCGAGGCGACGGGCCCTTGCCCGATGGTCTGGGTCTGGCCTTCGAGCGTGTGCGCCACGGTGTAGGCATGAAGGTTCTGCGGGACGCCTTGTGCGACCAGCAGCAACGCGTAAATGACGCACGCGGGCAGGAGCACATAGAGGAGAGTCCGTGTGGTATCGACCCAGAAGTTGCCGATCGTGGCAGAGGTCGTGCGCTTGATGCCGCGAATGATGGCCACCGCGACGGCGATACCCACCGCGGCGGAGAAGAAGTTGTGCGTGGCGAGCCCGGCCATCTCGGTGAGATAGCTCATGGTCGACTCGGGCGTGTAGAACTGCCAGTTGGTATTGGTCGTAAAGCTGGCCGCCGTGTTCCACGCCAGGTCGGGAGCGACAGCCGCGAGGTGTTGCGGATTCCACGGCAGCACCGCCTGCAGGCGCTCGATGGCGTAGGTCACGACCAAGCTGATCGCGGAAAACCCCAGCACCGCGAAGGCGTATTCGCGCCAGTTCATTTCCTTGTCGGCGCGCACGCCGGCCAGCTTGTAAATGAGCCGCTCAAGGGGCCGCAGCACCGGATCGAGCCAGGTGCGCTGGCCTTCCAGCACGCGCACCAGATACAGCCCTACCGGGCGCGCGACCGCGAGCAGAATGATGCTGAATACAGCGAACTGAAACCAGCCGTTGGCTGACATGTCAGAATTTCTCCGGGAAAAGCAGTGAAGCCGTCAGATAGCCAAGCAGAAGGACGGAAAGGAGAAGTGCGACAGCGGTTATCAGGTCCATGGCTTACCTCAGCTTCTGGCACGCCTTCACGTAGAGGAAGGCGATTGCAAAGAACATCGCAGTGAAGAACAACATGGTCACATCTTGCATTGTCAGGGCTCCGAAACCCCCAATCACAGGGGAAGCCGCAGGAAGCCCGCACACGTGGCTTCGGCTTCCCTGCGCTTAAAAACGAGTCTGCCTGCTAAACCGTTTGAGTGTCGGAAGGGAAAAATAAAGAAAAAATAAAGGCGTTTAGTGTTGTCCGCGAGCGACTGCACGCAGTTTCTGGCGGTCCCCCGGCGCGCC
>Ga0335080_10009806_pt1 | contig 10029 bp, 10 predicted proteins | sample Lox_Sample_34_FD_206720 | JGI IMG/M metagenome (GOLD analysis project Ga0335080, IMG submission 206720) | Soil microbial communities from Loxahatchee National Wildlife Refuge, Florida, United States - Lox_Sample_3.4 | ecosystem: Environmental > Terrestrial > Soil > Wetlands | place: USA... | reverse complement strand
TTATTGAACACCGGCGAAAAACCTGTGACATCTAACTCGGGATTGCTCACCACGCTTGGATATAAAATTGGAAATCATAAAGCAGTCTACGCGTTGGAAGGTTCGATTGCGATCACCGGTGCGCTGGTTCAGTGGCTGAGAGATAACTTGGGACTGATCCATCAATCGTCCGAGATTGAGACGTTGGCAAAAACCGTCGAGGATAACGGTGGTATTTATTTTGTCCCGGCCTTCAGCGGATTGTTCGCACCATATTGGCGCTCCGATGCGCGCGGCGCAATCGTTGGCATGACGCGCTACGTCAATAAAGGTCATCTTGCGCGTGCAGTGTTGGAAGCCACTGCATATCAAACGCGCGAAGTGTTGGACGCGATGGAAAAAGACAGTAGCGTGAAACTCACTGCGTTGAAAGTGGACGGCGGGATGGTGTTCGACGAATTGTTGATGCAATTTCAAGCCAACATTTTGAATGTTCCCGTTATCCGTCCAAAATTGGCGGAGACCACCGCACTCGGTGCGGCCTACGCGGCGGGACTTGCCGTCGGCTTTTGGAAGGACTTCGATGAACTGCGCCTCAACTGGGGCAAGGATAAGGAGTGGATTCCAAGTATGGAATCGAGTCAACGCGAGAGGTTATACTTGGGTTGGAAGAAAGCAATCACACGTACTTTTGATTGGATGGAATAATGAATCGAAATGAAATTCTCAATGATCTAAAGCAAAAGCCCGACGTCTCTGTATTGGTCGTCGGAGCAGGCATCAACGGCATCGGCACATTCCGCGACTTGGCCTTGAATGGCGTGGATGTCCTTCTTGTTGACCGCGCCGATTTTTGTTCCGGCGCTAGCGCGGCCTCATCGCATATGGCGCATGGCGGCATTCGATATTTGGAAAACGGGGAATTCCGACTGGTGCGCGAGGCGGTGCAGGAACGCAACCGCATGATCCAGAACGCGCCGCATCTCGTCAAGCCTTTGCCGACCACAGTTCCGATGTTCAAGATTTTTTCCGGCCTGCTCAATGCGCCGTTAAAATTTTTGCGTTGGCTCGATAAGCCTTCGGAACGCGGCTCAGTTGTGATCAAAATCGGTTTGATGTTTTACGATGCGTTTACCGGCAAGCAACGCACCGTGCCGCGCCACCAATTCCAGGGTCGCAAGGCTTCGCTCGCGCGCTGGGATAAACTCAGTCCAAAGATCATCAATACAGCGACTTATTACGATGGCGCGATTCTCCAGCCTGAACGCCTTGGAATCGAACTTATTTTGGACGCGGAAGCAGATAACCCGAATGCGCGTGCAATCAATTATATGAGTCTGGCGGGCGGAGGCGGCAATACGCTTCTTCTCCGCGACGAATTAACGGAGACCGTTTACGAAGTTAAACCGCGCCTGGTGATCAATGCCGCCGGTCCATGGATTGATTTTGCGAATCGCAGCCTCGGAGTCTCGACCCATTTCATCGGCGGGACCAAAGGCTCACATCTTGTTCTCGATCATCCCGAACTTCGCAAAGCAATCGGAGATAATGAATTCTTCTTTGAAAATAAGGATGGAAGAATTGTTTTGATCTTTCCGTTGTTCGACCGCGTTCTAGTCGGCACGTCTGATATTGAAATTGAAAACCCGGATGAAGCCAATTGCACGGAAGAAGAAGTGGATTACTTCATCGAAATGATCTGCCGCGTTTTTCCGGCGATCAAAATCACGCGCGAAAATATAGTCTATCGCTTTAGCGGAGTCCGTCCGCTGGCGGCCAGCAAAGCAAAGACCACGGGCCAAATCACGCGCGATCACGAAATCCAAGTGGTGGGTGGAGATTGGACTGGATTAAGTTTCCCGGTTTATTCGCTGGTTGGCGGCAAGTGGACCTCCTTCCGCGCGTTTTCTGAACAGGTTACCGATAAGGCCTTAGAGTTTCTCGGCAAAGCACGCCAAAAAGATACGCGTACATTGCCAATCGGCGGCGGGCGCGGTTATCCATCCACGCCGGAAGAAATCAAACGGAAGATAGATGGCATTGCGGCCTGGACTGGTTTGACGGCGGAGCGTGTGGAAGTTTTGTTCGAGCGATATGGGACACGCGCCGAACAGATTGCTTCGTTCATCAGCCGCGCGCAGGATATGCCGCTCAAATGGCTGCCTTCCTACAGCCGCCGCGAGATTGGCTTCATCGCTCAGTATGAAAATGTAATCCACCTCGACGATTTTCTGCTGCGGCGATCGATGCTGGCAATGCTTGGCTATTTGACGCGCGAAGCATTGAATGAGGTTGCAGATGTTCTTGCTGAGTCTCTGGATTGGGGCGGAGAACGAAAAGGGGAAGAGGTGGCGCTCTCGCTCAAATTGCTGGAAGAACACCACGGGGTCCGAATTTGACGTGTGACGAACGACTCTGTGAAGGTTCGAACCCTCGCAGAGTCATTTTCAATCACATGGTAAAATCTTTTCCATGAACTGTTCAGTGGTCATCCCTGTTTATCGCGGCGAACATACAATTGAACTGCTGGTAAACCGCTTAGCGGATGCGTTGCCCGTTGTGGCCGAAGAATATGAGGTCCTGTTGGTTAATGACGGCAGTCCCGATCATAGCTGGGATGTGATCGAATCTTTAGGCAAACAATATTCATGGGTGCGCGGGATTAAGCTGATGCGAAATTACGGTCAGGAAAACGCGACTTTGTGTGGCATTCGAGAAGCGCGCTGTGATGTGATTGTAACGATGGATGATGATCTTCAGCATGATCCAGCAGACTTGCCTAAATTGCTTGCGAAATTGAACGAAGGCTATGATGTTGTATACGGTGTGCCGCGCGTCCGCCGCCAAGTTTGGTGGAAGAGCATTTTTTCAGTGATTGTCAAATGGGCGATCTCGTCCGTTATGGGCGTGAGCACGATCCGAGATATCAGCGCGTATAAGGCTTTTCGTGCGGAATTGAAGCATGCCTTCAATTCCATCAATAGCCCGGATGTGCAGATTGATGTGCTTCTCTCGTGGAGCGCGACCCGCTTCGCATCGGTCGAGATCGAAGAAGCGCCACGTACCGTGGATAGATCGAATTACAATTTTATTAAGCTAATCAAAGTATCGCTATTAGTTCTCACCAACTATACGACCATTCCCTTGCGGCTTGCGAGCATCATGGGTTTTGTGTTCACGCTGATCGGCATCTTTGTGATGCTGTATGTGATCGCGGTCTATTTTACACTCGGTTCCGTTCCGGGATTTACTTTTCTAATTTCTGCAGTAACCATCTTTAGCGGCGTCCAGCTTTTTGCTTTGGGAATCATCGGTGAATATTTGGCGCGCATGTTTGAACGCAGTTCCGGCAGGCCGCCATACGTGATTCAAGAAACGACCGGTGGAAATTTATGAATGTGGTGATTTTGCAGCCGTCTTATATTCCGTGGCGCGGCTACTTTGACCAGATCCGCCGCGCTGACCTTTTCATTTTTTACGATGATGTTCAGTATGATAAACATGGATGGCGCAATCGCAATCAGATCAAGACCGCACAAGGGAAACAATGGCTGACGATTCCAGTTCATAGCGCAGGCGTGACGCAAGGGATTCCGATCAAGGATGTGAAAATAGATCAGGGCAAACCTTGGGCGAAGAATCATCTGAAGGCGCTGACGATTTCGTACAGCAAAGCTCCATGCTTTAAAAAATATCTTCCATTGCTTGAATCGTTTTATGATCGCCGCGATGAATTTATTGCGGATTTCACAATCGAAACAACGACCACTTTGACGCGCGAATTGGGAAACACTCATACGCGCTTTATGCGTTCCTCCGAATTGGCGGGAATCGACGGGCAGAAAACCGACCGCCTCATCCAGATTTTGACACGGGTTGGCGCGACGCATTATGTCAGTGGACCTTCAGCTCGGGATTACATCGAAGCCGAAAAATTTTCGGCAGCGAATATCTCGCTTGAATATATGCAATATGAATATCCAGAATATCCACAGCTGTATCCGCCGTATGATCCGTTTGTCAGCGTGCTGGATTTGTTGTTCATGGTCGGATCGGATGCAGGCCGATATTTTGAAAAAGGAAAATGATGAGCGAAGTTCCCGGCTTGGATCAGGTCAAATCTTATTTCGGCAAACGGATCGAAGAACACGGCGCTTCGCCGCGCGGCGTGGATTGGAATTCGGATGAATCGCAAAACACGCGCTTTGATCAGCTGCTGAAAATCGTCGAGATGTCATCGTTCTCCATTCTTGATTATGGTTGCGGCTACGGCGCGCTGGCAGATTACATCGAACAAAAAGGTTTTCACGCTGATTATTGCGGCTTCGATATTTTGGAAAGCGCAATTGCAATTGCGCGGCAATCACAGAATAATAAACAGCGTCGCACGTTCTTTACGGAAAAAGATGAATTGCCCATCTGCGATTATGTGGTTGCCAGCGGCGTGTTCAATGTGCGCGGTGAACAATCATTTGAAACGTGGACAAAGTATGTCATTGATTATCTCCATCGTTTCAACGATCTTAGCCGTAAAGGATTTGCCAGCAACTTCCTGACTAAATATTCTGATGCCGACAAAATGCGCGCCGATCTGTATTACGCCGATCCGCTCTATCTTTTCGATTATTGCAAGCGCAACTTCTCGAAAAATGTTGCCCTGCTTCACGACTATCGCATATATGATTTCACCATTCTAGTACGCAAGGATTGATATGGAAGATAAACTTCGTGTTGACTTCAATCTGCCTGCGCCAGTTGGCAAGGAACTCGAATACATTTCGCAAGCCATCCAAAGCGGACACATTTCCGGTGACGGTCCATTCACGAAAAAATGCAACACCTTGCTGGAACAAGCGCTGGGCGTGCAGAAAGTGCTGCTGACCACATCATGCACGCATGCACTGGATATGTCCGCCATACTTTTGAATATTCAGCCGGGCGATGAAGTCATCATTCCCGACTTCACTTTTGTTTCGACGGTCAACGCCTTTGTCTTACGCGGTGCCAAGCCGCTCTTCATTGACGTTCGAGCGGATACCCTTAACCTGGATGAATCCAAACTGGAGGCTTTGATCACGCCACGCACCAAGGCAATTGTTCCCGTTCATTATGCGGGCGTCGGCTGTGAAATGGACAAGATCCTTGCAATTGCATATCAGCATGAGATCGCCATTGTTGAGGATAATGCGCATGGCTTGTTTGGAAAATATAAAGGGAAATATCTTGGAACGTTCGGTGCGCTGGCAGCTCAATCGTTCCACGAGACAAAGAATTTCAGCAGTGGGGAGGGTGGCGCCTTGTTGATCAATGATCCGGCGTTGGCAGAGCGCGCCGAGATCATTCGCGAAAAAGGAACCAACCGCGCCCGCTTCTTCCGTGGTCAGATCGATAAATACACTTGGGTGGATATTGGTTCTTCATTCCTGCCGTCCGATATTCTTGCGGCCTATCTTTATGGCCAACTGGAACAACGCGAACGAATCCAATCGCATCGTAAAAATCTTTGGTACACGTATCAAGCCGGTCTGAAGGATTGGGCGGGGCAGCATGATGTTCAGCTCCCGACTATTCCTGATTACTGCGAACAGTCGTATCATATGTTTTATATGCTCATGCCGAATCTTGATTTGCGCCAAAAACTTATCATGTATCTGCGCGAGCGCGGCATTTACAGCGTCTTTCATTACCTGCCTCTGCATCTTTCGGACATGGGGCGCGGCTTTGGCGGGCGCGAAGGCGATTGCCCGGTCACGGAGCGGGTCAGTGATCGACTGATTCGCCTGCCATTCCATAATGTATTGACTGGCACGGATCAAGAACAAGTGATCGAAGCGATTCTGGAATTCAAGTTCTGATGCAAAACGTTCTCGTCACCGGCGGCGCGGGATTCATCGGCTCGAACTTTGTCCGTTATTTACTCAAAGCCGAGTTGAATATTCGTATCATTATCCTTGATGCTTTGACCTACGCTGGCAGCCTCGAGAACCTTAAAGATTTGCCGGACGAAGCGCGGCATATATTTATCCAAGGCGATATATGTGACGACAAGTTGATCGCTAAAATTTTTAACGAAAACAAAATTGATACTGTTGTTCACTTCGCGGCCGAGTCACATGTGGATCGTTCCATTCTTGGGCCCGCGCCGTTCGTTCAGACGAACATCGTCGGCACGTTTACGCTTCTCGAAGTTGCTCGTCAGGCTTGGGCCGGGGAAGGAAGCGGAAAAAGGTTCCATCATGTTTCAACGGATGAAGTCTTCGGTTCATTGAGTCCAACCGATTCTGCGTTTACAGAGTCGACACCGTACGAACCGCGCTCGCCATATTCTGCGTCGAAAGCATCGTCGGATCATCTGGTGCGCGCCTATTTTCATACGTATAGTTTACCTGCCACGATCACGAACTGCTCGAACAACTATGGTCCGTATCAATTCCCTGAGAAGTTAATTCCGTTGATGATTTTGAATGCTCTGCAGGGAAGACCCTTACCAGTTTATGGTGATGGAAAACAAATCCGCGACTGGCTGTATGTGGAAGATCATTGCGAGGCAATATATCTTGTGATAAGAAATGGCCGACCGGGCGGGACATATAACATTGGCGGCGGCAATCAGCCTTTTAATATTGATCTTGTGCATGAACTCTGTTCCATCCTCGACGAACTCAAACCAATTTCAAAATCATATAAAGATTTAATTACTTATGTCCCGGATCGTCCGGGACATGATCGGCGTTATGCTATGGACATCACGAAGATACGAAACGAGTTGGGTTGGACACCGAAGCATGACATCGAATCCGGTTTGCGCGAAACTGTGAAGTGGTACTTGAATCACATGGACTGGGTTGCAGCGATTATGAAGCAGGAAGGCTTCAGTGACTGGCTCGAACAAAATTACGCGCGGAGGGGCAGATGAAGGGCATCGTTCTCGCAGGCGGACGCGGCACACGTCTTTATCCGTTGACATTGGGTGTAAGCAAACAAATCCTGCCGGTTTATAACAAGCCGATGATCTATTATCCGCTGTCAATGTTGATGCTGGCGGGCATTCGAGAAATTCTGATCATCAGCTCACCTGAAGATTTGCCGCCATTCCAACGTCTGCTCGGCGACGGAAAGAAATGGGGAGTTTCATTTTCCTACGCCGAACAATCCAAGCCGCGTGGCCTAGCCGAGGCTTTTATCATTGGAAAAGATTTCATCGGAGGCGATACGGCCTGTTTGATTCTTGGCGATAATATTTTCTTTGGCACGGGTCTCTGGGATTATTTGCGGGAGGCCGCGGCATTGAAGGAGGGGGCGCGAGTTTTTGCATATCCAGTGCGGGATCCCAAGCAATATGGCGTGATCGAATTTGATGCGGATGGCAAAGCGCTCAGCCTCGAGGAGAAACCGGACCATCCACGTTCGAACTTTGCCGTGCCCGGGTTGTATTTTTATGATAATCGCGTGATGGATTTAGCGGCTCATCTCAAGCCTTCTCCGCGCGGTGAACTGGAGATTACCGACATCAACCGCATTTATCTGGACCGAGGCTTGCTGCGCGTTCAACAACTTGGACGCGGCGTTGCCTGGCTGGATGCTGGAACGCACGAGACGCTTTTGCAGGCCGCCAACTTTGTGCAAACCGTCGAAGAGCGGCAAGGGCTGATGATCGGCTGTCCTGAAGAAGTTGCATATCGTGTTGGCTTCATCTCGCGCCAACAATTGATCGACTTGGCATTGCCGCTCCAACAAAATAGCTATGGGGATTACCTCCTAAAGCTCGCTAACGAACTCAATGGCTGACGTAGTTAGGTCGAACGCGCTTTCATAATAGATTACATCCCAATCTAAATTTCTCTTACACCTCCTTCTATGTTGACGAATTTTATAAACTAGTTTATAATACAAACTAGTTTATAAAAGGAGAAAGAATGAATGTGCAAATCGATACGGCGTTAAAGCGCGCCCGGGGCTATTGGTTCGTAGATGGATTCACCGAAATGGCCGCAGGCGGTTTGTTCGTCATCCTGGCCGAGATTCTGCTTTTCAGCGAGTCTGTGACGCAGGCGCCATTCCTCTCCTGGTTCTTGTCGGTCACTAGTGAAATTGTTGTTGCAAAACTGATTGGCATCTTAGCAGCCATTCTGATCTTATGGTGGCTGAAAGATCATTTTACCTATCCGCGCACTGGCTTCGTGAGAGGCAAACGAGTTACAGCAACGCAAGTATTAGCTGTCATCAGAAATGCCATCCTGTTTCTGTTCCTTCCGATACTGGCACTGTTAGCTGCTTCCTTGCTCATCGCCTCAGCGCGCAATGTTTTAGCATCCATGCCAGCTTGGTTCCCTTTTGGACTAGGCTTGATATGGGGGGGAGCGTACTTGCTGGCAGGTGAATGGATAGGATTGCGTCGGTTCCGTTTATTGGCAGTCATGATGATGCTGGCAGGAATCGCGATTGGCGTCTGGCAGTTTATGATGGGCTTGCCAACTTTTTCATCGGATACGCAATTGGGAAATTTTCAGCCGATTGGGTTGGAAACGATCAACCGAACTTTGCTCAGCCTCGGCTTTCTGATCCTAATCTCTGGCGTCATTTTGATGATCTCGGGCCTCGTAACTTTCTTACGCTATCGGAAGGAAAATCCGACCCCTTATGCGGAGGAATCATGAGCGGCGCACTTCAGGACCTTTCCGGGTTGGACCGCGTGATCCATGAGCCCGCGCGTCTGATGCTGGTGGCGTTGTTATCTTCAGTCGAATCGGCGGATTTCCTATTCCTACTCAAGGAAAGCGGCCTGACCAAAGGAAACTTATCTGTGCATCTATCGCGGCTCGAAGAAGCCGGCTACCTGAGGGTGGATAAGACTTTTCACGGGAAGATCCCGCATACGGAATACAGCCTTACGGCCAAGGGGAAAACCGCCTTCACTGAATACAGAAAAAAACTTGATCCGATCATTCGGCGGAACCCAAGGGCTGCCAAGATTTAGCCCCGCTTTCAAAAATGAGACAGTCGCGAAGTTGATTAAGGAATTGAAAATGAATTTTTCAATCGAAACAGAGAGCCTTGGAAAATGTTATGGCGATGTGAAAGCTGTTGAACATCTTTCGCTGCGTGTTGCGGAAGGGGAGATTTATGCGTTTCTCGGCTTGAACGGCGCGGGAAAAACAACCACCATCCGAATGCTGTTGGGGATGATCAAACCTACAACGGGCTATGCTAAGGTTCTGAATACAATGGTGCGGCTTGGTAGTCGCGAACCTTGGGAATCAGTGGGTTATCTGGTGGAGATACCGCATAGCTATCCGGAACTATCAGTGTACGAAAATCTGGAGGTCGCGCGCCGCTTGCACCCGGGTACGCCGCGCGAGGCTGTGAGTCGAATCATCGAGCGCATGGGATTGGCAGCCTACGCGGATCGGCGCGCGGGGACTCTTTCGCAAGGCAATGCGCAACGATTAGGTTTGGCTAAAGCCCTATTGCATGATCCAAAACTTCTTTTTTTGGACGAACCCGCCAATGGTTTAGACCCGGCCGGGATTGTTGAAATCCGCGAACTCTTATTGGAATTGACTCACGAACAAGGTGTGACGGTCTTTATGTCAAGCCATATCTTGGCTGAGGTCTCACGTCTGGCTCAACGAATCGGAATCATTCATAAAGGGAATCTGATTCAAGAATTGAATGTGGATGAGCTGGAACGGAATCGAAAGAGGCGGCTCTTGTTGCGGACGCGGGATGTGGAGTCCGCTCAACGGTCCTTGGTGAACGCTGGGCGCGCTCCCAAAACCCTGGACGGTGGAATCATTGAACTTGAAGATGCAGCTTCTGTCGAGAAACCGGATGATATCAACAGTCTCTTGGTCAATGCTGGAATGCCGCCGACTCAGTTGATGGTGGAAGAAGAGGAGTTGGAGCAATATTTTCTTCGGCTGGTAGGAATGAATGGAGAACAAAATGAATAATGTCTCGGACATGATTTGGATTGAACTGCGAAAGGCGATCCGATCTCGAATGCCTCTCTGGACTGCCTTAGGCTCTCTATTCATGCCGTTAGGTATC
>Ga0335080_10009804_pt1 | contig 10029 bp, 7 predicted proteins | sample Lox_Sample_34_FD_206720 | JGI IMG/M metagenome (GOLD analysis project Ga0335080, IMG submission 206720) | Soil microbial communities from Loxahatchee National Wildlife Refuge, Florida, United States - Lox_Sample_3.4 | ecosystem: Environmental > Terrestrial > Soil > Wetlands | place: USA: Florida... | reverse complement strand
TTTGCTGTAATGAATCCATTAAGCCCGCTTTTGCAGAATCATTTAATCCTTCCAGTGGTTTCTTAAACCTGAACCTGATATTTTTCTTTGCTATTTCTTTAAAATCTTCCAGTAATTCCTTGGTAGAATTTCTTAATTTTTTAAAACCGGAAGGCATATCTCCTTCCAAAAACACATCTATATTGACAGGTTCATTCAGATTGCGCAATAGCTTTCTTGTAGGAGTGCTTAATGTAAATCTTCTGTCTTCTGTAAGGTCGAAGCGATAATGCCAGACAGAAGCCAGGTAGTTCACTATAATTATAATGAACAAGAAATAAATCAACCCATATTTTGATGACAATATTTTATTCATCGTTTCATCTGTTCATGAATGTGAATCAAGATTTCTTTTAGTGACAGAAAGAAAGAAAAATATAACGCTTATAAAATAAATCATATCCCGGCTATCAATCACACCGCGACTGATGCTTCGATAATGAAAATCAATTCCCATCATTTCAATATAATAATCTGCTCCTGCATTGAAGATGGGCAGTTTACTGAGCGCATTGAATCCATTATATATCAAAAAACAAAAAAAAGCAGCTGCAATAAAAGCGGCTACTGCATTATTGGTAAAGCTGCTGCAGCATATACCAATGGATGCAAAAACAGCGCTCAGGAAAAACAAACCTATATATGAACCCATGGTTGCTCCCGTGTCGATACCACCCTGGGTAGAGAGCTGCTGAATTGAAATAAAATAAACAGTGGTTGGGAGAATCGCTATCAAAATAACAAACAGGTTCGCTATATATTTTCCAGAGATGATCTGCCAGTTGTTCAAGGGTTTGGTTTCGAGAATTTCGAAAGTGCCCGTTCTGAACTCTTCTGATAAACTTCGCATACTGATTGCCGGGACAAGCAATAATAATATCCATGGAGCAAGTTCAAAAAATTTATCCAGGGTCGCATATCCAAAATCTAAAATACTTGTATCAGGAAAAATAAAAAGTAATAACCCGTTCACCAATAAAAAAACAATAATGGCGATATAACCGGTCAGACTACTGAAAAACTGCCTGAATTCTTTTTTACAAACTGCCCACATAAACACGAAAATAATGATATAATCTTTTGTCCCATGTATTTGATGGATTACTATAAAAAAATCCAATGTAAAATCATTAAAAAATTTTTTTAACATACCATTTTCTCCTATATTCGCTGTTCAAAACAGACAAACCTTCCTCAGAAAAATATTATGGTTAGGTAAAAAAATAGAACCAAAACCAACTGCATGAAAAATCCCGCTGATAAGCGGGATTTATTTTTTGGTACAACAAATATTGATAATTGGATCAGGGCTTCAGCCCTTTTATGATTATCAGAGTGTTTTTATAATTCTTTTTGTAATTACTTTATCCGTGTAATGCACCTGAAGGAAATAGAGTCCGCCCGGAAGTGCATCCAATCCATAAATCCTGACACTGTTCAATCCTTTGTTAACAGGCTGCATTTCCTGTTTGAGTATTCTTCCCATCGCATCGTTCACAATAAATACAGCCATCTGGTTTTCCGGAACCGTCATATCAAATGAAATCGAACTTGTAAACGGATTCACAAGCGATTTTACATCGAAAACGATATCCGTACTGCTTAACAAAATAACCCTGCTATAACTATGATAATTATTTACGGTTATATTAATCCGGTAGTAAGAAGACCCATTCACCGGAACAGGATCGGTAAAATTATATACATCTCCGGAACCTTCCGGTGCGTGTCCGGTTATTGTTGCTATGGGTTTAAAATGCGTTTGATCATTATCACTCCGTTCAATCACATAGCTGACATTCGCCACTTCATTTGAACTAACCCACTGCAAAGCTGCAAATCCATTTTGGAGCTGTCCATTGAAAACCACACTGGTCGACAACACAACCATACAGTTGACTGCGTAAACAATCTTCGGTGCGGATGCGACATAGGCACAGCTACTGCTCGTCAGATTTGAAGGAGTGGAAGCAACTGTCAGTCGATAAATGATTTTAGTATCGATCATATTCAGTTGATAGTAACGCGTAGCAGTATACTCATATAAATTGGTGGCAGGATTATAAACAGGAGTAGCAGATCCCGAAGCTGGTGCACCTGTTGTATCATTTCCAGGTGAAGTCCATGTAACTCCATTATCGATACTTCTTTCCAGTTTCCATTCTGTATAGTTATTAAAGAAAGCGCTTACTTTAAATCTCACCGTGTCATCTGAACCCATACACAAAGTATCAGGTTTATTCGGCGTCAGTGCGATATCAGGAATACAGCTTGCAACACCGATATCATCAATAGCCCAGTCATTACCTCCCCCACCGGGAGCATTGTTACGAATAAAAATAACCATGCTTGTCTGAGTAGGACCTGTCAGGTAAGTAAATCCTTTTCTGACCCATTGACCACTATATAAAATATTTCCGGTAGTATAATAATCGAAACCATTTACATTGAAAGTAAGGTTAGGATAAACTCCTGATGAATCGTTTAGAGCTGTGGGAATATATCCTGATGTACTGGGTCCTCTTCCGGCAGAGTCACAGGCACATTTAGAACAGATATTTCTGAACCAGGCATAATATTGATAATAAGTATTCGGACAAAGATTCGTAACCGTATCAAGAAAAGCGATATCGGTTTTATAAGAAGCATTCACCACCACCATATAACCTCCTGTCGAACCGGCACTGTCATCTGTCGGAGGATTACCCAAAGCTGGATTTGCAGCACCGGTATGGTCACCAATAATATCCCATACCTTAAAAATTCTATGTGAATTAGCCTGTGAATTATCAGGAATTGCCCAAGCATTTGAAGTTGAATATCCATTCACACCTGTGGTACCTCCACTGGTATTGTTAGACACTCCATAATAATAGTCATTCGGCATACCAGCAGTACTGCTGAAAGTAGCATAAGTATAATTTGCTGGAACTTTGGTTGAAGCAACTCTGTCTTTTATATTTCCCGAACCAAAGGTCCCACTCGATTCGGAAATAATTGCATTGGTAGGAGATGTATTGGTACAAATTCCGTAATTATTAAATACCATGATCGAGTCATTGGGGAAGGTAATCGAGGTCAATGAACCGCCAGCCACATTAGGGTAATAACTGATTGAACCGCCGCCGATACTGATCTTGGTTCCATAAGCTCCTGCTACCTGCACATGATAAGAAGCGACCATAATACAAGTGGATCCAAAAAAAGAAGGCCGGTCGTTGTACTTAATCCTTCCTCTTCTTGACCAGGTTGCAATAGGTGCATTTTTATATCCCATATTGATCTGCACATTACTTCCTGAAATCCATCCCGGGTCATCGCCGGGAGCATCCGTAAAACTTTTATATACTTTTCCTTCGTTGGTAAGAATGGCTAAGGTTCCGGGGAGGTATATTGTATTGGCAGGGATCACATCAAAATAAGCGCAACTATCAACATAATCCGCATTGGTTGATCCCCCGACTACAAAGGTTGCCCTGATTTCAAGAATATCGCCGGGTTCAATCGTACCTCCGCTCGTTCCTTTGGTGAGATTGACATAACTTTTTCCGTAATCAATCTTCAGCTGCGAGTAAGATCGAATGCCGAAGAAAAATAACAAGGTCATTAAGAAATAGACCCTGACAGTAATGAATAACCGAAGTATAAATGTTTTCATGGGCCTGGATTATTTTCATTGGATTGGACTATCTATGAATCAAGTTAAAATTAATCAAAACACAACCCTTTTCAAATCGTAAAACACCCTAACCAACCTTCATTTTTATATTAGTAAAAACACCAGAGCATTTTGTAACCTCGTCATAAAACATTAACTGTTAAAGCTATATGGAGCAGCAATAAAAAAGCCTTCCGTGTAAGTGGAAGGCCTTATAAAATAATTTTTTTTGAAGAAATTAAACTGCAAAACTCTCGCCGCATGCACAGGTTCGACTTGCATTGGGGTTATTAAAAAAGAACCCTTTACCATTGAGCCCATCCGAAAACTCGAGTGTGGTATTGACGAGGTACAAAAAGCTTTTTAGGTCAGTTACTACTTTAACTCCATTGTCTTCAAATACCTGGTCCATGGGTTTTTGCTGATTATCGAAATCCATTTTATAACTAAGACCTGAACATCCTCCTCCGACTACTGAAACTCTTAAAAAATAATCAGGCCTGCCGGCAATATCAGCTTCCTTCATGAGCTGATTTACTCTTTCTTTTGCTTTATCACTTACGTAAATCATTATTATAAATTTAAAATATTAAATATCCGACCAGTTTTCAACGTAAAAAATCCCATTTAATTATTTTTAGATTTTGTATTCTTAGTTCTGGATTCTCATTGTCGCTTCGCGAAGCCCTCCAACTATTTTACATATTTTTTCAATGGCATAATTAATCTGTTCTTCTGATGTGTATCGTCCCAATCCAAAACGAATAGAACTGTGAGCAAGATCGTCAGCAACTCCCAATGCTTTTAAGACATAACTAGGCTCAACAGAAGCGGAAGAACAGGCCGATCCTGATGAAACAGCAAGATCTTTATTCAATCCTATCAACAAGCTTTCACCTTCAACACATTTAAAAGAAATATTAGATACATGCGGTAAGCGATGTTCTCTGCTGCCATTGACATTAGTTTGCTCCAGGCGGAGTAATGCATTTTCAAGTTTATCACGCAATATTTTTGTCCGTTTGCTTTCAACTTCCATTTCCTCTGCGCAAAGCTGACAAGCTTTACCAAAACCGACAATTCCCGGAACGTTTAAAGTACCGCTTCGAATGCCCCGTTCATGGCCGCCTCCGTCAATCTGTGCTCTGAGTTTTACTCTTGGGTTCTTACGTCTTATATACAATGCCCCCACTCCTTTAGGTCCATATATTTTGTGTGCACTGAATGCCATCAGATCAATTCCATCCCGATTTATATCAACAGGAATTTTTCCAACCGCCTGTGTTGCATCAGAAAAAAATAAGATTCCTTTTTCTTTTGCAATCCTGCTTATTTCTTTTACCGGTTGAATAACTCCGGTTTCATTATTGGCATACATGACCGAGATAAGAATTGTTGTTGGCCTGATGGCAGCTTTCAATTCTTCCGGATTGATCAGTCCTTCTGAATTCACAGGTAAATAAGTAACCGCAGCGCCCATTTTCTCCAGGTGCCTGCAGGTATCCAAAACAGCTTTGTGTTCTGTAGCAACTGTTATGATATGATTGCCTTTATCTGAATAGATATCAAGCAACCCTTTTATTGCAAGATTGCATGCCTCGCTAGCACCTGATGTAAAAACGATCTCTTTTGGTTCTGCTCCTATCAAATCAGCCACCTGCTCACGGGCATAGTCAACCGCTTCTTCGGCCTGCCAGCCAAAGACGTGATTGCGGCTTGCAGCATTGCCGAAACGCTCGGTAAAATAAGGCAACATCGCTTCCACTACACGCTGATCGCAAGGCGTGGTAGCATTATGATCCAAATAAACCGGCAACTGCAACATAAAATACATTTGTATAACACAAAATTACCCCAAATAGTTGAGAATATATATGCGGCTACCTACCATCAAAAATCAATATTAAGACGATAAAAAGAAGGGTTTTTCTTGACAGAATTGCCGGATCAACTGGCCTGTCATAAAATTGAAAAAACCGAACCCATACCCGTAAGGTTTTTTATTATCTTTCAGGAACGAAAACTCCATGGTCAAGGCTGTTGTCATATTTCTTTTTTTGCCATTTTTTCTCCAGGCCCAGAATCTTTCATATACCATCAATAAAGATCCAATTCACTTTGAAATACCTGATGCTTTGGAAAAAGCAGATATAAAAACTGTTCGATGCATGTTTAAGGACAGTCGCCAGTTCATGTGGCTTGGCACTGAAAATGGTTTGTTCAGGTTTGATGGCACACATATAAAATACATAAGACATTACCCGGGTGATACAACATCGCTTCCTTACAATACAATCAACTCAGTCACCGAAGACAAGAATGGGTTTTTATGGATCGGAACAAACGGGGGCATTGCACGTATGAATGCTTATAATTTCCGGTGCAAAGTATTTAACTCAGCTTTTGGAACTCTAAATTATGACGGAGATAATAAAATCATGATTGATGAATCGGGCATCGTTTGGGCAATTAATGCAAAAGGACTTTCACGATTGAATTCAAAGCAAGAAAAATTTGAAGAAGTATGGAATGATATTAAGAATAATGAACCGCAATCCCGTTTTATATTAAGTATCAGTAGTTACAATCATGACGAACTCGTACTTGGCACTTACACGGATATCGTATTTATTAACAAAAAAAATTATGATTTCAGAAGAGTTCCTGTCGATGCCCAAAGACCGAATGCTCCAATTTCTGTCATAAAAATCCTGGTAGACGATTATAAAAATTTATGGATCGGCACCTGGGCAGAAGGTCTCTTTAAGTATGATGCAGACCGGCAACAATTCATTGGATATAAATGGGATGCTCCTATCAACAACAATCAGAACAATATCGTCGTGAGTTTTGCGGTAACTTATTCCGGCGCCGATGAAATTTTATGGGCAGCTACTTTTGACGGAGTTCTGAAGATTCCTGTTTTAAATTATAAAGCACCCGACATACACCATATTATTCTTTATCCAGGTAGCGAATTCCAGAAAAAAAACCAGGAACAGGCTCTCGCTATCAATTCTATATTGACTGATGATGCGGGTATTCTATGGGTGGGCGGATCCATTGTAGGCAGACTGGCAACGCATACCGGCGCTTTCAGAAATTTCGATCTTTCCATGAGTGGTGAAAAAGTAGATCTGCAAAAGACTTTCATAAATGGCATACCTTATTATTTCATCTCGGCCTGGCATGGCAAATACGGAATGGCGATATTGGATTCAGATTTTCATATCATAAAACGTTCTGATGAATTCAAACAATTGCATACAGAAGATGCGCAAAATATTTCCGGCATTGCGACTGATTCCTCGGGTAGGATCTGGATATCTACATTAGCAGGAATTTTTATCATGGATAAGAACTTTCACATCATTGATAAAATTGATAAAGCCCGCAAACACGATACGCTTACCAAATTAAAAACGAATTCAGTCTTTATTCAGAGGGATCTGGTTTGGATTGCCTGTTACAAAAAGGGAGTCGATCTGTTTGATACAAGACTTCATAAAATCCATCACTATGATGTCAATGACGGAAGCGGACTAAAAGATGATATTGTCTGGAAATTTTTTGCAGACAAAAAAAATAATCTTTGGTTATGTGGAAATAACTATCTCTACAAATATGTTCCTTCTAAAGAATCTTTTATTGCATATGCCCTTTCGACCGAGAGCAATGGCTGTACTCCTCACGAAATTGCAGAAAGAGAAGACGGCACTCTGCTGGTAGCATCCAACAATGGTTTGATTCATTTTGATCCGATCACTGAAAAATATGAATATCTTAATTCTCCGCTGCTGGATAAAGAAGAAAAAATGATGTCAGTATGTACTGATACGCGGGGAAATGCATGGTGCCTGACGGAAGCACATCTCGTATTTTATGATTTCGACAGGAATTCATTTACAGTTTTCGGAGGCATTGACGGGATCAATGGCAATCCGCCCGGCTTTCTGATCAGGAGATTTGATAGCGAAGAACTTCTCATTGCACAGGGAAATGGCATTACAACTTTCAACCAAAAGGATATCAAACCAAGGTCCGATGCTCCTTCTGTGATCATTACGCAGACACAGGTCAATGATACTACCATCCAGGCAGATTCTCCGATAAAAAACCTGGATTTAAACTATAATCAAAACAAAATCTTATTTGAATTTACCGGCATTACCTATTATAAACCGGAGCAAAACACGTATGCATACCAGTTAAGCGGAGTTGATAAGAACTGGATCAATACGAACAGGAATATTTCTGTCTATACGAATCTTTCTCCCGGTGATTATGTCTTCAAAGTAAAAGCTGCCAATTATGCAGGCAATTGGGGCCCGGTTTATCCCATCGCGATTCATATCAATACACCTTTCTGGAAAACCTGGTGGTTCGTTACAATTTGCGCCATATTCTTCATTGGGTTCATTTATTCAATTTACAAATACCGTCTCGAACAAAGATTAAGATTGGAGAGACTGCGCTCAAAAATCTCTACTGATCTCCACGACGATATCGGCTCCACCCTAAGTTCAATTTCTATTCTGAGTGATATGATATTGAAAGAAAAAAAAGAAAGCCAGTCTGTTGAAATGGCTTCGGTCATCAAAGACAATTCGCTTTCATTAATGGAAAAGATGGATGATATTGTTTGGAGTATTAACCCGAGAAATGATTCACTTGAAAATCTGATGCTACGTATTCAGCAATTCGCATCAAATCTTTTTGAAGCGAAAGACATCGAATATAATATTACAATTCATAACAACCTGCAACAGGTTAAATTGCCTATGGAATTCAGGCAACATATGTACCTTATCCTGAAGGAAGCAATTAATAATATCGTAAAATATGCAAAAGCGAGCCATGTAACGATTGATGTTACACATAACAATTCAATACTGGAAGTCAAAATATCTGATAATGGCTGTGGATTTATAACTGGAAAATTACCCAGGGGAAACGGGATCATGAATATGCAAAGCCGCGCCAAGGCAATGAAAGCAACTTTGAATATCAACTCTGCTATCAATCAGGGTACGCAGATTGATTTTAAAGTAAAAATCAAATGAATATCCGATTGCGGCTTTTCTCCTTATCCTTGAATTTTGAAAAAATGATCAAAGTAGCAATCATAGAAGATAATAATACCCTGCGCAATAGTCTGGAAAGCCTTTTTAACCGGACCGATGGAATGAAATGTGTTGCATCCCTGAATAATCTGCTAAATGTTATCAGTGAAATCGGCAAAGTAATGCCCGATATTATTCTTATGGACATCGGGTTGCCTCATATTTCCGGAATTGAAGGGGTGCGTACTGTAAAATCTGATTTTCCTCAAATACAGATCCTTATGTTTACAGTATTTGAGGATGATGAAAAGATTTTTGATGCAATTCGAGCGGGCGCCTCAGGTTATCTCCTGAAAAAGACTCCGTCCGAAGAAATTGTTGAAGCCATCAAAGAACTCTATCATGGCGGAGCCCCGATGAGCGCAAGCATCGCCAGAAAAGTCATAAAATCTTTTCAATCAAAATCGCCTGTCGCCAAAGAAGATTACCGGCTGACTACACGTGAAAATGAAATTTTGTATTCACTGGTAGAGGGATTAAGCTATAAAAAAATTGCAGAAAAATATTTTGTAAGCATCAGCACAATCCGCACCCATATTTGTAATATTTATGAGAAACTGCATGTGAATTCGAAGGCGGAAGCCGTAGCGAAGATTTTAAAACCAAAACAGTAACTGTTGATCTATTGTCTATGAACTATGGACCATTGACTAAAATCATATCTTCATCCGATTGACCCGCTTCTTTTTTATTTTTTTATTTGAAGAAAAAAAATGAAAAAGATACTTCTACCTGCCACTATTTGCTTTTGCCTCGCTGCCTTTAACGTACAGGCACAGGTAAACGATCCCAACCAGGTTGCCAAGGATAATGCAGCCAATCACGCAAACAATGATATGGATAATGCAGCCAATAAAGGGCTTGACAAAGCCGAGCAGGGCATTGGCAATTTATTCAAGAAAAAGAATAAGGATAAAAAGCAGGATCCGTCTTCATCCAGTAATCAGCAGACTGTCCAAAACAATCAAAGCAATAATAACTCATCAAATGGCGGCCAGTCGGCATCATTAAAAACCTATACGAATTACGATTTTGTTCCCGGAGACAAGATCATCTTCAATTCTCAATTGACCGATGAAAAAGCAGGAGAAATTCCTTCCCAGTTTGCACTTGGTGAAGGACAGATGGATATACAATCCGAAGATGGTCAAAATGTGATTCGGATACCTAAAGGAGATGGCGCCACATTTACTCCACGAATGACCAGTC